>Ga0214473_10003462_pt1 | contig 19150 bp, 18 predicted proteins | sample RVTome_7_FD_203509 | JGI IMG/M metagenome (GOLD analysis project Ga0214473, IMG submission 203509) | Soil microbial communities from uranium-contaminated site in the Upper Colorado River Basin, Wyoming, United States - RVT98D197 | ecosystem: Environmental > Terrestrial > Soil > Contaminated >... | reverse complement strand
ATGTACATATCAAGATTATAAATATAGTAAAAGTGATATTAATATCTTTAATACAACAATTCATAATTTTTGTACAAAAAATAAAATAAATATAAAAAATCTCACAGATACTATGGCATTATAATCTTATTAATTTTTATATAATTATTTTTGGCTTTGTTTCAAAGGAAACTTTCCCTTTAAAATAAAGCCAAAATATTTACTGGTTATGGGGGTCAATTTTCACTATATTTTCCTATAAATTTTATAACAAATATTTAATATATATTCAATAAATAAAAATTGATATAATAAATATAAATAATTAAAATATTTTAACAATGGATATCCCATATGAAAATCCATTTAATTCATTATCTAATGATGTAATGATCCAAATTGCTAAATATATGACATTGAATGATTTAATTATTTTAACAAAAATATATAAAAGAAGTATTTTAATTGATCATATAAAAAAATATATAGATCTTGATAATGATCAATTTATTAATAATCTTTCAGTATGTGAAAGACTAGATTGTTATTATCACAAATTATATTGTCCTCTGCAGAATACATTAAATAAAATATTTCCAAAAGCTTCTGATTATATATATTCAACTGATGATAGTGATAATAGTGATGATAGTTATGATACTGATGATAGTTATGATACTGATGATAGTTATGATACTGATGATACTGATGATATTGTTGATATAACAAATAATCTAGATAATATAGATAATATAGATAATATAGATGATACAGATAACATAGTAAATAACATTAATGATACAGATGATAGTGATAATACTGATAATAGTGATAATACTGATGATATTGATACTGATGATATTGATACTGATGATATTGATACTGATGATATTGATATGGATGATATTGATACTGATGATACTGATAGTATAGTAAATAATATTGGCGATACAGATAATATATATGATGAAAATACACCGAATGGTAATTTATTATATTTTATTAGTGAAAAACGTATCAGAACATACCTCAAAACTAACAGTTTTACTATATCAAAATATTTTGATCCAGATGCACGTGGTTATCATAGTGATTTTGATCTATACGATATTGAACCAATTTATCTACGTTATCTCATAGAAAATTGTCATACACATGGTATTACTTCTTTCAATAAACTTTATCAGCCTGGATTTAAAAATGATGATGATTGTATACATAATTATAATATACCAAAACACATATTAAAAAATGCACTCGTTTCTGCTATAACTGATATTATTTCATACTATATGGACCAATCTCCTAATTTATGTGAGCGATGTGGAGGATTAAATCATGAACCATATGATAAAGGTTGCTGGTTTGAATCAACAATATTAAATATGGAATATTTAAAAGATCAACATAATGAATTAATGTTGCCTACATTTAAAGCTATAAAACTAAAACGGCTTTTATGTATATCCTGCAAGAAAAATAGAAAATTTACAAATTGTCCCAATGATAATTGCGATATATGTTGTACAACATGCGATAAACATGGATATTATAATATTAACAATCCTTGTTATAAATGTAAATCAAATCCACAATCATCTTATTGCCCAGAAAATAAATGTGGTAAGTGTTGTCCATGTAAATATCATCGATGCAGAACAAATAACCTTAAAAAATCACAGAAAAAAAATATTAGTTAACGTGTTTAATTCTTGCTTAAAAATGATTTCAATACTTTAATCTGATATTGAAAAAAGTTTTTAATGCGAAGTTCTTCATCAGTAGAATATTTTTTACCCATTTCTTCATCTGCTGAAAGAAATCCATCACAGCTATCATAAGAATATTTCAGACTTTCCATATCTTGTACAATAAGTTTTTGAGCCTCAATACTACCTAATTCTATGGCTTTGGTTGAGAAATATGAACGAAATAAAAGATTTTGAATAGCAGCTTCACGTAACTCTTCCGTTTGATATACACTAATCATTGCATAATTATTAGCTAAATTAACTAGTAGCTCTGCTAACTTATTGTAAGATTGTTTTGAACACTCTACCATATTAATTATAATTATTAATTAATATTGATCTTAATTTCAATTTTTTATTTTTATTTTATTATTTTATTATTTATATTATTTTTATTTTTTTATTTTTTATTTTTTATTTTTTAATTTTAATAAAAAATATTAAAATGCATATTTTTAGTTAATCCATTAAATCCTATGAAATCCTTAAAATATTCAAGAAAGTTCATAGAGTAGTTGGATTATTCGATAGTATCCAGACTTGATTGGATTATTCAATAGTATCTAGGCTTGATTGGATTATAATACCATCAAGTGTCCTAAAATCAATAATACCATTCATCAAGTATCATAAAATCAATAATAACATTTATCAAGTGTTCTAAAATCAATAATAACATTCATCAAGTGTCCTAAAATCAATAATAACATTCATCAAGAACCATCAAATGTCCTAAATGGGAATAGGAATCATCAAATGTCCTAAATGGGGGGAAGGAAACATAAGTTATTTCAAGTCCAGAATTACTGACTGCTTACTTCAATGGAATTACAACATTTAATCAATATTTAATCAATACTTAACACTCTTAAATACATTCTAGTTTGTTGGCGCGAAGAGGTGCACACACTCAAACTTATTTACATTTTGTTATAAAATTTATTACAAATCATTGCACCATTAGTAAAAAATCTCAAATCAGCTTCCATCTGTAATTATTAAAAATAACAAAAACAAAACTAATTTCTTTAAATTTTTTGATAAATCTAATGAAGAATCATTAAAAAATTGATTTATTTTTATTATTAAATCAATTAACCATAATCTATAATGAGCTTCGAAAAATCTAATGTTAAACTTAAATTTGATGATACTTATCAAGAATATTTTTTAAGTTCATTGATAAATGGCATATGCTGTAGGCGGCGGAACTGGGCGGGTTCCCCAGGCACAATGAATGTTTATCAAGCATATCCAATCAATAAGGATAATTTTATAGAAGTTTTTGAAGATTATACAAATGATAATTATCATAATCCATCAACTTATGAATTAGATAAGAATGAAACAATCGAATCTTTTAAAAATAGCAAAGAATGTACAAATGGAATATGGTTATTAATTGATTATTCTCAAGATTTGGGTAATATTATAGAAGTAACATCAAATCCTACTTGGTTTGGAATATCAAAAGAATTCAATATTACAAAACTTGAACAATTACAATTTGCTACATTTCATTATAAACAAGATAATACCCTAGAAACTGTTTTAGATGATGATAAGCATATTGAAAATAATCACATAGATGATATATCTGATAATGATGATGATTCTTCATATAATCCTGAATCTGATGATAATTTAAGTGATCATGAAGATAATGTGATGGTTGATAGTGATAATGAATCTGATTCTAAACAACCAATAGTTTCAAATAAACAGAAAAAAATCTTAAAACGAAAAACACCTGAGAAATAACAAAAATGATTTAGTATAATATATATATAATATCATATATCATCTTTGAATAATATTATAAATTTATCAAATATAGATTTAATCTATTATTGAGCAAATTAACTTATATTAATCAACAAAATCCGAACAACTCCAATATACCAGCGCGCGCAGAGACTAAAGCATAAAATAAATAATTATTACTACATAAATAATAATAATAATATAATTCATTATAAATCATAGTATAATTTATAATTGTAGTATGCAGTGCGCAATTCTTATAGATGCTTATACAAATAAATTAACTTGTATTAATCAAATAAAATCCGAACAACTCCAATATACCAGCATGTACAATAATATTTGATAATATCCCTATTTAATTGGATATATATCTAATAGTATTATAGATTAGTTTGATTGTATTTGATAGCATCTTAAATTTGATTTATATATATTTAAAAATATATCAAAAAAAATGATATATTTTAAAATATTTTGCAATATTATTTCATTACAAATAATTATGTCAACTACTGTACAAGAAAAAAATATTCCATCCACCAAAAAGAAAATACTCCTAATAAAACGTAAATCTAATAAATCTATTAAAAATCCCAATGTTTATTGGGTTAGACAAAATCCTTATAAATTAACTGATCAGCAAGCAATATATAATTTAATTCAAAAAAGATCTATTGTAACTGTACCATTTGGCCATACAAAGAATTATAAATTTAATTGTATTAATGTTAATTCTATGAATTCTGATGAAACAATGGTAATTGCTGATATTAATGGATGGGAATCAAATTTACAAGATATAGATTTTTTTAACCTACCAACACATACAATAATTGTTATATTATTTTCAGGAATACATAAATGTATTATAGCAGAACTTATTGATAATCCACACACGGTTACTGTGTGTAAAGATACAGATATGTATGAACATTACAATAATCATGATGAAATTACAATAATTAATAATCATATAAGTCAAAATAAGTTTGAACCCCTATGTAGAAATATCAAAATTCATAATGAAATTGATAAACTATATAGAGGTAGAATCCAAACATTTGGAAAAGTTAAAAATAATTCAGAATTATATATAGATGTTATAAATAAATTAACATAAATAAAATTGGAAATTAGCTATTTTAATATAATTTATCTCATATAAATAAAATATTATTATTTTTTATTATTTTTTATTATTTTTTATTATTTTTTATTTTTTTTACAAAGTAAAATTATATGTAAAGACTTTGATCATGCTACCTAAAATTATGCCAGACAATCAGGAACCGGATCAAAAATCAGAATAATATCATCATGAACCCCGCGCGCTACCACAATCAGAAATCGGACCAAAAATCAGAATAATATTATCAGGAACCACGCGCGCGCATCAGGCACGATCAGAACCGGATGATCAAAAATCAAAATAATATCATCCAGGAACTTCGCGCGCTAGGCACAATCAGGAACTGATCAGGATCCCGCGCGCGGCAAAAGCAAAAAAATAAATTGGCTAAATTTTTCGATCTAATATGTTATAATTACACAACTTTCATTAAACTTTATTAATTTTTATCAATGGTATTCCTGGACCATATTTAAAACTAATTTGATCTGGTAATCCTTGTTCTATCGTAATCTTATTAATATAGTTATCAGTAAAAAGCTTTGGAATCCATTCAGTAATTAAATAAAATAGCTCAGTAGTATCCTGTGTAAATCTAAACCAATCTGATCCATATAATAATACTTGATCGCGAACATGTGTTATTGTTTTACCATAATTTTGTAACATGTTTTTATCAGTTACCTGACCTATTAATCTCTTTGATGTTAATTTCCAAGTATTAATATCAATCATATCATCTATCTCGTCTATCAATCCTTGAATAATATCTGATTCTTCTGATGAATACCTGGTATAATAGGTAATATTAATATCATACTTATGCATAATTGATTTTTTGGCATTGCGTTTAATCTGTCCAACAATATTACTTCTACATGTATCTATAATATTAGTTATTGTATCACGATAATATATTAATTTCATATCTATTATCGGTTGCTTGGGCCATTCTTTTAGCAAATTTATTCCTTTCTTGGCAGCATAATTCCAAATATCTTCTATAAAATGAGGGCATATTGGTGATTGTGTTACCAGAAATATATTCATAAAATATTTAATATTATCTAAATAATTTGTTGTTGGAATAAGACCTTGCTCATGTTTAATGCGATAACCATCCCTAATAATACATAAACGATGAAATCCATCTGCTATTACTTTTTGATATTCCATTTGTTCATAATATGATGTCATTTTAATTATACATTGATTGATTTCTTCCCTAAATACTCTATCCCAAAATAGTTCATTGTTATGATCATTTGCTAAATTATTATTATTAATTATTTCATCAATGATACTAATAAACCATTCTTTTTCAGTTGTTATTTTCTTTATAATTGCATTTGCACCAGCTTCATCAAAATTAGCATCTTCTATACCTGATCCAGCTTCTGCTAGAGCAAATCTTGTTGCATCAGCACCATATTTATCAAGAGCATCATGTAATGTCATAAAATTTCCTAGATTTTTAGACATTTTTTGACCATTTAACATTATATGACCATTTGTAAAATAAGCTCCTGGCAGCATTTCTGTTTTTTCCCAAACCATCAAATGATTATATAACGCCATTGTTAAATGATTTCCTATTAAATCTTTACCTGATACTCTTAAATCAACTGGATACCAATATTTGAATTCATTCCGCATTTCTTCTATAATATTAAGGTATTGATCAGGATATGCCCCTTGTAATTGTTCAGCATTACCTGTGTTTAGAAATAGATAATTCCATAGATTATCATTCACATATTCCATGGGAATTTGTTCAATGCAATTTGCTATCGTATAATATGCCATATAAATAGTTGAATCTGATAGAGAATCAATAACATAATTAGTATCAAGTAATTTTGTTCCTAATCCAGATGATCTCGAACATGGCCATTCATTTAACCAATCCGATGTTCCTCTTAACATGTCCTTAGCTGTTTTATTAAACATATTCATCTTGTTATCAATATGGGAATTTATATTATTTTTTAACTCTTCACCACCATAATTTAAAAACCATTGATCTGATAATAGGGCTACAACACATCTATCATCAGATCGTGATATAATCTCTTTTTCAGGTTCATAATAAATAAAACTTATATGTTTGGATAAATCTAGTTTTGTGTTATTTTTACTATCATTATTTATATTGGTAGATTTAGCTATTATTTTAATTCCACTTCCTTGGATTGAATTACTTGAAGTTGATTTTTGAATATTTATTTCATATAATTTTTCATCTAATATAAATTTAGAATCAATAAGATCACTGCCAGTTATATTAATTGATTCTATTACAAATTGATCTTCTTGATTTAAAATTTGATATTTGAAATTTCTTATAAATTCACTACAAACAATAAATGCTCTGTTACCATATCTAATAATCTGAAATTGATCTAATTCATTAATTATTGCAAATATTTTAATATCAGTAGTACTAATGTTTCTAATAGATTCTAATTCTTTATCATCAAGAGTTATACATATATGTAAATTTGGATATTTACTATCAAGATCCAAATCAGTTAAATGACTAATTGGGCATAAATAAGCTGTAAATTTTTTAGGATTAACCCCTTCCCCCGTTTTTCTATCATGATCACCACATGCCTGGTTATCCTTAGGAGAATAAATAATTGGTTTTTCACCTACTTTTAAATAACCTTTGCTATTTAAAATATTGAATTGCCATTTTATAAAAGAATCATAATATGGATTTATATCAGTTGTAACAAAACATCTGGTTAAATCTACCGCTGCTCCAAACCTTTTCAAATCTTCTTTAGCTCTCTGTGGAAAATATTTAAGCCAATAATATGGATCTATAAATTTTGACATTTCATCTAAGGGAATTCCCATTTCATATAAAATTCGGATCTGATTTCCTTTTGGAATACTTTCGATTATATCAGCTTTAGATAAATCATATAGCTCTAAAGCTTCTTTTAATCTATTTGCGCATGCTACGATTGGTACTCCTGTTCCATGAAATCCAATTGGAAATAAAACATTATATCCATTCAATCTTTTAAATCTAGCCATATATTCAAGTTTTGATAAAGTATATGCATGTCCTAAATGCATTGTTCCATTTTGATAACAATATGGAAATGTTCCAAAAAATTTGGGTTTATTTGAATCAGGTTTTCCATTAAAAATTTGATTCTGTTCCCATGATTTTTGTATTAATAATTCATTTTGTACCAAATTATCACGCTTTACCCATTTAGTACTATCAGTCATTTTTTGTTTATTCTCTTAAATTATATAAGAATTAAAATTTAAACCAATCAAATTTTTTTGGTTTAAATAATACATCGTTGTAATGAAGCTATAATATTATAATGTATCATCATTTTTGGATAATTTTGAATATGATTTGGATAATTTCGAATATGATTTGGATAAGCGATGATGTGATGAATAATTATATGATTGTGGTGGATGAACGTGATAATGATCTTTTAATACTATACGATTCCATTCATCTATTTCATAATCAGCCATTTTTAATATTTTATATTCGTTATAAGAGTATCTGGCTGGTGGAAATGCTCCTTTAAATAAATTATTTGATTTTTTCGGTATAGTTACAGATGATATATCATGCATTCCAGTACCATATAATCTAATAAACCGTTGAACACTCTGACCTAGCATAAATTATTAATATTCCTATATTTTAATCCAATGATTTTATTTTCATTTTTTTTATTTATTTTTTATTTTTTATTTATTTTTATTTTTTTAAATTTTAATGTTTTTTTCCTTTGAAACAAAGCCAATTTTTACCCCCATGACCTACTGGTCGAGCTCCAAAAATTGGCTTTGTCCACAAAGCAAAATTTCCTTTGTGGACAAAGCCAAAATTTATTTTTTTTATTTTTTATTTTTTTATTTTAGTTGTTTTTTTTATTTTTTATTTTTTATTTTAGTTATTTTTTTTATTATATTTTTTTATTATTTTTTTATTATTTTTTTATTATTTTTTTATTTTTATTTTTTTATTTTATTTTATTTATTTTTTTTTATTTTTTATTTTTTATTTTTTTTATTTTTTATTTATTTTTTTATTATTTTTTATTTTTTTATTTTTTATTATTTTTATTTTTTATTATTTTTATTTATTTTTTATTTTTATTTATTTTTTATTTATTTTTTTATTATTTTTTATTTTTAATCTTAGTAATAAAATTAGTAATTTCGTATTTTTCTTCGTCATTAAAATTAAATCCATATAATTTATCACATGTAGGAAATTCATTATTCCAGGATCTAGCTAACTTTGGCTGTGATATTTTAAATTCATGTAATAAATTATCATATGTAATTATAATATTATAATGTCTCCCATTGTGTGCTCTAAATTGTAAACTATTTTCATGTTCAATAACAACCATGGTTACAAGTTATATTATAGTTTTTAATTATATTATACAGTTTTATTCAAGATTAAAATCAAATCATTTTTTTATTATATAATTTTTATTATTATATAATATCATTTATTAATCATAAATTTTTGATTTTATAAAAAAAATTGAAAAATTATTATATTTAAATTATCTATATTAAGATAATTATATATGGATGATCCTGAAGCAAATAGATCTAATCTTATAAAAGAATTGATTTATATTGATTTAAACGAACCAATATCGAATGGTTTAAAAGGTTTATCTAACTTGGGGAACACATGTTATTTAAATAGTATAGTGCAATGTTTAAGTCAAACACTAAAATTAACAGAACATTTGATTGTTGGACAATCAACACATTGTTTAATTAATAATTCAAGGGAATCTAAAATTGGATTAGTTATATCTTATATCAGACTTTTATCGCAATTATGGTATAATAATACTAAGGTTGATCATCAATATTTAAAAAATTTTGTTCAAAGTTTTCTTAAACATTTTTCACAAGGCGTTCATTTTCGCCAAAACGATGCACATGAAACCCTATTATTTATTTTAGATACAATTCATACATTATTATCTAAAAAAGTAACATATAAAATTACTGGACGAGTTGAATCTGATATTGATAATTATATGTTACAATCCATTAAGGAATGGAAAGAACATTATAAAAACACACATTCATATATTATTGATTTATTTGGAGGACAAGAACAACTTAAAATACAATGTTTAAATTGTAATAAGGTTACTAAAAGATATCCTACATCTTTAACAACTATTCTAAACTTAACCGATGATACAAATGATCTTTATGATTGCTTGGATCATTTAACACATGTAGAACAATTAGAGAAAAATAATGAATGGCAATGTGAACATTGTAAGGCATATACACAAGCCCATAAAAAAATCGGATTTTGGAAATTACCTGAAATTTTTGTAATAACATTAAATAGATTTGTTTTTAATGGTCGCAATTATGTTAAAAATGATAAATTTATATCTTTTCCCTTAACTAATCTCACTATGCAACCATATCTATCTATCATACATGATCATTATAAATATGATCTATATGCTGTTTCATGCCATACAGGAAAAACTAATGGAGGTCATTACTATTCCTATTGCTTAGATCAAAGTACAAATAAATGGTATTGTTTTAATGATGATGATGTTCAGGAAGTAACTAATCTTGAAGATGTTGTTTGTCCTGAAGCATATATCCTTTTTTATAAATTAAAACACTAGTTATTTTATTAAATATATTTAATATATTAAATATTAATAATTATTAAAAAATATCATTTTCTTTGGTAGTAGTTTCTATAGTGGAATCCTGCTTATTAGAATCCTTTTGCGCTTGATTTTCAGCTGAATCGTCTTGTCGAAAATTCTCATCAGAAGTCTGTTCGATAGAATCATCAAAAGATTGGGGATTTTCATTGGAAGATTGAGAAGACTGTTGCAGTATATTATTATCACTTGATTTTATTATTGAATCATGTGATGATTTATTAATTATTTCTTCAGACTTTTTTTCTATATTTTCTGGATAAATATCCATTATAATAGATGATTTTTGAGCTGTTTCACATAAATCACCATTATTTATTGATTTTACTAAGACTGTTGTACTTAATCCCTTATATTTTTCACTAATAAATGTAGTTAATTGTTTCATAATTATAATAGTAACTCCAAAATAACATATTGGCAACCATAATGCTATGATCATATTAATCATTGGTATACTATATGATACCACAATATGAGCAATGATGTAATAAAGTAATAATTCTTCAGCTACCCTTATAAACAAATTTCCTGAATTAGATGATGTACTATATACATATATTGAAAAGATGATGGTAAATAGACCACATAAATATGATAGCCATACATAATCATTAGTTAATAACCAAATAAACATAAATATAGCTGCATGGTTAAGTCGTATTGTATCAATATATGATCTGATATTAAATGTAGAAAATAATGATTCCATTATAAATTATATATCACTAAAATAAAGATTATAGAATATTAAATAAAAAACTTATTTAATATTCAATTTTTTAAACAAAGTTTATATTTTATATTTTATATTTTATATTTTATATTTACTATTTACTATTTTATTAAATTAGTTAAGTTCGCGAAGATAAATGGAGTAATTAATTGCTGGAAAGATATCATTCCTTCTACCTTCATTGAAAACCTTTGCAGTTTCTTGGAACTGAGGCCAACTTAGTCCAAATGCGAGCTAAATGAGGAGCACATGAATAATTTTAGGAAAATCACTTAGATATTCTAAATGTAAATCTGGTATATATTTTAATTGTTCTACATCCTCGTTGTATAATTATATTTTTTTTTACAAATATAGGATACATTTATACATTTTTACATAACAAATATAATACTTGATGACACTTAAACGCATTTAACATTTATTTAATAATATCTATAATATGAATTGTTATTTGCATAAACGATTGTTCTGAACCATATTCTAGACAATACGAACTTTCAAATATAGTTTTAGCTCATTTGACTATACTGGATGAGAAAAAAATAACTAAATAAATATTTTAATTATGATAAGCATCAAAAATTTCATATGATTTCCATATACCGTATATATTATTGCTATGATTTCGAATAACTCCGGTATGTTTCCATTGATCAAATATTTGGTCACTTAATATATCATATGGCATTTTAATAAGTTCATTTGGTGGTTCCCAATCACTTGTACATTTATTTCCAGTATGTATAAGCAATGACTTTTCCAAATCATATACAAGTGGACCATTACATAATCTAAAATGAAATCCTCCCAATTTATCAAATGTGGGTCCAGGAACTGAATCACCTGGCATACCAAACATTAATAAATCTATATTTATATTACGTTCTATAAATGAAATAATATTTTGATATTTATTTGCTGATTTTAATTTATACCATAATGTGCCTAAAAATGTATATAAATCACCCTTTGTATTACGATTGCAGCTAGATATACTATTACACATATCATCAGCTTTAATATTATCAATTTTGGGAAAATTAAAAACAGGATTATATATACCACCAAAATCCCAATCATATATTTTGGCTAACACATTTGATGGAATATTATAATAACTACCAGTTTTTTTTATAGATGGTTCTAATACATATGTTATATATTTAGCATTATTTGTGATATTCCCTTTTATGGCATTCCCAAAGCGTCTTGAGGTATTACTGTGTGTTGAGTCAATCATAATATTTCCCATATGCAAATCTCCATGTCTAATACCAACTACATTAAAAACATTTAAAGTGTAAATGACTTGGAAAATTAAAGCAATTATAGATTTCTCATCTTGTGTGCTATCGACATAATTATCAAAACTTATTCCATTAATTTTTTCGATGACCAGCATATTTGCATTTGAATTTTCATCAACATCACCATATGGATTATTTTGATATATTTCATCTAAACTCTTTTTAAATATTTTTCTCTGATCTGTAATAATTGTATTCATCAATGAATTTATATTGCATTCCCAAAATCCAATATATTTTGCTACATTTGGAGTAAATTTATGAATCAATAGAGTATTTATAGTTTTATATAATTCAATTTCTGATAATAATCCAGAATTTTCATAATTATATATATCAGGAAAGCTTATTTTAATTACTACATTTTCAGATGTAGTTCTAAGTTTACCAAATATAATAACTGTTTCGCTAGCTGAAGCTTTTGTCTCACTAGATAATATTTTTAATGATTTGGGGACAAATAATTTAGAAAAATTACATTTTGCTAAATATACCTTAGATGATTGTGAAACAGATGGAGCAAAATCAAATATACCACTCATATTTCTTTTCACATTTTTATCTTTATATTCAATATCTGATTTTGAAATATTTAACAGTGTCATAATATTTTTATATTTAGATAGGGGAAATTTCCAGCATTTTTTTCCACGATCCCATATACCACCATTAGCTTTTAATGCAAATTTAGCAGGAGTTGTTTCTCCACAAACCAAAAAACTATTAGTTGATTTTGTAACAATAATATTCATCAACCTGGTTTTGGTTTATATATATATAATAAGATTATTTATTTTTATTGTGAAATGCTACAATCTTAAATATTTAAATTTCCGATTGGTATATGTCAATGTTAAGAATATTGTTAGAAACAAGAGTATGCAACTCTTGTTTCTTAGTGGAACACTGCACTAGTGAATTGATTTCTTGATGATTATAGAAATAATCATCTTCACGATGTCCTTCTAATAGAGTAATTTTGGTTTTTCCTGGAACATAAGTATCTACTTGCGCTCTTAGCTGGGAAAGAACGGTGTAAATATCCCTATTTTCACGGGTGGCCATTTGATGAACGATCATTCTTCAATAAAAAAATAATTATTAACTATTCATTTTTATAAAATAAACACATTTTTTTATTTATCAAAAAAAATGAATGGAACCAGTTGTTTTTTACAACTAATCTTAATGATATAAAAGCTAATGCTATTCACAAGTTTATTCACAAATTTATTCACAAATTTATTCACAAGTTTATTCACAAGTTTATTCACAAGTTTAATTTATATAACTCAAATATTATTTTATATTCAACCATTTGTTGATAGAACTGCATTATTAATATATGGTAGATCATGGTTTCAATCTGATAAATCATTCTATATTTGTATGGTACTTGGTATTAATTTATTGACGAGAACCATCGTAGATCTTTTTTATATGATATTATATCGATTGCAACCTAAATCATTAGAAAAATATAGAACTAGCAGAACCTGGTTATGGGAAACAGATAAAGATTATAATTGGAAAATTTTCTATACACTTGGTCACTTTATTCTGATAAATATTCTATTAATTGTTCCATTAATTGTATTTACATTTGATGAAGAAAGGGATGCAATGAAAATAGATCCTCATATGGTACCTGAATGGTATGTTTCATTTGGTCAAATTATGATCGGTTTAGTAATGTATGATTTTATGTTTTTTGTTATTCATAGAACTCTACATTTAAAATCTTTTTATTGGATTCATAAAATGCATCACGAATATAATAATCCTGTTATCTGGGCTGATGCCCATACTAGTCTTCTAGAAGTAATATTTGTCGCTATAATTCCTAATATTATTATTGGAATATTTATTAATATGCATCTTTATACACAGTTAATGTTTATCATTGTATCTATTTCTCTCGGAATTTCTCAACATAGCAGCTACGATTTACCTTATTCACCATTCTATCTTATACCATTTTGTGATACTTATCGCGGTCATACACTACATCATAGACTTACAACTTGTAATTATGCACCTTATTGGACTTTTTGGGATCGTGTTTTTAATTCATATAGAACACTGAATGCTGATCTACAATAATCTTTAAAAAATCCATCTTTAAAAAATGATAAATTAAAATTGTTTAATTTAATTTATTAAATAACACAATTATGTCAAATAACGTGGATATGATGCTAGAAAATAAATTAATTGCTCTTGATAAACAAATACAAAATCATTTCTTAGAAGAAGCTAGAAAAAATGGAGGACCTACCAATGCTATGAAACTCTTAGTTGATGATCTACAGAAGGAATTCGAGAAAAATCCAACAGTTATGCAGTTTATGCTTCTTGTAACTAAAGCTTATCAGAACAAATATGATGATTATATTGGAGAAGGACCTATTTACCTTATGAAGGATATGGAATTATACTTATTACCTACTGTGAAAGAAAGTGCTTTTCGAATTTATGAAAATATTAAAGCTGGAAAATATGATTCCGATGTAAGTCCATTTTGTCATAAATAAATCGAAAAATAAATTATAATAAAATTCATATAATAAAAATATTGAATATTTATTTTATTTTCTTTGTTTTATTTATTATATATAATTGGAAATATAAATATGGAATTTTTAAATCAGATTAATTATAATCTTATTAAATTAATAAAAAAGAATCAAAATACGAAACAATCTACATTTATAGGCAAAATAGATGATAAAGATTTAATAATCAGTATAAATCCCATTATAATCGATAAAATTGATTCAAAAAATCTAATAAATAGCATTTCAAGTGAAAATATAAAAGTAATTGTATCAAATGATAGATATCATAAATATCTGATTGATCAAAACAATAAGGTTGATTTTACTGTTATTTACCCAGCATTAGAATGTGATATATTAAAATATTGTAAGGATGATCTTGGATTATATATTGAAACTTATGATGATTATATGAAAAATATTTATCCAAATATTGTTGGGAAATCAGTTGAATGGATAGATAATATAATGAATCATAAGTTTGAGCATGAATTTATTTTATATGAAGATGAAGATTATATTTTAATGCCTGATATGAAATGGAATAGAATTGATATATCTGATATGTATTGTTTAGCCATTGTCAAAGATAAATCTCTGATGTCAATTAGAGAATTAACCGCAAAAAATATATCATTGTTGGAAAAAATTAGAAACATTAGTTTAAGAGTAATAAATGAAAAATATGGTATTCCACAATATAAAATCAAAGCTTATTTTCATTATCCACCATCATTTTACCAATTGCATATTCATTTTAACATGATAGATTATATTCAATTTGGAACAACATGTGTTGCAGGACATTCATTAAATAGTGTTATTAATAATTTAAAAATATCATCAGATTATTATCAAAGGGTTGATATAGAAAAATGGTATGCAATTAATTAACGATATCTATATGATTTATACACATATTTTATCACTTTTTCTTGAATTAACATAGTTAAATTATATCGTAGGAATGGGATATATTTTTTTCATATAGAATATTATCTGGATTATAAACTATTATTCTATGTTTTATTTTTATTTTTTATTTTCAATTTTTTGGAAATCCAAAATTCTATTATTTTTTACTATATATCAAAGCCATTATTTATGCTTACAACCTACTGGTTTAAGTCTCCTAAAATGGCTTTGTATGTAAAGGAAAATTTCATTTGAATTGTTGTCGGTCGTAAAAAGAACTAAGAACTAATCAACTTTATTTATGTAAAAATTATAAATATTTTATTAAATTTTAGTACAATATAACAAAAACATAATATTATGTTTTAATAAAATTATTAAAACACAATTTTCATTTATATCTTTGATAAGCATTTATATCTTTGATAATCATTTATATCTTTGATAATCATTTATATCTTTGATAAGCATTTATATCTTTGATAATCATTTATATCTTTGATAATCATTTATATCTTTAATAATCATTTATATCTTTGATATTAATATAGTAATGAAAGCAACCATATTTTTATAGTTAAATATAATTATTGGTTTAAAATTGATAAGAAATATATAAATAATAATATAGTACAGAATAAGTATATCATCTGTTCAAAAATTACATTCTAAACAAAATCTTGAAGTAATATCTACTTACATTTTTTATTATATAAAACAAAATTATGGTATAGAATTAGATGAAAATTTTAAGGAGGTAATGTTTCGACATATTAAATCGGTGAGTGATATGTATGGTAGAAAACCAAATAATATATCAGAAGATGCTCATTTAGAACAACTTAATAAAATGGTTATGGATGCATGTGTAAAAGAAATAATTGGTAATAAACAACAATATCAACAAAATAATGGTAACACCAATATGATATTTGTAATTTTTATCTTATTTTAACATAACCATGTGGATCTTATTTTAACATGAACACATGGAATTACTTGATTTTAATTAATTGATTTTGACTAAATGATGCTCTATATAATAAAATAAGTTCAGTATCATACACTTGTTCAAGATTTGTTCTTTCCTGGCAATATAAATCAATCTGATTCGAGTCACTCGATTCCAAATCTATCACCTTACAGAGATTAACTTGAACATCATTTAATTTATAGCATATTTCATCAATGTTATAATCTGATGGAATTGATATTTCCAATGAGTTGTAATAAACAGGTAATTTGCATATGGTCCCATCATATGATATATATAAGTATCTTGTTCCTATATATGTGATAGGAACAAGTTTTTCAAAATAGATTAATACACCTTTCTCATATCTTTTGATTATTCGTCCTGAATATTCTTTATTACAAAAATCAACCTTTATATGCTCAAGTTCAATAATATTATATGAATGAGGAAATCTCCTCTTTCTAAGCTTATCAAAATCTGTAAAATTTAACCGTATTATATTTTGGCGATACATAATTTTATTCTGTAAATGAGTATCTATTATAGATAAATCACATGAATATACTCTGTTCATAGGTCTATAATAACATTTTAAAGTGTCCATGTTAAGATTTACTTGTATAGAACCACAAATTACTCTGTATCCCAATTCTAATAAATGTGGGAATTCTATTTCTATAATCTTTTTGATACTTTTCCCATTAATTACAGGAATGTCTACTTGTTTTTGGTAAGATAATGTATCATTGTATATATTTAAATTTAAAAAATAATCAAATGGTTCATTATTTCTACAAACTGGACAATTATTATTTTCATATATCCAGTTACTTATACATTTAATATGAAAATAATGATTACATTTAGTTATAGCCGTCTGTAGATCAGCAATGTTAATGGGTTCCAAACAAATCGAACATTCTTCCATTATAAACTTAACTGGTAAAATTTTTGATAAAACTCATATCAATTTTTTTTTAAAATAAAAATAAGGCGCGCATACTATGTATACTGCATCGCTCACACCCACTACAAACAATAAGAAAAAATGAAAGTATAAGGTAAATATAATGAATTATAATTCATAAATAAAGATAATTATTTATGAACTCAATAAATATGAACTTAGTAAATATGGGATATTCCAAAAGACTACCAAACTATCAACAGTACAATCAAAGTTCCTAAAGTGCGCGCTCAGCAGGCGTGATGATCAGGTTGACAGACGCACCTTCGACAACTTCCTCATACGAGAAACAAAAACCGACCAGTCTACATTCAGATCAAAGTAAGGAATTTCCCCTCCTAGCACTTTACAACACACCCAAAGGTTTAATTAAAATTAAATACATTAGGACTAACTGTGATTAAATGAGTTTAAGCTCACGTAAATAAATGGAGTAATCCACTTCAGGGAAGATATCACTTCTCCTCCCTGCATTAAAAAGTTTGGCAGCCTGTTGGAACTTAGGCTTATAACCATGCACCACCATTCTAGCCCAAATGTGTTTGAGAGTTGAAGTAGGTAGAGCAAGGTTAGGGTATTTACTGGTACGATATATATTAATACTTTTACAGAATATATGATAACAATGGTATTTACTTGATGGGGCTGAAGATACACTTGCAGAGCCAAGTATGTTATTAGCAACAAGAGTATTTAACTTTTGCTGCTTTGTAGGAACAGCTTGCTGCTGTTGATTAATTTCTCGCTCACTGTAGAAAAACTTATCAGATTCTAGCTCCTGCACTAAGACAATTTGTGTCTTACCAGGAACATAATTATCGACTTGTTCTCTTAGTTGAGCAAGTTTAGTGTAAATGTCATTGTTTGTACCAGTGGTGGCCATAGGAACGGTTAGTCCATAAATAGATAATTAAAAAATATTTTTCATTTTTATAAGATAAACAGCTGGCTTATCATTTATATTAAGGTATTTATGCTCTAATAAATTGATTGTACTAACTTTACTTATTTACAGTATTCAAAAAAAATGATCGATATTTATATTGATTATTCAATGATAAATCAGAAATGGATTATGTTTTGCGATATATATTAGCACCATATGAGTTGTGTAAACTTGGATTATATTCTTTTGCAGCAGAAAAATTTTTTGAAATAGTTCGATCAAGGATTGATTTAAATATGCTTAAAAAATTAGAGGAAACAAATAGTTGGATAAGTGGTAGTTTTATATTGCAAGCTATGTATGATTGTAAATGGAATGGTGATATTGATATCTATGAACCAGTTAATACGACAGATGATATTTTTAGTACCATGGAAAATTTCATGTTCA
>Ga0214473_10003461_pt1 | contig 19152 bp, 20 predicted proteins | sample RVTome_7_FD_203509 | JGI IMG/M metagenome (GOLD analysis project Ga0214473, IMG submission 203509) | Soil microbial communities from uranium-contaminated site in the Upper Colorado River Basin, Wyoming, United States - RVT98D197 | ecosystem: Environmental > Terrestrial > Soil > Contaminated >... | reverse complement strand
ACCCGGTCGCGACCCGTCACCCAGATGGAGCGTGGGCCGGCGAGCGTCATTCCATTGGCGGATCCGAACGCGGAGCAGAGGATACCCAGAATGACGAGGGTGGCGCCCACCGGCCCGAGCACCGCGAGGGCCACGTCCGCCGCGATGCGGCTCGAGCCTGCCATCTCTGGAACCGGGATGACGAGCGCGAAGGCCACGTTGGCGGCGATGTAGAGACCGATGACGGCAACCGTTCCGATCCACAGGGCCCGTGGCACGTTGCGGGTCGGGTTCTTGGTCTCCCCTGCGGTGAGCGTGACGTCAATCCAGCCGTCATAGGCCCATAGGGCGGATACCATGGCGAGGCCAAAGGCCGCAGTGAGGTCCTGAGTCCAGGTCTCCGGCCACCAGGGCATCATGTTGGCCGCCTGGGCTTTATCGGAGAAGAATACCGCCAATATGAGGCCGCCCAGGGCGAGCACTTTGGCGGAGGTGAAGATGTTCATCACCCAGCCGCCCCAGCGAACCCCGCGCACGTTGATGACCGTCACCACGGCGATGACGAGGATGGCGACGAGCTGGTTCCAATTGAACGTCAACTCCATGGGCTGGCCGAAGAGGTGCCAAGAGAAATGGAAGAAGGCATGTTCCGGACCGAGAGCGGGAAAGAAATACTCCAAGTAGGTCGCGAACCCGATGGTGATGGCGGCGAGCGAGCCCGCCTTGTTGATGAAGAAGTCGTTCCAGCTGAACAGAAATCCCCAGACGCGGCCGTAAGACTGCCGGAGATAAGCGTAAGGCCCTCCTGCCTCGGGGAGAACCGAGCTGAGCTCCGCAAGGGAAAGGGCACCGAAGAGAGTGAGAAGCCCCGCCAAAGTCCAGACCAGCAAAATGGGTCCCATGGCCTGGAGCCGACCGGCGATGGTAGCGGGAACGATGAATATCCCGGAGCCGATGATGACGCCCATGTGGATCGCGATGGCTTCTTTGAGTCCGAGGGCGCGAAGAAGCTTGGGCGAGGAGCTCTCCGATCCATCGAGGCCGTTGGAGCGAAGAGAGTCTCTCGAAGCGAAGGTGTCCACCGGTGTTACGGGTTTCAGGTCGTGGCGGAAATGTGAAGGCCCATCCGGCGGTCAAGGCTCCGGCTTGAAAGTCCAGGTACCCTGGACCACCAGGGAAGTGTCTCGGTAACCGCCGGAGTTGAGGTCGAAGGGCGCGCACGTCCAACGGCCACTTCCACGGCCGTCTTCGGTCACCGCGCCGTTGAAGCGGGCCAGGTTTTGCCAGAACCGGCCTTCGGCATCGACGTTCACCGGGATCAGGAGCTCGACCCGACCGAGAGTATGGAGCCGCGCCTCGACCGGCCCGTTATTGTCGCAACCGGCCGCGAGCAAGAGGGAGGCGAGCAAAACAAGGACGAACCGCCCCGCGGCTCCAAAATGAGAGCTTCGGCCACTGAAAGAATGCCGTGTGGAGCGCGGGAATGCCTGTTCATCGTGCGAGCCCGGCGATAGGAAAGAGCTGGCCGGAGCGGGATTCATAAAAGGGCAGTATACACTCTTTAGCTGCTGTTCCGGCGCCGGCTTGAAAGCTGGGGACCCATCGGGCCAAGATATCTGCCCGTGCGCTCCACTACGCGTCACCGCCGGCCTCCCTTGGTAGCAACGGGCCTGGAGCGTCTGTTCGACGCCCACATCGTCTGTATCCGAAGGAAACGTCTAGGCCTCATCGCGAACCAGAGCAGCGTCGATTCCTCGCTACGCCACGCCGTCGACCGCCTGCGAGAATCCACGGAAGGCGAGCTGGTGGTGCTCTTCGGGCCGGAGCACGGGATCGCCGGTCATGCCCAGGATCAGATCGAGATCGCCGACGGAGCCATTACCGGCAGCGGCATTCCGGTGCGGAGTCTCTACGGGGACACGCGCATTCCGACTCGGGAGATGCTGGAGGGGCTGGACGCCGTGATCTTCGACGTTCAGGACGTCGGGTCGCGTTACTACACCTTCATCTGGACCATGGCGCACGCCATGCAGGCCTGTGCTCGAGACGGCAAGAAAATGATCGTGCTCGACCGTCCCAACCCGATCGGCGGCTTGCGGGTGGAGGGTAACCTCATCGAGGAAAGCCACTTTTCTTTCGTGGGGCTCTATCCGATTGCCAACCGGCACGGGATGACGGTGGGGGAGCTGGCCCGCCTCTTCAACGAAGAGTTCGGGATCGGATGCGATCTGACCGTTATTCCGATGAAGGGTTGGACCCGCTCAAAATGGTTCGACGACACGGCGCTGCCTTGGGTCATGCCTTCGCCGAACATGCCCACCCTGGACACCGCCACCGTCTATCCGGGCGGGTGTCTCCTGGAAGGAACGAACCTTTCGGAAGGAAGGGGGACGACGCGCCCCTTCGAGCTGATGGGGGCTCCCTGGGTCGACTCCCATCGGCTGGTCGCCGAGCTCGAGAAAGAGGATCTGCCGGGGGTTCGTTTGCGGCCGGCCACCTTCCAGCCCGCCTTCCACAAGTTCGCGGGCGAGGTTTGCGGCGGCTTGCAGCAACACGTTGTCGATCGCGAGAACTATCTCCCGGTGCGGAGCGGACTGGCGATTCTCAAAGTCTTACGAAGACTCTGGCCGCGTGAGTTCGCCTGGCGGCAGCCTCCCTATGAGTACGAGACCGAGCGACCCGCCATCGATGTCCTGGCCGGAAACAGCCGCATCCGGGAGCAGATCGACGCCGACGCCCCGCTCGCCGAGATCGAAGGCGGCTGGCAGGAGGATCTCACGCGCTTCCGGCGGATTCGATCTCGCTATCTGCTCTACCCGGATTCGTAGCGTAGCTACTTCTCGAAGAGCTCCTCCACCGGGATGACTCTCACCTCGCGGACTGGGAGCTCGAAGCGCTCAATCTTCTTGTCCTCTTCGAGCACTTCGGGAGGTGTGCCGGGCGTTTGGTAGGTGACGGGGCTCACCCGGTTCTCCCGGAGAGCGGCCGCCAGGTCGCCGGCGCTCGAGGCCACCATGGCCACTCGAAAATCCCAGCGATCCAGGTGTTTCTTCACCGCGCGGTTCACCTCCTCGGCGGTCAGGGAGCGAAGCCGCCTCTCGATCTCGTCGATGTAGTAGTCGTCGGTTCCATAGAAACGCGAGTCCATGTGATACCCGAGCCGGCGATCCAGATTCTGCACCCAGAGCTTGGAGTAATGGAGAAGGTAGTTTCGGGTAGCCTGAAAGTCCTCTTCGCTGATCCCCTGTTCGACGAGCTTGCGCAGCTCCCAGAGGGCGGCCCGCAGGGCGAAGTGGGCGTTGGCCGGCACAACCGGGCGAAGCCAGATGCTGAAGAACTGCTGGTGGCGCGTGGTGTTCGGTAGGGGAAAGGTGCTCCCACCGTCCTGAACGAATTTCTCGATGTAGGAATAGTCGCCGTAGTTCAGGCCTCGCTTACCGCGGAGGTTGTTCATCAGGACTCCGTGGAAGGAGCGATGATCGCCCAAATACGTGTTGGCGACCAGCAAGGGATAGAAGTCGGGATCGGAGCGAGTGACCTGGTAAGGAAAGCCAAGGCTGATGGCCGTGGAATCGGCCGCCTTTTCCGCGATCCACACCTCCATACCCCCAGCGGGTGACGGGCGCGGCAGCTCGGGTGGCGTTTCCTGTCCTTCGGGAAGGTCCTGCCTTAAGTCCTTTTGTACTCTCTCCGCGAAGCCGGGGGGAAGGTCTCCCGCCAGCCCAATGCGAAGAGAGGCGAACGTGTAGTGATCGCGGTAGAAGGCCTTGACGTCATCGAGAGTGATGCTCTGCAGTCCGGCGACCGTTCCCTGAGGAGTGTGGCGGAAGGGATGCTCCCGGTAGAGCATCGCTTCCAGCAAAGCCTTCCCTAGCTCTTCGTCGTCGCTTCCACGGAGGGACTTGCTGAGGTAGTTGAGAAGCTGGTTGCGGTTTCTCTCGAAGTCTTCGGGATCGAATCGAGGGTGGAGGAGCAGGTCTTGGAATATCGCATAGAAATCCTCCAAGAAGTCCCGGTGCACCGCCCCCACGATGGTGGTGATCTCTTTCTCGGTCTGTGCCCCGACTCCCGCTGCCAGGGGATAGAGCTTTTCAATCACCTGGACTAGGGACAGCTCCCGCGTGCCCCCTTCCGAAATCATGGCGGCGGTGAGCGCGTTCAGGCCCTCCTTGCCGACCGGATCATTGGCGGAGCCGGTGTGGAACACGAAGCGGAAGCTGACCAGAGGGTTTCCCGGGCTGTCGACGATGACCGGCTCGTGATCGGCGAAGGATGCCGCCGCGAACAGGAGGACCAGCGCGCACCCGAGAGATGCTGGCAAGGACATCGTTTCTACTCCTCTCCCTTCACGCTGGCGGCTGGCTCGAGCGTGACCATGGTGCGCGTCTCCGACCTGAGGTACTGGCGAGCGACCTGGTTGAGCGTCTCCGGAGTCACCGCGTCGTAGAGCTGGTAGACGCGATTGACCGTTTGGGGGTCGCCGGTGAGCGCCAGGTAGTGGGAGAGCGTATCGGCCACCGCGTCGGCGGTATCCATCCCCATCAGGAACTGGTACTTCATGTGGCTCTTGGTGGCGGAGAGTCGCTCTTCATCGAACCGCTCGGTGTGAAGACGGTCCACCTGAGCCAGGATGGCGTCGCGCACCTCACCGAGCTTCTCCGGTTGTCGCACCCGGGTGAGTATGGTGTAGAGCGTGGGGTCGGCCTGATCGAAGGCTCCGGCGCCGATGAAATCAACCCACTGTTTTTCGATGACTAACTCTTTATGAAGGGCAGACGTTTCTCCGAAGGCGAGCTGAGAGAGAACATCCAGGGTCGGCATCTCGGCGCTTTCGGTATTGAAGGCCGGCGCCCGGTAGGCGATCATCAAGTAAGGTAGGGTCGGCGCCGGCCACTCCAACTTCACCTCTTTCGGTTCCGTCTGGGGTGGCTCGGTCGGAATTTTCCCGGCATAGCTCCCGCGCTTCCACTGACCGTAAGCCTCCTCTACCAACCGGGTCAGCTCCTCCCAATCGAAATCACCCACCACCAGAATCGTCGTGTATTCGGGACGATAGAAGCGGTCGAAGAACTCCAGGCTGTAGTCGTACAGGGTGGGCATGGTCTGGATGTCTTCCAGGAAGCCGATGACCAGGTGTCGATAAGGATGGACCTGGAGCGCCGTCTGGTACATTTCTACTTGCAGAGCCTGGACCGGGTTGGAGGCGTTCGCGTTGTACTCGCCCAGCACGGCACCCGCTTCTTTCTGGAACTGCTCCTCGCTGTACTTGAGGTTCTGGAAACGGTCCGACTCGATGTCGACGATCTTGGGCAGGGCGCTCGAGCTCGCCAGTATGTGATAGCGCGTGCGATCGAAACTGGTGTTGGCGTTGGAATCGGCCCCCATGGAGGCCAGGACATCGTTGTACTCCTCTTCATCGTATTTCTCGGTTCCCCGGAACATCATGTGCTCGAAGAAGTGGGCGAAGCCGCTGCGACCGGGCTCGACCTCGTGTCGCGAGCCCACCCTGACAATCGTGTAGTACGACAGCAAGCCCGGGCTGTCGAAGTGAACTCCCACCAGGCGCAGCCCATTGGCGAGCTCCTTCTGATCGATGGGGTAGGGGAAGACGGCGTCGGTGGGAGCTCCCGTCGTCGAACTTGCGGGGCTTGCAGGACCGGCCAAGCTCATGGCTATCAAGAACGTCCTCCACATGATTCGCCTCTCAGTCCGTTCGATCGACTTAGCTTATTCTAGCCTTTTCCGGTGAACCTTAGGGTGACTTCGAAGCTCAGGAACCGCTGGGGGCGCGGTAGGTCACATGAAAGACCAGCTGGTGCGTTCCCAGCCGGAACTCGGAGTTGTCTTTCAGCTCTCCCTGCTCGACGCGTTGCCCCTGGATGTAGGTCCCGTTCGTGCTTCCCAGGTCCCGCAACATGGCGGTCGTTCCGCCGATCTCGATACTGGCGTGGTGGCGAGAGATCTCCGGGTCGTCTAGGTTGACGTCGCAATCGCGACGTCCGATGGTGATGCGGGGTTTTTCGAGCCCGAACACTCGGCCCGGTTCGTTGCCGTCCAAGACTTCCAGAGTATATTTCTTGTCGGCAGAAAGTTCGCCCAGGACAGCGACTTCGTTTCCCGTGGTGCTCGGATTGGGAGACGGCTCGTCCAGAGAGCGCTGGCAATGAGGACAGACCGCTCCCCCCGTAACCGTTCGTTGGATCTCTTCCTCCTGAAGCTGAATCTTGCAGTGGGGACATGGAACGGCCATGGGTACGACCTCTCCGAGAGCTGTTATTTGTTGGATGTTGCCAGATTCGATCTGCCTTTGCAAGAACAGGTCGGCCGGGATTCACTCATGGGCTGGCGCGATCGTCACGGGGATTTCGATGGAGGCGATGATAGACGGGCGCTAACCGAAAAGGCGACACGCCGAGAGAAAAGGCGGCGATGGCGGCCCAGTTCACCAGGGTCGTGAACAGCGGTCCCGATCTCTCCCAATGTCGGGGAAGAGTGGTGACGGTCGCGTCGAGGCACTTCAGGCGGCCACGCTTGCGCAGCCTCCTGACCAGATCCACGTCCTCCATGATGGGAACGTCACGATAACCGCCTATGGCATCGAAGACCGAGCGGCGCACGAAGAGAGCCTGATCGCCGTAGGGTAGACCCAGCAGACGAGCCCTCAAGTTCGATCCGAAAGACACCAGCGCCAGGCTCGGCCGAGCCGGCCTCACGCTCAGGCGGAACCAACCGCCCACCACACAAGCATCGGAGAGCGCCTGGCGGATCGCTTCATCGGCACCGGGGCCGAGGGCACAGTCGGCATGGAGAAAAAGCAGCGTGTCACCGGAGGCCTCTCTCGCTCCCTGGTTCATCTGCGCTCCGCGGCCCGGCGCTCCTACTACGACGCGGGCACCCAGCTGGACCGCCACTTCGCGGGTGCGATCCGCGCTCCGTCCATCCGCCACCAGGATCTCCGCGCCGCGGGGAACCGACGCCAAGGCGCGAGGGAGCAAGGTCTCTTCGTTCAAGGTAGGAACAATGACCGAGAGCTTCATGAGACCTCGAGGATGTTAGCACGACTCCAGATGCCAGGCGTGAGCCGGACCGCACCGAGGGGCGCCAAAGCATCCATGTTAAGATGCGTCTCGGCGAATGGCACACACCATCACTCTCATTCCTGGTGACGGGATCGGTCCTGAGATCACCGCGGCGGCGGTGCGGGTCCTGGACGCCACCGGAGTGGAGCTCGTCTGGGAAAAACATGAGGCGGGCATCCGAGCCTTCGAGAAGACCGGGAACCCACTCCCCGAAACGCTCTTGGAGTCGATTCGCCGCAACAAGATCGCGCTCAAGGGTCCCCTGACGACCCTGGTGGGGGAAGGCTTCCCCAGTGCCAATGTGGCGTTGCGTAAGGGGCTTGACCTCTACGCCAACCTGAGGCCGGTCCGAAGCATTCCGGGAGTGAAGAGCCGCTACCAGAACGTCAATTTGGCGATCGTGAGGGAGAACACCGAAGACCTCTACTCCGGTATCGAGCACATGATCATGCCCGGAGTGAGCCAGGGGTTGAAGGTCATCACCTCCCATGCTTCCATCCGGATCTCTCGGTTCGCCTTCGAGTATGCCCGCCGCCGTAAGCGCCAGAAAGTCACGGCGGTCCACAAGGCGAACATCATGAAGCTCACCGACGGATTGTTCTTGGAAAGCGCGCGCCAGGTGGCGAAAGAGTTTCCGGACATCGAGTTCGACGACAAGATCGTGGACAATCTTTGCATGCAGTTGGTGTTGGATCCGACCCAGTTCGACGTCCTTCTGCTTTCCAATCTCTATGGGGACATCGTTTCCGACCTGTGTGCCGGTCTGGTGGGAGGACTGGGGCTGGTACCGGCGTCCAACATCGGGGAGTCCTGCGCCGTCTTCGAGGCGGTTCACGGCTCGGCGCCCGACATAGCGGGCAAAGGCGTGGCCAATCCCATCGCCCTGATTCTCTCCGGGGTGCTCATGCTCCGGCACCTGGGTGAGGACGGAGCCGCCGATCGGCTGCTGGGAGCCTGCTTCCGCGTATTGGAGAAAGGCGAGGTGCGGACGCCGGATCTAGGAGGCCGTCACTCAACCGAAGAGCTCACCGACGCCATCCTGGGAGAGCTCACCGGGTGAGAAGAGCTCGGGTTAGGGAGCTCTCGGGTCGGCGAGGTCAGCTCTTGTATCTGATGCACATATATTTGTATCTGATGCACATATATAAGGACGGGGGGAGCGCCCCGCTCGCGGAAGCAGCCGGTTTTTCTGGTTGCTCGCCTCAGGGGCCCTGCATATAATACCCGCCTTGAAGCGGTCGGCGGGGGCCGGCCGCAAGTTTTTTGTCTGGCGGTCCTTGTCCGGCCCTCGGATTCCAATCTCTGGTTGCGGCGTCGAGAGGCGATTGAAATAATGACCTTGGGCACTGTGTGAGGTATACCGATGGAATTGGTTGACTACCTCGGCGTACTCATGTTCATGGTGGCGGCGGTTCTGTTCGTCGGCGTCACCCTCGCCGTGTCGTCGCTGGTTCGACCCAGCAAGTTCACCGCGGAGAAGTACATACCCTACGAGTGTGGCGAGGACCCGGTGGGCTCACCCTGGATCCGATTCAACATCCGTTTCTACGTGTTCGCGCTGGTATTCCTCATTTTCGACGTGGAGGCGGTTTTCTTGTTCCCCTGGGCGGTGGTCTACCAGAAGCTGGGTCTCTTCGCTTTCGTCGAGGGAGTCATCTTCATTGGCATCCTGGTGCTGGGGCTCGCCTATCTATGGGCCAAGGGAGACTTGGAATGGGTGCGGGAGGAGGATCGAGCCGGTCACCACTCCGGTGATTCGGGGACTGCCTCTGCCTCCTCAGTGGACAGAGTGGCCTGAAGGAGCGGCTCATGGACCTCATCAAGACGCTTGGCGCCAGTCGGATCGCCTTGACCACGGTGGATCAGGTGGTCAACTGGGCCCGCCTCTCCGCGTTGTGGCCCATGACCTTCGGTCTCGCCTGCTGCGCCATCGAGATGATGGCCGCAGGTGCCAGCCGATTCGATTGGGATCGTCTGGGCATGATCCCCAGAGCCACGCCGCGTCAATCGGATCTGATGATCGTCGCCGGCACGGTGACTCACAAGATGGCAATCCGCGTCCGGCGCCTCTATGAACAGATGGCGGAGCCGAAGTACGTCATCTCTATGGGAAGCTGCGCCAACAACGGAGGGCCGTACTGGCAGCACGGGTACCATGTGGTCAAGGGAGTGGATCAAGTGATACCGGTCGACGTTTACGTGCCCGGATGCCCGCCCCGTCCGGAAGCGTTGCTGTACGGGGTGATGAGGCTCCAGGACGTCATTCGTGAGCGCTCGCTCCTGGACGATCCCCGCGAAGGAAGACAAAAAGAGCCAGTCGAGGTCGCAACCAGAGCATGAGCCCAGCCGACATCCTCAAGAAGCTCGAGGAAAAGTTCCCGGGAAAGGTCAAGCGTTCCCAGCTGGAGGTCGTCGATCCATTCTTGGTGGTTGCGACCTTCTCGATCGCCGACATCGGGACTTGGCTTCGAGACGAGCGAGATCTGGCCTTCGACACCCTGCATTGCCTTTCCGGTGTGGACTACCCCAAAGAAGAAAAGATGGAGGTCGTCTATCACCTCTTCTCTCCGAAGCACCGTCACTGGATCGTGCTCAAAGTGGAGACTCCCCGGGAGGGGGCGAAGGTACCCACGGTGGAGAGGGTGTGGAGAACGGCGAACTGGCACGAGCGAGAGGCCTACGATCTCTTCGGGATCGTGTTCGAGGGTCATAGCGACCCGCGCCGGATTCTGCTCCCCGACGACTGGGAAGGCCATCCGCTCAGGAAGGATTGGGTGTGGCCGGAAGAGTGGCACGGCATTCCCGTCAAGCCGGGAAAGCAGATGGTGGAGAGAGCCAAAGAGGGTGAAAAACTCGGCGTGGGGCCGTTCGACTGAACGGCCCCGGCCGGGAGGAATTGCTCATGAGTTACGGTGCAAGGGAATCCGGCCGTGTTGTTAGGCGCGAGCGAAGAGCGAGCGCCGCGAGTGGGCGAAGAGCCCACGAGCACTAAGTTATGTCGACGACAGTCAAACAACAGCTCTGGTCCGAGGACGTCCCCTCCTTCCGCGAGGAGGATCTCACCGGCGACGAGATGATCCTCCAAATGGGGCCTCAGCATCCGTCGACCCATGGGGTACTCCGCGTGGAGCTTCTGACCGACGGTGAGGTGGTCAAACAAGCGCGCCCGCACATCGGCTACCTCCACCGCAATTTCGAGAAACACGCCGAGAACGTCGACTACCCCGGCGTCATTCCCTTCGCCGACCGCATGGATTACGTCGGCTCGATGGCCAACAGCCTGACCTACGCTCTGACCATCGAGAAACTGATGGGGATCCGGGTCAACGAACGGGTCAACACCATTCGCATCTTGGTGGCCGAGCTGCAGAGGATCGCCAGCCATCTGCTTTCGGTGGGAACCTACGGTATCGACATCGGTGCTTTCACTCCTTTCTTGCACTGTTTCCGCGATCGGGAAATGGTGCTCGATCTCTTTGAATGGCTTTGTGGCGCACGGCTCCTTTACAACTTCAATTGGATAGGAGGGGTCTCTCATGATCTGCCCGAAGGGTGGGTAGACAAGTGCCGGTATTTTGTCGATCAGTTCGGGCACACGGTAGACGAGGTGGACGACCTGTTGAGCTTCAACAAGATTTTCACCAAACGCACGGCGACGGTAGGCATCATTCCTCCCGAGCTGGCGGTTTCCTACGCCATCAGCGGACCCAACCTCCGGGGATCTGGGATCAAATGGGACATTCGGAAGGAAGAACCGTACTGCGGGTACGAGAAGTACGACTTCGAAGTCCCCATCGGGACGGCGGAACATGGTCCCATCGGCTCCTGTTGGGATCGTTACTACGTTCGCATCCTGGAGATGCGAGAGAGCTGCAAGATCATTCGGCAAGCCCTGGATCGTCTCCCGGAGGGTGACGTGCACGAGCACCTTCCCAAGCGTGTCAAGCCGCCCCAGGGAGAGGCGTACTTGCGGACCGAGACGCCCCGCGGGGAGCTCGCCTATTACGTGGTGAGCGATGGAAGTCTCATCCCGTTCCGGGTCAAGGGGCGATCCCCTTGTTTCGTTCACATGAGCCTCTTCCATGAGATCGCCCGTGGCGAGATGATCGCCGACGTGGTGGCCATCATCGGCAGCCTGGACATCGTTCTGGGGGAGATCGATCGCTGATGATCACCCGGACCCGCCAGATCGAGATGAAGATCTTGCCGGTGATCTCGGCGGCGGTGATGGTGGGCGCGGCGGGGCTGATAGGGCTGATCGCGGCGCTGCCGGCCGTCGCCGGATTGCTCTCTGCGCTGATCGATGCCAACGTCCCGGAGGCCTTGCGTCCGGCGGTGGCGCGAGGACTGGGAGTGGCGGCGGTGGTGGGTTTCTTGTCCCTGTTTCCCATCTTCGCCATCTGGTTCGAGAGAAAAGTGGCGGCCCACACTCAGGACCGGCTGGGCCCGATGCGGGTCGGTTGGCACGGCGTCCTGCAGAGCTTCGCCGATGGGATCAAGCTTCTGTTCAAGGAAGACATCGTTCCCAAGCAGGGTGACCAAATCCTCTTCCGGCTCGCTCCTTACCTGGTGGTGGCGGGAACCTTCGCGGCCTTCGCCGTTCTTCCTTGGGGAGATGGTCTGGTCGTCTCCGATCTGAACATCGGCGTCCTCTATGTGGTCGCGATCGGATCCCTCAATACCATCGGGATCTTGATGGCCGGTTGGGCCTCCAACAACAAGTACTCGCTCTTTGGTGGGATGCGATCGGCGGCGCAGCTCGTCAGCTACGAGATCCCGACCATCCTCACCCTCCTGGTGGTGATCGTTCAGGTGGGAAGCCTGAACCTCCAAGACATCGTGCTCGCCCAGCAGGGAGGACTCTTCCACTGGTTCATCTTCAGGATGTTTCCGGTGAACCTCATCGCCTTCGTCGTCTTTTTCATTTGCGGGCTTGCGGAGACGAACCGCACTCCCTTCGACCTCCCCGAAGCGGAATCGGAGCTGGTGGCCGGTTTCCATACCGAGTACAGCGGCATGCGGTTCGCGTTCTTCTTTCTCGCCGAGTACGGCGCGATGTTCCTGGTCAGCGGGCTGGCGGTGGTGCTGTTCTTGGGCGGTTGGCAGGGTGTCCTCTCCTCGCCGCCGGTGCCCGGAACACTTTTGTTCTTTGCCAAGACCATGTTTCTGGTATTCGTCCAGATGTGGCTGCGCTGGACTCTGCCCCGGCTGCGGGTCGATCAACTGATGGCCATGTGCTGGAAGTACCTGATACCGATCGCGTTCGCGCTCCTTATCGTGGCGGGCTTCCTTTCCTTGCCGAGCTGAGCTCGCGGAGAAATGTAACGGGAGAACCATGAGGAAGTACTTCACGGATATGTTGGAGGCCGTGGTCACGGTGGCCAAGGGTATGGCGGTGACTCTGAGACACATCTTCATGCCCTCGGTTACCCAGCAGTACCAGGCGGACGAGAAGCCCGAGGAACGCTGGAAGTCGCTCATCGTGCCGGAGGGTCTTCTCAACGCTCGCTCCCGCATGAGACTGCACGTCAAGATCGAAGACTGCATCGGATGTAAGCAGTGCGAGAAAGCCTGCCCGATCGACTGCATCTACATCACCGCCGACAAGAGGGACAAAGAGGAAGCGCCCATCTTCGCTTCCGATGGCACCGCCATCAAGCTCAAAGTGACGCAGTTCGACATCGACATGACACTTTGCTGTTACTGCGCGCTCTGCGTCTATCCCTGCCCTACCGATTGCATCGTGATGACGCCCGAATACGAGTTCGCGGAGAGCGTGAAGGGGAACTTCCTCTATCGATTCGCCAAGGAGAAACCGAGTCCACCCGAGCCGAAGAAAGAGCCGGAGCCGGTGCCGGTTGCGGTAGGGGGGGAGTAGACCGAGACGGCTATGCCAGAGCTCACGACTCAAATCATTTTCTACGTCTTCGCCGCCCTGGTGGTGGGTTCTGCGGCGCTCGTCGTCCTGGGTCCCAATCTGGTCCATTCCGCTTTCGCTCTGTTGGCTACTTTCTTCGGTGTGGCCGTTTTCTACGTGCTGCTGGGAGCCGACTTTCTGGCCGGTGTCCAGGTTCTTATCTACGTGGGCGGGATCCTCATTCTGCTGCTGTTCGGCGTCATGCTGACCCACCGCATCTATGGCGTCGATTTGAAGACGGAGACCCTACAGTTCTGGCCGGGACTGGCGGTGGCGGTGGCCGTCTTGGTGACGATTGTAGGTATCATCTACCGTACGCCGTGGAGGCAGATGGGGTTCGCGGGCTTCGAGGGGCCGACCACCTCCAGTATCGGAGAATTGTTCATGAACGAGTACATCTTGCCCTTCGAGGCGGCCTCGGTATTGCTACTCATCGCGCTCATGGGCGCTGCCATGATCGTGCGGCGGAGGTCCGACCTGTGATTCCCCTGGAACATTATCTGGTCGTCTCGGCCATCCTCTTCTCCCTCGGTCTTCTGGGAGTTCTGACCCGGAAGAATGCGGTCAACGTTCTGATGTCCATCGAGCTCATTTTCAATTCAGCCAACATCAACCTGGTCGCTTTTTCGCGCTTTTCTTCCTCGGATTTTTCGGGTCAGATCTTCGCCATCTTCGTCATCGTCATCGCCGCCTCCGAGGCGGCCGTCGCGCTGGCCATCGTTCTTTCCCTCTACCGGATCTTGAAGAGCGTGAACCTGGACGAGGCCACCGCCCTCAAAGGATAGCCATGCCGTCTCTCGGAACCCTGGCGAGCCTCAAGTACTTCCTGCCCGAGCTGACGCTGGTATTGACGCTGCTGGTGGTGGTGGCGGTGGATATCGCTCTACGTGGCCGGGAAGACCGCCGGTTGGGGACCATCCTGCTGGCCCTGGCGGGCCTGGTGATGGCCGGTGTTTTCACCGTGTTGCTCCAGGAGGCGCCGCAGGGCGCTCTCTTCTCCCGGATGTTGGTGCTGGACCACTTCGGTTTGCTGTTCCGATTTCTTTTTATCGTGACCGCTCTCTTGGTCTTGCTCCTTTCCGTTCCGTCTCGCGAGCTGGCGGGAGTGAACCAGGGTGAGTTCTTCGCCCTGTTGCTCGCGGTCACGGTATCCATGATGTGGATGGCGACCTCCATCAATCTCCTCATGATCTACCTGGCGTTGGAGATGGTGTCGGTGGGCTCCTACATCATGGTCGGTTACTTGAAGGGGGAACGCCTCTCCAACGAAGCATCCCTCAAGTACATTCTGTTCGGAGCGGTATCGACGGGGACCATGCTCTATGGCCTCTCGCTACTCTTCGGCCTCACCGGTACGCTCGATCTCTATGGGATTCGAGCCGTCTTGATGAACGAGGGGATGCTGAGCCAGTCCGGTCCGGCGCTCTTGTTCATCGTCATCTTGGTGCTCGCCGGCATCGGGTTCAAGACGGCGGCGGTGCCGTTTCATTTCTGGTGTCCGGACGTCTATACGGGGGCCCCCACTCCCGTGACGGCTTTTCTATCGGTGGGTCCCAAGGTGGCGGGTTTCGCGGTGCTGGTGCGTTTCTTCTTCGGTGGCATGGCACAGCCTGCCGGAGACGGCTCTTGGCAGATGGTGGGGGTCAACTGGCAGGCGCTTCTCATCGGAGTCTCAGTGGCCACCATGACACTGGGGAATATCGCCGCGCTTCTCCAGACGAACCTCAAGCGGTTGTTGGCCTACTCCAGTATCGCCCACGCCGGTTACATTCTGATGGGAGCGGTCGTTCTTTCCGAGGAGGGCATCCAGGCCATGTTGGCCTACATGGTCATCTACCTCTTCATGAACCTGGGCGCCTTCGTGGTGGTGATGGTCATCTACGACCAGCTGGGAAGCTTCGATGTCAAGGATTACGGAGGCATCTGGAAGCGCTCGCCGATGCTGACCATTGCCATGAGCATCTTCCTGCTGTCGCTGATGGGGATTCCGCCTTTTGCCGGTTTCCTGGCGAAGTTCTATGTCTTCGCGGCGGTGATCCGCGCCGGACTCGGCTGGTTCGCGGTGGTGGGAGTGCTGAACAGCGCCATTGCCGTCTTCTATTACATGAAGGTCCTGAAGGCCATGGTCATCGAGGAAGGTACGACCGGAGACAGCAGCGAGATCGCGCTCCATCCCATATACGCCGGTTTGCTTATCGTGTTGTTGGTGCCGAACGTCGCTGGCCTGGTTCTATGGGGATATCTGGATCAGATAACCGAGTACTCGATGAAGATACTGGAGACCCTTTGATCACTTTCTAACCCTAGGAGGATATGAGAATGGCTTACATCATCGCTGAGCCTTGCATCGGGACGAAGGACACTGCCTGCGTGGAAGTATGCCCGGTGGATTGCATCCACCCCACCAAGGAAGAGGCGGGTTTCGAGGCAGCGGTGCAGCTCTACATCGATCCCGAGACCTGCATCGACTGCGGAGCCTGTGAACCGGTGTGTCCGGTGACCGCCATCTTCCCCGAGGAAGAGCTCCCGGATAAGTGGAAGGACTTCACTGCGAAGAACGCCGCCTACTACGGCAAGTAAGACTTCGCAATCCAACCCGATACCTCCAACAAAAGGTCCTCCCTCGGCTCCTTTCTCATGTTTGCCACGCCGCCCGACGGGGTGGTGTGTGACAGCGTGGTATGATGTAAAGGATTCCGAGGGAGGTTATTGTGAAATGCCCGCCACCTTTCTTTCCTTTGGAACGGAACTTGCTATTTATGCGATCAAGGCCTTGTGTCTGAGGCTTTTCGCACAGGGCTGCGGGACAAGAAAGAGCAGGAGGTGACATCATGTCGAACGAAAGTGGAGGCGGTAACTTCTTGGTGGGTCTCCTCATAGGAGCTGCGGTGGGAGCCATGGGGGCGCTGCTTCTGGCACCCAAGGCGCGTAAGGAGATTCAGGATACGCTGACCGCAGAAGCCAAGAAACTACGGGAGACAGCGGAGGGCAAGCTGGCCGAGCTTCGCGGCCGCAAAGACGACTTGTACGAGAGGAGCCGGGAGGCGTTCGCCGAGACGAAAGAGGGAGTGAAGAAGGCGGCGCAAAGTTTTACCAAGAGCTGAGCTCCATGCAAGACGGCGCCACGCTCGAAGAAGCCAAACCGGAGCCGGAGGTCGCTGCAACCGAGGATATGCCGGGCCCCGCCGGCCATGAAGAGGCTCCTTCCCCGTCTACATTCGAGCTCGCCCGCCGCGTTCTGGTCGGGGTGGTGCAAGCCATTGAAGACGGAGCGGACCTTCTCGGTGCGTCCGTTCGGGAGGAGCTCGGGCAGTTCAGAAAGGATCTCTTCCGGGGCTTGGCGGGGGTTCTATTACTTGCGAGTGGAGCCGGGCTGGTGACCGCCGGTGTTGCCTTGCTGCTCCACGGTTGGTTCGGTTCCTGGCCCCCGGTGCTTCTGATGCTCGGTGGTATCTATTTAGCGGTGGGTGGCTGGCTGTGCATTCCTCGACGTGCCTCGGGAGGTGACCGGTGAGCGGAGAAGAAGGCGAGAGAAGAAGCGCGCGGGAGCTGCGCGAGTCCCTGGCCAGAAATCGAGAGCAGCTCGACAAAGACCTCTCGGCCCTTCGCAATCGTTTTCACGAGGTCTGGAGTCCGCGCCGTCTTCTCAGCCGCCATCCATTCTGGGCGGCGGGAGCTGGGGCGGTGCTGGGTTTCCTCATTGTCCGGCGGCCGGCGGCGGTCCTCCGCGCCGCGACGCGACTCGCCGGGATGGGCGCTCCCTTGTTGTTATCCGCGCTGGTACGTGGCGATGGTTCTCGCCGACCAGAGGAAGGCCGCTGATCTGTACGCCCGCGCTTTGAGACTTTCCCAGCTGACGCTCATCCTTCTGACGGTGGCCGCCTGCGCCACCAATCCGGTCACCGGCAAGAAAGAGCTGGTTCTGGTCAGTGAGGCCCAGGAGATCGAGATGGGCACCGCGGCGGACCAGCAGGTCGCCCCGAGCATGGGTTACTATGCCGATAGCGCGCTCCGTTCTTACGTCTCCGAGATCGGGCTTCGCATGGCGCGAGAATCCGAACGGCCGCAACTACCCTGGAAAATAGAGGTCGTCGATTCACCGGTCGTCAATGCCTTCGCCATTCCAGGAGGATACGTATACCTGACGCGTGGCATCCTCGCCCATATGAACAACGAGGCGGCCATGGTGGGGATCCTCGGTCACGAGATCGGACACGTCACCGCCCGACACAGCGTGCAACAGATCTCGCGGGCTCAGCTCGCTGGGATCGGCCTGGGAGTCGGCGCCGTCGTCGTGCCCGAAGTACGCCCCTTTGGCGATCTGTTGCAAACCGGTGTGGGACTCTTGTTCTTGAAGTTCGGACGCGACGACGAGAGAGAGTCCGATACCCTGGGGGTTCGCTATTCGCTAGAGGCGGGTTACGACCCCAGGGAAATGGCGGCCTTCTTTCAGGTGCTGGACCGAATGGGGGAGCGCTCCGGCTCCGACGTGCCGGGCTGGCTTTCCACCCACCCCGAACCCCAGGACCGGGAGCAGCGGATCCTGCAAATGGTCGAGACCCAGGCTCCCGCGAATCGGGAGCTTCGTGTGGGGGAGGAGGACTTCAAGCGTCGCATCGAAGGCCTGGTCTTCGGGGAGAACCCTCGCGAGGGATTCATGGATGGAAGTCGCTTCAAACACCCCGATCTGCGTTTCCAGGTCGACTTCCCCGCCGGTTGGAACGTTCAGAACACGCGGCCGGCCGTCTACGCGGGCTCCCCACAACGAGACGCTGCCATCCAGCTCACCGGCTCGCCCGTGGAAGGGGGAACTTCTCCGGAAGAGCACGCCGGGAGGTTCTTCCGGCAAAACCGGCTGGAGTATGGAACCGGAGAGCGCATGCGGGTGGGCGGTTTTTCCGCCTACCGTGCACCCTTTAGGGTCAGTACCTCGCAAGGCGTCCTGCACGGTGAGGCCGGTTTCGTGATCGACGGAGACATGGCCTACGAAATCTTGGGCTACACCTACCAGCAACGGTACCGGCAGTACCGGAGCACGTTTCTGGGAGTGGTGGATAGCTTCGCACGCCTCACCGATCGAGAGGCCCTCGAGGTCCAACCTCATCGCATCGTCTTGTATCGGGTCCCCGGGCCGATGACGGCCGGGGATGCTTTCCTTCGATCGGGCGCCGACCAGGAATCCATCGAGGACCTGACTCTGCTCAACAATCTGCGCGCCGATAGCCTGGTGGAAGCCGGCACGCTTCTCAAGATTGTGGAGCCTCCACTCTCAGCCAGAGCAGGGAGCGACAACCCTCGGTGATCGGCCGATCCTTTCGGGTGACCTCGATTTTCGGGATCCCCATCAAGGTCGATGTCTCCTGGGTGGTTATTCTGTTCCTGCTGACCGCCACCTTTGCCGTCAATTTTTCGCGAGAGCACCCGTCTCTAGGATGGCCGACCTGGCTTTCCATGGGTTTCGCACTCGCCGGGCTGCTCTTCGGCTCGGTTCTCGCCCACGAGCTCTCACACGCTTTGATCGCCCTGCGGGAAGGGATATCCATACGCGGGATCACCCTCTTCATTTTCGGGGGCGCAGCGGAAATGGTCGACGAGCCGCCGCATGCGCGGGCGGAGCTCAAAGTCGCCCTCGCCGGTCCGGTGATGAGCATCGCCCTGGCCATCGGGTTCGGCGGCCTCTACTCGGTCGGACTGGAATGGTTTCCGCCAGCCATTTTGGGAGTGGTGGGACATCTCGCCTTCATGAACGGAGTCTTGGCGGCTTTCAACCTGGTTCCCGGATTCCCCTTGGACGGGGGAAGAGTCTTGCGGGCGGTTTTGTGGGGCATCTGGGGCGATCTGCGCTTTGCAACGCGCACCGCTAGCGCGCTCGGCTCGGGCTTCGGGGTTCTCATCATCTTGCTGGGGCTGGTCTACATCCTGCGCTACGAAAACCTCATCGGAGCGGTCTGGTACTTGTTCATCGGCCTTTTCTTGCGCAGCGCGGCGCGGGCCAGCTACCAGCAGATACTGCTGCGAGATTTGCTGAAGGGCGTCAAGGCCGGGGACGTGATGAGCCGAGAAGTCGTGGCGGTGTCTCCCGAGGCCACACTCGCGGAGATCGTGGATGGCGTCGTTCTTCCCACCGGGCTCGCCAACCTGCCGGTGGTGGACGGAACGCGGCTGGTCGGGCACCTG
>Ga0214473_10003460_pt1 | contig 19158 bp, 13 predicted proteins | sample RVTome_7_FD_203509 | JGI IMG/M metagenome (GOLD analysis project Ga0214473, IMG submission 203509) | Soil microbial communities from uranium-contaminated site in the Upper Colorado River Basin, Wyoming, United States - RVT98D197 | ecosystem: Environmental > Terrestrial > Soil > Contaminated >... | reverse complement strand
AAGCACGGATCATTGCTGTACCGGATGCCTTCGATGCGATGACCAGCCTAAGGCCCCATCGTGAAGCTATGCCCCTGGAAGCAGTTCTTGCGGAGATGGAGAAGGGCAAGGGCAAACAATTCGACCCCCAGGTTCTTGAGATTTTTTTGAAAGAAAAGATTTATGATTTTTCAAAGGAGATTTAGTTCATCTATGATGAATATTTTTATAGGGGTTACTCTATTGGATATTATCTGACAAATTCGAAGAATAGGAAAAAGTCCTATGGAGAAATTGAATCAGCTCGTCGTTTTCAGCCTGGATGAACAGCGATACGCCCTCCTTCTTTCAAATGTAGAGCGTATTGTTCGTGTGGTTGAGATCACATCTTTACCGAAAGCTCCAGAGATTGTCCTCGGGGTGATCAACGTGCGAGGGGAGATTATTCCCGTCGTGAACATACGCAAACGGTTTCGGCTTCCGGAACGTGAAATCACCTTGAGCGATCATTTGATCATCGCAAAGACATCCAGGCGGGCTGTTGCGCTTTTGGCGGATAGGGTTGGCCAGGTCTTAGAAGTCCTCGAAAACAAAATCATTTCAGCAAAGAAAATTCTTCCTGCCATGGATTATGTGGAAGGGGTTGTCAAGTTGGAGGATGGCTTGATTCTCATTCATGACCTTGAGAAGTTTCTTTCCCTTGAAGAAGAAAAGGCGCTTGAGCGGGCGTTGAAGGGAAACATCACAAAGGACAAGTGATGAACAGTAACCTTTCAGACAGCCTCCTTTCCAAACTGAGTGAATTCATCGTCTCTAAGATAGGGTTGCACTTTCCGAAGGAACGCTGGCGTGACCTTGAGCGAGGAATTGGTTCTGTCGCTCGCGAATTCGGTTTTGACAATCCCGAGATATACGTCCAACAACTCTTATCGTCTCCTTTGACAAGGTATCAGATCGAGATACTGGCGAGCTACCTCACCGTTGGTGAAACCTATTTTTTTCGGGAGAAGAAAATTTTTGAAATCCTGGAGGAGCATATCCTCCCTGAGCTAATCCGCTCCCGCCGGGAAGGCGACAAACGGTTGAGAATCTGGAGCGCGGGCTGTGCGACAGGCGAAGAGGCTTACTCCATTGCCATACTGCTTAATAAAATGCTCCCGGATTTGAAGAATTGGAATATTACTATTTTGGCCACTGACATTAACCCTCGTTTTATAGACAAGGCGACACACGGGATATACAGTGAATGGTCGTTTCGTGGCTGCCCGCCGTCGATTAAAGAGAGGTATTTTAAAAGGAAAGAAGGCAGTTGCTATGAGACCCTTCCGTATATCAAGAGGATGGTGACGGTTTCTTATCTCAATCTTGCGGAGGATGCTTATCCATCACTTCTGAATAATACCAATGCCATGGACATTATCTTTTGCCGAAATGTCTTAATGTACTTTGCACCAGAGTACGCAGGAAAAGTGATTCAAAACCTTTACCGTTCCCTCTTGGACGGGGGATGGTTGGTTGTCAGTCCCAGCGAAACCTCGCACGTTCTCTTTTCACAGTTTGCGACAGTCAATTTCCCAGGGGTTATCCTCTATAAAAAAGATAGCAAAAAATCCCGAGGAGAGGCACAGCCCCCCTTATTCTATGACACCACAGAGATCTTTCCTCAGCCATTTTTTGATCCAGCAATCCAGCCAGAGCCAGAGGTTCCCTTTGCGGAACCCAGTGGTTCATCTGCGTTAAAGGCCGAGAATCTGAAAAGTGATGAACTACAGCCAACCCCATTTGCAGAAGCCACGGCGCTCTATGAGCAAGGCCGCTATGCGGAAACGGCAGAGAAACTTTTGACACGGTTTCAGGATCATCAGGATAAGTCAAAGGCGATTTGCCTTTTGGCCCGAGCCCTTGCGAACCAGGGCAGACTTGGGGAAGCACTGGAATGGTGTGAGAAGGCAATCTCCGCTGATCGACTGAATCCGACGTTGTACTATCTCCATGCAACGATTCTCGAGGAACAAGGCCTCATGGATAAGGCGATGAGGTCGATGAAACGAGTGCTCTATCTCGACCAGAATTTTGCGCTGGCTCATTTTGCCCTGGGGAACCTGACTTTCCAACAGGAAAAATTGAAAGAGTCAAAAAAACATTTTGAGAATGCTCTCTCACTTCTGAAAGCATATAGGCAAGAAGATATTTTGCCCGAATCGGAAGGAATTACTATGGGTAGACTGATGGAAATCATCAGCTCCCAGCTATCACGGATCAGGGACCGCCGGATTACTGACCTCCGATCCTCGCCCCCTGTTCCCCAGGAAAGGTGATTTATATGGAGAAGAAAAAAATAGAATGGGATGAGGTACAGCGCCGTATCGAAAACGCCCGGCTCGCTCTCAAACGAGAGTGCGCACTTCCTCCCGAAGAAATGAGAAAGATTCTCAAGACAAGGGCCAAAGCCCTTGGGCATGAGGTTAGAGGAGGGGAAGAACCTCAGGAGACCATCGAAGTGGTTGAGTTTCTCTTAGCCAATGAAAAGTATGGCATCGAGTCAAACTATGTCCGGGAGGTTTACCCACTGAAGGAACTGACTCCATTGCCGTGCACGCCGCCGTTTGTGCTCGGAATTATTAGTGTCCGTGGGCAGATTCTCTCGGTCATTGATATCAAGAAGTTCTTTGACCTCCAGGAAAAGGGACTGGGCGATCTCAACAAGGTCATCATTATTCATAATGAAAAAATGGAGTTTGGCATCCTTGCGGATGTTATCCTTGGCACCTTGTCGATACCGCTTAATGAGGTCCAGGCATCACTTCCAACACTGACGGATATTCGGGCGAAGTATCTGAAGGGAGTGGCAAAAGATCGGATGGTCATTTTAGATGGAGAGAAACTTCTCTCCGATAAGAAGATCGTTGTCCATGAAGAGGTAGGGGAGAAATAGAACAGGTGAGGCGGTTCAGGAGTGAAGCAGAATTGTCGAGACGGCACAGGCAAGCCCGCCAGTCAGGGCCTCCAGCCGACAAAGGCTATCAAGGGTAAATCAGATGCCTTTGGCTCTGGAGAGCTATATAGAAGTATTTGTTAACGAATAGGAGGGAACACGGCATGAAATGGTTCAATGACTTAAAAATTGGAACAAAACTATTATCGGGGTTTATCCTGGTAGCTCTTTTTGCCGGGGCAGTCGGCTATGTAGGCATAATAAGTATTTATGATGTTGAGGAGCGTGACAAGCTTCTATATGAGAACGGTATCGTACCCATGGAACAACTCGACGATGTAATTACGACTTTTCTCTGTATCCACAAGGACTTAGGGGAAATGATGGCTGATATTGGGGACATCAGAGCGTTAAGCACTAAAGAAGGGAAGATCAAAGAGCATGAAAAGGAGCTTGAAAAAAGCCTAAAAGATTTTGAGGGAAGTATCTTATCTGCCGAGACGAAGAAGGAGTTTCAAAACTTGATGACGCAGATTTCTAAATTTCAATCACTCTCCCCCAAATTGATCAGCTTTTTGCGGACAGGTAAGAAAACGGAAGCGTTCTCTTTCATGAGAAATACGATCGATCCCTTAGGTGATGAGATAGAAACACTGATGCATAAGGTTTTCGATCAGAAGGTAGCTCACGCAAAAGAGAGACGGGAAACAAACAAAGAAAAGTCAAAAGAGGCCGCGACAATCATGCTGACGATATTGGCAATCAGTGTGATTTTGGCGATAGGGTTAGGTATTTTTATCACTCGGAGCATCACGATCCCTTTGACCAAAGCCGTAGCCGTTGCCAAAGAGATTTCTGCCAAGAATCTGAGAGTGAGTATGCCCTCGGAAAACAGACGTGATGAAACGGGCATACTGATGGACACCTTCCGCACCATGGTAGAGAGTCTTCGTAAAGTGACGCAAGAAATTTTGGAAGGGGTCAATGTTCTTTCCTCTTCTGCCAGTGAGATTGTGGCGGCCGCAACACAGGTGGCCGCCAGTGCGGCAGAAACGGCCACGTCGGTGAGTGAAACCACCACGACCGTAGAAGAGGTGAAGCAGACAGCACAGGTGGCTGCCCAAAAATCGAAATATGTGTCCGAGACTGCGCAGAAGGCGGCCCAGGTATCGCAGAGCGGAAAGAAGGCCGTGGAGGAATCCATCGAGGGCATGAGCCACATTCGGGAGCAGATGGAGTCCATTGCCGGAAGCATTGTGAGATTGAGTGAGCAGAGCCAGACCATCGGGGAGATCATTGCCACGGTCGGTGACCTTGCGGAGCAATCGAACCTTCTTGCCGTCAATGCCGCGATTGAAGCTGCCAAAGCGGGTGAACAGGGGAAAGGATTTGCAGTGGTGGCGCAGGAGGTGAAGAGCCTGGCAGAGCAATCGAAGCAGGCAACAGCGCAGGTGAGGACGATTTTAAGTGATATCCAGAAAGCAACAAGCGCGGCGGTGATGGCGACGGAACAGGGGAGCAAGGCCGTTGAGGCAGGTGTGAAACAATCCGGCGAGGCGGGACAGTCTATACGGATGTTGACGGATAGTATTACGGAGGCTGCGCAGGCGGCAACCCAGATTGCAGCCTCGAGCCAGCAGCAGTTGGTGGGTATGGATCAGGTGGCCCTTGCCATGGAGAGCATAAAGCAGGCGAGCACACAAAATGCTGCCAGCACGAAGCAGGCTGAGTCTGCAGCACAGAACTTAAATGAGTTGGGGCAGAAGCTGAAGCAATTGGTGGAACAATATAAGGTGTAGTTGCAAGTCCCAAGATGCAAGTTAAAACTCGAAACTCAAAACTGGAGACTTGCATCTGGAGACTTGAAAGTTGCAACTGATTTATAAGGAGGAATAAACATGAAATGGTTACTTAATCTTACTATGCGAACTAAACTCTTTCTTGGTTTTGGCTTAATGATTATTTTCCTAATAAGTGTGATTTTCGCAGCCTATACCGGTATTACCATGATTCAGAAGTCGCAAAAAGACTTGTTTCAAGAGGACTTTGATAAAGCCCTGGGATTCATGGAATTAAAGTCCGACCAAAATCGCACACGCGCTGACCTGCTTGAAATGATGTTGACGAAGGAAAGGTCAAAGCAGCAGGCATTAGAACTCGATGTGAGAGAAAGGGCAAAGGAGATTGATCAATTAATCAAGAAACTCCTCGAATATGTGAAACATGATTTAATGACGCTGAAGATGCTTGAAGAATTAAACTCCACCAGAGAGGCTTACAGGCAGACGCGGGATGAACAGATTGCCTTGATTTACAAAGGAAAAAAAGAAGAGGCGAAACAATTAGGCCTGAAGATTCAAGAGGAGCGCTATAACAAGATAAGAGATATTGCCATAAAGCTTGGGGATAACGAGGTTGAGCATGCCAGGCAGCGTATCGCACAATCCGAGCAAAGCGCAAAGGAATCTCTGTTCATCTTCTTGATTGTTGGACTACTTGCGCTTCTGTTGGGTGTAGCAATGGCTTTCTTCCTGAATCGAATCATCGCCAACCCGCTCAAGGAAGTTTCAGGAGCGGCTGAAAAGATTAGTGTCGGAGATCTTTCTGTTGATCTCTCATCGAATGAGAGGAAGGACGAAATTGGAGCACTGACAAAGTCATTTGAACGAATGGTCCAGTATCTCCTGGAAAAGGCCCACGTGGCTAAACAGATTGCTGCCAGCGACCTAACCGTTGCGGTAAAACCCTTGTCAGATAAAGATATCCTTGGAAACGCCCTTACCGATATGGTGGAGAATCTTCGAGAGGTGAATCGAGAGATTCGGGAAGGAGCTAATGTCCTTGCTGCCTCTTCAAGTGAAATTCTTGCAGCCACAACACAGGTGGCCTCAGGTGCGGCAGAAACGGCCACGTCGGTCAGTGAAACCACAACCACCGTTGAAGAAGTGAAGCAGACGGCGCAGGTGGCGAATCAGAAGGCGAAGTATGTTTCTGAGAGTGCGCAGAAGGCGGCCCAAGTATCACAGAGCGGAAAAAAGGCCGTGGAGGAATCCATCGAGGGCATGAGCCACATTCGGGAGCAGATGGAGTCCATTGCCGGAAGCATTGTGAGATTGAGTGAGCAGAGCCAGACCATCGGGGAGATCATTGCCACGGTCGGTGACCTTGCGGAGCAATCGAACCTTCTTGCCGTCAATGCCGCGATTGAAGCTGCCAAAGCGGGTGAACAGGGGAAAGGATTTGCAGTGGTGGCGCAGGAGGTGAAGAGCCTGGCAGAGCAATCGAAGCAGGCAACAGCGCAGGTGAGGACGATTTTAAGTGATATCCAGAAAGCAACAAGCGCGGCGGTGATGGCGACGGAACAGGGGAGCAAGGCCGTTGAGGCAGGTGTGAAACAATCCGGCGAGGCGGGACAGTCTATACGGATGTTGACGGATAGTATTACGGAGGCTGCGCAGGCGGCAACCCAGATTGCAGCCTCGAGCCAGCAGCAGTTGGTGGGTATGGATCAGGTGGCCCTTGCCATGGAGAGCATAAAGCAGGCGAGCACACAAAATGCTGCCAGCACGAAGCAGGCTGAGTCTGCAGCACAGAACTTAAATGAGTTGGGGCAGAAGCTGAAGCAATTGGTGGAACAATATAAGGTGTAGTTGCAAGTTCCAAGATGCAAGTGTCAAGTTTCAATTTATAGGTTTTGGTTTTTTACTTGCATCTTGGATCTTAAAGAGGCTGAAAGAACTTTTGGAGCAACAGAGGGTTTAAGAGGGGAAACGAAAGTGGACAAAAAAAAGGAAGATGACTTTCTATCAAAACTTCTGGCTACATTCAAAATTGAAGCGAAAGAGCATATCGACGCAATATCTTCCGGCCTCGTTGGGCTGGAAAAAACGGTAACGGCTGAGGAGCAGATGCAAATCATCGAGACCATCTTTCGGGAGGCGCACAGTCTCAAAGGGGCTGCTCGAGCGGTAAACCTCTCAGAGATCGAGTCTGTCTGTCAGTCCTTAGAGACTGTCTTTGCAATACTGAAACGTCGGGAGATAGCCTTGTCCTCCGAGTTGTTCGATGTGCTTCACAATGCAGTGGATACTCTTCGAAAGTTCCTCGCCGATGAAGCTGAACAAACTGCCGAAGGAAAATCGAGGGTGGCGACACTGATTCGGCAGTTAGAGGACGCCGTCAAAGGAGTTCTCCCGTACTCACGACCGGAGCCGGACAAGAGGGAAGATAAGGAATTACCTTCTTCAGGGAAACCCTCAACAGCGGAGACGATAAGAATTTCCACGGCCAAGTTAGACTCCATTCTGCTCCAGGCTGAAGAAATGCTCTCCGCGAAGCTGGCAACCAACCAGCATGCTACTGACCTCCGGGATGTTAACGCCATGTTCGGACGATGGAAGAAGGAATGGGCAAAAACCTACCCCGAGGTACGAAGAGTTCAGCAATTGTTAGAAAGAAAAGGAGAGCGGAGTCAGGGCAAAACCGATTTCCAATTTAGTAAACTGCTTGGATTTCTCAATTGGAATTATGACTACATCAAATCGCTGGAAGATAAACTGACCGGCCTGGCGAAATTAGCCGAGCATAACCGTTACTCTCTCAGCGGAATGGTGGATCATCTACTTCAGGATATGAAGAAGGTATGTATGCTTCCATTTTCATCACTTCTCGAAATCTTTCCGAAACTTGTGCGCGACCTTTCCCGGGGGCAAGGGAAGGAAGTGGATCTGGTGATTCGTGGCGGAGAGGTTGAAATAGACAGACGAATTCTGGAAGAGATGAAAGATCCGCTCATCCACTTGGTGAGAAATTCCATTGACCATGGGATTGAGAAATCAGAGGAACGAGCCCGAAAGAAGAAACCCCCTCGGGGGAACATCGCGATGGCCATCTCACCCAGGAACGGCAGTAACGTCGAAATCGTTATCTCAGACGATGGTGCTGGAATCAGCGCTGACAGGGTCCGGGCAGCTTCGGTGAAGTTAGGAGTTATTTCTCCAGGGGAGGCAGAACGGCTCACCGAGCCAGAGGTTCTATCGTTAATTTACAAATCAGGCGTCTCGACGAGTCCTATAGTTACCGATGTTTCAGGCAGAGGCCTCGGTCTTGCGATTGTGCAGGAGAAGGTGGAGAAACTGGGTGGCGTTATCTCCTTCGAAACGCATCTCGACGCCGGGACAACGTTCCGGATAGTCTTGCCGTTGACCCTTGCCACGTTTCGGGGGGTCTTGGTTCGCGTGGACGAGCACTTTTTCATCATACCTTCAGCAAGCGTGGAACGAGTGGTGATAGTGAACAGAGAAGAAATTAAGACAGTGGAAAACAGGGAGACGGTTCAGTTGAATGGACAAGCCGTTTCCCTTGCCCGGCTCGCGGAGGTGTTAGAACTCTTTCAAGGAAGCGGGCCAGGGAATTCCTCGGATATCGTCCAGATGGTTGTTCTCGGTTCAGCGGAGAAGCGTATCGCCTTTGCCGTGGATGAAATTCTCAACGAACAGGAAGTTTTAGTAAAGCGTCTTGGGAAGCAGCTCTCTCGGGTGCGGAACATTGCCGGTGCTACTGTTTTGGGAACGGGTCAGGTGGTGCCGATTCTGAACGTCGCCGATTTGATAAAATCTGCAGTGAAGGTTACTGCCATTCCTGCCAGAGGGGCTCTTATTTCCGGGGAGATTAAAGAAAAAAGAAAGTCCATTTTGGTTGTAGAGGATTCTATTACCTCAAGGACGCTGCTCAAGAACATTCTGGAATCGGCGGAGTATGATGTCAAAACCGCCGTTGACGGTGTGGATGCTTTTACAGCTCTAAAAATGGAAGGTTTTGATTTGGTTGTATCGGACGTTGATATGCCAAGGATGAACGGTTTTGATCTGACAGCCAAGATCCGCAAGGATAAGAAATTTTCGGAATTGCCTATTGTGTTAGTGACGGCCCTCGAATCCCGTGAAGATAGGGAGCGTGGGATCGATGTGGGCGCAAACGCTTACATCGTGAAGAGCAGCTTTGATCAGAGCAATCTGCTGGAAGTGATCAAAAGGCTGATATAAAAACGAATCTCGGAGAAGTGGGGAAAGGGAGAAGCGGAGAATGGGAGATAGAATCAAAAGCTACAGAGACTTACGCGTTTATCAAGGTGCAATGGATGCTGCTATGAAGATATTTGAGCTCACCAAGAGCTTTCCTCCTGAAGAAAAATATTCCATGGTTGATCAGATGCGCCGTTCTTCACGGTCCGTTTGTACAAATATAGCAGAAGCTTGGCGTAAGAGGCGTTACAAAGCAGCATTTATAGCAAAATTGAGTGATGCCGAGAGCGAAGCATGCGAAACACAAGTTTGGCTGGAATTCGCTAATAAATGTCAGTATCTTGATAGATCTGTACAGGATGATTTGGACAAAACTTATGAGCAAATTATTGCTCAACTTGTAAAAATGATTGAGGAATCGAATAAGTGGTTAATCAAATCAAAATAGTCATCGCGTCTCCCATTCTCCGGTTCACCGTTTCGCCGCTTCTTATTAAAGGGGGGTTTAAATGATCAAGGTTCTCGTGGTAGAGGATTCACCAGTGGTGCGGGAATTCTTAGTCCACATTCTCAATTCCGATCCGAAGATTCAAGTGATTGGAACGGCAAAGGATGGGGAGGAAGCCCTGAAAGTCGTAGAGGAAAAGAAGCCTGATATCATCACCATGGATATCAACATGCCAAGGATGGATGGATTTGAGGCAACGCGTAGAATCATGGAATCGCATCCCACCCCTATCGTTATTGTCAGTGGGAATTGGGATACGAAAGAGGTAGCGACGACATTCCGGGCAATCGAGGCAGGAGCTCTCACGGGTGTTCGGAGACCAGCGGGTATTGGCCACCCGGAACACGGAGCAACGGTAAAAGAACTATTGGATACAGTGAAACTGATGTCCGAGGTGAAAGTGGTTAGGCGTTGGTCTCGACTTCAAAGACAAGAGCCAAGACCCTCCATTGTGCCTTCGGCTGAATCTGAATTAAAGCCCATACCATCGAAGATCAGACTCGTCGCCATGGGTGCATCGACGGGTGGTCCTGTGGTACTTCAAAAAATTCTATCCGAGCTTCCAAAAAACTTTTTATCCCCTTTGTTGATCGTCCAACACATGGCAACAGGTTTTATCCAAGGATTTGTAGAATGGCTTGCCCAATCCTCCGGTTTTCCGGTGCGTGTGGCCATCCACGGAGAACTTCTACTGCCCGGACACGCCTATGTGGCTCCGGATGGCCTTCACATGGGCATAGGGTCCGGTAATAGAATAGCGCTTAGCAATGACGAGTCGGAGAATGGTTTGCGTCCTTCAGTTTCATATTTGTTCCGTTCCGTCATAAAAACTTATGGCAGAAACGCAATCGGTGTGCTGCTTACGGGTATGGGAAAGGATGGGGCTGAGGAACTGAAGTTGATGAAGGACAGCGGTTCCGTCACGATTGTGCAAGATAAAGAGAGTTCTGTTGTCCATGGGATGCCCGGAGAAGCAATAGGGCTCGGTGGAGCGACGTATGTGCTTCCAGCGGACAGGATCGCGGCAGCACTAACCAATCTGGTGGATAGAATGGGAAAGGAGACCATATCATGAGTCCTAAGAAAAAGTCCCAGAATAACCAAGTGAAAATTCTCGTTGTCGAGGACAGTCTCACCCAGGCGGAACGACTGAGATATATCCTTGAGATGGAGGGTTATCAAGTATCCGTTGCTCACAATGGTAAGGAAGCCCTGTCCTTAATAAGTAAAAACAGGCCGACTGCTGTGATCAGCGATATCGTTATGCCAGAAATGGATGGTTATCAGCTCTGTCGGCAGATCAAAGGAAACAAAGACTTGAGGAGCATTCCGATCATTCTTCTAACGGCCCTTTCCGATCCCTCAGATGTTGTCAAAGCCCTGGAGTGCGGTGCAGATAACTTTCTGACCAAGCCATACGAGGAGAAATATCTTCTCTCCCGGTTACAATATTTTCTTATCAATCAGGAATTACGCAGGACAGAGAGCATTCACATGGGCCTTGAGATCTTTTTTCTGGGGCAAAAATTCCTTATCAATTCGGACCGTATGCAAATCCTTAACCTCCTTCTCTCCACCTACGAAGCAGCAGTTCAAAAAAACAAGGAATTGGCCAAAGTTCAGGAGGAGTTGAAGAGGTTGAATGAACGATTAGAAGAGAAGGTTGAAGAGAGGACAGCTGATCTGAAAACAGAAATCATTGAGCGGAAACGTGCGGAGGAGGAGCTTCAAAAGGCCCACCGCAGAATCTCTACGCTCTACACGATTGACCACGCCGTCTCACAATCGCTGAACCTGAAGGATGTTCTCAGGACTGGTCTGGATGCCACGCTAAAGGCTCTGGATATTGAGGCAGGCGGTTTCTTCCTCTTGGAACCGGGTGGGGAGACGATGACACTTCGCTTCCATCAGGGCGTCTCAGACGAATTTGTAAAGAATGTGCAGCGTATCAAATTGGGCGAGGGTATATCTGGCAGAGCCGCTGCTGAGAAGAAGCCGGTTGTCCTCGATGTGCCAGACTATCCCACAGAGCGATTAGCTCCTTTTATCGTTCAGGAGGGGATCCAGACTTTGGCAAGTACCCCACTCCTATCGGGTGGCAAACTGGTTGGTGCGATGAACCTGGCAACACGCCGGCCGCGCGCCTTCCCACCGGATGAATTGGAACTATTGGCATCCATTGGCATTCAACTGGGTGGCGTAATATATAATGCGCAACTGTATGAGGTGGCTCAACAAGAACTCGCCGAGCGCAAGCGGGCGGAGGGGGCGCTGAGTGAAAGCGAGGAGAGATTCAAAGAGTTATTTGATGAGGCCCCTATAGGATACCATGAGTTAGACACAGAAGGACGTATTACACGAGTCAACCGCACAGAACTGGAAATGCTTGGGTACACCTCCGAAGAGATGTTAGGAAAGCCAGTGTGGGAGTTCCTTATTGATGAGATATCCCCTCAAATGTTTGCAGCAAAGATAGCCGGGACTAAACCCTTCCAAGAAGGTTTTGAACGAACATACAGGCGGAAAGATGGGACGACGTTCCCTGCCCTGATGGAAGAACGACTCCTCTTGAATAAGGAAGGCCGGACTATTGGAATGCGATCGACTCAGCAGGACATCACCGAGCGCAAGCGGGCAGAAGAAGCCCTCCGAGAAAGTGAGGAGAAATATCGAACCATTCTCGAGACCATTGAAGAGGGCTATTATGAAGTGGACATTACAGGTAATTTTACTTTATTTAATGATTCGTTGTGCCGAATGCTTGGATATACCAAAGATGAATTGATGGGTATGAACAACAGGCAATACATGGATAAAGAGACTGCAAAAAAAGTATACCAGGTGTTCAATCAATTATACACCACTGGGGAGCCTTATAAAACATTTGATTGGGAGATCATAAGAAAGGGTGGCACAAAGAGATTTCATGATAGTTCTGTTTCTTTAATAAGAAATGCAAAAGGGGAGGGGATCGGGTTTCGGGGTATTGCCCGGGACATCACCGAGCGCAAGCAGTCAGAAGAATCAATCAGGACTTTGGCAAAATTTCCCTCCGAAAATCCGGGTCCCATCTTGCGCTTGCAGAGAGATGGGGCCATCCTTTACGCAAACGAAGCTAGTCGAGACCTGCTGCAAGACTGGGGATGTGATATCGGTAGTCATGCCCCAACATTCTGGCACAACTTGGTGAATGATGTGTTGAACAGACAATCGAGTATAACTATAGATACCGAATGTCGCGGTCGAATCTACTCATTTTTCATCGCCCCGATTACAGGCTTTGGTTATGCCAACCTGTACGGCAGAGACATCACGGAGTATAAGAAGGCAGAACAAGAGATGGCTACCCTTCAAGAGCAGCTTCGTCAGTCTCAGAAGATAGAGGCGATCGGTCGTTTAGCCGGTGGCATTGCTCATGACTTCAATAATCTTCTCACTGTCATCAAGGGCTACAGTCAACTCTCACTTATAGAACTCAAAGAGGATGTTCCTCTGAGGGGAAACATTGAGGAGATCAAAAGAGCCGCAGATCGGGCAGCGGATCTGACCCGTCAGCTTCTCGCCTTCAGCCGTCGCCAGATTATGGAGATGAAAGTATTAGACCTCAACGATTTATTGAAAAACCTTGACAAGATGCTACGTCGGCTCATTGGTGAAGATATTGAGTTGGTTACCGTATTGGTTGATGATTTGGGAAGGGTGAAGACCGATCCAGGGTGGATCGAACAGGTCATCATGAATCTGGCGATCAATGCCAGAGACGCCATGCTCCATGGAGGAAAGCTCACCATTGAGACAGCCAATGTGGATTTGGATGAGGCCTATGCTCGAAACCATGTCGCTGTGACGCCGGGTCGTTTTGTGATGCTTTCGGCGAGTGATACCGGAGTGGGGATGACACCAGAAGTAAGACAACAGGTCTTTGAGCCTTTTTTTACTACCAAAGAAAAGGGTAAAGGGACAGGCCTGGGTTTATCCACAGTTTACGGGATCGTAAAACAGAGCGGCGGCAACATCTGGGTATACAGTGAACCCGGCCGAGGCAGTACCTTTAAGATATATCTCCCGAGAGTGGATGAGCCTCTTGAAGATTTGGGGAAAAGGGTGGAGGTGAAGGAAATTCCTCATGGCACAGAGACGATTCTTGTCGTCGAGGATGAAGAGGAGGTTTTGAAACTGGCCGGCCGAATTCTGAGCAGGCATGGTTACAGGATATTAAAAACATCCAGCGCAAATGAGGCTCTGGAAATTTTCAGAGAACGAAAGGAACCTATTCACCTCATTTTAACCGATGTGGTCATGCCACAGATGAGCGGTCGTGAGTTGACTGACCGATGCCGACAGATACGTCAAGATTTTAAAGTCCTTTATATGTCAGGTTACACAGATAACGCAATCACTCATCATGGTGTACTGGAGAAGGGAATGAATTACATCCAGAAACCTTTTACCGTGGATGGGCTTGCAAGAAAAGTAAGAGAAGTGCTGGATAAGTAAGTTCAGAGTTAATAGGTCAGAGTAATTACTTCCGGGTTTGGCCCCCTCACCTTGCCCTCTCCCCAATTGTGTTCTCAATTTTGAACTTTATACTCTTCCCTCTCGCAAAAGAGTTCATTTGGAATCACAGGGTTAAATGTCTGACAAAATTTGTAAGATTTTGACAAGATATCCTCTATGGTGAGTGGAATTTTCGATTTAAATTCTTCATTAAAATTTGAGCTAAATCTTAAAAATTGAATAGTTTTAAATACTTAAACCGGCTTAATTTTTTTAGGTATATATTTTGCACTAAAATTTATTAAATCTTAGTAAAAAGGAGACAATTTCCACCAAGGCAGGCAAAGGCTGGAGAACTTTCAGGGCCGGAACTTTATCGATTTTTAAGCGATAAGGAAGTGGTTACTAAGTAGTGTCTGTCCATAAACAGCCTTTTCCGTCATGCCGGACTTGATCCGGCATCCAGAAGGTCTTGAAAGGACTGGATTCCGGCTTTCGCCGGAATGACAATTCTGATTGAAAGGGCAATTTATAAACAGACACTAAGTAGTGAAATGAGTAGGGTATCGGGCAACCTGCATTAAGATAATAAAAGTATGGAATTCAAATTTGTTTTAGGAATTACCATTTTCCTTCAATTTATAGCTGCATTTTTGGCTTTCAGGGTGATTCGAGCCACCAGGAAACCGAAAGCCTGGATTTTGATCGCGGTTGCCACTTTTCTCATAGCTGTTCGGCACTGCGTCATTTTGTTCCGATTAGTCTCTGGGACCCTTTCTCCCCCGCCTCAGTTATCAGATGAATTGTTTATGGTTGTCATATCCGTGGTCATTGCTGCCGGAGTAGCCTTGATTGCCCCTTATTTACTCTCTGTCAAACGCTCTAAGGAAGAATTGCAAAAAGCCAAGGAACTCGCAGAAGCAGCTACCCGCGCCAAGTCTGAATTTTTAGCCAACATGAGCCATGAAATTCGTACACCAATGAATGCGATCATTGGTTTTTCCAACCTCCTTTTAGAAACTGAACTCTCTACTGACCAAAGGGAGTATGTCGAAGCATTAAACAAATCCGCAGACAATCTGTTAACGATTATCAACGACATCCTTGACTTCTCAAAAATTGAAGCAGGGAAGTTGACTCTTGAACCAATTCCTTTCGATCTGGAAGTATCAGTGAAAGAGGTAGCTGACCTCCTTGCCGTGAAGGCAAAGCAGAAAGGTCTCGAATTGATTGTAGACTATACTCCGGAATCCCCGCGTCGTTTCATTGGCGACCCGGGGCGCATCCGTCAGGTGCTTACCAACCTGGTTGAAAATGCCATCAAATTCACAAAAAAGGGGCATGTTCTTATCAACGTTAAATGTGAAGAAAAGACAAATGGGAAAGCCCACCTTCGCTTGGATGTCAAGGATACGGGGATCGGAATATCCGAAGATAAACTCCAAATTATTTTTGATAAATTTACCCAAGGGGATACATCCACGGCACATCGATATGGCGGAACAGGGCTTGGGCTTGCTATCTCAAAACAGTTAGTGGAACTGATGGGAGGAACCATTGGTGTTACCAGTCTACCAGGCGTAGGTTCAACCTTCTGGTTCACACTCAGTCTGCCTTTAGATACCCAAGACCTTCCTCTTTCTCTTCCACGATCGGACCTGAAAGGGGTGCGTGTCATGGTGGTAAATGATCACGAGGTCAATCGACGCGTGCTTCAGGAACAGATTTCAAACTGGAGTATGAAGACGGCCGCTTGTGGGAGGGCCGACGAGGCAATCAAAGCACTGCGTCAAGCGCACGACACCGGTGATCCTTATCAAATTGTCATCATTAATCATCACATGCCAGGCATGGATGGGGAGAAATTGGGACGTACCATTAAATCCGACCCTGCGCTACAGGAGACCCTGCTTGTAATGCTCACCTCGGTAGGACAACGAGGTGATGCGAAGCGGATGACAGAGGCAGGATTTGCCGCCTACTTGGTCAGGCCTATCCCTCCTTCTCGACTTCTTGATGCTCTTTCCACTGTCTGGGGAACCTGGAGAGAAGGAATTTCAGCAGGATTGATCACTCGCCACACCCTGGCCGAATCTCGCCCTGTTCAATCAACCTCTGATGTGGAAATGGAAAAACCCCTCCATCCTCACGTGCTTGTAGTAGAGGATAATGAAATCAACCAAAAAGTGGCGGTAAGGATGCTGGAGAAGCTCGGCTGCAGTGTAGACGTGGCGACCAATGGCCAGGAAGCGGTGGAGAGAATTGAGCAAAGAACCTATGATTTTGTACTCATGGACTGTCAGATGCCTGATATGGACGGGTATGAAGCTGCGGCAGAGATCCGACGCCGAGAAGCTGGTTCACGGCATACTACGATCATTGCGACTACAGCCTATGCCATGGAGGGAGACCGGGAAAAATGTCTGAGAGCAGGCATGGATGATTACATTGCAAAACCCATCAAAAAAGAAGTTGTTTTTAAAATGATAAATAGATGGGTCGTTAAGGAGAAAGGATATGAATTTTAGGGCATTGGCAGAAAATTTGGATATGGAGGAAGGTGAATTTTTAGAAATGATGGGACTCTTTTTAAAGACCAGTATTTCTAATTTGAGCCAATTGCAAGCCGCCATTGATCAAGGTGATGGGCAGAAGGCAATGATAGCCATGCATTCCATCAAAGGCGCCGCTCTCAGCCTTGGTTTGATGGAGATATACGAGGTTGCGAAGAAAACGGAGATGGAGGCTCGTGAGAATAATCTGGATGGGGCAGCCATGGCGACCAGAGTGGTCAGAGAGAAACTTGATCGAATTGCTGAAAGCCTTGTCGAGTACTCAAAGCTCAAAGTACACAGTGAAAAGGTCAAGCAATGACTTTAATGAATTCCTCCCTATTCCCAAGGGGGATTAGGATTGCCTAAACCAAAGGGAGTGGATAAGTTGGGTAAAAAGATATTAGTTGTGGATAACCATCCGGTCATGTTGAAATTCATGACCAATTTGCTGGAAAAAGATGGACACCAAGTGCTCACAGCCGAGAATGGCCTCGATGCCTTGGATACTTTGAGAAACTTTGTCCCGGACGTCATATTTATTGACTTGGTCATGCCTAATATTGATGGAAGGAAACTATGTCAGATTATTCGCAAAAAACCGGAACTCAAGGATGTCTCCTTGATCATTCTTTCTGCCATTGCAGCTGAAGAGGAATTAAATTTTACCGAATTCGGAGCCAATGCCTGCATCGCCAAAGGGCCTTTCAACAAGATGTCAGAGCAAATCCATGCCGTTATGGAGCAATTGCCCATGACTACCTCGGTCGCCCTACCCGGTCAAATCATCGGACTTGAAGGAGCCTCTCCACGCCAAATTACAAAAGAGTTACTCTCAATCAAAAGACACTTCGAGGTCATCATGGAAAGAATGTCCGAGGGGATTCTGGAGATCACTCCTGAGGGAAGAATTGTCTATACTAACCCCTCTTCCACGGCCCTGATCGGCATCGCTGAGGAAGGATTGCTCGCTTCAAATTTCACTGGCTTGTTTCAAGAAACGGATTGCCAGATGATCAAAGATCATCTGGTGACAATGCAGACGCAACCAAAGACCATGATCAAAGATTTTCCTGTAATGATCAATAGCAAACAAATTTTATTAAACATCTTACCCGTCATAAATGAAAAGCATAAGACCTGTATTATCATTCTCAATGATGTGAGCGAACGAAAGCGCATGGAGGCTCAACTTATCCAAGCCCAGAAGATGGAGGCCATTGGTACCTTGGCCGGTGGTATTGCCCATGACTTTAATAATCTACTTATGGTAATCCAGGGAAATATATCTTTGATGCTCTTAGATATCGACCCATCGCATCCCCATTATGAAATGCTCAAAAATGTTGAAAACCAGGTTCAAAGCGGGTCGAAACTAACCGGCCAGCTTCTTGGATATGCGAGGAAGGGCAGATATGAGATAAAGCCTCTTTATTTAAGCCAATTGCTGGAGGAAATCTCTGAAGCATTTGGCAGGACCAGAAAAAACATTACGATCCACAGGGAGCTTGGTCAAGACCTAATTCCCATCGAAGCAGACCAGGGGCAGATTGAACAGGTTCTGATAAATCTGTTTGTCAATGCGGCGGATGCCATGGCGGAGGGGGGAGATCTTTTTTTGAAGATGAGCAATATTACTCACGAAGAGATAAAAGGCAAAATTTATGATCCAAAACCGGGTGACTATGTCCTGCTGACTGTTGCAGATACTGGTACCGGCATGGATCAAAAATCTTTGGGACGTATTTTCGATCCATTCTTCACGACAAAAGAACTGGGAAGAGGTACGGGCCTTGGATTGGCTTCAGTCTACGGTATCATCAAGGGACATGGCGGATATATCGATGTTGAATCTGAGAGAGGACGTGGAACCACTTTTAAAATTTTTCTGCCCGTCTCAAAGAAAAAGGTTCAGGAAACAATTAAAACTCCAGATCTCCTTATGAAAGGAACCGAGACCATCCTTTTGGTCGATGATGAGGAAATGGTCTTAGGGGTAGGTGAAAAATTTTTAAAGGTCATGGGTTATCATGTACTAACTTCCCGGGATGGAAGGGAAGCCATTGAGGTTTACAGGAAAAATTGGGAGGCCATTGATCTGGTTGTTCTGGACATCATCATGCCTAATATGGGAGGCGGCGAAATTTTTGATCGGGTGAAAGAGATCAATCCGAATATAAAGGTGCTTCTTTCGAGCGGTTATAGTATCGATGGTGAAGCCACTAAAATATTGGAAAGAGGATGCAACGGGTTTATTCAGAAACCGTTCGATGTGAAGCAATTATCGCAAACCATTCGGGCCATTTTAGATAAAAAGAAAATTGAATAAGAAAGCGAAAATCTGATGCGCGAACCTTGGCTAAAAGCGCGACCTTAGCAAAACGTGAAGGCCGTGCCTATTAAAATCAATTGAAAAAATCAAAGGAGCAGATTTGAGGTCTTCGATGAAAAAGGATGAAGTCCTAACTACAAATGAGGCAATTAGATACCTGAAGATTTCAAAACCCACATACTTGAAGTGTATCCGCCTTGGGAAAATAAGGGCCGTCAAAGTGGGGAATGGTTGGAGGATCCTCCAATCCGAATTACATCGATTTTTAAAAGGAAGGAAAGGCAGATAACAGCAGATAAGAATTGATTGGTGAACGAGGAAGGACATGCTTT
>Ga0214473_10003459_pt1 | contig 19160 bp, 20 predicted proteins | sample RVTome_7_FD_203509 | JGI IMG/M metagenome (GOLD analysis project Ga0214473, IMG submission 203509) | Soil microbial communities from uranium-contaminated site in the Upper Colorado River Basin, Wyoming, United States - RVT98D197 | ecosystem: Environmental > Terrestrial > Soil > Contaminated >... | reverse complement strand
CCAGCACCAACGACGCCGACGGTGAGCGGTTTGGTTGTCACTCGGACGCGGAGTGCGGTGCGACGGCTCGCAGTGGCTCCAGTAGCACCGTCTCATCGTGCTGGCCAAGCCCGTCTGCGGCAACCACCGCGGCGATGGCGTCAAGCATCGGCGGGATTGCCGCCCTACGGATCGAATTGGCATCCATGCCCGAAAGTGAATAACCCACTGGAACCTCCCCTTGGGCCAGCGGTGCTGAGTAGTTGTTTACCCAAGCCGCTATTCGGTCGCGCGCTACGTCCAGGAACTTCTCGCGGCGTCGCAGGCGAACGGTTGCCTTGACGATGGTCCACGCATCCTGTCGGACGGTCGCGTCCTCTCCGTCCCAAACCGTGCGAAGCAACATGAACTCTGCGTCGGTCATTCGCTCGAAACGGTCGAAGAGCCGGTCGACGCGCTCTTGGATCGCCGGCTCCGCTGGTTTCACTCGCCCGCGAACTTGGGCGGGCGCTTCTCGACGAACGCGGCCACGCCTTCCTTGTGGTCTGCCGAGCGACCGGCGATCGACTGGAGCTGCGCCTCGAACTCGAGCGCGTCGTTGAGGCCGGAATCGAGTGCGCGGTTGAGCGCGCGCTTGGCCAGCGCAAGGGCGATGGGAGCGGCCTGAGCCAGCCGCGCGGCGAGGGCGTTGGCCTCGTCCATCAGCGCCTCCGCGGGGACGACGCGGTTCACGAGGCCAATCTGGGCAGCGGTGGCGGCATCAACCGGATCACCAGTGAAGATCATCTGCGCGGCGCGCTGGTAGCCGATGAGGCGCGGCAGGAACCAGGACGAGCCCGTGTCCGGGACGAGCCCGACTCGCACGAAGGCCTCTGTGAAGCTCGCCTTGTCAGACGCGATGACGATGTCGCACGCCAGCGCGATCGAGATGCCGGCGCCCGCGGCGACGCCGTTGATCGCGCCGATGATCGGCTTCTCGAGCCGGCGCATCGCGAGGATGATCGGGTTGTAGCGAGTACGCAGCTCGCTGCCCAGATCGTTGACGTTCGGCCCCTGGCGCTCCTTGAGGTCCTGGCCCGCGCTGAAGGCGCGGCCGGCGCCGGTCAGGATCACGACGCGAACGCTCTTGTCGCGCGCCGCGTCCTTGAGCGCGGCGAGCAGCGCCTCCTTCATCTCGACTGTGAACGCGTTGAGCGCGTCCGGCCGGTCGAGGGTGAGCGTCAAGACTCCGCCAGCTTGGTCTCGGACTATGGTGTCGGTCACCCGCTCACGGTACCCGAACGGCCGGGCGTGGCAACGAGCGGATCGTGACAAAAGGCCTTTGTCTCATACATACTCGGTATGTAACCTGCGTCCGCTGGCCCGAGCCACGAGGAGTCCGATGTCGTTTCGCTACGGCTTGCTGGCGCTGCTGGCTGAGGAGGAGCGGCACGGCTACGAGCTCAAGACCGCGTTCGAGCGGCGCACGGGCGGCCAGTGGGCGATCAACATCGGCCAGGTCTACACGACGCTCCAGCGGCTGGAACGCGATGGCCTGGTCGAGCCCGCGGGCGCTGACGGCGAACGCAACGACTACCGCATCACCGCAGCCGGCCGCGGGCAGCTGGACGAGTGGTACGCGACGCCGGTGGTCGCCGAGGGTCCGCCTCGCGATGAGCTGATGATCAAGGTGCTGCTCGCAGTGGCGGCAGCTGACGTCGACGTAACCGATCTCCTGCAGCGCCAGCGGCGTGCGTCGATCGAGCAGCTGCAGGCCTACACCCGGCGCAAGGCGCGCGCCCACCCGGCCGACGACCTGGCCTTCCTGATGATGCTCGACGCGCTGATCTATCGGACGGAAGGCGAGATCCGCTGGCTCGACGCCGCCGAGGCGCGCATTCGCCAGTCGCCGAACACCAACGGAGGAGACCGATGACCGTCGCCGTCGAGCTGCAGGACGCCAGCCGAGCGTTCGGCGAAGGCCACACGCGGGTCGTCGCCCTCCATCCAACCAATCTCAGCGTGAATGGCGGCGAGTTTGTGGCGATCATGGGCCCGAGCGGTTCGGGCAAGACCACGCTGCTGTCGCTGATCGGTGGTCTCGATCGTCCGACGAGCGGGCGGATTACGGTCGACGGTCAGGATCTGGCCAAGTTGAATGGCAGTGGCCTGGCGGTCCTGCGCCGCAGGGTGGTTGGTTACGTGTTCCAGGATCTGAACCTACTGGCCGGACTGACCGCGCGCGAGAACGTTTCGCTGCCCATGGAACTGGATGGGCGACCGGCGAAGGAAACACGAGCGGCGGCTGACGCCACTCTCGAGGTCCTCGGTGTACGCGGCCTTGCCCACCGATTCCCGAACGATCTATCAGGTGGTGAGCAACAGCGAGTGGCCATTGGCCGCGCGCTGGCCGGTGGACGCAAGATCCTGTTGGCCGACGAGCCCACCGGCGCGCTGGACTCGATCACCGGCGAATCTGTCATGCGCCTGCTGCGCAGTCACTGCAAGGACGGCGGCACGGTCATCCTGGTGACGCACGACGCCGCTCACGCCGCTTGGGCCGATCGCGTCGTGTTCTTGCGCGATGGCCGAATAGTCGATGAGACACGCGCTGAAGCCCGCGAGTCCGTCGGCGCCGGCGTCGCATGAGTCGCGGCAGCGTGGCCGCCATCCTGCGCGTCGCGCGCCGAAACGTCGGTCGCAGCCGCTGGCGCAGCGTTCTCGTAGGAGTGCTGATAGGGCTGCCGGTCGCCGGCATGGTCGGCGGTGCCACGTGGTTCCGCACGACCACACCTTCGGCGGAGGCTTTGGTGACCTCGATCATGGGCGCGGCTGACCTGTCGGTCTACCCGGGTCCGCGGGAACAAGCACTCACGACGGAGGACCTGCGCGCCGAACTGCCGCTCGGGTCACTGATCGAGCCCATGGCGAAGATCGACGGATTATTGGTGCTGCCCGGCAGACGCGTCCGGGTCCAGGTCGACTCGATCAACCTCGAGGGTCTCGGGCGAGGCATGCTGACCCTGATCGAGGGCCGGCTGCCGACTGACGTTCAAGAAGTGGCGATTTCCAACAGCGTCGCCGCCACGGCGCAGCTGGTCATTGGGAGCGACATCCAACTAGATGGCTTCGAGAAGTCGACCGTCGTCGGCCTCATCGAAAACCCGTTTAGGCTGAGCAGTCGCGAGGTGCTGCTAGACCGAAGGCTGGCGGATGCGCCTCCGTTGGCAGCGGAGCGAATCTGGCTCGTCGCCCTACCGGCCGGCGCTGACACGCCAGACCTTGGAACGCGGCTCAGCGTCAATCCGCGCTCAGCCTATTTCGTAGGCGGCGACCTCACGCCCGGCATGCTGGTGTTAGGGGGCCTTGCGCTCATCGAATCCGTGCTCGTCGCGGCGGCCGCCTTCGCCGTCGGCATCCGCCGGCGGCAGCGCGAACTCGGCCTGCTCGCCGCCGCGGGAGCCTCTCGTAGGCAGCTCGCCGGAACGGTTCTGGCCGAAAGCCTGATCGTGACGGGGGTCGCAGCAGCGATCGGCGTGCTGACCGGCATAGGACTGCTGGCCCTCGCCTCACCATGGTTCGACCACCTCACGGATCGGCGCAACCCGTCGCTGGTCATCGATCCGGTGGCCATCGGGCTGGCCTACCTGATCGGCCTTGTAGCGGGCATCTCGGCCGCAGTCGTTCCGGCCTGGACCGCCGCACGCCTGCCGCCGCTGGTCGCGCTGTCTGGGCGCCGCCCGCCGACTGGAAGCGCGCGTCGAACGCTAATCCTTGGTGTTGCTCTGGTCGGCATTTCCGTGGCACTGACCGCCTTCGGCGCGGCGATGCTGCTGCAGGACCCAACAGACGGCACCGCCCCGCTGCTGCTGGGTGGCGGAGCAATCCTCGGCGTGCTCGGCTTTGGCGCCTGCAGCCCATGGCTCGTCGAACGCCTCGAGTGGCTGGGATCGCATCTTCCGCTCGCCGGACGGATTGCGCTGCGGGAAACGGCCCGCGCTCGATCGCGGACCGCTCCGATCGTGACCGCGTCCCTCGCGGCCCTCGCGGCCGCTCTGGCCATCTCCAGCGCGGTCGCGTCCACACGCGGCGCCTTCACTTCGGTACCTCCTATGCGCGTCGACCAGTTGATCGTGATCGGGCGCGATGCGACACGATTGGGGCCTCAGATTGCGGCGCAGCTTTCCGCCGTCGCTTCGGCTGAGGTACGCCAGATCGGCTTCGCCTCAAGCGATGGTTCAGAAGGCAGGAGCCTGAACGCCTTCATTACGGAAGCAGGCGAGGCGCCCACCCTCGACCCCGCCGTCCCATGTGTTGAATGCAGGCAAACCGGCAATCTGAGCATGGGCACGCCAGACCTACTTTCCGCGCTCAGCGTCCCGCCGGATGCGATGGTCGTGCCGTCCGACGCGATCCTCCTGCTCGTCAACGAGCCGTTCGACGCGCGCGCCGCGACGCTGGCGGTGAGCGAATACGACGAGCGCGAGCTCGCCCCCGGCGATACGACATATGTGATGCGCTATACCCACCTCGAGACGCTTCCTGCTCGGGCTGTCGACGTGGGTGCCGCTGCCAACGGCCTCTTTCCCACGATGTTCATCGCTCCCGAAACGGCTGCTCGCTTGGGCTTTCGCCCATATGAGGAGGAGGACAACCAGTTCCTGATCCGTCTCGGCCGCCCGGTAACAGAAGCCGATGTCGCCTTCGCCGCCTCAACGCTGGCGGACTCCCCTGGCACGTTCGCCGAGGCGGCCTTGCGGCCGCTAGACCCAACTGCGCTGGTCCGACTGATCGCGACGGTGCTCAGCGTCATCCTTGCCCTGACCATCACAGCAATCGCGGTTGCCCTAGGGGAGAGCGAAGCTCGCGCTGACCAGCGAACGTTGCTTGCTGTCGGCGCGGACCCATCGTTGCGCCGGCGCATCGTCGCCGCCAGGGCCGCCGTGATCGCCGTGCTCGCGGCGTTGCTCGCTGTACCCGCCGGGCTCCTTCCTGTCTGGGGGATCCTCGCCAGCCGGGACATGCCGGTCGTCATTCCGCTGCCGGAGGTGCTTGTCGTCGGCATCGTGTTGCCGGTGGTTGCTATGGCCGGCGCAGTGCTCCTCAGCCGGCCGATCCCGTCCTGGTCAGCACTCCGCGACGTCGCTTCCGGTTAGCAGCGTCCGCCGGCCGCGGTCAACGGCCTTTCCAGGTGGGCTTGCGCTTCTCGATGAACGCGGCCATGCCTTCCTTCTGATCGTCTGATGCGAAGAGCATGAAGAAGTTGCGCCGCTCGAACTCGAGCCCTGCCTCCAGGGACAGCTCGTAGGCGCGGTTGACCGACTCCTTGGCCGCGCGGATAGCCAGGGGCGGCATAGACGCCACCTCGGACGCCAGCGCCAGGGCCGCGGGCAGCGTCTCCTCGCGCGCCACGACCTGCGAGACGAGGCCGCGCTCGTATGCCTCGCGCGCCGAAAGGTTGCGCCCGGTCAGGATGAGCTCCATCGCCTTGGCCTTGCCCAGGGCGCGCGTCATGCGCTGCGTGCCGCCGGCGCCGGGCATGATGCCGAGCTTGATCTCCGGCTGGCCGAACTGCGCGTCGTCCGCCGCCACAACCATGTCGCACGCCATCGCCAGCTCGCAGCCGCCACCCAGGGCGAAGCCGCGCACCGCGGCGATGAGCGGTACGCGAACGCGGCGCAGTCGCTCCCACCGCGCGAAGTTGTTGTCGATCGACAGGCTGATCGGCGTCGCGGGTGCCATCTCCTTGATGTCCGCCCCAGCGGCAAAGGCCCGCTCGCCCGCGCCGGTGATGACCACGCACCTGACCGCTTCATCGCGGTCGAGCTCCTCGAGCGCCGCGGTCAGCTCGCCGATGGTCCGGTAGTCGAGCGCGTTCAACACCTCCGGCCGATCGAGCGTTACGAGCACCACGCCTGGATGGTCGGCTTGCGGTTCGACCTTCACCCGGGGCTTGTCGTCGGTCATTTGCCCGCCTCCTCGATGTCGGTCCGCAACCGTTCATAGTCCGGTGGCCGCTTCTCGTGGAACGACGCCAACCCCTCTGCCACCTCGGCGGACGCGGCGTGGACGGTCAGCCACTCGCGCGCCATCTGGACCGTCGCGGCCCACGACTGCGACTTCCAGTAGTTGAGCTGGACGCGCGTTGCACGAACGATCTCCGGCATCTTGCCAAGCAGCTCGTGGCAGTAGTCCGCGACAGCGGCGTCCAGCTCCGCTCGTGGCACGACCCTGTTGATCCAGCCCCAGTCGAGCGCGGTGGCCGCCGGCACCGGGCGGTTGAGCAGCAGCACCTCGCGCGCGCGCCGGTCGCCAATGAGCAGTGGCATCCACTGCGTCGCGCCGCCGGCCGGCAGTGAGCCGCGCGACGGACCGACGTGGCGGAACACGACGTCATCCGCCGCAATCGCCAAGTCACACGCGATGCTGAGCTCGTTGCCGCCGCCCACGACCATCCCGTTGAGCCGCGCGACGACCGGCTTGGCGCAGTCCTTGATCGACTCGATCGCCTCGATGAAGCTGCCCATCCAATCCCAGTAATCGTTCGGCCGGGCGAGGAAAGCCTGCTGCTCGTCAAGGTCGGCGCCGGTGCAGAACGCGCGGTCGCCGGTCCCGGTCAGGACGACGACCCCAACCGAGTGGTCGGCTGAGGCTGCCCGGAAGGAATCCCGGATGCCCTCCAGGGTCGGCCGATCGAGGGCGTTGAAGACCTCCGGCCGATCGAGTCGGACGGTCGCAACCCTTTCTGCGACCGAGTAGTGGACGGTCACGAGACCGGCTCTTCCTCTAGCGCGACGAGGGTCAGCAGGCCCGGCGCGATGTCGCGCAGATTGCGCCCAGCAACGCGCATTTCGTCGCTCGCCATGCCCGCCTCGAGCGCGGCGCGGTCGTCGAACTCCATCCGGGTGACGATGACAATGTCGTCGCCGGCATAGTGCTGGGCGACGCGCTCGACGACGCTCGACCGCAACCCGGGCACTTTCTCGATCAGCGGCATGTGCTCGTCGAGGTAACGACTCAGGAGCTCGTCCAGCGCGTCCTCACCGCCCTCCGGCCGCGTGAACATCGCCAGCAGTGTTGCCGTCATCGCGTCGCCTCCTCCCCGCCTTCGCTACCAGTTGCTGAATGGGTCAGATTCCAGGTTGCGCTTGGCGACTGCCGCCGGATCCCACAGCTGCGCGCCCTCGGCCTCGTGCCGACGACGCGCTGACACGGCGCGGCCGCCGAGCTCGGCGCGCTCGCGCGCGATCTGCTCAGTCGAACGGTAGAACACCGCGGCCGCCTGGTTGAAGAGCGCCGGCTGGCTGACCATCACCTGGTGGGGCGTGTCGGGGGCGATGAGCAGCCGCGCATCCGGCAGTTGACGGTGGATGGCGACCGCGTGGTCGGTCGGCACGAACACGTCCCGGTCGCCGTAGGCCAGCAGGATGGGCAGGCGCGCTTTCCGTAGATCGGCCGGCGTGAGCAAGGGCGCCGATTCGACGTCGTCCACGATCGCCCGCAACAGCCGCTGCCACCCACCCGGACCTTGGACGGGCCCGTGGCGCTTCTCGAGTCGCGCCGCCCAGCGCGGTTCCTCACGCTCGATCCGGTCAGGGTCCATCAGCCGCCGCGCGACGCTGGTGCGCGGCTCGCGCACGATGTCGATGCCGCAGATGATCGCGGTCCGCAGCCGGTCTGGATGGCGCGTCGCGAAGGTAAGCGCGGTCATCGCGCCCAGGCTGAAGCCGACCAGGTGGAACGTCGCGAGGTCAAGCGCATCGGCAAAGGCAAGCAGGTCGTCGACGAGCATGTCGCGGCTGAAGCCGTCGCGGACGTCCCACTTGGTGCCGGCGTGGCCGCGCGCATCGACCAGGTGGATGCGGAAGGCTTTCTTGAAGAGCGGCCGCTGCGCGGCCCAATCCTCGACCGCGGACGAGGTCGCGCCGTGGAGCATGATCAGCGGCGGGCCGGCGCCCTCCACGGTGTAGTGGACTTCGATCCCGTTGGCGCGGATCAGCGCCATCTATCTGAGCGTGTCCGGCTTGCCGCGCAGGTCGGGCGTCTGGGCGCGCTCGATCGACAGGTAGCGCCGGCGGAAGTAGAGCAGTGGCCAGCCGACCTCGTCGCGGCAGCCGGTCTCGACCACCTTGCCGAGATAGATCGTGTGGTCGCCCGCCTCGATCACATCGGTCACCTCACAGGCGAGGTAGGCCACGGCCGCGTCGAGCACTGGCAGGCCGGCCTCGCCCAGCGCGTACGGCGCGTTGCAGAAGGCGGAGCGTGGCAGTGGCGACGGCGCGCCGGCGAAGCAGTCGGACAGCGCCTGCGAATCCTCGCCCAGGATGTTCACGCCAAAGCGGCCGGTGCGCTCGATGATCGGCCGGATGGAGCGCTCCCTGCCGATCGAGACCAGCACCAGCGGCGGATCGAGCGAGATGCCGGTGAACGAGTTGACCGTCGTGCCCCACGGCAGCGGCCCGTCCGGGGCATCGTCGATCGTCGTCACCACGGTCACGCCGGTGGCGAAGCGCGTCAGAACCTCGCGGTAGTCGAGCGCGTCAACGCCAGTGGGGTCGAGTGCGCCGGCTGCGGCGGTTGAATCGGCTGTTTCGGCCATTCCGGCGGGCAGTCTAGTCCGAGTCGACCTGCCTCAGCCGGCGTCGACGAGCGGTTTCACCTGGCCGATGAAGCGCTCGAGCGTCTCTGGGTCGTAAGGCGCCGGTATCTCGGCGATCGCGGTGTTGAAGCCGAGCGGCTTGACCTCGAGCAGCCGCTCAGCGACCTGCTCGGGCGTGCCCGGCCAGAAGGTCGGATCGTCCTCGACTTCGCTCATCGGCGTCTGGTTGCGGTCCATCCATTGCTTCCAGACCCGCCGCGCCTCAGCCTCCGAGTCGCGGATGATCGGCTTGCAGCCCACGGTGAACTCGATCTCTCCGACATCGCGACCAACGGCGGCGCAATGCTCGCGCAGGACCTCGACCTTGTGCGCGAGCCTCTCTGGCTTGCCCATCGCGTTCCACATGTCAGCGTACTTCGCGACCGTGCGCAGCGTCTTCTTCTCGCCCGACCCACCGATCATGATCGGCAGCCTTTTCTGGAGCGGAAGCGGCTCCTGGCGCAGGCCCTTGAGCTGGTAGCGGCCGCCCTCAGGTGAGCTGGCTGATCCGCCGTCGAGCACGGTGCGAATCGCCCCGACGGCCTCGTCCAGCCACCGGAGGCGCGTGCCCGGGCTGGCCCCGAAATCGATGCCGTGGGCGGTGTGCTCGTACTCGAACCAAGCCCCGCCCAGTCCCAGGATGGCGCGACCCGCGCTGATGTGGTCGAGCGTCGTGGCCAGCTTGGCCACGAGACCAGGGTTGCGAAACGGGATGGCACCGACCAACAGCCCCAGCCTGACCTTGGACGTTACCTTCGCCCACGCCGCCAGGCTCAGCCAGCCCTCGTAGATGGGCTGCTGCGGCTCACCAAAGATCGCGTGCAGGTGGTCCCACGCCCAGAGGTGGTCGTAGCCCAGCTCGTCGACGCGCTGCGCTGCGGCTTCGTAGGCCGGCCAGTCAGTCGACTGGTTCCAGAGCAGGATGCCGAGGCTGAGATCGGTCACGCGGTCAATGGTAGGCGCCGATCCCTCGCCTCCTCAGACATCGCTGATTGGCGCTGCGGTGGCGGCGATGCGTTGCGACCGGAGCAGTTGGACGGCGACGATGCCAGCGAAGGCGACGGCGAGGCCGACGATCTGGCGCAGGTCGAGCGTCTCGCCCAGGAAGAGCCACGCCAGGACGGCGATCTGGATAAGCATGGTGTTGTTCATGACGCTCGACTCGACTGCCGTCAGAGAGCGCAGGGTGTGGTTCCAAAGCGTGAACGCGAACGCGGTGTTGACCACTGCCAGCCAGCCGATGATCAACCAGTCGTTGGCACTCACGGTCGGCAGTCCCTCGATCGCCACTCCAACCAGGAGCAGCATCACCGAGCCGACGGCCATGCTCAGCGCTGTCAGGCCAAGTGCCCCACCTACTCTGGCCAGCGAGTCTCGCGCCAGGGATCGCCCCAACAGGGCAGATGACGCGTTGGCGGCCACCCCAATGGCAATGATCATCAGCCCGGCCAAGGCGCCCGGGCCAAGCTCCAGCGGACCGAAGTAGATGGCGGCGCCAAGGACGAGCGCCAGCGTGCCGCCAAGCTGGGCGGCGGTTGGGCGCTCGCCTCCACGCAGCGCGAACATCCCCACGATCACCGGCGTGGCGCTCAGCGCGAGCGACACCGCGACGGCCGGCAGGTGGACGAGCGCCGCGTACTGGGCGCCCTGCGTGACCGAGTAGAGCAGCAGGCCCAGTAGCGCCACGCCGGCCATGGAGCGCGACCGAAACGCGCCGCCCGGCAGGCGTCCAAGTGCGGGGAGTGCCAGCGGCACGAGCACGATCGCGGCGAGCACGTAGCGCAGTCCGGCGAAGGTCAGCGGCGGCAGGGCCAGGTCATTGAGACCGATCTTGATGAGCACCCACGAGGTCGACCACAGGAAAGTCACCAGCAGCGCTTGGCCGATGGCTATCCATCGAGCGTTGGCGCCTGGGCCGCTCACGACCGCGGCAGGCGCGCGTCCCCTACCGGGCGGTTCGTCTGCTCCCAGGCGAGGACAGCCTCCCGGAAGGCCGTCCAGTCGGAGACATCTGTGGCCCCTTCGACCGGAAGGTTCCAAGGTCGGACCATACGGCACACGAGCGCGTCCGGGTGCTTGGCCACGAGTGCCTCGAGGTTGTGTGGGGCGTCCTCGAGGTAGACATCGCACGGTACGCTCGTCTTGTCCCACACGAAATGGATCTCGCGCGCCGGGACGCGATGCTGGCCCATCCACTCGAGCGTGTCTGGTATCGACCAGTCGAACTTCGAGCTGATGATCACGATGCGATGGTCACGCGCCAGATCGGTCATCGTCTCGACCGCACCCTCGAACACGGGCAGATCGCGGAAGATGCTCGTCGAACCCGCGCGGGCCCACTCCCAGAATGAATCCATGCTCGGGAAGTGAGTCAGCTTGTGCAGCCCATCCCAGCGAATGACCTGCGAGTGGTGCAGGTCAGCGCCGAAATCGCGGTTGTAGCGCTCCATCCAGCCGGTGTTGAAGTCGGCCACCACGCCGTCCAAATCGATCCCCAGGCGCAGCCGTTCGACATGCGGCTCCATCAGCTGATGGATGAGGCGGGAATGGGCGAAGACCCGTACAGGCGCTCGTAGGTCGCGATGGCGAATCGGTCGGTCATGCCGGCCACGTAGTCGACGACCTGGGTGATCGCGTCGGCGCCCGTCTCGCGGAAATTCGCCGGCAGCTCGTCAGGGTGCTCCAAAAAGTAGCCCACCAACCGCCTGATGATCGTCATGGCCGCCTGATGATGGGGAGCCTGCTGGTCGGAGAGGTAGACGCGCTCGAACATGAACTCGCGCAGCTCGTGCATCACCTCCAGCGACTCCCCATCCATGGTCACTTCGCCGGCGTCCATGGACGCGTCGATGACGGCGGTGATCATCTCCCCTATCCAGCGCCGTCCAGGCTCGCCGAAGCGGCGCTGCACGTCAGCCGGGAAGGAATCCAGAGTCAGCACGCCCGCCCGGACGGCGTCGAGGGCGTCATGCGTCAGATACGCGATGCGATCGGCATAGCGCACACAGAACCCCTCCTGGGTTGCGGGCGGCGGCTCGATCTTCCAGGTGTGCGCCCGGATGCCATCGCGCACCTCCCATGTCAGGTTCAGGTCCTCGAGCACTTCGAAGACGCGCACGCTCTGGGCCGCATGGTGCCAACCCTGGCCCGGGAAGTACGGCGACAGCGCGTCCTCCCCGGTATGGCCAAAGGGCGAGTGGCCAACGTCATGAGCGAGCGCGATGGCCTCTGCAAGGGGCTCGTTGAGGCTCAGCGCCGCGGCCAGGGCGCGGGCGATCTGGGTGACCTGGATGGTGTGCGTCAGCCGTGTAACGAAGTGGTCGCCCTCAGGATTGATGAAGACCTGCGTCTTGTGCTTGAGCCGGCGAAACGCCTTGGAGTGCGTGACCCGGTCGCGATCGCGCTCGTACGCGGTGCGGTATTCGTCGGGTGGCTCGTCGCGCGCGCGCCCGCGACTGCCGGTCGAGAGCGCGGCCAACGGCGCCAATCGCTCGCGCTCGTCGCGCTCGCGAACCTCGCGCGTGCGCCGGATGAATCCGCGGCTGTTCATACAGGCTGGCCTGCCACGTCGATGCGCTCGAACACCTCGGCGGCGACCGCCTTCTTTTCGGCGCCCTCGATGATCCGCCGCCGCACCCAGCCCGAGCCGGTGTCAACAACGATCGTCGCGAGGATCACCACCAGTAGTGCGGTGCCGGCGCGCGGGAAGCGGCCGAACCTGATCGTCTGCTCGATGATGAAGCCGATGCCCCCGGCGCCAACGATGCCGAGGATTGCCGCGGCGCGGACGTTGATCTCGAAGCGGTATAGCCAGAAGGCGACAACATCGGGCAGCACCTGCGGCAGCACTCCCCAGCGCTGGATCTGCGCCCAGCGCCCGCCCGCAGCGCGGACAGCCTCGACCGGACCGGAGTCGATGCCCTCGATCACCTCAGCGGTCAGCTTGCCCAGCGTGCCGATCGAGTGAACGCCGATGGCCAGTGCCCCCGCGACCGGACCAAGGCCGGCGATGGGAACGAAGATGGCCACCGCCAGCACCAGCTCAGGGAACGCCCGTATCGCGTTCAGGAACTGCCGCATCGCATTCGCGATCAGGCCGCTCGAAACGTTCTTGGCAGCGATGAAGCCGATCGGCAGCGAGAAGATCGCGCCGATGATCGTGCCTATCCAGGCGATCCAGATCGAGTCCAGCATGAACTCAAGCGAAATGCCGAGGTAGCCGAGGTCCGGCCCGTGCTCGAAGTACATCTTGTAGATGACCAGCCACAGGCCCCTCGGGAAGTCGACGAGGCGCTCGTAGCGGATGTCGATCGAAACGAGGCTCCAACCAATGAGCAGCACGACGAACAACACGCCCAGGTTGCGCTTGGCGTGCGAGGGACGTGTGGGTCGTGACGTGCGCGGCGAGGCGACCGTCATACGAGCCGCCTGCGCAACCAGATCGAGACGAACTCGATAAGGATGACGAACACAAACACCTCGACGATCACGACCGATAGGTTGCTCCAGTGGAACAGGCTGTACTCGCGGTACAGGATGCGCCCGATTCCCCCCGCGCCAACGATGCCGAGCACGGTTGAGGCACGGATGTTGAGCTCGAAGACGTAGAGCGAATACGCCACGTAGTTGGGCAGCACCTGCGGCATCACAGCCCACCGGACCGTCTGTGCGCGTGAGGCGCCGCTGGCGCGGCCGGCCTCGATGGGCCCGACATCAACCCCATCAACGGTCTCGGACAGCAGCTTCACCACGACGCCCACGTTGAAGAAGATGAGCGCCAGGATGCCCGGCAGCGGCCCCACGCCAAGTGCCGCGATGAAGATCAGCGCGTAGAGGATGTCCGGGATCGCGCGAATGACGCTGAGCACACTCCTACCAGCGTTGAATACGCCGGCATTGGGCGTCGTCACGCGCGACACGAAGAACGCGATGGGCAGCGCCAGGCCGCAGCCGATCGCGGAAGCAATTACCGCCATCTGGAGTGTCTCCAGCATCGGCTCGGCCGTCTGCGGCAGGAACGGCCAATTGGGGTTCAGCAGCCCACGGTCGGCCTGATCAGTGCTCACGCGCCAGAGCAGCCCCTCGATGCGCGTGAGATTGCCGATCAGCTCGCCGACATCGAGCCCGATGCCGAACTCCCGGCTGACGGCCAGCCAGGTTATGACCAGGAATGAGACTATCCCGAGCGGGACGGCGAGCGACGGTCGAGGCTTGGCCGGCCGGCTGCGCGCGTCAGCGGCCGCGGTCATACGACGGGCTTGGCCTCGAGCACGTCGTCAGCTGTCAGTGAGCGGCCGTAGATGTCGCGGAAGACGTGCTCGTCCGCGTGGGCGGCGTTGCCGTCGTAGACGAGCTCGCCAGCGCGCAGGCCGATGATCCGCTCGCCGTAGACCTTGGCCAGGTCGAGAAAGTGCAGGTTGACGATGGTGGTGATACCGAGATCCCGGTTGATCCGCTGAAGGTCGCGCATGACAACGTGGCTGGTCGGCGGGTCGAGGCTTGCGACCGGCTCGTCGGCGAGCAGGAAGCGCGGCTCCTGGGCGAGCGCGCGAGCGATGCCGACGCGCTGCTGCTGGCCACCTGACAGGTTGGCAGCCCGCACGTAGGCCTTCTCGACGATGTCGACGCGCTCGAGCGCCTGCATCGCGATCTCGACATCGGCCGGCCTGTACCAGCCGAGCAGCGAGCGTGCGGTGCCCGTAGCGTGCAGGCGGCCCATCAGCACGTTGTTGAGGACCGTCGTCCGCTTCACGAGGTTGAAGGTCTGGAAGATCATGCCGATCTTGGAGCGCAGTCGGCGCAGGTCGCCCGCCTTGGCGCTGCGAACGCTGACCCCATCGACGATCACGTCGCCATCGGTCAACGGCACGAGCCCGTTGATGGCCCGGATGAGTGTCGACTTACCGGCGCCCGACAACCCGACGATGACCATCAGCTGGCCCGCGGGAATCTCGAGCGTTACGTGGCGCAGCGCGTGAACGCCGCCGGGGTAAGTGACCGACGCGTTCTCGAAGTTGATCATCTCTGTAGCAGAAGGGGCGGGCCCTCTCGGGTCCCGCCCCTTTCGTGACTCTCGTCCTAGAGGTCATCCGCCGCAGCGCGCACGATCTCGAGAGACACGAGGTTCGGCTCGGTGAAGGCGGTGATGTTGTAAACCGTTCGAAGGACCGTGTTGCCTGCCTCGCTGGCGGCGTAGTCGAGCAGCGCCTGCTTGATCGCCGCCTTGAGGTTGGCCGGCAGGTCACCGTCGACGACGATTCCGTCGTTGGGGATCTCGGGGCCGTAGGCGAAGACGACTACGTTGCTGTTGAGGTCGCACTCGGTGGTGGCCTCGGAGCGGGCATCGTCGAAGCTCACGCCGACCTCGGCATCGCCGGTGCAGACCGCGATGGCTGAGGCATCGTGCGCGCCGGCGTAGATCGCTTCGATGCTGTCGAGCGCGATGCCGTTGGTCTTCAGGATGGTCGCCGGGAAGATGTAGCCGGACGCCGACGTCTCGTTGACGAACGAAACGGTCGTGCCCGCTGCGATGTTGGCGATCGCGGCGGTGCCGATGGGGCCTTCGGGCGTATCGGTCGGGCCGCGATCGGTGCCGTTGCAGTTCAGGAACATGCCCGGGTTGATCTCACTGGTGCGCTCGTTCTGGACTGGCGCCGAGATGGTGCAATAGAGATCCGGGTTGTTGGTCATGAACTGGGTGTGGTACGTGCCGCTGCCGTTGCGCTCCGACTGGAGCAGGAACTCGCCGCCGGCACGCTCGACGGCCTGCAGGATGCCCAGCGGGTTGAAAGCGCCGACCTGGGCCTGACCGGTCTCCATCGCGGTGACCAGGCTGGGATAGTCGGTCGTGACGTAGCCCTCAACCTCGATTCCGAGCTCGGTGCTCAGAAAGTCGGCGATGGGCTGAATCGTCTCGACCAGCGCGGCGGCGTCGCGCGAAGGCACGAAGCCGATCACAAGAGAATCCGGCCAGCCGGCCATCGGATCCGCCGTCGGCGCGGCGGTCGGTGCCGCCGTGGGGGCGGGCGTCGGGGTCGCGGCTGGACCGGCGCAGGCCGCGGCCAGTGCGAGTGCGCCGAGCAGACTCAAAATCGGGCGAAGGCCCATTCGTTCCTCCTCATATTTGGCTTTTAGGGCGCGGCGATTGTATCCGCCGCTTACTCCACGGTCGGTTTAGCAGCCATGGTGTATGCGCGGCGGCTCTGGTACTCAACCTGGGGCGCGTAAGGCTCGCGCTCCTCGATCGATTCGACATCGAGGCCGGCCTCACCCAGCAGCCGAGTGACGAGCTTGGGGGGCAGGAAGCGGGCATCGAGCACGACTGGCATGTCCCACCACTGCTCTCGATGGACTACCTCGTCGCCGACGTGGAAGGCGAGCGCGGCCAGGCCGCCCGGCTTCAGGACGCGCGCCATCTCTCCGAAACAGGTCGCGAGCTGCTCGTCGTCGAAGTGGAGGATCGAGTAGAAGCTCACTACACCGGCGAGCGACCCGTCTGCGTAGGGCAGGTCGAGCATGTCACCGACCACCGCCTGGAGGCTTGGGAACAACCGTTTCGCCTCGTCGACCATCGCTGCCGAAAGGTCAAGCGCGGAGATGTCGACACCGCGCTCGGCGAGGTACGCGGCCACGTGCCCAGGACCGGCGCCGAGGTCCACGACGTGGCCCTGGCCGACTAGGCGCGCCGCGAAGCGGTCCAGGAAGTCGCGGTCGAAGGGCTTGCCGTCGAGCTCACTGGCGATCTCGTCGGCGTAGCGCCGTGCGACGGTGTCGTAAGTGGCGCGGGTGTCCTGTGGGCGAAACAGCCGGTCAGCCTCCGCCGCCGACGGGTCCGGTCGGGCGCTTGTAGCCCTCAGGCATCCTGGGCTCGAAGCGGAAGCCGCCGGCCACGCCGGGCTCAGTCAGCTCGTGCGGGTCGAGGATCTGGCTGACCTCGTCCTCGGTGAAGACGCCCTTCTCGATCACCAGCTGGCGGATCGTCTTGCCGGTGCGAACGGCCTCCTTGGCGATGTCGGCCGCCAGGGCGTAGCCGATGTAGGGCGCGAGTGGGGTGGCCATGGCGGAAGACTGCTCGAGCAGCCATGCGGATCGCTCGACATCCGCCTCGATGCCGGCCACGCACTCGCGCGCGAACTGGCGGCAGCCGGTGGTCAGGATGGTCAGCGACTCGAGCACCTCGTGGGCCATGAGCGGCATCATCACGTTCAGCTCGAGCTGGCCGCGCGATGCGGCCCAGGCGACGGCGGTGTCGGCGCCGATAACGTGGTAGCTGATCATCGCCAGGTTCTCGACCATCACCGGGTTGACCTTGCCGGGCATGATCGACGACCCCGGCTGGCGCGCCGGCAATTTGATCTCTGCAAAGCCGGTGCGCGGCCCCGATGACATCAGCAGGAAGTCCTCCAGGATCTTCGCCAGGTCGACCGCCAGGCCGCGCAACGCGGCCGAGGCGGCCAGCATGGGCGCCATCGACTGGGTCGACTGGACGAGCTGCTCGGCGGTACGGAGCGCGTGTCCAGTCTGCTCGGACAGGTTGGCGACGACGAGCTTGATGTACTCCGGCTCGGCGTTGAGCCCGGTGCCCACCGCCGTGGCACCGATGTTCTGCTCGAGCAGTCCCTCCGCCGCGGCCGAGATGTTGGCGCGCGCGCGGCGGACGGTCAGCGCGTACGCGGCGAACTCCTGACCCAGGCGGATGGGCACCGCGTCCTGCATGTGGGTGCGACCGCTCTTGAGCACCGTGTCGAAGGCGCGGCCGCGCTCATCGAGCGTCTCCGCCAGCTCGTCAAGCACGGGCAGGAAGTCGCGCACCTTATCGAGCGTCGCTACGCGCATCGAGGTCGGGAAGACGTCGTTGGTGGACTGCGCCATATTGACGTGGTCGTTCGGGTTCACGACCGAGTAGTCACCGCGCTGCCCGCTGCCGACGCCCTGCGCGAACAGGATCTCGATCGCGCGGTTGGCGAGCACCTCGTTGGTGTTCATGTTGTGGCTGACGCCAGCCCCCGCCTGGAAGGGATCGACGCGGAAGTTGTCGATCAGCGTCGCCTGAAGGGGGCTTTCGCGCAGGCCCAGGATCTCGTCCGCCGCCTGGATGATCGCCGCGGCAATGCCCTCTGGCAGGCGGCCGGTCTGGCGGTTGGCCCGCGCGGCGGCCTTCTTGACCTGGACCGCGGCCCGGACTAGCGCCACGTCCGGCAGGCGACCGCTGATGGGGAAGTTGCGGATCGCGCGCTGGGTCTGGACGCCGTAGTAGGCGTCGGCCGGCACCTCGACCGGACCGAGCGGGTCCTTCTCTGTGCGCGTCTGCGGGGCCTCAGGGGCCTGGGTCATCGTCGGAGTGTACGTCGCTGTCACTACCCATTGGTTACCGGCTGCCGTCGGTGCCGCCAAGTGCCGATCGGCAGATTTCAGATGGCTCGATCAGGGCGCCGCGAGAACGCCGTACCACAGGGCAATTCGCCCGCCCTCATCGTCACCCGTCTCGAACAGGACGTGCGGCCGGCCGTCACCATCGAGCGCCAGGGCGGCGCCGTTGAAGGACGCGCTTACGTCCGGCGCGACCTGGTCGAAGGTGAACTCGCCACTTGCGTTCGTCGCGTGCCAGATGCCGTCGGCGCCCACGGCCAACACATGTGCGTGGCCAGAGCCGTCCACCGCCATCTGGCGGGCAGCGCGCCCGGGTAGTGGTTCGACCGGCTCACTCCAGCCACCGTCCTCGCGGACCAGGTACAACCCCCGGTCGGCCGAGCCGTCGGTGTAATCCAGGTACAGGAGATGGGTCCGCCCGTCATCGTCAAATGCACCAGCGACGCCCACCATGTCACCCGACCTCGTGCCCTGGAGCGGCTCCAGCACGAACGGGCCGCCGATGTGACGAGGGGTCGCCAGGTAGAGGCCCGCCTCGCGGGGCGATCCGCACAGGTCACTGAAGAGGACATGCGGTGTCCCGTCCGGCGCCAGTGCCAGCAGTGGGCGGTCGCCATCAGCGGCCACGCGCCGGGTGAGCCAGCGCGCATTGACTGACTCCGCGTAGTCGATCGGCGTGGGCTGGTCGCAGGCCACGTCATCGAAACCGTCGATGGCGACGTACGTCATACCGATGATCCCGCTTTGGAATGTGACCGAAGGCGACATCCCGACGGCCACGCGGTCGGGGGCAGACCAGCCGGATGCCGTCTTAACCGTGGCGTAGATATCAGCCCGTCTGCAGCCCATGACAAAGCAACTCCGGCGGTCGTAGGCAACGACGACCATGCCGTCGTCAGAGATCGCGATGGCGGGATTCCCGTCCTGCTCATTGCCATCCGCTGGTGTCCCGATTCGCTGCCACGTCCACTCGCCACCTTCGTTGGTCCAGTAGACGATGCCGCTCCGATCACTGGCAACGAAATGAGCGTTGCCGTCGCCGTCGATCGCCAGCGACAGGTCGAAGTAGTCGAGATCCGCGAGCCGGTGCAATTCCCATCCGGCGTTGACCTGGCTTGGTGTGGGTGCGACGGTGGGCGACGGCGATGGGGTTGGTGAGGGGGTTGGTGAGGGTGGCAGCGTCGCCGGCAGTCGT
>Ga0214473_10003458_pt1 | contig 19161 bp, 14 predicted proteins | sample RVTome_7_FD_203509 | JGI IMG/M metagenome (GOLD analysis project Ga0214473, IMG submission 203509) | Soil microbial communities from uranium-contaminated site in the Upper Colorado River Basin, Wyoming, United States - RVT98D197 | ecosystem: Environmental > Terrestrial > Soil > Contaminated >... | reverse complement strand
ACCTTGAACATCTCGAGGGCCTTGGGCGTCGGCGGATTGTCCAGGCAGCCGCCGTTGTAGGTGTCCTTGTACTCCGGCCCGCAGAGCGGCTCGCCCTCGGGGTCGCCCTCAATGCCGTCGCGGCAGACGATGCAGCAGCAATCGGCCGCACAGGTGGTCTGGAAGCCGAGCCACTCGCCGCCCAGGCCGCTGCACTGCGCATACGTGTTCTCCACGCACGGCCGGGCGCAGTCGGGGTCATGGAAGCAGCAGGCCCCGACACCCTGCCCGCAGGCCGGCTGGAGCTCGTTGCACTTCTTAAACGGCACGTAGCGCTGCGTAAGCAGGAAGCAATCCTCCGGCGCCATGTTGTCCTGACAGTTGCCGGTCGTCTCGTCGCAACACGCCCCGCTCGTCTTCAGAATCTCAATGTCGTCGTAATAGGCGGGCCACGAGCTATTGGCGTAGAGGTCGACCGCGGCGAGGTCGCGGGGGCCGGTATCACCGCAGAACACACCGATGGACCAGCCCTTCTTCTTGGCGATCTTCTGGCCGTTGTACCAGAAGTCATACCAGTCGTTGTCGAAGTCGATGTCGACGCGGATCTCGACCCACTTGTCAAAGACGATGGGTACGTCCGGGGGTTGCGGAGGGCAGTTGGTGTTGTCGACGTGGACCATGCCGGTCGATTTGTCGAACCAGACCTGCACGGCCCAGCCCTGGGCACCGTTGTCCTCATACGTGTGCATGAGGATGAAGTACGTCTTGCCGTTCAAGGCAGTCGGGATGTACTGCCAGGCGCGGTAGGACCACGTGCCCTTGTTGTAGCCCGTGTACTCGTGCACGCAGTCGGTGTCCACGCCCGGGCGCCCGATCTCGACGGACTTCAGGCCCTTGTAAATGGGGGCGGGGGCGCAACGGACATAGGCAATCACGGCGGGGTTGTTGTTCCAGCCGTGCCAACCGTTGGGGTCGTTGAGGGGGTGGTCGCACGGGTACGACTCGAACCCATCAAACCACTGGGCCGACGCGTACCCGCACACGAGTCCCAGCAGAAGCATACATGCAGTTGCGTGTTTCATGATCCTTCCTTTCTTCAACGTTTCGCAAAACCTAACCCGCGGACGCGAACCTCCGCCAGCCGCAACGCTGGCACAACTCTTGGGTCCAAGCGGCCCGCCGCGCCGACGCCATCCGGGTCGCCGCACCGCGGCCGTCCGCAACCCGCGATGCGCCCCGTAACGCCCCGGCGGCCGAAAGCTCTCGGACGACAGTTCGGTCTTTCGTCCGGTGGCATGCGCCGACACGACATTGGGCGGCACGGCAACAAAACGGTTTTCTCTTGGGGCGTTTCCTCCTTTACGCATCTCCCGCCGACCAGAGCGGCCATGGGACGGCAGACGCGGCAGAATCCACGCGGATCGACCACGTTCTGCCAACTAATTCGACAGTTTGGCGCATTATCTTTGATCGAGGAATGCGTGATGGGAACGGGGCCGGGTCAAGGGCGGGGTGACGGCTGACCCGACTTAGGTTGCGAGGCGCACAACGAGCCCCCGCGCCGGCTCTCCGCGCGCCCCAGTGCGGCGCGCTGCAACCGTAGTTGGTGCCAGACCTTAGCAAGGACCGCTCCTTCTGCCCTTCCGCCGTCAGCCATCCCGGCTGCGGCCAGTACCCAGCACCCAGCGCCCGGAGCGCCGCATTCGACGCACCGGCACAATCGGCGCCTTGGAAGGCGGCGGCGACCGCAGACAGCTACACTACTGAACCTGTTTGGTCGGCTGCCGTGCCCATCAAAGCGCCACTTGACCCAAAGCACTGTAGCGTCCGCAAAATGGCCTGTCAATGCGAAACGCGGTTTTCGTGTGCGATAAGAACATCTGTGTCGCGAGAGTAACGCGCGATCGAACCGGATCAGGCGGGTATGAGGGCTCTTCGTGTTATCGGAAGCGGCGGCTTGGTCGATACAGTTCGGGTCGTATGCTGGGGAGGCTGGATGTCCGTGACCGCGCACACATCGACGCGTCACGCGATTAGCGCGAGCGCCGGATCGACGTCGTGGCGGGCGAACATCCGATAATCAGGACCCTCTTAACGATCCACGTCGCGCACGCCGGAAAATGAACCTCAGGTCATCAACGTAACCGATTTCGAGGCCCTCACGCCGGGCGGCGCACGCCGCCGCGCGACACGTGAAAAGCGTTCGCACGCTCGCTCGGTACGCGCGGGGCCCGCGACGTTACAGGTTCCTCTCGCGACCGACCAGGAAGGCCGTAAGCGCGACTAACTGAAAGACGGCTGCGAAGCCCAGCTTTGTGCGGAGCGTCTCGCTGGGCTCGCCGAAAGCCCAATCGGAGACGCCCCAGAGGAGCCACCCCACGACCAGAGCTTGCAAAATGGCCCCCACCAGGCGCGCGAGCGAAAACTGCGCGTGCCGGTCTTCACGGACGGTGGCGCTCAGCGCGCGGCGGATATCATCAAGCGAGCGCTCGATGCGCAGCAGGGCGGCGAGGAGGTCGGCAAAGGTGGCGCGGCGTGGCGATGCGACCGCGGATTCGTCGTCCGTGGGCGGCAAGAATTCTGCGGGCGGCGGCTGCGCCACGACCGGAGGGAGTCGCACCGGCCGGTCGTCCTCCACGAACAGGCTTTCCCGTGCATCTTCCGGATCCATGAGCCTCACTCACGTTCCAAGTTCTTCGACGATCGCCTGCCGCAGCAGAGGCAGCAGGATTTCGTGCTGGCCGAGCAGCGCGTGGCCGTGGCCGGCCGGCACGGGCCGCGTGAGGACGTTTTGTGTCGGGCGGTAGTGCGCGAGCATATCGAGATTCGCCGTGTGCATGCCCTCCAGCGGACGCCCGAGATTGCGTGCGACCGATACGGCCTTCAGGAATACCTCGGGCAGCACCACCGCCGACCCGACGTTGAGCCAGACGCCGCCGGGTTCACCCGCGCCGGCGGCGCCCAGCTCCGCGACGACGGCACAAATCGTGCGAAAATCGGCCAGCGTCGCCGCTCCCAGCGCCGCTCCGTCCAGCTCGGGATGCACGTGCACCGTGTCGGTGCCGACCGCCACGTGCACCGTGGCGGGGATGCCGGCTCGATGGGCAGCCGCGAACAGGCTCAAATGCCGGTATGGCACGTCCTCGCAATTCAACAGCTCGCCGAGCGCGCCGCCAAGACCGATACCCGTGCTGCCGTGCCGGGTGGCTTCGTTCATGTGCATGCAGGTCTCATGGACCATCCCGAATGTCCCATCGCGAATCGTCTCGGCGACCTCCTCGCTCGTGGCGCCGGTTTCGGCAAGCTCGAGATCGTGGATGGCGCCGGAGCCGTTGGTCGCCAGCGCCGTGATGACGCCGCGCTCGATCAGGTCGATGACCAGCGGCGCGCAGCCGGTCTTGATGACGTGGCCGCCGAAGGCGAACACGACGGGCCGGCCCGCGCGACGGGCGGCGATAATGGCCGCGACCGTTTGACGCAACTGCTCCGCACCCAGGAAGCCGGGCAGCGCCGCGAGCCAGTCGCGGAAGGCACAGCCGGCCGGCGTCGGCCGGCCCAGGGCGGACATTTCTACCTTGTGCCGGCGCTCGGCGCGCGACTTCCAGCGCAGCCGGGAGAGGTCGAGCGGTCGTGGCGGCGAGGGCTGTGGAAGGTCGCGGCTCACACCTGCACCTCAAAGAGTCGCCGCAGCGCCGCCTCGAACTCACCGTGCGGGTCTGCCAACTCGATGCGTACGTCGAGCCGCAGCAGCTCCGGCACGGGGCGGGAATCGGCCGCCCGCGGCCACAGCGCACCCAGTTTGACCCAATCCTTGCGGGTTGTCACGACCCGCGCGGCGCGGCATTGAGCGGCGGCGTCCACGATCCGCCGAACGTCGGCCATTTGGTAACGGTGATGGTCGGCGAACAGCAGCGGCTCCGCGACGGCGGCCGCGAGCCGCTCGATCGCGTGCAGGAAAGTCTCGGGATTGCCAAGGCCACACACGGGCAACACGCGCTCCTCGAGCAATGCGTCGACGGGAAACCGTGAGCCGTTGGAGTCGAAGAAGCCGGCGGGCTCGAGCATGGCTTTCGCGGTGGGCACGCCCGGCGCGTATTGTGCGAGGGTCGTGAATAGGGTGCGAACGACTGCGGGATCGGCTTGATTCGCCCGGGTGACCACGATCCAGTCCGCCCGTCGCAGGCTACTGACGGGCTCGCGCAAACGGCCCACCGGCAGGAGCCGCCCGCCGCCCCAGGCGTCCAGCGCGTCGATGAGCACCACATCCAGGTCGCGTCGAAGGCGGCGATGCTGAAAGCCGTCATCGAGCACGAGCACATCGGCGTCGTGTTCGCGCCGCGCGGCGGCAGCCCCGGCGACGCGATCGGGATTGACCACGACGGGGACCTCGGGCACGGCCAGGCGAAACTCGAGGACTTCGTCCGCCGTCTGACGGGACGCGGCGGCGTAGCCGCGGGTGAGGATGGCGGGTCGATGTCCGGCGGCGCGCAGCCGGCGGACCAGCTCGATCACGAACGGCGTCTTGCCGGTGCCGCCGACGGTCATATTCCCCACGCTGACGACCGGCACGCCGGCGGCGTGCGTGGCGCTGTGCCGGTGGTCGTAGTAGGCGTTGCGGACGCGTACGGCGGCGCCATACAAGCCGGCCAAAGGTCGCAGCAGCTCGCGAAGCCAAAACCCACCGCTCGTGACGCGATGTTTCATTCCTGGCCTTGGACGGTCGACGCGCGCTAGGTCAGCTTGAGCAGACCGGACTGCACCTGCCACTTGACGGCTTGCGGCACGCCGGCGGTCAGCGGCGTCTGCGGGTCATATCCCAGAAGCTGGCGGGCCTTGGCGATGTCGGCGACGTAACGCGTGACTTCGCCGACGCGCGTCGGCTCGTAGCGCACGATCGGCTCCGTGCGGAGCGTCAGGCCGATGAGGTTCACCAAATCCTGAAGCGTCGCGCCCTGGCCGTACGCCAGATTGATCGTCTCGCGCGACAGGCGGCCGTTCACCAGTGCATCGATGCCCCGCAGAACGCCGTCCGTGCAATCGTCCACGTAAGTGAAATCGAGCACCTTGTCGCGGCCGTATACGACGAGCGGCTCGCCGGCCGCCACGCGACGGATGAACAGCGGGATCACGCGTTCCAGCCGCTCGAGGTCGCAGTCGTACCGCCCGTACACGTTGCTGAAGCGAAAAACGAGGTGCGGCAACTGGTAGCATTCGGCGTAGGAGTAGATGAACGCCTCGGCGGCGATCTTGGAGGCACTGTACGGGCTCTCGGCCACGACGAAGTCCGCTTCCGATTCGTCCGTGACGTGGCGGTGAATATCGCCGTAGACCTCGCGTGAGCTGCCGAAGGTCAGCGGTGTGCGGTGCAAGCGGCAATACTCGAGGACTTGGAACGCCATGGTGACGTTGTCCATCGCGCGGCGCGGATGCTCGACGAGCTCGAAGACCTTGGCGTGGGCCGCGAGGTGGACGACGGCGTCGAACGCGCCGTCGACGCCCAGGTCGCCGCCCGTGCAGGCGCACAAATCGCGGACCAGGGTCGGAATCCGATGGGTCCACGTGTTCGGGCGCAGGTCGAGGCCCTGGACCTCGTCCCCGCGGGCGAGCAGCGCCAAAGCGACGTTCGTGCCGATCTGACCGCTGGACCCGGTGATAAGCACGCGCATAGCGGCTCCCTCGCCGTCGCAACACTCCCCGACGCGACTTTGTACGGTCGGTGCGCGGCCCCGTCAACGCGACGCGGGCGGGGATGCGCAGGTAATGGGCGGCTGGGTTCGCGCCGGCTCGCGCAGCCATGGCAGGCCGTAATCGGCCACGTTCTGGATGACCTGGGGGTAAAGCTCGCGCTCGGCCTGGCCAACGCGTTGCGCCAGCGTCTCCGGCGTATCCCCAGAGATCACGGGCACGCGGAGTTGGGCGACGATCGGGCCGTGGTCGTATTGATCGTCTGCGAGATGGACCGTGCAGCCGCTTTCGCGCTCGCCGGCCGCGAGGACCGCCTCATGCACGTGGCGGCCATGCATGCCCGGGCCGCCGAATTTCGGCAACAGGGCGGGATGGATATTCACTACACGGCCGGCGTAGCGGGCGGGAAAGCGCCAGAGGCAGAGAAAGCCCCCCATGACGACCAGATCGACGTCCGCGCGGTCGATCGCGACGGTGAGCGCGTCCGAGAAGGCCTGATCGTCCGGAGAATCGATCCGGCGGATGATTTCCAGCGGAAGACCCGCGGCGCGGGCGATTTCGACGCCACCCACGCTGCGACGGGAACTCACGACCAGACAGATTTCGACGCTACGCAGGCGTCCGTCGGCGATGCACTCGATCAGGTTGGCCAGCGTGGTGCCGCTGCCGGAAACCAACGCGGCCAAACGCAGCGGACCGGCACGTGGGGCACGGTCGGTCATCCCGCGCATCATACGCCGTGGCGGGCCGGCGGGGGAGCCCGTGGCGGGGCGGTTATTCTTGTGGGCCTGGCGTGGCGGCCGATATAATGCACGCACGTCGCGACCTGCGGGGGGAGGGAGCGTTCGGGTTGTGCCGCCCCCAAGGCGCGGATCACGGGGGCTGGTTAGGCTGGTCGCGGGCACCGGTAGCGGAGGACTGGATCGTGGCTGTCCGACGAAACGTGTACGAGAAACAGGCGCGGCTGAGCGTGGCGCTAGCCGCCATCGGGGCATTCTGCACGTTGGCCGGGGCGGCCATGATCTTGCAGGCCTTTGATCGCGAGAGTTTTCAGGTCGTGTACAACCCGCACGGAGCACGGCTGGTGGGCATTGCCGGAGCGCTGCTTGCCGGGCTGGGGTCGGGAGGTTTCGGGTTCCTCCTGGGTCTCTTGAGCGCCGGGCAAAAGACCAACACGCTCAACCGTTTGTCGTGGACCGGGTTTTTCGCCAGTGCGGGCGTGATTGCCCTGGCGCTGTCCTGCGCGGTCTTCTTTTTCTTCACGCAGTTCGCCTACGAGCCTAAGGCGGACGTGGGGCTGGGTGGTTAACCTGGATCGCTCACCAGGGGGATCGCTGAAGGCTGCCTTCTGTGGCATAGGCGCGTTTGTGGAACAAGACTTGCGCCGATGCCCGGAGGCAGCCTCGACGGCCACAGAGTGTACCCGGACGACGTTCGCCTTTCACCTGTCGGACGGGGATCATCCGCCAGTTCGCCGCCTGCTTCGTCGGCCCCCGCGATCCGGACCTGATTGAGCACACGGTCGCCGAGGTCGTGACCCAGCGGGTCTATGGGCTTGCGTTGGGCTGTGAAGACCTGTGCGACGATGACGACCTGCGGCCGGATACCCGCGGCAGGCGGGTGCGCGGCGGGTGCTACTGGTGGGCGAGGCCGACCCGATTAGCCGCGCCTGCGTCATCGCCTCCGCCCGCGGTTAGGAATCATTGATCGCGCGCCATACCGGGCTCGTTGGCCCGTCCCGGAAGTTGCGGCCGGTGCGTTGGATGCTACGATGCGCAGGCCGCCGGGCGAGCGGGCCGACGCCTGGAGGTGGGTGATGGGCGCCATGCCAAGCGGTAGGGAACTGAGCGGGCGGCGTCGCGGGTTATTCTTTTCAGACGAGGGCGGCGCATGAGTTCAGGCAATCCTCCGGACCAACCGTCCAACGCGCTTGACCTTTCGCGGCGCGGGTTTCTCAAGGGAGCCGGGGCGCTGGTGGCCACTCCGCTGCTGGCGCCGCGGCGGGCGCTCGGACGCGAGCCCGCGAGCGAAGGGTTGCAGCGGGCGGGTCCGGGCGCGGTCGAGTGCAAGCTGAAGATCAACGGGACCGTGCACGCGGTGCAGATCGAGCCGCGCGAGACGCTCCTGGAAGTGCTGCGCGACCGGCTCGACCTGACGGGCACGAAAGAAATATGCGCGCGGGGTGCGTGCGGCGGTTGCACGGTGCTTCTCGACGGCACGCCGGTGAATTCGTGCCTGCTGCTGGCGCTCGACGCAGTCGGCGCGGACATCACCACGGTGGAAGGGCTGGCGCGCGGCGAACAGCTCGATTCGGTGCAAGAGTCGTTCGCACAATACGACGCGATACAGTGCGGGTTCTGCACGCCGGGGCTGGTGATGAGCGTCCGGGGGCTGCTCAATCGTCAACCCAAGCCGACGCGGGAAGCGATTCAGGAGGCCCTCTCGGGGCACATCTGTCGCTGCGGCACGTACCCGAAAGTGTTCGAGGCGGCATTGGCGTCGAGCGGGCAGCCCGTGCAAGCGGGGAATCGTGCGGACAACGACGGCAAAGCCTGGGAGAACCAGGGTCGGCGTGCGGATGCGGTCGCCAAGGTCACCGGCCGCGCGAAGTACACCGCCGACATCAACCTGCCAAACATGGCCTACGCCACGATTCTGTACTGTCCGTACGGCCGGGCGCGGCTGAAGTCGTTCGACGAAGCGGCGGCGCGGCGGGTGCCGGGCGCGCTCGACGTGTCGATCCGCAAGGTCGACGAGTACACGTATTGCGGCCAGCCAACCGGATACGCCTGCGCGGAGACGCGCGCCGCGCTGGACGACATGGTCGCCGCGCTCAAGCTGCAATGGGACGCCCTTCCGCCGACGGTGAACCCGGTGGCCGAGCATGAGCGCGTGCACGGCCCGCTGCCGCCGTCGCTGGAGAAGGCGGGTCCGCCCGAGGATCGTGAGCGCGTGCAGAAGGCGCTCAATGCGGCGGCCCAGACGCTCGAGCGGACGTACACGACGCAGATCCAGACGCATGCGTGCCTGGAGATGCACGGGGCGGTAGCCGACTACCGCGGCGACGCGGCGGAGTTCTGGTGCAGCACGCAGGGTACCGGCATCATTCACGCCGAGTCGGCCAAGGTCTTCGGGCTCGACCGCAGCAAGGTGCGGGCGCACTGCGAATACGTCGGCGGCGGCTTCGGCAGCAAGTTCGGCATCGACATCGAGGGGCGCACGGCGGCCGAGCTGAGCCAGAAGCTCCGGCGTCCGGTCAGAATCGTCAACGACCGCAAACGCGAGCATCTCGATACCGGTTGTCGGCCGGGGTCGATTCAGTACATGAAGTTCGCGACCGACGAGCAGGGCCGGCCTGTCGCCGGGCACGTGCATGTCGTTGGCGTGAACGGTCCAGGCGGCGGCGGCGACGCGACCAACCCGTCGCGCTATCAGCTCGGGACGGTCGTGAGGTCGTTCGTGGACCTCGACCTTACGACCGGCGGCGCGCGACCCATGCGGGCGCCCGGTCACCCGCAAGGCATGTTCGCGGTGGACAGCTTCGTCGATGAGCTGGCCGCGGCGGCGGGCGTCGATCCGCTGGAGTATCGCAAGCGGCTCGACCCCAGCCCGGTGCGCCAGCGGATGTACGATGTCGGCGCGGCACGCATCGGGTGGTCGAAGCGCCCGCAGCCGGACGGCAGCGGCGAGGGCCGACTGCGGCGCGGGATCGGGGTCGGGGTCGGCGACTGGGGCAACCGGCCGGGCAGCGCGCAGATCCGAATCGACGTGTTCAAGGACGGTACGCTCCGCGTGCTCTCGGGCACACAAGACATCGGCACGGGCACGCGCACCGTGCTCGTCGACGCCACGGCCCGACACCTGGGGATCGACCGCAAGCTGATCTCGGCGGATTGCGGCAACAGCGATTATCCGCCGGGACCGCCCAGCGGCGGATCGGTGACGGCGCGGACGATCGTGCCGGCGATTCGCGACGCGGCGGAGCGCGCCCGCGAGCAGCTCAAGCAACTAACCGGCCAGGGCTACACCGACACGCTGTCGTGGATCAGCGCGTGCCGGAAGATTCCGCAAGAGAGCTTCACGGTCGTCGGCAACTTCAACGAGGCCTACTGGGGTCAGGGTGGCAGCGAGGCCGTGCAGTTCGCGGAGGTCGAAGTCGACACGGAGACCGGCGTCGTGCGGGTCGTGCGGGTCGTGGCGCTACAGGCTTGCGGGCAGCCCGTGCATCGGCTGACGACGGAGAACCAGGTCATCGGCGGCGTGATCCAGGGGATCAGTTTCGCGCTTTTCGAGGAGAAGATTCTCGATCCGACGCTAGGGGCGATGGTTAACCCGAACTTGGAGCAGTACAAGATTCTGGGGCCGCGCGATTGCCCGGAGATCATCCCCATCCTCTGGCGGGAGGGGGAAGACCTCGGCGTCCGCTCGCTCGGCGAGCCGCCGGTGATTCCGACCGCGGGTGCCGTCGCGAATGCCGTCGCGAATGCGATCGGGTGGCGCGTGCGCAGCCTGCCGATTACGCCGGCGAAGGTACTGGCGGCGCTGGCAGAAAAAGGAGGGGCCACATGAAGGCGTTTGAGTACATCACCGCCGAGAACTTCGAGGCCGCGACGCGCTTGTTGGCGGAGGCGCGGAACGACGGGCTGCGGGTCAAGGCCGGCGGCATCGATGTTCTGGACCGGCTAAAGGAACGGCTGGAGGAGCCGAAGGCGGTCCTGAACCTGCGTCGGCTGCCGCCGGAGGCGAGCGAGATTGAGGTGCGCTCGGGGGACGAGCAGATCATCATCGGCGCGCTCGCGACGGTCGCGCAAGTCGGTGCGCACGAGGCGATTCGGGTGCACTTGCCGGCGCTAGCCGAGGCCGCGTCGCATGCGGCGACGCCGCAGATTCGCAACGTGGCGACGGTGGGCGGCAACCTGTGCCAGAAGCCGCGCTGCTGGTACTACCGCAGCCACGACTTTCCATGCCTCAAGAAGGGCGGCGCGACGTGCTATGCGGTGCACGGCGACAACCGGTATCACGCGGTTTTCGGGGCCGGCGCGTGCCATATCGTACACCCCTCGAATCTCGCGGTGCCGCTGCTGGCGTACGGGGCGCAGCTTCGCCTGGTGCGGTACGACAATGGGAAAGTGGCGCAGCGCGTGGTTGCGTTGGACGATTTCTACCGTGTGCCGGCCAACCCGCAGCACGATGAGCACGTGCTGGAGCCGGGCGAGCTGATCGAGGCGGTGCTGGTGCCGCTGGCGGCCGTGGGGCCGCGCTCCGCGTATCACGAGGTGCGCGAGAAGCAGTCGTTCGACTGGCCGCTGGTCTCCTGCGCCGTAAACTGGAACGTCGCCGCGCAGCCGCGCATCGTGCTGGGCGCGGTCGCACCGATTCCGTGGCGGCTCAAAGAGGTTGAGAAGCTGGTCGGCGACAAGACGCTGACGGACGAGCTGGTGGAAGCGGCGCGAAGCGCCGCGCAGCGCGGGGCTGAGCCGATGTCCGGCAACGGGTACAAGGTGGCGCTCGTGGGCGCGCTGGTCGAGCAGACGTTGCGGGCCGCCGACGCCGCCAAGCGTGAGGGAGGCTGGTGATGCAAGACCCGTATCCACCCCAGCGCGACATTATTCCGTGCTGCGTTCATCTGCGCACCAAAACGCAGTATTTCATGCCGGATGAGATGCAGGCTGGGCCGGGCTACATCAAAGTGACGACCACGGGGGTCTACTGGTGCGCACGGACGAACACGCCGCGCGGGCCGGATGACCAGCCGAGCACGCCGGCGCGCTGCCAGCCCGGTCGCGCGTGCTGCGAGCGCCGCGTCGACTGATCGGGGCGTCGCTCTCGGCGCCGTGAATCCACAGGCGGGACGCCTGGGCCACCCGGTCTTGATGCGACCCCTCAGAACAGCACACGCACGTCGGCGACCAGAGCGCCATCGGGGAAAGCGAAGACTGGATTCAGGTCGAGCTCAGCGATTTCGGGCTGCTCGATCAGCATCTGCGAGACGCGTTGGATGATCTCTTGCAGCGCCGCAAGTTTGACGCCGGGCTGGCCGCGCAGGCCGGTGAGCACCGGGAACGCTCGCACGGAGGCGATCATCTCGCGGGCTTCGCGGCCCGTGACCGGCGTCAGCTCGAACGCCACGTCCTTCAGCACTTCGACGTAGATGCCGCCCAGGCCGAACATGACGACGTGACCGAGACCCGGGGCGACCTTGGCGCCGACGATGACCTCGTGGCCGCCGGTGAGCTGCTGCTGCACGAGCAGACGAGGCGCGGCCACGGCGAACTGGGTGCTGAGCCGTTCGGCGTGCTGACGCAGCTCGCTGCGGTCGTGGAGGTTCAAGACGACGCCGCCGGCCTCGGTCTTGTGGACGACCGTGGCGGCGTCGACTTTGAGCGCTACCGGAAAGCCGATTTCGTCGGCAGCGGCGAGCGCTTCTGCCACCGTCCGGGCGGAGCGATACGGGGCGACGGGAATCCTGTAGCACGTCAACAGCTCGAAACCCTCCGCCGCGGACAGGCATGCTCTCTTGTGGTCGCGGGCGGTTTGAAGGATCGCACCGGCGCGGCGGGCGTCCACATCCGAGAAGATTTTCGGCGGCTCGACGGGTCGTTTGCGCAGGGCCGCGTAGTGGCCCATCGCCGCCAAGACGTGCGCGCCGGTCTCCGGCAGGTCAAAGGTCGGCACGCCGGCTTCGCGGATCACCTTGAGCGTCTCGGCCCAGCCGGCCTTCTCCGTCATCACCGTGGCCAGGATGGGTTTGGACGCGCGACGGCTGGCGGCGGCGATCTCGCGGGCCACGCCGAGCGTATCCACGAAGAACGGCGTGACGAAGTTCAGGAAGATGGCATCGATGCTGTCATCGTTCAGCAGGGCCTGAAGCGCGGCGGCGAAGTGCTCGGGACCGGCGGTCGCCAGCACGTCCACGGGATTGTTGAACGATGCCTCGGGCAGCAGCTTTTCCCGCAAGAATGCCTCGGTCTGTGGCGACAGCGGCGGCATGGTCATGCCGGCTTCGATCAGCTCGTCAGTGGCAATGATCGCCGGTCCGCCGGTGTTGGCGATCATGCCGACGCGCTTTCCGCGCGGGACGGGCTGCGACGCAAAGCCGATGGCCGACTGGCACAGTTCCTCCAGGTTCCGGAAGGACACGACTCCGTCCTTGCGGAAAACCAGCTCGATCGCCGTGTCCTGCTTGACCAGGCCGCCCGTGTGCGACGAAACGGCTTTGGCGCCCTCGGCGGTGCGCCCGGCCTTCATGGCGAGGATGGGCTTGGTTCGGGAGACAGTCGTCGCGACTTCCAGGAACGCCCGTGGGTCGGGCAAGCTCTCGATGTACACGACGATCACACGGGTCTGCGCGTCTTGGGCGTAATGCTGGATGATCTCGGGGATCGACACGTCGCAAGCGTTGCCATTACTGGCGTAGTACCGCACGCCGACGCCCAGCTCGGTAATGCGCTGGTGGATCACTTCGCCGACGCCGCCGCTCTGGGCCACGATGGAGATGTGACCGGGGCGCGGGCGGGTGAAGGTGAAGTTGCAGTAGGCGCGGACGGTCGGGTCGGTGTTGATGATGCCTTGGCAGTTGGGTCCGAAGACGCGGATGCCGGTTTCGCGCGCGATGGCCACGAGCTGCTCTTCGAGCATCACGCCCTCGGCGCCGATCTCGCGGAAACCCGCCGTGTTGACGATCACGGCCTTTACGCCCTTGCGGGCGCAGTCGCGGACGCAGTCAGGCACGAGCGTGTTCTTGATGACGATGTGGGCGACGTCGACCGGTTCAGGCGCGTCGAGGATCGAGGGGTACGCCTTCAGGCCGCGAATCTCGCCGCCCTTGGGATTGACCGGGTAGACGGGCCCCGTGTAGCCGAAATCCAACAGGTTCTGGATGATCCGGTAGCCGATCGTCAGCTCGCGGTTCGAGGCGCCGATCACCGCGACCGCCCGCGGCGCGAACAGTGCGTTTAACCCCATTGTTCGATCTCCCATCATCTCGCCGGCCCGGTGCTCAGAGTTCGCGGGCCAGCAGCGCGGCGCCGAGTGCGCCGGTGTGCTGCGGGTACTCGGGAACGAGCACCGGACGCCCGAGCGCTTCGGCTACCAGCTCGACAATGACCGGATTGTGGGCCACCACGCCGCCGGTCATCACGACCTCGCCCGCCAGCGGGTCCATCTCCAGGATGCGTTTGGCGACCGAGCGGAACGCGGCCCTGACCATATCTGGCAGGGGCGTGCCCCGGGCAATCAACGCCAGCAGCTCGGTCTTGGCAAACACGGTGCAGAACGAGCCCAGCTCAACGTGACCGGTCGCCTGCCGCGCGAGGTCGTTCATGGCAGCCAGCGGCGTGCCCAACTGGCCGGCGATCTCCTCCAGAAACGCGCCGGTGCCGGCGGCGCACTTGCGGTTCATCTTGAACCGGCGACGCTCGCCGCTGCCGGCCAGCAAGATCACTTTGTTGTCCTGGCCGCCGATGTCCACGATCGTGATCGCCCGCGGGTACGTCTGGTAACAGCCGCGGGCGTGGCACGTGATTTCAGTGACGGCGTCGTCGGCGAAGTCCACGCTCCGGCGGCCGTAGCCGGTGGCGACGACGCGGTCGATCTGATCCCGTGGGAGCTGAGCGGCGGCGAGCACGTCGGCCAGGCACGCGCTGGCCGCCCCCGCAAAATCGGCCCCGGACTTGTGCAGCGCCCGCGCGCGCACAACATCGCCGTTAAGCAGCACGGCCTTCGTCGCCGAAGCGCCGATGTCTATGCCCAATGACCAGCCACTCAGCATCCAAAAAGCTCTCGATTGACGATTGACGATTGACGATTAACATCGCGCCTGCATCAATCGTCAATCGTCAATCTACAATCGTCAATTGTCACGTCAGTTGCTCCACGAACGCCTCAATCTGCGTACGGGCCTGCTCGTCGGAGTAACACCGCAGGTCGTTCAGGTCGCCGGCCAGCGTGATCGACGGGATGCCGAGACGATCGTGCAGGCGCTGCGGCATGCCGTGCCGGCAATTGGTGTTGTTCGGGCACGTCTTGGCGTCGTGGAAGATCAGGCCGGCGACGCCGAACGTCGCGATCATCCGCTCCAGATACGCTTCCTTGTACGGGTCGGAGCGGACGATGAACAGCTCGGTGTACGCCCGGGCCATGGAGCGGAACGGATCGTCCGGGTCGAGGGCTGTGAAGATCCACGAGTTCGCGTATGTGCTGGCGACGACGCACGCCCGCAGGTGCAGGAGCAGCGTCGCCAGGTCGCGCAGGCGGCCCCAGATCGGCATGCCCTCCCAATACAGCCGCAGCCGTTCGCCCTCGACCGCGGCCACGCCGTCACGAATCCGCGTCTTCAGCTCCGCCAGCAGCTCGCGGTAATAGTCGAGCGCGGCCTGCGTCCCGCGTAGCACGACCGCCGGGGCCATGTGGATCGTGCTGTCGAAGAACGTCAGCGGCGCGGGCACGTGTGCGGCCGTTTCCAGCACTTCTTTCCACAGGTCCGAGCACTGCCGCGACAGGCGCACCGCCTCGCGCAGCCGCTGCGGGTCGAGCTTCTGGCCGGCGATCTCCTCCAACGGACGGACCAGAGCTTCGAGCTGGCCCGCGATGCCAGCGACGTGCACGTCGGTGACCTCCCCGACTCCGCGGTAGCACTCGACGCCGAGCACGGGCCGCGACCAGTGCCGGCCGTACCAGGCGAACCAGTCCTGCACCTCGCGGCACTGGTTGGTGTTGTAGACCAGCACGTCCGGCTTGGGGATCGAGGTGATGCCCTCGTAGGCCGCACTCAGCGGCGTACGGCCCTGGAGAAACGCCCCGATGTCGCTGGTCAGGTACGAGCACACGTCCGGCGAATAGCCGATCGCGTTGGCGGCGGGGATGGTCTCGGTCGCCATGCGCGAAGCGCCCAGCATGGCCCCGTGGTTTTCCGGGAAGTAAACCAGGAACCCCAGCGCCCGCAGCAACTCGGCCGGCCCGACGCTGGTGCACCAGGCCACCTTCGGCCGCCCCTCCTTGACGGCACGGTCGAGCGCGTAGAAGTACTCGGCCAGCAGCCTGCGCAGCGTGTTCGCGGCGGCGATTTTCTTGATTTCCGCTTGTTTCGGCTCAGCCACTGATATCCCTCCGTTTCACCCAAATGCGGCTCGACCGAGTGGGAGGGATTGCAGCCAAAGGCCCCCCCCCAACGCCAGTCTTGCGCTGAGGACCGCACCGTGCATGGCGATGGCGCCCGTTACCTCGCGATGAGAGGTGGCAATCACCGCTTCTCAATGGGATTCCTCTACCATGGCTTCGACGAGGCTGTCCACATCGAGGTCGGAGTGATAATAATGAAAACAAACGCGCAGAGTGGCAGGAAAGCTCTCGTCCGCCCGATTAAGCCCGACGGCGAACCCACGCCGTTTCAACCTTGCAGCCAAGCCCTCCGCATCCCCAGCGGTTGGCTCAACCACGCACATCGCACACTCCGCTACCACCGGGGCCACCTTGAAGCCCTGCAGTCTCTCGATCTGCTCCCTGAACCTGCGGCGCAGGGCGACGCCGTGCTCGGCGATGCCGTCTATGGCCGACCTCGTTATGTCCGAGAGGGACGCATTCAGCGATAGGCGCGGCTCGACGGCGATTGTCGCGCCAACCTCCTTTCGTAGCTCTTCTGGTTGCGCCCAACGACCGAGACTCACGCCGGTCGGGAGTTCGGCGCTAAGCTTCGGAGCTAGCTCGTCAGACGGGTTTCTGTACAGGATGCCAAGGGTCTGGCGACCGAGGAGCCACTTGTGTCCGCTGGTCGCAACAAAATGTACCCTCTCCAGAAGCTTAGGTTCCAAGCGGACATGTCCAGCGGCCTGAGCCCCGTCAATGACGATGAATGGGCGCTTGCCGGCCTCCAACTTGGCCACGTGGTCAAGGAGCTTCCCAACCGGTAATACAAAGCCTGTCTCAAAACAGACATTTGATAAACACACAATAGAGACCTTGTCATCGATTCGCTTAATTATCGCTGTGGCAATGTGGTCCGGTGTCGCGCCTCGGAAGATCTCCGCGCGCACTGGCACAACGCGCGCTTCGCCCCTGTGCCGCGCCGCAAACTGAGTCAGATTTGTCAGGACAGAGCCGTATTCGGCGTCTGTTGTCACAAGTACTCGGTGCGCCGTGTCAGCAGGGAGGGCGGCTGCACACTCCTTGACCGCATGTGCGACTGCATCCGTTGTGGTTGAAAACAGCCGAATGGCAGTGCGCTGAACTCCAAGAAGAGCGGCAAGGCGCTCTATAAGGGCGTTATTACCCTTCCAAAGTCGTTCCCCACGCTTGTCACCCGTGATCATGTACTCGAAGCCGTCTGGTTGGCGCTCATAGTGCTCTGCTTCATCATAGGCTTCTTCTGATACCGCGCCGACGCCGGCTACGTTGTAGCTGCGCAGCCGGTACGCGTGCCGGGCAATGGCACGTTTTGCTATGCGAAGGCGCAACTGGCCAGCATAAAGAAGCACGTACAGCGCCGCGACAGGAAGCGGAACCAGCGCAAACAACAGTACGGTGACCCAGGTGCCGAGTCGCAGGTGTATGAATGGCACGTGAAGCAGCACAAGCAAGGCAAACGACGCCCTGAGGACTCGGTTGATTCGCCGGACGTGGGTGATGTGACGTGGATGCTCCACCGTCGGAAAAAGCGGTATCCGAAACATGCCCTGGAACGGCCGACGAAAGACATCTAGGCCAAGTATCGCACCAAGCACGATGACAAAACCAATAAAGAGCCGCCAGTGGGTTACCCAGTAAGTGACGCCGTATCGCCCAACAATCCACACGGCCTCGTTCCCGTGCGCTCGGTTTACCTGGGCCCGGTCCCAACCGACGAAGAGCATCCATGCCAAGATGCCTGTCGCCAAACCCATGACCAACAACTGGAATGCCTCGTAGTTACGACACAGTATCCTGAGTCTTGATTCAATTCGATCAGCGATTGCCATTCGCGCCACCCTCCGATGGAGGCTTGTTCACGTCGTCGATGAAGCGAAATCTGGCCTCCTCGTTCTCACCGGAGTCCGAGAAACGGTATCTACAATTGAGCAGCTTGTCATCAATTGAGCGGTCGTTGACGACTTGGCGAATCGAAGCCATGAGCTTCTCGCGAGTCACGCCCTTGTCGAGCGCGTCATTTAACGCGTAAGCAAGAATGTATGCTGCGTCATTGCCATACGCGCCGAAGCCCGGCTGGCGACCTGAACGCTCTGGGAAGGGGTCGACTGGGAATGAGAGCGACAGCACAAAGTTCCGCGATTTAGCGAGAGCCCCAAGGTCCTGCGAAAAGCAACCGTCAGTTACCAGAAGCGGAAAACGCAGCTCATGGACGTCTAACCATCGTAACAAATCCGGCAGATCTTGGCGGTATCCCACGTAGACCAAGGCATCGAGTGGGCAATTCTTCAGAGCGCGTAAGCCTTGGCCAGCGGCAGGTGTGTTTGCGAACGATACACGCAGGGCCTGTTTGTGTTCGGCTTCGAGGTTGCTCAGAAGAGTTCGGGACAAAAACTCGCCGTACTCGCTTTGGTGATACATAACTGTGATCCGCTTGTACTGGTGCTTGCCTGCCCACTCGCCTATCACTGTGGCTTGCTTAGAATCGTCTCCCACGAGACGCAGCGTGTAGCCCCGCGAGTGGGCAAGGGCGGCCTTCGTTGTCGCTACGGTCACGAGCACGGGGATGCGGAACGTCTCGGCTAAGCGAATCACCGGCGGAGTGCTTTGCGAGGTATTGGCGGAAATTATGCACACGATGTAGTTTCGCGCAAGTGCGTCCAAGAAGCTCTGCTCAAACTGTGCGGATGCCGAGTCGCCTGCGTCGTCGAGTCGCTCGACGCGGAAACGAGCGAGCGAGCGCACCTGGGGGTCCTTCGAGACGCGCCGCGCTTCTTCGAAAACGGCATGTACAAACGAGCCCTGGTCCGAAAAGTCACCACACACGAGCAGGATCGGCTGCGCGGTGGCCGAAGGTATCGTCCGTTGCACCAGCGTTACCCACGCAATGGCGGGAGTAAGAATAGGCAAAAAGAGGATTCCAAGATGTCGTAGTCGTCTGCTAGTCATGGGTTGTCCCTTGAGCAGCGGAGGAACCCTGCGATCCCGCCGATTCCGCCTCGCTAGCAGGGCCAAGGAAAGGTCGGTGCGTTCGCTGGTTCGAGGCGCCGCGCGTGCTTCGCTCGCGCAGCGCCTTCAGGATCTTCTCCGGCGTAATCGGCAGGTCCTTGATCCATGCGCCGGTGGCGTTGGCGATGGCGTGGGCGGCGGCGCCGAGCGCCGCCAACGTCCCTCCCCCCGCGACCTCCTTGATCCCCAATGGCCTGCGCCGATTCACTCTCGTTTTCCTCAGCGCTTGCGGTAGATTTCTCTACGATGCCCGATCGCATGAATCACGACGACCTGTTCCTCGTGAAGAAACTGATAAACAACGCGGTACTCACCCACACGGAGTTTATACAGCCCAACGAGGTCACCCGTCAATCCTTCCAGCCGGGT
>Ga0214473_10003457_pt1 | contig 19164 bp, 14 predicted proteins | sample RVTome_7_FD_203509 | JGI IMG/M metagenome (GOLD analysis project Ga0214473, IMG submission 203509) | Soil microbial communities from uranium-contaminated site in the Upper Colorado River Basin, Wyoming, United States - RVT98D197 | ecosystem: Environmental > Terrestrial > Soil > Contaminated >... | reverse complement strand
TGCGCGTTCTCCGACAGATCGCGCCACAGGACCACGATGTTCAATGGCGGCTCCACCGACTTCTTGATGGCCTCGATCGCTTCGCTCAACGGCATCTCCGGCGTAAGCGCCGACAGATCGACTATCTTATCCAGTTGCTCGTAAATGAGCATGTTCGCCGGATCCAGTTGGATGGGCTCCTCGGGCTTGCGCGTCGGTTTCTCGACGATCTCACGCCATTCCTTCGGGTACGTCATCTCCTTGTGGTACGGAATGCCAGTTTCCTCAGCCTCCAGCAAGATATTCGCACGCTCCTTGGCACTCAGCCGCTGCGTGTCGAGCTGCCTGCGCAGGTAGATCGTATCTTCCACCGCTTGCTTCATGCGCAGTGCCTCATCGTGGAGGGGATCGATGGCGAGAATTGACTCAAGCTGACCGAGGGCCGCCTCATAGCGTTGCTGATGCTGGTACGCCTTGGCACGCTCCATCAAGTCATCGATCCTCTGCTTGCGGTCGGCCTCCGCCTGACTGCGGAGATCCCGCTGCGCTTCCGCCGCCTCCAGGCGTCTCTGCTCGGTCAGTTGCTTGTCCCTGATCGCCTGCGCTTCAATGATGCTCGCGTTGGCCTCGTCGCACTGCAGAGTATACTGCCGGTACAGTTCCTCGCCTAACTGGCCCTGATATTGATTCACGTGAGTCTGGGCCTTGAAGACAACCTCCCGAGCCTGGCCAAACTCGCCCTGGGCAAGACATTTCTGGCACTGATTGACGGCGTTGGTGACGACTGCCTGCGTATGACTGCGAATGATGCTCCTGCGGCGATTGATCTCTTCGACGAACCCCCCGGCAACCTCCGGCTCCGCCGGCACTGCCGCAGGCGGCTCGCCCGCGGCCAGCGCCGTCTGCGGCGCCGCGGGAATCGGCGACATTGCGGATGTAGCCAGCAGCCGGTCGATGGCCGCGATGTAGTCTTCCGGACGCCTGCCCTCGGCGGCCGTGATCTGCCCGCTGCGGGCCACTTCAACGAATCCGCGGCGAGCTCCTTCCAGGTCGCCGGCGGAATAGAGTTCGAGACTGCGGTTGTACAAGGCCTGAATGCGCTGGGCCTCACCTTGTGCCGGAGCGGCAGGTTCCGTTGCGGCGCGATACGGCATTGCCGTGGGTATCACAGACATGGTTGGCGACTGCGAAGGCATCGTCTCGGTCGTCACTTTCGTCGCCGGTTGCGAAGCGGCGGGCGCTGTCTCTGCGTTGTCGATCTCAGCCAGGTGTCCCCGGATTGTCGCAGCGATGGACGCAGGCAACCCCTCGCTCTTGAGCACCTCGGTGAACCCCAGCCGGGCCTTCTTGAGATCGCCGGAAAGGTACGCGAGCATGCTCTGGTAATACAACTCGCCGATCCGGTCCGTCTCCCGCGTCGCGGCGTCGCTCGGCGGACGAGCGGTGCTCTGAATGTCCGCGCCGCTGCCCGGGGACAGCCCGGCCTGCGGGGTGACGCTGTCACTGCCTGGGCCGGTGATTCTCGACTGTCCCGACGCGCGCAGCATTTGCGCCACGTCGAGCCGCTCCTCCTCGGTCAGGACCATGCTGCTCTGGATGCTCTCCAAACGAGCGCGTGCCCCTGCCGTGTCACCTTTGCGAAGCAACTCCCGTCCAGCCTGCTTGGCCTCCAGTGCCTTCTTACGCTCCGTCGCTGCCCGGCTCGCCTTGTCGCGCAGAGACTGCAGCTTGCGCTGATCCAGAGGATCCAGACTGTCCTTATATTTCTCAGCCATCTGGAATGTCTTCTCCGCCTCCGCATAGTAGCCGCGGTCGTACTGACCCGCCCCCACTTGCATGTACCGTTGAACGACGTCACGTGCCAGCGCATCATCATTGTTCTGCGATGGGGCCGCCTGGACAAAGGCTGTCGCGACAAGAAAGACCAGTGCCAGGATGGTAGATGCGGACCCTCTCCGCAGAGACTTCGCGAACACTGTTGGCCTGTCCAAACCTAACCTCCTGCCAATAAAAGCATCACCCTTTTACGGATAAACCTTCCACAACCGTTACTTATTAGTTACCTCCAAGCGAAGGTCGTAGGCCCCAGTCATGCCTGTAATTTATTAAAATAGCGAATTTTTTGCAAGAGAAAAATTGCACCGCAGCTTGTTTGGCCGATAAAATCTGATATTTCCAGCATGAAACGCAAAGTCCCCCTACGTTCAGGGTGAAATTGGGGCTATGTAAAAGAGCGGATTATAGGCGCCATGGGCAACAGGATGTAACAGGCACATATTGGAGCAGGTAATCATGGAAGAGCCGCTTATTCTGGCAGTGGAGACATCCAGTCGGGTCGGGTCCGTCGCCGTTGCCCGAGGACCGGCGTTATTGGCGCAAAGCACATTCTCCGCACCCCTGCAACATAGTGCCGAAGTCTTCCCTGCCATCAGTCAACTCCTGAACCGGTTTCATTTCGTGCCGGGCGACATCGCTCAGATCCATATCGCTATCGGCCCCGGCAGCTTCACGGGCCTGCGTATCGCGGTCACGATCGCGAAAGCCATGCATCTGGCCAATGCGACGGCGATCGTGACGGTGAATTCACTGGATGTCATCGCCGCCAACATAGGGGACGCATCATCGGCCCCGGCGTTACAGGATTCCGACGGCGCCTTGCTCGATCATATTGCAGTGGTGCTGGACGCCAAGCGAGGGGAGTTCTATGCCGCCGTGTATCAGCGGATCAGACGAACGAACCAGACGGCCCCGGCCGGCGATTCGGGCTACCTGATATCCGCGCCGCGCGAGCACGTTTGGAAGAAGACCATCCCGGATTGCCTGATCACCGCCGATGAGCTGATTGGGAGATTCGGTACAGAGGGGCCCGTCGGCGTGCTCGGAGACGGGCTGCTTTACCACCGCGACAAGTTCATCGCCCATAATGTACGCATCCTCGATGAACAGTACTGGAGCCCCCGGGCGTCCAACGTGCATCGCCTGGGCTATCAAAAAGCCCGTGCCAGCTTGTTTGCCGATCCGCTGACGCTGACGCCCTTCTACCTGCGAGGCCCACTCGTAACGCTCAAAAAATCGTGAATCTCCTACTAGATATTTGTTCACTTGCCGCCGTCCTTGTGGTATAGATGAAGCGTTGACGGGCATTCGCATGAGAACCGTCTTCTTGTGACACCGACTGAAGAGACCCGGTGTGAACTGGAATGCCCCCTGAAATCTCGGATCTTTGCAAGGGGAATGCGGGATGAACATCTATGTTGGAAACCTCTCCACTGACACCAGCGAGGATGAATTGCGACAGGCATTCGAAGCCTTCGGCGAGGTCGCAAGCGTCAGAATCGTAAGGGACGGAGCCACCGGCGAGTCCAGAGGCTTTGGATTCGTCGAGATGCCCGGCGAGGAGCAGGCCAAGGCCGCCATCCAGGAGATGAATGGCAAGGAACTCAAGGGCAGTGCGCTGACGGTCGAACAGGGTCGCGCTCGACCGGCGGCTGGCGGCGGCGGAAGACCTCCTCGCGGTCAAGGTCCGCATCGCGGCGGCGGCAGACCCGGCGGTCGTCCCGGCGGCGGCGGCGGCGGCGGACGCGGTGGTCCTGGTCGAGGCCCCGGCCGAGGTTCAGACCGAGGCGGCAGACCTCGCTACTGATCACTCGTACTGATGGGCAGCGGGTACCAACACTCACTACAACTGTCGTCAAGGCACGCAAGCCCAGGATTCAGGTTGGCATTTCTTGCCTGGGCAGGCAACGATCACGCCAGGTGAATGATCTTGCGATGCGGGGTCATTCACTGGCGACAATTGAGGGCGCAGGGGGTCTGTCGCCGTGGCGAGACAGAGTGCCGGGATACTGATGTACCGAAGGCGGGCCGATCGCACGGAGGTGTTTCTCATTCATCCGGGCGGGCCGTTCTGGTCCAAGAAGGACGACGGGGCATGGTCCATCCCCAAGGGGGAGTTCACACACGAAGAGTTGCCCCTGGATGCCGCCAGGCGGGAGTTCCAGGAGGAGACAGGCTTCACAGTCTCCGGAGATTTCACCGCGCTCGAGCCTATCAGGCAAGCCGGCGGCAAGATCGTGCACGCCTGGGTGGTCGAGGGCGATTGTGACGCCGCCGCCGTCCAGAGCAACACATTCTCCATGGAGTGGCCCCTTCGCTCCGGCCAGTGCAATACGTTCCCGGAGGTAGACCGCGCTGGCTGGTTCACGCTCGAGCAAGCGGAGACGAAAATGCTGAAAAGCCAGCGTCCGCTCCTCGATCAGTTCCGGCGCCTGCTGACGGATCAGCATCAGGCAGGCCGGCAGGACCGCTGAGGCCTTGCACCGGGCCAGTCACTTGGGGACTGCTTTGACGGCGGCTTCGGCGTCGATCCGGCCATAGCCATAGTAGTCGTTCCGACCGGATACATACGGCGTGTCTCCGATCTTCTGGCATGTTTGTCGCATGGTCGTGCGGACCTCCTCAGCCGTCAGATTCGAGTCCTTCGAGAGCATGAGGGCCGCCACGGCTGACGCCAGCGGAGTCGCCGAGGATGTGCCGCCAAACGTAAATGAGTAGTTGCCGGGCTCGTCTCCCGCTTCACCCATACGGTCGGTAGTCGCAATGCCTTTCTCGCCGCCGTTGCTTGGCGCTACGAAGTCGAGCTTGGGGCCGTACTGACTGTAGTAGGAACGCTCGCCGGCGTCGGTGCACGCGCCCACCGCGATGGCGTACGGGCTGTTGGCCGGGTAGGAGACCTCCAGGCTCTCTCTTCGAATCCCCGCGAATTTGCGGGCCAAGAACCAGTCGACGAAGAACCGCACTTCATCGCCTGAGCCGAGCCACATCAGCGGCACGGAGCGCGTCAGCTCGGCATTGCCCTGCGATCCCGACCAATCCGTGGGCTGGCTGACGCCGGAGACCTCCTCGCCAATGATGGCTCTCGTCTGGTCTGCTGTCCAGAGCATGCACAGACCGCCATAGTCGGTGCCCGATGCGCTGATAGAGATGTCCACGGCGAGGTTATACCTGGGGTCGTACATGAACTCCTGCGTGAAGTCAAACCGCACGAGGTTGATCGTCATGGCGTAGTCCAACTCGAAGGCCGTCCCCACGTTCAGAGGCACATTCTTCGCCTGAAGCACCGTGGTCCATCCGGCGTCATCCCAGGTCGGCTGGTAGTAGGCGTTGCGGCCATACGGGACTTGTTTCATGCGAATGGTCAGCGCGGTCAGTCGCTGTCGGGGCGGATCGACAACGTAGAACTCGACAAATCGCAACGGCCGCGCCGGCACGGGCTCGTACTCATCCCAGCCGAGTTCCTCGCGCAGGCAGATGAACTGCATCCGGCGATATTTGGCTCCCAGGGGGCTGAACGGCCACATCGATTGGCCAAAGCCCCAATCGACCTGGTCGTACTGTCCGACCTGACTGGAATAGGATTCCTCCGACGAGGGCCACACCCAGAACACCATGTCGCCTTCGGTCGCTACCGTTTTGGTCGTCGCCAGGAAACTGCGGCCGCGGTCGCGAATCGGCCCCGCGCGCACCGAACGCATGTCCTCCTTGTCCCTCCCGATCAGGGCGTGATTGCCATCGATCTCGTCCTGCACGCTGATCCAGGGAGCATCGCCGCCGCTGCTCCAACCGGTGGGAAGCGTCTGCCCTTCGAATCGTTCCACGCTTCCATCGGGCCAGACTACCGCGTCCAGCCAGACGGTGTCCTGTCCCGCGGACCCGGTCGTATTTTTGATGTACTCCCACCGGAAATCGTAGGTGCCCTTCTCAAGCCGGCGCAGATCAACCGCGTACCAGCCCATGGCGTCATTTCCCGCGGCGCAGAGCACCGGACAGCCCTTCCCCCCGCGTCCCTTCTGGGCCGCATAGGCCAGAGCGGAGTTGGTTATATTCGTCTCGGAGAAGCCCAGGGACATGGAAATCACATCGGCCCCGCGCCACGTGCCCTTGCCGTCGGCGGTCCGCCCAGCGGCGTAGTAGATCGCCTCCGCCACCGCCGGATAGAGAATATCCGTTTTCATCTCGTCCACACCGGTCTTGAGAACCTTCAACGGCATCAGCCGGCAGCCGAAAGCGCCCCCGACCACTCCCTTGCCGTTGTTGCCCGTCGCGACGGCCACCCCGGCCACCTGCGTCCCATGGGTCTCATCTTCATCGGACGGGCTCGGGTTGTTGTCATTATCATAGAAATCCCAGCCGTTGCAGTCATCCTGCCAGCCGTTCAGATCGTTGTCCTTCGCGTCGCCGCTGATCTCGCGGGTATTGCTCGGCAGGGCATCCTTCAGATCCTCATGGTCAGTTTCTACCCCGTCATCGATGATGGCGATAATGACCTTGTCACTGCCCCTCACGATGTCCCAGGCTTGTGGGGCGTTGATGTCCTTGAGGTGCCACTGGTTCGGATCGAAGAGCGGGTCATCCGGCGTGAATGCCTGCCTGGCCACTTCCCCCATGAACTCCGGCTCCGCCCATTCCACGGCCGGGTCAGCAGCGAGCATCTCGCACATGGTGAACAACTCCTCGGCCGTCGAGCGCCCGGCGGAGAGAACATACTGGTCGTCCGTGCCGCGGATTCGCCGTTCCAGCCGGGTCCCTGACCTCTGATTCATGGCTGCGATGTCGGGCTCGAAGTAGCCTGGCGCCAACTTCACGATGACGTTTCCCGTAGGGACCATCTCCAGCCCGCTGCCGCCGTGGACATACACGGGCAGAACATCGCCGAGGTCCGCCTGTTCCTGAAGCTGCCGCAGGGACTGGGTCTGCTCCTCCAGCGACAGAAATCTCCTGGTAGTGAGAATCGTCGCCTTCGCCCTACTGATGCGCCGCTCGATGCGGTATGACCGATCGCCTGCCTGGATTACATCCGGGATCCCTGCCGCCGCGATATCACGGCTGTCGCGGGGCAAGACAGCCACTTTTTCCCGGGACCGAAACAGGGGAATCTCCTGCGGTCCCACGCGAAGGGACTCGCCCGCATAGTACACTCCCTCAGGCCTGGCCTGGATGGGCCCGGCGGAGCTTCCTGCCATGGATACGTCCTGTACCACGGCGCAGAGAACCAGTCCAATGCATGTTACGGCAGAAGACAGGCCCAGACGACCGGGGACTAATGCTTTCATCCTATGCCCCCCCCACTTCGACACAGATAATCCGCTCCTCAATTACCACCTCGCTCAGTCTCGTCCCCCACTGCGCAGAGATCACGAGAACGAGACAACGGACCCACTCAGCATCGTTCTTACATGTCCATTATATACAGTGGGAATTGGAGAATCAACACGGATCTGTCCACGTGCCGATTCAGCGGCTCGCGTCGGCTCCCTGGTTCGGATCCGCTGGACTGTAGGACGCGGCGGCTTTCACGTGGCCGTGTCGATCCGGCAGGAAGGTCAGGATCGTATCCACCAGGTCCCGGGCAGCCAGCCTCGCCGAGTTCTCGGATACCGAGCTGATCTGGACCTGTGCCACATAGCGAGCCGGGTTTCCGGAGATATTGGGAGTTCGGTCAAAGACGCCGGAAAAGTCTCGCTCACGGAGAGTGATCTGGCCGTTCAGGACGTAGAAGCTGAGTATGAACACCTGTCCGTACGCCGGAGCGGACTTGTGGAATTGATGGCTCAGGCATTTCACCACCTGCCCGGAGCAAGTGGTGATCTCCGTCGGGGTGGTATGATCGCGGATCCACCCATGGGCAGGAAAACAGACATCCGGCCGGTGCCCCAGCAATCCGCTGGGATATGAGGAGCAATAGACCACGTAGACATCGGCCCCAGCCCCCTTCTCCGCGTTCGTGTATCGGCGGCTGACGTAGTCGTCCGCAAAATTCTCCTTCATGTATTCCTCCGTCGTCGACGGAATCGTCATTTCCTGGCCAGTCCACGCCTCGATCCACATTGGAATCGTACTCAGGGGCATCGGTAGTGCAACCGGATTGTCACGAATTCTCTGCAATCTGGATGCCGCCACCCGGTAAGCAACACCCGCACCGATCAACAGCACAAAAGCCAGCGCGGCAGCCAGCCAAACCGACACGCCGGACGTGTGCACACGCCTCACCACCGCGACCCATGCATGCCCGGCTTCGGACCCGTCGGTACTGGAGTACGTCATGATGAGCATCCTCAGTGTCAACTCTGAGTCTTGGACTACTATCTTATATCTATATCTACGGCTCTCATCGACCGTTTGTCAATTGGGTATTCAACACAGGCAGCAGGCCTGCGGCAGGCTCGAACCCTGGGATTGCCCGGATTTGCGTCGTCTTCCCCCGCTTTGTAGGGTTTACGTAGGCTTGAATCGACGCATTCTCATTCCCTGGGGGGTCAGGATAGGAGAAGGAATGTCAACGATGAACGGACCACAGGCAAGACTGCACGCACCGGGCAGGTCCGATAAGTACAGCAACTCCGAGAGCCTGCTTGAGTGGGTGTCGCATCTCAAAGCAGTCGAGCCACCCTGCGCTTCGGACGGGAGACAGTCTGCGTCACTGGCCATAGAGACAGGGGCGGTAACCATCGGTGCCGTTGCCGCCATTCGGTTTCTGAACATGCAGCCCGCCCTGGAGGTCAAATGGCTCCTGATCCCCTGTGTGCTGGTCATTGCCGCCCTGCTGCCGACATGGCTCAGGAGAGGTCAGTTCCCCCCCATGTGCCTTGACCGCGAATGCGCAGCAGGTTCGCTGGTCTTGGTGTGTCTGACGTGCCTCTGTGCCATCCCGGCTGTCTTTCTCGGCCTCTGGCTGATGGTCCGGATGCAACTGCCAGTCCCCCTGAGACCCGCGGTTGCGGGGCTTGGCGGCTGGTTCACGTGGCTGATCTACCAGTTCATGTACGTGGCCGTCGCGGAGGAGATGTTCTTCCGAGGCTATCTCCAGACAAACGTGATGAAATGGCTCGGGGACACGCGCCTGGCTGGACAGTACATCGCCATTGTCGTCTCCGCAGGCTGTTTCGCATTGGCACATGTCGTCGTTCAAGGTCAGATAACCTCACTCTTCACCTTTCTTCCAGGCATCATCCTGGCTTGGTTATTCTTCCGGACGCGTTCCCTGCTGGCGCCCATTCTGTTTCACGGACTGGCCAACGTCTCTTATGGCATTATTGCGTTGACTCTGATGTAGGATATCGGTGGACAAGTGAGTGGTCCTGGCCCGATTTCGATGACTTATACAGCCCGATAAAGTACGGCCATTCGTACTGTCCTGCCTTCCAAGGCACGGACATCCCGGCTTCGGCCTCTTCTAATTAAGTAAGGACTTCTGTGAGACGATACAGTCCACAGGACCAACTCAGAAATGAATGAGAACGACCATGAACGAGAAATACACGTCAAGGCTCTTCTGGGCCGTCAAAGCCCTGCTGGCTGGGATTCTGCTGTACGTCGCCGTGGCGGTGATCGTGACCCCGTTGTACCTGGGCAGAGCGCTCAAGCCGCTGCCCGCCGACGGGGATGAGCGCAGCCCGGAACCCGCGTTGGCCGAGCCACGGAGCCGGCCTTCCACGGACCTCTCCGCAATTCTCGAAAATGATCTCTTCGCAGGGGCAAACTCCCCCGCATCCCAGATGGATACCCGCTCGTTACGTTCTCCAAATGCCACGTCGGCGGAGGAAGAACTGGGCCTGAAGCTGATCGGAGCCATTGCCGGCGACTCCGACACCTCTCGCGCCGTCATCCAGAACAAGGCAACAGGCCTCGCACTGCCCTACAAGATCGGCGACATGGTAGCTGGTGCAACGGTCGAGTCGATCGAATGCGACCGCGTGGTTGTGCGCCATACCGGCAAGCGAAAGGTGCTGCCGCTGCAGAGCGGCGCCATCAGTCCGGCGAAGGGACGTTCGGGTGAGAGCAAGCCACCGAGCGCCGAATCGGCTGGAAGACGCGGATCGGCCGAGCAGCAGCCTGCTCAGAACCGTCCCGCGATGGGCTATGTGGAGGAGGTATTCCATAAGGCGAAGATCGAGCCGTACGTACGGAACGGCCGGACCGAAGGACTGAAGATCACCGGCCTGGAGGACACGGCACTGACAGGATTGTTCGGTCTCAAGAACGGCGATGTCGTGCAAATGGTCAACGGGCAAAGTCTCACCAGCAAACAGAAGGCGTTCCAAGTCCTCCAGAAGGCAAAGACGCAATCGAAGTTACAAATCCAACTGCTTCGCGATGGTAAAGCCAAAGAGCTATCATTCGATCTGCAATGAATCGGAGAACACCTTGAATACGTTACGTCGTCATCCTGAAACGCTCGTGCAGAACACGAGCGAAGTGTTTTTGCGGGGCATCGCGCGGCCTTTGGGTGCGCTGATGCTTGCGTCGTGCATCCTGCTCGCGGCCTGTACCGGCTGCGGCAGTCAACCCAAGCCGGTCAGTGGCGCCGATGTCTCGTGGACCCAGTTGAGAACTCCGTCGGAACAGGAGCCACTCGAGACCAGTGCGACGGCAGTCGAGCCTGTCCGCGTCCAGCCCGCAAAGGAACTGTCCCTGCCCCAGGGCATCACGCCCGTGGGCAAGAGCCAGCCGCGGGAGGAACTGCTGCAGATGACCGCCATGGACCTGTCGCAGCGACAGGTGCAGCGAGTCGAGCCCGCTAAGCCGGTCCAGCCTCCGCAGAAGCGGGATGCTTCGCCGCCGGCAGTTGAACTGGCGAAACCTCCGGAAGCGCAGCCGCTGCAAGTGCAGACAAGTGACGTCGAGATGCCCCTGCTCAAGAAGCCCGGAATGGCGGATCAACTGGTTTCCGTCAATTTCGACAACGTGGACATCCGAACCGTCCTGAAGACGGTTGGAGAGATCACCGGGATCAATTTCATCCCGCATCAGAGCGTAACGGGCACGGTGACAGTCATGTCGCCGACCCCGATTCGCTTAGGGGACATCTATGCGTTCCTGCAGTCGATCCTGGATGTATACGGGTACGCCGCCGTGGAGACGGATAACGCCGTCAAGATCATCCCCAAGGCGGACGCCGCCAAGAACTACGTGCAGGTCCGCATCGGCGCAGATCCCGATTACATCCCGAGGAATGACGCGATCGTCACCCAGATCATTCCGCTGAAGTACGCGGACGCGACGGAAGTGAGCCATCTCATTCAGCCTGTCCTGGCCGGCGGGGCCCAGATGGCGGTCTATCCGAGAACCAATTCCATCATGGTCACCGACACCTCGGCGAACATCCATCACGTCGCCCAGGTCATCGGCCGGCTCGATGTCGTCGGTTCCAAGGAAAAGGCGATCCTGCTGCCCCTGACGCACGCCTCCGCCAGAGTGGTCAGCGAGCAGATCATGCAGATCTTGGAAAGGACAAGAGGCGGAGTCGCGCAGGCCGGACGTCCGCGTCCCGGCCAGACATCTGGTCAGGAGGCGAATATCCTTCCCGATGACCGCACCAACTCGCTCGTCATCGTCGCGGGCGAGCAGGACATCGAGATGATCAGCCAGCTTGTAAAGCAGCTTGACATCGAGCGGCCGAGCGGCACGAACAACGTGCGCGTGGTCTATCTCAAGAACGCCGACGCAAACGAGGTGGCACGGTCCCTCGAATCGACCCTGGTGAGCATGAAGCTGACCACCAACGGCAACGCCGCGCAGCAGGTTCAGGTCACCGCCGACATGAGCACCAACTCGCTGATCGTCCTGGCGCCGCCCCAGGATTTCGAGGTGATCTCCGAGATCATCGACAAGCTCGACACGGTTCGCGAGCAGGTGTTCGTCGAAATGCAGATCATGGAGGTGACGGAGGAGGCGCTGCAGGAGATCGGCGTGGACTGGGCCACTCTCGATGAGGCGGTCGCCGACAGCATACGCGGGTTCGGAATGACGAACCTCGGACCGCGGGCCAGCTTCATCAACGGCACCGCCGAAGGGCTCTCCGTGGGCGCATGGAAGGGGACGGGAAGCAACGTGCGCATCGGGGCCATTCTGCAGGCCTTGAAGAAGGAGTCGGGCGTCAACATCCTTTCGACTCCGCAGGTCCTGACCTCCAACCACCGCAAGGCGATCATCATCGTCGGCGAGAACCGGCCGTTCGTCACCCAGTCGAGAATCACCGAGAGCGTGGACCCCGTCACGCCGACGGTAATCCAGGGCTTCGAATACAGGGACGTCGGCATCACCCTCGAAATCACTCCGCACGTCAGCCAGGGCGGGCTGATTCGCCTGGAAGTCAACAGCGAGTTCACGAAACTGATTGAGGACGTGGCCACCCAATCGCTGAACACGCCGGTGACCGCCAAGCGAACGGCCAAGACGGCCGTGACCATGAGCAGCGGCGCAACCGTCGTGATCGGCGGACTCATCCGCGACGACAAGATCCGCACCACGAAGAAAGTCCCCCTGCTCGGAGATCTACCCGTGGTCGGAGCGATATTCCAGTCCCAGAGGGACCGCACGCAGAAGACCAACCTGCTCATCTTCATCACCCCGCATGTCATGACGAACCAGGAGCAGTTGGAGCAGATCACCAACACCAAGCGGGAGATGATGCCGGAGTTCAAGGCAACCGAGTGAGGAGTATCCAAGAGGTCACAACTACAAGGCTATACCGTCGAGCGGCAGGCATTGCGTGGATTCGATCCCCGGTGCGTGCCCTCGCGTTTGTGAAGAGGGTGTAAGTGAGTCCCCAACTGGCTGAGCGAAAGAAACTGCGAGAGCTGCAGAAGATCTCTGCGGAGCAGTTGAACCCGAATGTGGTGAAACGGCTGCCGTGGGAGTTTCTCAAGAAGCAGTGCGCCATCCCGATCCAGTTGGACGGCGGCGAGATGGCCGTCGCTCTGGCGGACCCGCTGAACGTCGAGGCCTACGATGCCATCGTGGGCATTTTGGGCCGGCCCTGCCCGCGCGTGCTCTGCCCGGCCCCGGAGATCGAGCAGGCAATCAGCCGATGCTACTACTATGCGATCAACACGGAGGAAAAGTACTACAGCCCGGAGGCGCCGGAATCCGCCACGGGCGGCGCAGAAACCAGCATCAGCACCGTCCAGACCCACGCCGAGGACCTGCTCAGCATCGCCCAGAAGGCTCCGCCGGTTCAACTGGTCAACAAGATCCTGTTTCAGGCGGTTCAAAGCCGCGCCAGTGACATTCACATCGAGCCCTATGAGAACGAGGTGAAGATCCGGTTCCGCGTTGACGGCGTCCTGCACAACGTGCTGACGCTGCCGAAGGGACAAGTGGGCCCGCTCTGCTCCCGCGTGAAGATCATGGCGAACCTGAACATCGCGGAGCAGCGTCTGCCGCAGGACGGCCAGAGCCGGGCGAAGATCGGCGAGGAACTCACGGACATCCGCGTCTCTGTGATTCCGACCGCCGGCGGCGAGCGCATCGTGCTGAGGCTGCTCGACAAAGGCCGGGGCAATCTCGGCCTGGAGGACGTGGGGTTCGGGCCTGAGCCCCTGCGGATCTTCCGGCAGCTTATCACGTTGCCGCATGGCATCCTTCTGATCACCGGCCCGACCGGCAGCGGCAAGACAACCACGTTGTACGCGGCCCTTCACGAGCTCAACGACGAGGAACGAAACATCCTGACGGTGGAGGACCCTGTCGAATACCAGTTGCCCGGCATCGGGCAGATGCAGGTCCGGCCGAAGATCAACCTGACGTTCGCCAACTGCCTGCGGCACATCCTCCGCCAGGACCCGGACATCATCATGATCGGCGAGATTCGCGACCGCGAAACGGCGGAAATCGCCATCCAGGCTTCCCTCACGGGCCACTTGGTCCTGAGCACGCTGCACACGAACGATTCCGCCTCCGCCGTCACCCGGCTGATCGACATGAATATCGAGCCGTACCTGATCTCATCCACCATTGCCGGCGTCATGGCGCAGCGCCTGCTGCGCGTAATCTGCCCCGACTGCAAGAAGGCGTACCGCCTTCAGGAGGGCGCCGCCGTGGCGGAGGAGCTGCGACGGATGGGCGCCGAGAACCCCGAGTTGTATCGCGGCGAGGGCTGCGACAAATGTCTGCAAACCGGATACCTCGGACGCATGGGTATTTTCGAGATCATGCTCGTGGACGATGAGATCAAAGAGATGGTCACCCAGCAGCGGGGCTCGCACATCCTCAAGCAGGCGGCGATCCGAAAAGGCATGACGACGCTCCGGGAGGACGGCCTGCGAAAGGTCTTGGCGGGGATTACCACGCTGGAGGAAGTCTACCGCGTCACACAGGATGCCGTGCGGGCGAGGAACGAGGTGAAGCCGAATGCCTGCCGCTGAGCCACAGGTGCTGATCGATCAAGAGCTGGAGCGGACGCTCATGAATCTGCCGAGCGAGCCCCCGGCGCCGCCTCGGGCACAGCGAACCGAGAACGTCCGCAGAATCGGCACAAAGGCCCTCTGCCGTTTCGTGCGCCAGTTGTCCACGTTGCTTCACGCCGGCATGCCTCTCGTGCCCGCCCTGTCGGCCCTCGTGGAACAAATGCAGTGCCCCGCCAGTCCCAGGGGCAGGCGATGGAAAGCCGCTTCAGACCCGCTGGCGCAAATCGTCGAGCGGATTCGAGACGGCGTCAACGAAGGCAACAGCCTGGCGGAGGCCCTGAGCCGCTATCCCGGCCTGTTCTCTCCACTGTTCATCAACATGGTGTCGGCCGGGGAGAAAAGCGGCGCCCTCGAAGAAGTGCTGTCGCGCCTGGCGGATATCCTGGAAAGACGAGTGCAGTTGCTCGGCAAGATCAAATCGGCCATTGCCTACCCGGCCATGATGGCGCTGGTCGCGGCGGGCGTCGTCGTTTTCCTATTGTCTTACGTCGTGCCGAGCATCACCCGGCTGTTCGTCGAGATGAATCAGCAACTGCCTCTGCCCACAAGGCTGCTCATGGGAGTCAGCAATGCCGTGCAGACCTATTTCATCCTGGTGCTTGCGTTGCCCTGCATTGCCGCCGCCGGCCTGTATGCGACCTGCAGGACCCGCGAGGGAAGACAGCGGATGGATCACATCAAGCTCGCTCTGCCGCTGTTCGGGCCGCTCCTGCTGAAGCTGGAAGTGGCACGACTGACGAGGACCCTGGGCACGTGCATGAAGAGCGGCGTCCCGGTGACCACCGCCATGGAGATCGCCCGACGCGTCGTCCAGAACCAGGTCATCGCCGGCGCCGTCGGCAAGATCGAGGAGCAGATTCAAAGGGGCGACACGATCGCCAATGCGCTGCGATCCACGGGCATGTTCCCTCCGGTCGTCTTTCACCTGCTGGCCACCGGTCAGATGACCGGCAGCATTGAGAATGCCATGACGGATATCGCTGAAATGTACGAGACCGAGGTCGAGAATTCCATTAAGACGCTCACGACGCTTCTCGAACCTCTGATCCTGCTGGTGATGGGCGCCGTCGTCGGCTTCATCGTCCTGTCGGTCCTGCTGCCCATCTACCAGATCAACCAGGCCCTTTAACTATTGATTATGGATTATTGATTATTGAATAGGATTACCGGCTATGAACAAGTCATCAATCATCAATCATCAATCATCAATCGCCAAGGGCTTCACGCTGATCGAGTTGATGATCGTGGTCGTGATCCTGGGTCTGCTGGCGACGATTGTCATGCCGAAGATCCTGAACCGGCCGGAGCAGGCCCGACGCGTCAAGGCAAAGGTCGATATCCGCAATATCCAGTCGGCCCTGGCGTACTTCAAGACGGACGTCGGACGCTTCCCGACCACCTCCGAAGGGCTGGAGGCGCTCGTCGCTAATCCGGGTATCCGGGGCTACAACGGCGACGGCTATCTCGAACGCGTCCCGCTGGACCCGTGGAGCCACAAGTACGTCTACATCAGCCCGGGAATCAAGAGCAAAGAGTACGATCTCAAGTCTTACGGCAAAGACGGCGAGGAGGGCGGCGCAGGTGACGACAGCGACATCGAAAGCTGGAATATCGAGAGCTGAGGACTGCCCGTGCGCATTCGGGAGGTCCGGGGCGTTCACGCTGATCGAGGTGATTGCCGCATTGGCGATCGTCTCGATTGCGCTGCTGGGCCTGCTCCAGTTTCATTTGATGACCGTCAGAATTACGGATACGGCCAGGACGACGGCCCTGGCGATCCTGGTGGCCCAGGAAGAGGCGGCCGAGGCAGCCAGTGGCGGATGGCCGGCTGTCGGCGCGAAATCGGGCACGGCGGAAATGGATGGCTCGCAGTTCAATTGGCGGACACAAGTGACCAACTTCGATTCGCTTGCGTCCTGCGGCCTCGGACACAGCGCCCTGCGGCAACTGTCTGTCAGCGTTACGTGGCACGACGGCGCGGGCCCGAGAACCGTGCGAACGACAACCTACCTTGCGGATCACAGAATCCCATGAGCAGCGGCAGGAACAAGGCGGGTTTCACATTGCTGGAGATGCTCGTCGCGCTGACGATCATCGTGGCGATCCTCGCCATGGTGTACGGCAGCTTTACGGCGACGACGCGTTCCATCGACGCATCCGGGGCTCGCCTGGCCCGCGTCGAGCGGGCTTGCTTCGCTCTGCGTCTGATGAGCCGGCAGGTCCGCTGCGCCTACGCCCCGCGCTCGCACGAGACTGGGACGGGAAGTGATTCCGGGTCGATGTTCGAAGCCGCCGAGACTTCTCCACGTACACCATCCATATTGTTCCGCGGCGGTTCTCACGACCCGCGTGGCGAGGTCCTCTCGTTCATCACCAGCAGCGGACTCGGTGCAAACCCGGATGCCCCCCGCGGGCTCTGCCGCGTGACCTATTCCTATGACAGGGCCGCCTCGACACTCTCCATCCGCAGGCAGGAACATGCGGACTCATCTGCAAACCGGCCGACTCCAGGACATTCCGACGTGCTGCTGCGCAATGTCACCAGCGTGGGGTTGAAATTTCACGACGGGCGGCAATGGCAGGAGGCCTGGGACGCCGTCCAGAAACACGAACTGCCGCGAGCGGTCAAGGTGGAGATTACGGTCACTGATGAAGCGGGCCGTCCGCATTCCCTCGGGACCACCATCCCGATTACCCAAGAGACGCATCCTGAATCCAGGAACACCAAACGAGCTGTGGCGGCCGGGCAACCATGAAACCGAATGCACCAGAATCTGATCGCAACGGATTCATCCTCATCGTCGTGCTCGGCGCCATTGTGGCCCTTTCAGCCCTGCTGTTTGGCTTTCACCGCACCGTCCAGGCGAAGCTGGACACAGTGCACAGTTTCTATCGGGTGGAACAGGCGGGCAACTGTGCTCGTGCCGGCCTGAACGTCGCTGTGGCCGCAATCAGAACTTCCCAGGACATTTGTCACGACAGCCGGCTCTCGAAGCTGATCACGGGCGAGACCCCGATCCCTGTTGCCGAGGGGACCTGCTCCATAATGGTCGTGGAGGAGAGCGGTTTTCTCAATATCAATTGCCTGAAACGTCCGACCGGCGAGCTCGACCGCACGCGGATCGACCAACTGCTGCGGCTCATCGACCTGTTGAACCGCCAGAAATCCGATGCGCCGCGGATCGAGTATGGAATCGTCCCAGCCATCCTCGACTGGACGGACCGTGATGGCGACTTGACGCACCTGCCGTTCGTGCAGCACGACAATCTCGGCGCGGAGGAGGACCACTACAGGACTCTCAATCCCCCCCGCCGGTGCAGGAACGGGCCTGTCGATGTCATCGACGAGTTGCTGCCGGTCAAGGGCATGACGCCGGATGCGTTGGCACGATTACGGGACTTGCTGACAACCTTCGGCGATGGCAAGGTCAATATCAACGCGGCGCCGAAACTGGTGCTGGAGTCCTTGAACGAGCAGATGAGCCCGGCCGTGGTCCAGATGATCCTGAACCGACGCCGGCTCAAGCCATTCACCAACATCGCGGAACTGCGAGAGATGCCGGGTATGACCGATAATCTCTACCGGGGGATGAAAGATATGATCACCGTGGGCCAGGAGGAACGGTATTACCGCGTGCTTTCCCGAGGGACGGTCGAGGATCTGAGCATTACCGTCGAAGCCGTATTACGAAGAAACACACAGGCCGGAAATGTCGATATTATCCAATATAGAGAGCTTTAGAAACGGCCGGTCACGGCTGAGGCGTGTCATGATCAAGAGGTGTATTGGCATAGACGTCGGTCGCACCTACGTGCGTGCCGTGCAGGTGGCCCGAATGCCGGAGGGGCTTGTCCTCGAAAAGGTGTTCGGCATGCAGACACGCCGCAGCACCGACTCCATGCCTAAAATCCTCCAGTCTCTCACGACGGAGCACGGCTTCGACCGGCATGCGGACGTGGCCATTTCCATGCCCTCCCAGGCGGTGTCCTTCGTGGAGATACAGACCGACGCAGCAGGACTGCAGGCGATGCAGGCGGGGCAGACGCTCGGCCTGCGGAACGACCTGCCCATTCCCGTCGAGGATGCCATCATCCAGGTATGTTCCATGCGGACGCTGCCGAAGGACAAATACAGCGTCCTGGTGGCTGCCACATCGGGCGAGTCGATCCGGGAACAACTGCATTCGCTCAGCGAGGCGAACATCCGGCCTGTGGCCGTCGACTCCTCCATCGTGGCAACGCATGCGGCCCTGGCGGTGAATCATTCCGAGATGATGATCGGAACGGCCCTGATCCTCTGCGTCGATGAATCGATCCTTACCCTGGCGGTGATTCAGGAGGCCAATCTCCTGATCGTCAGGAATATTCCCATCTATTGTGAAGAGGACGCACAACTGTCTGCGGAGCAGACAGCCGAGATCGTCGAGCGCGAGGTCGGGATCACCTGGCAGAAATTGTTCGGCGCCGACCCGGACGGAAGCCTGTACATCGCTCTGGTTTCCGCTCCGAAGATAGCCGAGCAACTCGTGGCGGCGCTGCGGGAAAAGATCGAGTGCCGGATTCTCGTTGCCGATCCGTACGCCAAAGTCAAACGATCCGGCGACAAGGCAGACGTGGATTTCCCACTGTGCACGGCTGAGGGGCTTGCCCTGCGGGTCCTGGCGCCCGATTCAGACGATCGCCGCGATCTTCTCGCCGCTTATGATAGGCGGATGCGCCCCGGCTGCCGCATCAAGAAGGAGTTGATCGCGTGCGGCGCGCTGGTGGTGGTCACAGCGGCCGTCTGGTTCCTGGGGCTCTTCGTTCGCCTTTCCGCTCTCGAGTCGGAATACGACCGGCTGAAGGGCCGGATTCAAACCGTATTCTACCAGGCCCTGCCGCAGGAGAAGAACATCGTCGATCCTCTGGCTCAGATCCAGCAGAAGCTCGACGCCTTCCG
>Ga0214473_10003456_pt1 | contig 19166 bp, 21 predicted proteins | sample RVTome_7_FD_203509 | JGI IMG/M metagenome (GOLD analysis project Ga0214473, IMG submission 203509) | Soil microbial communities from uranium-contaminated site in the Upper Colorado River Basin, Wyoming, United States - RVT98D197 | ecosystem: Environmental > Terrestrial > Soil > Contaminated >... | reverse complement strand
AAAATTCTCCCTAAAAGACCAAGAAATTTTAATTTTAGCAAAATGGGCTTGTAAAATTGAAGAACATTACGGTCGGCCTCAAGACATTGAATGGGCAAAAGACGGAGAAACGGGCAAGTTGTTTATTGTTCAATCCAGGCCGGAAACCATTTATGCGCCGAAGAGCAGAAGCTCGGTAGGAGATGAAGCTACTGCTTCATCTTTACCTTCGCTTTCCCGAGCGACAGCGAAGAGAGAAGAAGAAAGTTTACTTTCTTCGCCTTTGCTCTGCAAAAGCTCGGTTTATGAAGAATATCAAATTAAGACTGCCAGAAAACCAATTTTGACCGGCATTGCCATTGGCAGTAAAATCGGCCAGGGCAAGGTAAAAGTGATTGAGAGTATTTCTAAAATTTCCTCTTTTCAAAAAGGAGAAATTTTGGTGACAAAAATTACCGACCCTGATTGGGTGCCGGTAATGAGAATCGCTTCAGCTATTGTTACGGAAGAGGGGGGCAAGACCGCTCATGCCGCCATTGTCAGCCGGGAATTGGGAGTTCCTTGCATTGTGGGGGCAAAAGCAGCAAGAAAGGTTTTAAAAACAGGGCAGAATATTACCGTTGATTGCACCACGGGAAAAGGAAGAATTTTTGAAGGAAAAATTCCTTTTAAGATTAAAAAATATGATTTAAAAACAATTCCCAAGTTGCCCGTTAAAATTGTGGTCAATATTGGCGCACCGGAAATTGCTTTCAAAACATCTTTTTTGCCGGTGGAAGGGGTAGGATTGGCCAGACAAGAATTTATTATTGCAGAAAAAATTAGAATTCACCCTCTGGCCTTGTATCATTTTAAACAATTGAAAGACAGAGAACTAAAAAGGAAAATTGCAGAGTTAACCGTTGAGCATAAAGATAAAAAAGATTATTTTGTGAAAGAGTTAACCGAAGGAATCGCCCAGATTGCTTCGGCCTTTTGGCCCAATCCAGTGATTGTCAGGCTGTCTGACTTAAAAACCAATGAATACCGGGCTTTAATCGGCGGCGAATTTTTTGAACCGGAAGAACAAAATCCAATGCTGGGCTGGCGGGGAGCTTCGAGATATTATGATGAGAAATTCAAACCCGCTTTTGAAATGGAATGCCGGGCTATAAAAAGAGCCAGAGAGATTTTCGGTTTGAAAAATATCTGGTTGATGATTCCTTTTTGCCGGACGATAGAGGAAGGAAAAAAAGTTTTAGATTTATTATCAAAAAACGGTTTAAAGAAAGGAAAAGACGGTTTAAAAATCATTGTCATGTGTGAAATTCCCAGCAATGTCATTTTGGCAGAAAAATTCTTGAAAATTTTTGATGGAATGAGCATTGGCTCCAACGATTTGACTCAATTGATTTTAGGGATGGACAGAGACAACGCTTACATTGGCCATATTGCCGATGAATTCAATGAAGCTTCCAAGGAAATGATTAAAAAAGTGATAAAGATTTGCCGCCAAAAGAAAAAATATATAGGAATATGCGGTGACGCGCCCTCAACCATTCCCGGGTTTGCCAAGTTTTTGATAGAATCAGGAATTGAAGCCATATCTTTAAGTCCGGACGCAGTCATTAAAACAATTTTGGATTTATCCAAAATAAAAAAATGAGGGATGATAAAGAAAATACCCTTTTAACATCTTATGAACTTAGATAATTATTTTAAAAAAAATGGCCATCCTAAAGAATTACGCGAGTTAATCCACGTTATTGTTAACCAAATCCGGCCCATCAAGGATGAGTTTTTAGGTGGCGATAGGGGAGCTGGCACCTATAATATTTATGGAGAGAAACAAATTAAGATAGATAAGCGAGCTAACGAAATATTGCTTGCGGCTTTTCGCAATTCGAAACTAGTAAAACAGGCAGCCAGCGAGGAAGAAAAAGAGGTGATTCAAATGGATTCGAGTAAGGGTCATTTTGGCGTAACTATCGACCCTCTTGACGGTTCATCACTCATTCCCACCAATCTCGCTGTTGGAATAATTGTTTCTATTTATGAAAATGGCGAGATAATGAGCGGTCTTAAAAACATTACTCAGGCTTTTTATATTTTATTAGGGCCTCTGACTTTGATGGTTTTTGCAGATAAAAATGGAGTATCTCAGTTTATTTACAATCAAAAAGGAGTTTTTGATTTAGTAAAAGAGCATATAATGATTCCAGAGGGAAAAATATTTTCTCCAGGCGGTCTTAGAAAAGAATGGACAAATGCTCACCTTGCTCTTATTCATAGTTTTGAGGAAAATGGTTTTAAACTTCGCTACAGCGGTTCTTTTGTGCCTGACTTTCACCAAATTTTAGTTTATGGCGGCATTTTTACTTACCCTGCTCTTATTAATGAACCGAAAGGAAAGCTTCGTCTGCTTTTTGAAGTAGGACCGATGGCTTTTATTGCTGAAAAAGCAGGGGGGGCAGCTACTGACGGTAAGAATCGCATTCTCGACATTATCCCTGACGAAGTTGGCCAGAGAACCCAAATCTACATCGGGTCGAAGAAATTAATAGAAACAATAAAGATTGGAAACTAACCTGAAATGAAACTCTCTAATAATAAAGAAAATATTAAACAATCTCTTAAGGATATAGTAGAAGCTGTTTCCGAGGAAGAAATTAAGATAATAGATGAATCCAAATTAAGGGATAGGTTAATTGACCAACTGATATTTGAAGCGACTTTTAATCCAGATAAAGGAATAGTGGAATTTTCCCGTCATTTGATTAAAAATATTGCAATTGAGCAAAAGATTGTCTTAAGTTCAATTTACGAATATTATAAACGAAAATCAAAAGATAAAAGCAAGGTTACTATTCCTGCAATAAATGTGAGAGGTATGGCATATAACACGGCTAGGGCGATTTTTGAAGCCGTAAAGAAAGAGAAGACAACTGCTTTTATTCTGGAAATTGCCAAATCGGAAATAGAATATACCGGGCAAAAACCAGCCGAATACTCAACAAGTATCTTAGCCGCTGCGATAAAAGAAGGCTATCAAGGACCTCTTTTTTTACAAGGCGATCATTTTCAAATAAATGCTGAAAAATACAAAAACAATCCAGTTGAGGAAAGAGAAAAAATTAAGAAATTAATTCGAGAAGCAATAGGGGCCGGTTTTTACCAGATAGATTTAGATATGTCTACATTGGTAGACTGGTCAAAAGATGATTACAATGCTCAGCAGATGTCGAATTACAAAGAAACTGCTTTTTTAACTGCTTATGTGCGTGATTTGGAAAGGGAATTTGGACTAGATAAATTTGGTATCGTAATTAATTTGGGCGGTGAGATTGGCGAAATAGGAAAAGGAATTAAGGGAAGAAATAGTATAGTTGAAGACCTCAGGGCTTTTATGAGAGGTTATCAGGAAGAATTAACAATTTTAAGTAAAGAAAGAGGTTATCGGCTTGAAGGTATTACAAAAATCGCTGTTCAATCAGGAACTCGACATGGAGGAATAAGAGATGAGAAAGGAAATGTGATTAAAGATGTAAAAGTTGGCTTCAATACCTTGGCTGAGCTAGGGAAAATAGCCAGAGAGGAATATGGTTTGGCAGGTATCGTCCAGCACGGTGCTTCTACCTTGGATCCCCGTTGTTTTGTTTTATTCACAGGACAACTGCCTCCAAAAGATTTTGAGATTTCTGAAGAACTTTTAACTAAAGAAAATGCCAAAATCCTCTCAGAAAATCCGGTGGCTGAAGTTCATTTAGCAACTGCCTATCAAGACACTATTCTTGATCACCCTGTTTTTCCAAAAGAGTTAGCTGAGAGAATAAAAAAGTGGGTTTTAGAAAATTATCCTCAAAAAGAAGGTGAAGATACTGGAAAGGCATATATCAGCAATCGAAAAAATGCTTGGGGGCCTTTTAAATTTGAGCTTTGGAGTTTGTCCATGGAGATTCAAGATGCCCTGCGCAGGACTCTGGTGAGACAATTTTCTGAAGACGTGTTTTCAAACTTAGGAGTCAAAGGCTTCAATTTCGAGGCTTAACGCCTTGATTTTTTTGGATTTTTAGTGTATTTTTAAAAATGTTCGAGCAGTGTAAAATAAAGGTCGATTAAAAACCGAGCTTCCATTTATGGAAGCGAAGGTGAAGAAGGGGACTTCGTCCCCTTCGCCTTTCAAAAAAAATGCAAAATAAAGACTTAATTATTTTAATCATCTTAACTATTTTAGTTGGAGGAGGATTAATCTGGCAAGACAGAGATTATTTGACAAAGACTTTTCCGATTTTAATTAGAACCGATAGAACAGAATATCAAAAAGGAGAGATTTTAAAGCTCGCCATTAAAAACAATTTAGGAAAAAACATTTGCTTTTCTTCCTGTTACCCTTATAATTTAGAGGAAAAAGATGGCGGCTGGAAACCGTATCCTTATTTAGAATGTCCTGAATCAGATATCAATGAAATTTGTCTTAGTGCTCGTCAATCAAAATTCTTTGAAATTAATTTATCTTTTGTGAATGAAGGAGCTCACCGATTAGCCGTCCCCGTCTGTTTTAATTGTAAAGATAAGGATGGTTTTAGAGAAGATAATAAATTTTATTCCAATGAATTCTCAATAAGATAGCCGAGCAGCGGCGAAGGGTGGGGAGGATAAATCCTCTTTTTCGCTTACCCGAGCGAGGCAAAGCCGAGCGAAGGGTGAAGATGAAAATGAAATTTTCATCGCCTCGCTTTGCTGTGGCTAAAGTTATGAAAATAATCCACGAGAAAAAAAAGTGTATTGGCTGCGGTTTATGCGTCACCCTTTGCGGAGATTTCTGGCAGATGGGTGAAGATGGTAAATCTGAGCTTTTAAATTCTAAAAAAAACAACGATGGAAATTATGAACTGGAAATTAACGATACGGGATGTAATCAGGAAGCAGCTGAAGGTTGTCCCGTTCAATGCATTCACGTTCTTTAACGTCGAAGTTGTTCTACTGGGTAAACTATTATGTTAAGTTTATCAGCAAAAGTGCGAAAAGATTTTGGTAAAAAGGTGAAAATTTTAAGGCAAAGAGATATTTTGCCGGCTGTTTTATATGGGCCAAAAATTAAGAAAACCCAATCTTTAGAGTTAGATTATAAAACCTTTGAAAAAGTTTATAAAACAGCTGGCGAGAGTTCTTTGATTTCGCTTGAAATTGAAGGGGAAGATAAAAAAATTCCGGTTTTAATCCATGAAATTCAGAAAAACCACTTAACCGGTAAAATTTCTCATATTGATTTTTATCAGCCATCACTGGAAGAAAAGACTGTGGTGAAAATACCCATAGTTTTGGAAGGAACATCCCCGGCCGTTAAAGAATCAGGAGGTACCTTGGTTAAATATATTTCAGAAGTAGATGTTAAGGCACTGCCTCAAAACCTGCCGAAAGAAATAAAAATTAACGTAGAGAATTTGAATACTTTTGAAGATAATATTTTAATTAAAGATTTAAAATTACCTGAAGGAGTAGAGATTTTGCGTAACAGCAACGATATTGTCGCCTCTGTTTTGCCACCGGAGAAAGTAGAGGAGGAATTAGAAAAACCAATTGAAGAAAATGTGGAAGAGGTCAAAAAAGTGGAAGAAAAGAAGCCGTCTGAAGCCGAAATTGCGGAGGGCGAAGAAAAATAAATTTTCTTCTTTTCCCTTTGCTGTCGCTCGGGAGAAGAAGAAATAAAAGAAACAAAACAAAAAAGTAGTCGATGAAAATTTCTAATCTTCTAAAATTAATTTTATTAATTTTCTTAGTTTCGGTTTTGGCGTTGCCGAATTTTAGCGTCCTTTCCCAATTGTCGCCAGAACAAGAACGAGAGATTTTAGAAAACGAATTGAAGGGATTAGAAGATAAAATTGCGCAATATGAACAAGATATTACCAAGACTCAGAAGGAGAAGAATACTCTTCAAAATCAAGTTTCTATTTTAAAAAATAAAATTCAAAAATTAAATTTGCAAATTCAGCAAAGCAATTTGATGATAAAGGATATGTCATTGCAAATAGAAGATACGGGAAAATCAATTGAAAATACTTCTTTAAAAATTGAAGATTACAGGGGGAGATTGACGGATATTCTAAGAATGATTTACGAAGAGGATCAAAAAAGCGGGGTGGAAATTATACTTTCAAGCGATGGCCTATCCGATTTCTTTAATAATCTGACGGCTTTAGAAAATTTGAACATTAAAAGTAAGGAAATGCTTGAAAATATCAAAGATTTAAAAGTTAACTTAGAAGGACAAAAACAATCTTTAGATGAGGAAAAAGAAGATTTGGAAAGGATAACTAAAATTCAGACTCTTCAGAGAGAAGAGAGTCTTACAACCAAAAACGAGCAAGAGAAGCTCTTGGAAAAAACTAAAGGGAAAGAATCGGAATACCAGAAAATATTATCAGAGACCAAACAAAGAGCAGCTGAAATTAGGAGTAGAATCTTTGAATTGACAGGCGTGCCGGAAGCTCCTACTTTTGGCGAGGCCTACGAGATTGCTAAATACGTATCGGGCATTACAGGTATCAGGCCAGCGTTTCTATTAGCAATCTTACAACAAGAATCGGCAATAGGGAAAAATGTGGGCCAATGCTATTTAAAAAACATAGCAACGGGTGAGGGCATTAGAATCAATACGGGACAAAAACTATCTAGAGTTATGAGCCCTAAGAGAGACATTCCTCCTTTTTTAATTATTACCAAAGATTTAGGGCGAGACTCCCTTTTAACACAAGTTTCTTGCCCGATGAGTTTTGGTTGGGGAGGAGCGATGGGTCCTGCTCAGTTTATTCCGTCCACCTGGATTCTATATAAAGATCGTTTAGAGGGGATTGTTGGCAAAGCGGCAGACCCTTGGAATATTAAAGATGCATTTTTGGCCTCAGGTTTATATCTTTCAGACTACGGTGCAAAATCAAAAACTAAAGACGGCGAATGGAAAGCAGCGATGATTTATTTTGCGGGGTCAACTACAAATTCAGCTTTCTATTGGTATGCGAATAATGTTCTTAAAATAGCTGATGGGTTTGAGAAGGATATTACGGTTTTAGAAGCGACAAAATAGTTTATTTACAAACTAAAAACCCCGAATGGGGTTTTTAGTTTTTTAAACCTTCCAAACCCGAGCCGCTGCGAAGGGTGGAGTCGAAGAAGATTTCTTCTTCTCCACCTTCGCTTTCGCGTAGCGAAAGCTCGGTGAAGAACTAATGTTCTTCGAGTACTTCGTTTTGTTTTTTAATAATTTCTTCTAATTTCCCTTTCATAATTTCTTCCAAATTATGCCAAGTTTTTTTTATCCGATGGTCGGTGACTCTGTTTTGAGGGAAATTATATGTTTTGATTTTTTCGGCTCTTTTAGCTCTTCCAATTTGCGAGCGTCTTTTTTGTCCAAATTTTTCTAAATTTTCCATTTCTTTTCTTTTCAAAAATCTGGCTTCTAAAATACTCATAGCATTTTCTTTATTTTGCAGTTGATTTCTTTCTGTTTGAGAAGTAACGACCAAACCTGTCGGCAAATGAGTAATCCTGACCGCTGTTTCTCTTTTATTTACATTTTGGCCGCCTTTCCCCGAAGCGCGATAGAAATCAATCCTTAAATCCTGAGGATTAATTTTAATCTGAGTTTTTTTTGGTTTGAGTAAAACAGCCACCGAGGCAGTTGAAGTATGAACTCTTTCTTGCTTTTCAGTTTCAGGAATTCTTTGAACTCGGTGAACTCCGGCTTCGTATTTCATTTTTGAAAAAACATCACCGTTTTTTAACTCAAAAATTATTTCTTTAAAACCGTTCAATTCGCTCGGATGAGAATCTAATATTTTTTGGTTCCAGTTCTGTTTTTCCGCATATTTTGAATACATTCTAAAAAGGTCGCCGGCAAAAAGAGTTGCCTCTTTACCGCCCGCGCCAGCTCTGATTTCAACAATAACCATCGAAGAATTTTCCCGACCCGCAGTATTAACATCCGCCTCTAAAGATACGGCCAATTCTTTTTCTAATGATTTTTGTTTTTCTCTGAAGGAAATTAGCTCTTCCTGAGCTAAAGAAAATAGCTCTGCATCTTCCTGGGCAGAAAGAATGGCTTTATTTTCTTCAATTTTATTTTTAATTTCTTGAATCTCTTTGTCTTTTTCTATAATTTTCTCAAGGAAATTTTTTCTTTGCGATAGTGTCTGAAATTTATCGTAATCAGAAATCAACTCAGGGTCGCTGAGTTGATTTAAAATATCTTCATACTCTTTTTTGATGTTTTCAATTTCCGGCATACGAGAATTATTTCCTTTTCTTCAAGTCTTGTTTTTTAGCCAGTCTTTTTCTGAATTTTTCCACTCTGCCCATCGCATCAAAGATTTTTTCTTTACCTGTATAAAAAGGATGACATTTTGAACAGATTTCTACCTCAATAAATTCTTTGGTAGAACCAACAGTAAAAGTGTTTCCGCAAGCGCAGCGCACTTGAGCCTTATTGTAGTATTTAGGATGGATGTCTTTTTTCATATATTTCGATATTAACAAATTTTGATTAAAAATCAAGTCTTGTCTTCTGTATTTAAATATGATATATATAACAATATGGCGGAAGTAAAAAAGAAAGAAAATTTTAATTTAGACCTTGACGAGATGATGAAGGCCGGTTTGCATTTTGGGCACCGGAGTTCAAGAACTCACCCAAAAATGAAACCTTATATTCAGAGCGTCAGAAATACGATTCATATAATTTCGCTGGAAAAAACAGCTGAAAAGTTGGAAGAGGTTTTGAAATTTATCAAAGAAATTATTTCTGAGGGAAAGACGCTGCTTTTGGTGGGAACAAAAATCCAAGTTAAAGAATTGGTTAAAGAAACGGGTGAGAGTTGCGGCTTATCTTATGTTTCGGAAAGATGGCTGGGAGGAACTTTTACCAATTTTGGAATCATCAGAAAAAGAATTGAATATTTTAAAGACTTGGAAAGAAAGAGAGATTCAGGAGGTCTGGAAAAATACACGAAAAAAGAGCGGGCAAAAATTGAAAAGAAAATCAGGGGTTTGGAAAGAAAATTCGGCGGGATTAAAAATTTGGAAAAACTGCCGGATGTTATTTTTGTTTTGGAGATGAAAAAAGATGAGTTGGCGATAAAAGAAGCCAGAAAAATGGGAATTAAGGTAATTAGCATTTCAGACACAAATTGCGATCCCTCCTTGGCTGATTATTTCATTCCGGCAAATGACGATGCCGTCTCGTCCGTGAAGTATATATTAGAAAAAGTAAAAGAGGTAGTTCACAAGAATAAACCAAGAAAAACAGATTTAAAAGAAAAAGATTAATGAATTATAGAATTAACGGATTAACGAGTTAACGAGTTTAAAATTCAATCCGTTAATCCGTTAACTCGTTAATTTTTTAATAAATAATGGTTGGATTAGAACAAATAAAACAATTAAGAGAAGAAACAGGACTGTCAATAGGGGAGTGCCAAAAAGCCCTGAAAGATGCGAAGGGCGATTTAGCAATGGCAAAAGAAATTTTGAGAAAAAGGGGTCAGGATTTTGCCAAAAAAAGAATTGAAAAAGAGACAGGGCAGGGAATAATTGAAAGTTATATTCACTCAGGGAAAAAAATTGGGGCAATGGTAGAATTGCGTTGCGAATCTGATTTTGTGGCAAAGTCCGGGGACTTCCAAAAATTAGCCCACGAATTATGTCTGCAAATTGCGGCGATTTTTACCGAAGAGGTTGAGCTTTTGGAACAACCATGGATTAAAGATGAAAGCAAAAACATAAAAGAACTGATAGAGGAACATATTGCCAAATTCGGCGAGAATATTATTTTAAAGAGATTTATCCGATATGAGTTATGAAATAATTTCCATAATAGTTTTGTCGGGAAGTCTTCTGGCAATACTAACAATAATTTTTCGGAAAATTCCGATTTTGGCTGAATTCTCGGAAATCAGCGAAGGCCGTTCTAAAGAAAATATTTGGTTGAGATTAAAAAACAAAGTTCTCAATTTATCTTTTTTTAAATCTTTTTCTTTTGAGATATTTTTACAAAAAATTCTTTCCAAAATCCGGCTTTTAACCTTAAAAACTGATAATCAAACCTCTAATTGGCTTCAGAGATTAAGAGAAAGAGCGCAAAAGAAGAAATTTGAGGAAAATGACAATTACTGGCAGGAATTAAAAAACTCAGCCCAAAAAAGAAAAAAATAACAAAACTCCTGCTTTTTATTATGCCGGAGTAGCTCAACGGTAGAGCAGCGCTTTTGTAAAGCGAAGGTTTGGGGGTTCGAATCCTCTCTCCGGCTCAACAAAATGAATCAAGTAATTTGGGTCTTGGTAAATTGCAACAGTAAAAAAGAAGCTGAAAAAATTGGACGAAAAATTTTAAAAGAAAAATACTGCTCTTGTTTTGATATAATTCCTCGCTATCTGGCTGTATTTTACTGGCCGCCAAAGAGCGGAAAAATTGAATCAATAAAAGGGGCAACCTTAGTTTTAGAAACATTTATAGAAAAATATAATCTGATAAAAAAGGAAATCAAAAAACTTCACAGCGATAAATTACCATTTATTGGATTTACAGAAATAAAAGGATTAGACAAAGAATATATTAACTGGATAAAAGGTGAGATTCGTTAGATAAATAATCCATTAAGTACTTGACAAGGGTTTTTAGAAAAGTAAAATACAATCAGAAGAGACAAACATATGGCGAAAAAGAAAGCGAAAAAGAAAAAGTGTTCTTGTTGCTAATCGAAGAACATTCGTTCTTCTCCACCCTTCGTTGTGGCTCGGGTAATCAAAGAAAGCGTGGATTGGAATTGTAGGAAATCAGGAATTCTCTTCCTGGTTTTTTAATCTTGTTGACTCAAGTTTAAAAAACCAAAAGAAATAAGAGCAGATCTTTTAAAATTTAATTTAATTAAGCCAGTTATTCGGCAAGTTCAGAATTGATGCTGAGCCTGTCGAAGTATCAGTTTTTTGGAGTTGCTTCGACTATTCACCCAGTTAAATTCGCTTTCAGCGATTATTTAACGGGGTAAAATTTTTTTTGAGAGTTTGATTCTGGCTCAGGATGAACGCTGGCGGCGTGGCTAAGGCATGCAAGTCAAGGGGGTCCGGTTAACGCAAGTTAATCAGACAACCGGCGGACGAGTTAGTAACACGTGGGCACTAACCTTAAAGACGGGCATAATCCCGCGAAAGCGGGACTAATTCCCGATAGTCCCTGAGAGCAATCGAAGGGTAAAGGAGAAATCCGCTTTAGGATCGGCCCGCGGCCTATCAGCTAGTTGGTAGGGTAATGGCCTACCAAGGCGACGACGGGTAGGGGAAGTGAGAGCTTGTTCCCCAACGATGGGACTGAGACACGGCCCATACTCCTACGGGAGGCAGCAGTCGAGAATATTGGTCAATGGGGGAAACCCTGAACCAGCGACGCCGCGTGCTTGAAGAAGCCCTTCGGGGTGTAAAGAGCTTTTCTGGGGGAAGAATCCCGCCATCTATGCTCGTGATTAATTTAATTTGACTATTTTTTATGTTTAAAAGCATAAATTAGTTAGAGGAACTTAATGATGGGCTTAGATGGCGGGATGACGGTACCCTAGGAATAAGGGGATGCTAATCACGTGCCAGCAGCAGCGGTAATACGTGATCCCCAAGCGTTATCCGGATTTATTGGGCGTAAAGGGTCCGTAGGCGTTTAAGTTAGTCTAATGTCAAAGACCTCGGGCTCAACCTGAGGAACGCTTTAGATACGGCTTAAATTTGAGGGCGCTAGGGGCTGATGGAACGGTCGGTGTAGGGGTGAAATCCGTTGATATCGACCGGAACACCAAAAGCGAAGGCATTCAGCTGGAGCGGCCCTGACGCTGAAGGACGAAAGCGTGGGTAGCAAAAAGGATTAGATACCCTTGTAGTCCACGCCCTAAACGATGGACACTGGCTATCTGAAGTGTCGACCCTTCGGGTGGCGAAGCTAACGCGTTAAGTGTCCCGCCTGGGAAGTACGGCGGCAACGCTAAAACTCAAAGAAATAGACGGGGACCTACACAAGCGGTGGACCATGTGGCTTAATTCGACAACAAGCGAGGAACCTTACCAGGGCTAGAAATTCCAATGAAATCCCGATGAAAGTCGGGACTACCCACAAGGACATTGGGACAGGTGCTGCATGGTTGGTCTTTCATCTAAGTTGATGAAAGATACGACCCTTTCCGCTGTAAGGCGGATTGCAAAACCAGCTCATAACGGTGAAACCCTAATTCTTATGTGATAGAATATAGGAATGGGCAATACCGTGGGAAGTACGAGTACTAATTTTTGTAACTTTTTCTCAAACGAGAAAGACGCTTATATTCTTGGTCTTTGGTGCGCTGACAGTTATTGGTGGGCAAGTTCAATCGGTTTAAGTAATACAGATTCAGATTTAATTGAAAGATTTAGAGAATTTTTGAAAGAACATTTTCCGGATGAAAGAATAAAGTTTAATAGAAGTCATTTGTTTGTGAACAGCCGTCCATTGCTGAGAGAATTTATGGCGGCCAAACAGAACCTAGAGAATTTAAGAAAAGTTGAAGTTATTCGAGCATATTTTGCCGGACGTTTTGATGGAGATGGTTCAATTGATAAAAATTTAAGAAATGATTGCCGAATTGTTTACGGAAGGAAAAATGAAGCCGAAACAGATAAAAGGATTCTTAGAAGAATCGGAATTAACAATACAAAGATTTACTATTACAAAACCGCAAAGACCTTTTGTCTTTATATTTCTCGTTACGAAGCTAAAAGATTTTTAGAAAACATTAAATCTTATTCATTGAAGTTGCAAAAATTAGTACTCGTACCCCGTAGAGACTTAGTTTTCCACTAGGACTAGGAAAACTTAATTCCGATAAAATCGGGATTACACGCTGGCCACGCGTATAAGTTATTTATGCGCGCGGATGGTATAGTCCATACTTTTGGAAACAAAAGAGTAATATGGTCGTCAGCATGTGCTTTGAAGTGCACCCTTAAATGGGGTAACATGCGCAACCCTTATCGTGTGTTTTATTTGTCACGCGAAACTGCCTCGGATAACGGGGAGGAAGGCGGGGATGACGCCAAATCAGCATGGCCCTTTGATGCCCTGGGCTGCACACGTGGTACAATGGCGAGGACAATGGGCTGCTAAGCCGCAAGGCGGAGCCAATCCCATCAAACCTCGTCTCAGTTCGGATTGAGGTCTGAAACCCGACCTCATGAAGCTGGAATCGCTAGTAATCGCATATCAGCCATGGTGCGATGAATACGTTCTTAGGTCTTGTACTCAAAAATAAAGGCGCCTGGCAGCATATATAAACTAAAAGGTTAAAATCCTTTCCTCTAAATTCCGTTTTAGAGCGTAGCCGAAGAGAAGGACTATTTCCGTGAGGAATAGTCTGAAGGTCTCGATGAGGCAAAACGCAGCCCTTCACATAAAAAGGTGTATCGACTCATGCAGATGCGGTGAGTCATGAGGAAGATACAATAAAAAACCTTGAAGGGATGTGTGGAATAGTAATATATGTGACCCAGGGAGATCTCGTGGTAAAATAGAGTAATGAAAACAACCACGAGAAGTCAGCTGCGTCATAGTACCGAACTACTTAATAATTTTGAGTATTCGGGAAGGGCAAAACCGGTTGTTTCTCCGGATTACATTGTTGGTCTTACTGATGGAGAAGGATGTTTTTATGTCTTAGTGAGGCCACCATATAATCGTAACGGAGGGGCGATGGTTCAATTAAATTTCTTCATTAAAGTCAAACAGAAAGACAAGGAAATACTTGAGAGAGTGCGCGATGCGCTTGATTGCGGAGCAGTATACTTTCAACACGAAATGAGAGCAAATCATACACAGTGTTATCGATATACTGTCAATTCGCATCGTGATATTTTTGGGAAAATTATTCCCTTTTTCGAGAAATATCCACTACAGACTAATTCAAAACAAAAAACTTTTTGTGTTTTTTATGAAATTGCTGAGTTGGTTCGAAGTGGAGCACATCACACTAAAGATGGTATTGAAAAAATTCAACGACTTAAAAAAGAAATGAATCGTCGCACCGGACTCGCGTAGTGCGGGAAAACCGCACGCTACGTGGGAACTCGAAGTAAAACTCTAACTATCGAAATCCGCCCGTCACGTTAAGCGAGCTGGGAACAGCCAAAATCCCTCATTAGAGGTATCAAGCTGGGCTCAGTGAGAGGAACGAAGTCGTAACAAGGCACGCGTAGCGGAAGCTGTGCGTGGATCATATCCTTTTTTACTATTTTTTTTGAAGTAGTAAAAAAGTGTCGACTAAGGTTGAAGATTGAGAATTCTATTTTCAACCTTAAGGTGTTAATCTTTGTACCTAAAAGGAAGATTATATTTTTTCCAAGGTTAAAGTCGGCTTGCCGACCGAAGCCTTGGCGAAGGTCGGAGCAACTCTAAGAAACTGATAACAAAAAATAAAAATAAGGAGGTGGGATTATGACAGAGAGGATTGTAAGAATAAAAGATTTTTCTGCAGGCGAAGAAACTCTTTCATTGGTGATGAGCCAAGCCGGTGTAACACGTCCTTTAAAAGGTAAAATAACAGACAAAGGACAACAAAAATATTTTATTGCTAAAGGGAAAAACGGAAAGTATTTCAGTTTTGGAAGCGGTACGGCCGTTCATTTTAATTGGAATTGCTTTGAACTGCTATAAGAGGGATGTCTTATCGTTATTAACTTAGGGGAGATAAATTCTCCCCTTATATTTTTGGACTTGAAAGGCTTTTTTATTTTGATATAATTGTGAAATATGGCTATTCCGCAAAAAATAATTAAATTTTTAGATAAAAATAAGGTTAAATACGAAACAATTAAACACCGCACGGTTTATACGGCTTTTGATAAAGCCGCCACTTTAAGAGTGACGCCAAAAATTATCGGCAAAACGCTGGTGGTGAAACTGGACAAAAATCCGGCTTTGGTTTTAATTCCAGCCAATAAAAATTTAGACAAGCGAAAATTAAAAAAAATAGCCAAAACAAAAAGCATTGATTTTATCAAGGAAGCTTGGATGAAGAAAAATTTAAAAGGAATAAAAATCGGAGCAGTCCCGCCCTTTGGCAATTTGTGGAAGTTGCAGACTTTTTTGGATAGGGGATTGGCTCAAAATCAAAAAATTATTATTAACGGCGGCGAATATACTTTTTCAATAAAAATTAAAGCAGGAGATATGAAAAAATTAATTCCCGATCTGGCGATGGGAAATTTCAGCAAATCTCGTTAAAAAATGCCTCCTAAATTATCAAATCATAAACTCAAAGAACATTCGTTCTTTTCCACCCTTCGTTGCGCTCGGGTAATTAAATTTAGTTACAAAACATTAGTCAACTACAACCCTTTTCTTTTTAAAATCATCTTAAATTATTTGCAGCCAAAGCCAAAAGAAAAAATATTGGATTTGGGATGCGCCCGGGGGTTTTATGTGAAAGAAATAGAAAAATATACAGATGACGTTATAGGAATTGATATTAGCAAGGAGGCCATTGAAAAAGCAGTTACTCAGAGAGTAAAATATGGCGATGTGACAGAACTGGATTTCAAAACAGATACTTTTGATAAAATTTATTCTCTTCATACAATTGAACACATAGAAAATTTAGAAAAGTTTTTCAGGCAAGCAAACAGAGTTCTTAAACCCGAAGGAATTTTTATTCTTGTTTATCCTTTTGAGCTCATCCGGGGGATGCAAGCCATAGGAACAGCAACAATAAATTATAAAAATCCTTTCATGATTAGAAAAATCCATCTCCATAAATTAACCCCTAAAAAGATTAAAGAATTGATTAAAAATACTTCATTTCACCATATTAAAAGCAAGCTGATTTTTGCCTTAGGTATTCAATACTTAACTATTTTGTCGAAGAACTAATGTTCTTCTTCACCATTCGCTTCGCTCGGGTAAAGAAAGTCAATAAATAATATGGGCGACTAGTTCAGCGGTAGAACGCTTCTCTGATAAAGAAGAGGTGGAAGGTTCGACTCCTTCGTCGCCCACCAACCGTTGTTCAACAAGGAAGCAAAGGGTTAGGGCCTATAGTTTAATGGTAGAACACTACATTTGCAATGTAGGAATGGCAGTTCAATTCTGCCTAGGTCCACCATTTCGGATATGTCAATCTTTCCGCCTCGCCGCTTCGCGGCTCGGCTACAAAATTGAACGGAAATTTGAAAGAAAAAATCAATTTTTGGTCTTGTAAAATATGGTCCGAGCCGATATTTTTTAGAAATGTCTTTATTTCGGGGTAATTCTCCGAATTTCTCAATTTTTCCGCATAATTCAACTTCAAGACAAATTCCCTGGCCGGTTCGAGCCAAGACAACCCTTTTTGTTCAAAATCTTTGATTTTCTCATGTAATTCTAACTTTCGGGTTAGGACTTTTTGTTTTCTGGCAGTATATTCTTCGGTAGAAATAATTTCGTTTAGATAAACGTCTAAAAGTTTTTCTAACTTTGCTTCAATCTCGGTCAATTCCTTTTTGAGATTTTGAATAACAATTTTTGTTTCTTCTTTGGCTTTCAATTCGTCCTTTTCTAACTCGGCTAAAACTTTCTCGGTGTCTTGGCTCGACAAAGAAACTTTTTGAAGATAGTTTTTAATTTGTTCAATAAGAGCTTCTTCTCGCAGAAAATGTTTTTCCGGGCAAGGACCTTTTTTCTTGGTACAGCGATAATAGACATATTCTCTGCCGCTTGGCTTGATTTTCTTTTCAGCGGTGATTGTCGCAGAGCAGGGACATTTCATAAAACTAAGAAAAGCGAAATTGTGTTTTATTTTCTGCGGTTTGCCTCTTTCTTTCAAAACTTCTTGAACTTTATCAAAAAGTTTCTTTGAAATTAAAGGCTTATGTTTTCCTTCAAAAACTTCTCCTTTATATTTCATCAAGCCAATGTAAAATATGTTTTGAAGCGTTGTCTGGACTTGGCCCGGAGAAATATCGTTATCCAAATTGCTTTTGAGCCCTGTCTTTTTACACCATTCCGACATTTCTTTGAGAGTGTAATTGCCGGTGGCGTAAACCTTAAACATTTGCTTTACCAGGGGTGCTTTCTTTCCATTAACATCAATTCCTCTGGTGATAGGATTATTGAGATAGCCAAGCGGCGCCCAAAGCGGCCAGACACCATTTCTTATTTTTTGCCTCATACCTCTGGTGACATTTTCTCTCAAATTATCTACATAGTATTTGCTTTGTCCAAAAGCAATTTGGAGCATAAATAATCCTTGAGGCGTTGGCTCAAACCAAAAAGTTGGAAACTTTAATGATTTGATAATTCCTTTATCAATCAAATGAATAATTCTACCGCCATCAACCGCATTTCTTGCTAATCTGTCCGGATGCCACGATAAAATTCCGTCTGCTTTGTTTTTCTCAATTATTGACAACATTTCGGCGAACTTCGTTCGCCCGGGTTCTTTGGCAGTTTTGGTCTCGACGAAAGTCGGACCGACAATTTCAAGTTTTTCTTTGGCGGCAAATTCTCGCAACTCACAGAGTTGCGATTCAATGGATAAAACCTGATGGTTTTCATCTTCCGTTGATTTCCTTGTGTAGATTATATATCTCATAGTCTTAAGTTTTAAAAATTTTCTTTTACTTGCGGCGTAACCGCAAACAAAACCAAAAATTGATTTTTTCTTTCAAATTTCCGTTCAATTTTGTAGCCGAGCCGCGAAGCGGCGAGGCGGAAAGATTGACATATCCGAAATGGTGGACTATTCTTAAATTAGCTCGGACGATTTTCGCCGCCTGCGGCGGCGAGGAAAAACCCCCGTAACGCAAGCGAGCTCGCCGCGTTCTTTCGTAAAAACTGCCAAAGAACCGGAAAAATATCGGCTCGAATCACATTTTGTAAAAGAAAATTTTTTCATAACTTTTGGGAACAGAAATTTTAGGAATTTCTGTTTTTTTGTTAGGTTTACCGCTTGCTATTGACAAAATTTAAATGGTATGCTATACTTTGGGTAGAGTAAAGTTCATTGAAATAAACCTAGTTAATGCCCGGTCGAGTATATAACGCTTTGCATGTTTGATGGTCGTTGAGATAAGTTTTGTGGAAAAATATCAACAAAAGGAGGAAAATATGGAGCAGAGTTGGTTTTTTATCAAGGAATTGGGGCCGCATCCTTACGAATGTTGGCACGAGGTATTTTTTGGAACCGCAGATGAGCTGTTGATTCATTATGAGGAAAAGCTCGACTGCGTATTGGGAACAACTGAAATTTTTCAGCTGCTCCCAAATGGGGAAAAACTCGACAGAACAGATTTAGCAGAAGCGCTTAAAAATAAAGCGTTTCAAAGGGAAGACTAAAAATTGCTGTCAAGTTAGCTATTAAAAATGAAAGGAGGTGAAACTATGCAGATATTTATTGATAAACCCTATTTCCTTCTTGATCGTGTGGCAAAACTCTCAGTTGAAACGAAGAAGGTGGCTGAAGATGCCTATGAGGTTAAATTCAGTCAATCTCTTCCTCTTGCGAAAAGCTTTACAATTCAGGGGAATACACATCATCTTCAAGAGATAGTTGAATCCCTGAACAAGGTATTAGGGAGTTCGCAATAGAGAGACTGCCGCATGATTCTAATTCTGCCAGGAGTAAGGCCGTCCTGGGGCTGAGGTTGATGGGTCACCGAGAAAAAGAACCCATCTGGCTACGAGAGAATGCGATGCCACGCGAACAACAACCCGCGCAAAGGTTGTGAATATAAATCAAGAGCAACAACAAAATGTTGCTCTTTTTCTTTTTCAGGAATTTGCCGCCGAAGGTAAAATCTGATAAAATTTTACTTAAGCGAGCGGAGCTCGCTAAAAACTTGAAATTGTCAAAGAACGCAGCGAGCTCGCTTGCGTTACGGGGGTTTTTCCTCGCCGCCGCAGGCGGCGAAAATCGTCCGAGCTAATTTAAGAATAGTCCACAAATATCCAAAAAGGACACGATTAAATCGTGTCCTTTTTGAGTAGGTGTTAATGAAAAGTTATCCACAGGGTAGTTTTTTTGTTTTCTTGTATAATGAGATAATCGTTAAAGGTCGAATAAAAAACATCCCACATCGGAGTGGGGTCGGGAGAACCATCCGGTTCTTCCGTGTAGGAAAATATTAAAAACCGAGGGTTTTTAAGGAGCGGTGTTAGGCCGGTCGCCGAAGGC
>Ga0214473_10003455_pt1 | contig 19167 bp, 11 predicted proteins | sample RVTome_7_FD_203509 | JGI IMG/M metagenome (GOLD analysis project Ga0214473, IMG submission 203509) | Soil microbial communities from uranium-contaminated site in the Upper Colorado River Basin, Wyoming, United States - RVT98D197 | ecosystem: Environmental > Terrestrial > Soil > Contaminated >... | reverse complement strand
ATTTCCACGATCTTGCCCAGGTACATCACAGCCACCCGGTCGGAGATGTGCTCCACCACGCTCATGTTGTGAGCGATGAAGAGGTAGGTCAGGCCCATCTCGGCCTGCAGATCGCGCAGCAGGTTGAGCACCTGGGCTTGAATGGACACATCCAACGCAGAGATCGGCTCGTCCGCCACGATGAACTTGGGATTGAGCGCCAGGGCCCGGGCGATGCCGATGCGCTGGCGCTGTCCTCCGGAGAATTCGTGGGGGTAGCGCCTGACGTGATAATCCTCCAGCCCCACCTTGTGCAGGATATCCAGAACCTGTTCATGCCGTTCTTGGGCGGAGCCAATGCCGTGAATCCTGAGCCCCTCGGCCACCGATTCGCCGATCGTCATGCGCGGATCCAGGGAGGAGTAGGGATCCTGGAAGATGATCTGCATGTAGCGGCGCATGTCCTTCAACTCGCCCGGCGGCAGGTCGTAGAGATTGGCCCCGGAGAAAATCACGCGGCCTGCCGTGGGCTCGATCAGTTTGAGAATGGTGCGCCCCACAGTGGTCTTGCCGCAACCTGACTCGCCCACCAATCCGAGCGTCTCGCCCTCCCGGATGGTGAAGCTGACATCATCCACGGCCTGCACCCAGGCCTGAACACGCTGCAGAATTCCACCCCGCACCGGGAAGTACTTCACCAGGTTCTCTACAACCACCAGGTCCTTCTTGCCGTTGGGGGAGGCTGGGGGGTTCATGCGGCTTCGCTCAGCGGAGCGCGGTGCTCGCCATGGCTCTGATACAGATAGCAGCGCACGCTGCGGCCTGGTCCGATTTCGATCAGGTCGGGCTCGCGCTCGCTGCAGATTTCCAGCTGGTGTTCTACCCGGGCGGTACAGCGCGCTGCGAAACGGCAGCCAGGTGGCATGCCCAAGAGGTCGGGTACGGTGCCGGGGATGGCGTCCAGGCGGTCTTTCGGTTGGCCCGGAGTAGGCACGGAGGCGATCAGCCCCTGGGTATAGGGGTGCAGCGGCCGGTCGAACAGGGTCTCCACGGAGGCCTGTTCGACGATGTGCCCGGCGTACATCACGGCCACCCGGGCGGCCATCTCGGCGATCACCCCCAGGTCGTGGGTGATCAGGATGACCGCGGTGTTGCCGCGCCGGCTCAGGGCGCGCATCAGGTCCAATATCTGCGCCTGGATGGTGACATCCAGTGCGGTGGTCGGCTCGTCGGCGATGAGCAGCTGTGGATCGAGGGCCAGCGCCATGGCGATCATCACCCGCTGCGCCTGCCCGCCCGACAGCTCGTGCGGGTAGGTCTTGGCCCGGCTCTCCGGGTCCGGAATGCCCACGATGCGCAGCAACTCCACCGCCCGTTTCCAGGCCTCGGAGCGACGCATCCCTTCATGGATCTGGAACACCTCGGCCACCTGGGTGCCGATGGTGAAGACCGGATTGAGGCTGGAGAGCGGCTGCTGGAAGATCATAGAGATGTTCTTACCGCGCAGGTCGACCATCTCCCGCTCGGGCAGTTGGTCCAACTTCTGGCCGTCGAAGGTGATGTCTCCTTGCACGATCCGGCCGGGCGCCTCGATCAGGCGCAGGATGGAGAGGGCGGTCACCGATTTGCCGCATCCGGACTCCCCTACCAGCCCGAAGACCTCTCCCCGCTGGACCTCCAGATCGACGCCGTCCACGGCCTTGACCACCCCGTCCTCGGTGTAGAAGTAGGTGCGCAAATGCTCCACCTTGAGCAGGGGTCGGGAATTCTGCACGCCGGTGCTATCCGCTGCCATCGGGTCAGTTGTTTCCAAGTTGCCGTGGGAAGCGTGAACCCTGGGCTGCCCAGGATCCGTATAGTAATACCACAACCCTGCTGCTCGGGGATCACGGAGCCGGCTCGGAGGCAGGGGGCGAAGCGGCCCACCGGAAGGGGCGTCGGGGCAATCGTCGCGGCGGCCGTTGACGCCGCTCTGGAGTGCGCTTACAATGTCTGGTCACTCGGCCACTCACTCCCCCGATCGTACCGCAGCACGCGCAGGTCAGTGGGCCCTGTCAAGTACAGGAGCAATGCCCCTCACCTGTGCTGGCGCCAGAGGGAACGGCCGAACCCAAGGAGGTGCTCATCCGCTGAGAACATCCAACCATCACGCCGTTACGCCAACATGTCCCTGCATACCCCAAGGAGGAGAATCAAGTGAAGCGCCATAAGATCATCTGGGCTCTGGGATTGACGCTGCTGCTCAGCCTGGCGCTGGCAGCCTGCGCGCAGCCCACCGCCACGGAGGCTCCCGCCCCGACTGAGGCTGTGGAGCCGACCGAGGAGCCCGTGGTACCTACCGAAGAGGTCATGGCCTTTGAGGGAATGAAGGTAGAGGCCCCTGACTGCGACTACGGCGGCATCCTGAAGTCGATCGAAGCCGTCGACGCGTACACCGTCGTCTTCACCACCTGCGTGCCGGATCCGGCCTTCCCGGTCAAGGCGGCCTTCTCCGCCTTCCAGATCCAGTCGTCGGACTATCTCGAGGCGACCGGCGGCGGGGGCGATCTGGTCTCGGCCCCCATTGGCACCGGTCCGTACAAGCTCGATTCCTGGAACCGCGGCGAGAGCGTCGTGCTCAGCCGGTTTGATGACTACTGGGGCGAGCCGGCCGCCAGCCCGACGGTGGTGTTCCGCTGGAGCGCCGAAGGTACCCAGAAGCTGATTGAGCTTCAGGCCGGCACTGCGGACGGCATCGACAACGTGGCGCCGGACGACATCCCCACCGTACTGGCCGATCCCAACCTGCAGCTCACCCCCCGCGAGGCGTTCGGCATCTTCTACCTGGGGATGAACAACACCTATGCGCCCTTTGACAATGAGCAGGTCCGCCAGGCCATCGCGATGGCTATCGATCGGCAGCGGCTCGTAGACAACTTCTACCCGGAGGGCTCCAGCGCCGCCGATCAGTTCCTGCCGCTCGGCCTGCTCGCCCGGGACAACACGGCCGTCGGAGTCGCCTTCGATCCTGTGGCCGCCAAGGCCATGTTGACCGCGGCCGGCTTCCCGAACGGTTTCAGCACGACCCTGAAGTACCGCAACGTGTTCCGCCCCTACTTGCCGGAGCCGGTGCTGGTGGCCCAGGACATCGCCTCGCAGCTGCAGGAGAACCTGGGGCTGACCATCGAGATCGTCGAGATGGAGTCGGGCGCGTTCATCGACGCCTCCAACGCCGGCCAGCTGGAAGGCGTTTACCTACTGGGCTGGACGGGCGACTATCCCGACCCCACCAACTTCTACGACTTCCACTTCGGTGCCGGGGCCACCGATCAGTTCGGGGCCAAGTGGGACGACATCACCTCCCGGCTGGCGGAAGCGGCTTCGCTGGGCGATGAGGAGGCCCGGCGCGCCATCTACACCGAGGTGAACGCCCTGCTTCAGCAGCACGTCCCGATGGTCCCCATCGCCCATGGCGCCTCGGCCTGCGCCTACAAGGCCACGGTGCAGGGAGCACACTGCAGTCCGCTCAGCAACGAGAGCCTGGAGGCCATGTCCGTCGAGGGGCAAGACACCTTCACCTTCATGCAGAACGCCGAGCCAATCGGGCTGTACTGCGCCGATGAGACCGACGGCGAGTCGCTGCGGGTCTGCGAGCAGATCAGCGAGTCGCTCCTGGCCTACTCGGTGGGGGGCGTCGAAGTGATCCCCTCGCTGGCGGTGGAGTACTCGCCCAACGAGGATGCCACAGTCTGGACCTTCACCTTGCGCGAGGGCGTGAAGTTCCATGACGGCTCCGACTTTGATGCCAACGACGTCGTGGCGTCCTGGGCCTCGTGGTGGGACGCCTCCAATCCGCTGCACGTGGGGCGGGTTGGCGACTTCGCGTACTTCTCGGGCCTGTTCGGCGCCTACTTGAACGCCCCGTAAGTGGTTCGGGCGTGCCGAAAGGCTGATCTAGCCTAAGTACCGGATGGGGTATCCCCTGAGTGGGATACCCCATCCTTGTATTTCCCGGCATAACCCGGCTCGGGCCGCCCCGATCGAGGCTAGAGATCTGACATGGCCTTGACATGATCCAGTACGTCATCCGTCGAGTGCTCGTATCGATCCCAGTGTTCCTGGGGATCCTCTTCATCACCTTTGCTCTTTCGCGATTGATCCCGGGCGATCCCTGCCGGGCGGCGCTCGGGGAGCGGGCGACCGACCGGGTATGTGACGCCTTCATCGAACGCTTTGGACTGAACAAGCCGATCCCCGTGCAGTTTGGGATCTACCTGCGCGATGTGGCCCGGGGCGACCTGGGCGATTCGCTGCGCCAGGGTAGGCCGGTTACACAAATCCTGGTAGAGCGCTTGCCCGTCACCATTGAACTGGCCCTGACGGCGATGCTGTTCGCCACGACGGTCGGGATCCCACTCGGGATCATCTCGGCCAGGCGGCGCAACTCCGCCGCCGATGTGGCCACCATGATCGGAGCCAACCTTGGTGTGTCCACGCCGGTGTTCGTGCTGGGGCTGCTGCTGGAATACCTGTTTGCCGTGCTGCTGAAGGACACCGTCCTCTGGCTGCCTCCCTCAGGCCGCCTGGACTCGGGTGTGCTGGTGATCTCCCTGGCGGAGGCCTGGCATCTCCAATCGTGGACCGGCCTCCCCGCCGCGGCGTTGGAGTTCTTCTCGCGCCTGTACCTGTTGAATGGGCTGCTGACCGGCAACAGCAGACTCTTCCTGGACACCCTCCGGCACTTGATCTTGCCGGCGCTAGCTGTAGGAACCATCCCCCTGGCGATCATCGCCCGCATGACCCGCTCCAGCATGCTGGAGGTGCTGCACCTGGACTACATCCGCGCCGCCCGGGCCAAAGGCGTGCCGATGCGCGGGGTACTCTTCCGTCACGGCCTGCGCAATGCCTTGCTGCCGGTGGCCACCGTCATCGGCCTTTCCCTGGGCGGGCTGCTGAGCGGAGCGGTGCTGACCGAGACCGTCTTCAATCTGGCGGGGATCGGGCGGACGCTGTTCGAGTCGATTACGGCCCGGGACTACACGGTGGTGCAGGCCTTCACGCTGGCCGTGGCGATCATCTATGTCATGGTTAACCTGGTTGTGGATGTAGTGTATGTGTTCCTCGATCCCAGGATCCGGTTGCGGTAGCGATGGCAACGGCAACCCTGGCACCTGCGGCTCAGAGAGCGACCGGCCCGTGGCGAGAGCCGCTGCGACGCCTGCGGCGCAACCGCTCGGCTTGGACCGGCGGCGGGATCCTGCTCTTCCTCACGGCGGTGGCCCTCACGGCACCGCTGGTCGCGCCCTTCGACCCGACCCAACCCCTGATCGGCATCGAAGACGTCAAGAAGCGGGCCTCCCCCTGCATCCATTGGCTGGGGTGCCCGGCCGACCAGCCCCAGCACCTGATGGGCACCGATGGGAATGTGCGCGATCTGTTCAGCCGGGTGTTGTACGGGGCCCGGCTCTCGCTGGTCATTGGACTGTCGACCGTCTCTTTCGCCATCGTGGTCGGCACCGCGCTGGGGCTTCTGGCGGGCTACATCGGCGGTTGGACCGACATCATCATCATGCGCTTCATGGATGTTCTGCTGGCGTTCCCTGGCCTGCTGCTGGCCATTGCCATCGTCACGGTTCTCGGGCCGGGGCTGATCAATGCGCTGATCGCCATTGGTATCGTCTCGATCCCGGTCTATGCCCGGGTGATCCGAGCCAGCGTGCTCTCCACCAAAGAAATGGACTTCGTTTCGGCCTCGCGGGCGCTCGGGGCCTCGCCCGTGCGGCTCATGCTCAGCCGGATCCTGCCCAACGCGCTCACACCGCTGGTTGTGCAGGGGACCCTGGGGATTGCGAGCGCCATCCTGGACGCAGCCGCACTGTCGTTCCTTGGGCTGGGAGCGCAGCATCCGACACCGGAATGGGGCCTCATGGTGGGGCAGGAATACAAGAACATCTTCAACGCGCCTCACCTCACCTTCTTTCCTGGCTTCGCCTTGATCCTCACCGTACTCAGCTTCAACTTGCTGGGAGATGGCCTGCGGGACGCCCTGGATCCCCGGCTGGCCGGGCGTGGCACAACTCTCCGAACCTGACCCTGGTCCATCCTCAATACCTGCCGTCTCGGTCCTGATGCCCTGCTTCAACGCCGAGAGCACCCTGGACGAGACGCTGGCCTCGTTGTTCCACCAGACTCTGCCCCAATTCGAGATCGTGGCGGTCGACGACGGATCGACCGATGGGACCTGGGACCGCCTGCGGCGCCACTCGGCGGTGGACTCACGCCTGCATCCTGTGCGGATCAACCACGCGGGTATCGTAGCGGCACTGAATGCCGGGCTGGCCGCCTGTCGAGCGCCATTGATCGCCAGGATGGACGCCGACGACTTGGCCCACCCGGAGCGCCTGGCGGCGCAAGCCCGCTTCCTGCAAGAGCACCCGGAAATCGCCGCGGCGGGCTGCCTGGTGGAGGGCTTTCCCGAGGCGGCGGTTCGCCAGGGATTCCGCCTCTACCTGGAATGGCTGAACGGACTGCTGTCGCCCGAGGCCATCGCCCGGGAGATCTTCATCGAGAGCCCGTTGGCCCATCCCAGCGCTCTGATCCGCCGCGAGTGGCTGGAGCGCCTGGGGGGCTACCAAGACCTGGGCTGGCCGGAAGATTACGATCTGTGGCTTCGGATGCACCTGCAGGGAGCGCGCTTCGCCAAGGTGCCGCAGGTGCTGCTGCGCTGGCGTGAGCACCCTGACCGCCTCACCAAGACGGACAGCCGCTACTCGGTGGAGAACTTCCTGCGGGCCAAGGCGCACTACTTACAGCGTGGTCCGCTGCGAGAGCGGGACGGCGTGATCCTGTGGGGCGCGGGCCAGGTCGGGCGCAGGCTTTCCAAACACCTGCTGCGAGAGGGCGCCCAGTTGGCGGCCTTCGTCGACGTCGATCCACGCAAGATCGGGCGTACCCTCCGGGAGCGGCCGGTCATCCCGCCGGGGGAACTGCCCTCGACCTGGAAACGCTTCCAGCGGCCGGCGCTCCTGGTGGCGGTGGCCACCCGCGGTGCCCGCGGGCTGATTCGGGAGCGGCTTGAGCAGCTGGGGATGCTGGAGGCGGAGGACTGGTGGGCGGTGGCCTGACCCCTCAGCAGCCGGGGAGGCGACGCCGGGGCAGGGGAATCAGGGGTGGGATGCAGCGCCGATACTCCCGGTAGGGCTGGCCGAATTCCTCGATTAGGCGCTGCTCCTCGAAGCGGCTGCCGATGTAGATGTAGACGCTGAGGCCGGCGAACAAAGCCAGCAGGCTGGTGGTCATCACCGGGCTGAACCACAGGAATGCCAGCCCGGCAGTGTAGAGCGGGTGGCGCACCCAGCGATACAACCCGGTCACCTGAAGCTGCGCCGGGCGGTTCCCCTCCCCTTCCAGGAGCTGGCGCAGGCCCAGAAAGCTGGCCAACCCGGTTTGCCTCAGCCCCACCAGGATGGTCAGCAGCGCCAAGGCCTGCACGGCCACGGTCAGGCCGGACCAGGGCCAGGCAATGCGGTAGAGCGTGAGGCCGGGGAAGCGGGCCGGGAACGCCAGCACGGGCAGCAGGGTCAGTCCGCCAAGGACGTTGTAGGCCAGCCGATAGAGCCGATCGGCGGTCGGCCCCAGGCTGCGGCGGGCGCGAGCTTTGGCCCAGCGGCTGGCCAGCAGGCTATGCAGCCCGCCGTACATCGCGACGGCCAGCAGGGTGAGCAGGGCGGCGATCCCGGGTGTCATCGAGGGTCAACCCACGGGCTCAGGCAGCGGGGATGGAGCCGGGCCCATTGTACCCGCATGTTACAATCGCCCCCCAACACCGGAAAGCGAGGCTGCGCAGACGTCCGAGGGCTTCGCGGCTGGCTGTGGAGGCGCCTGATGAACGCGGCTCAGTTCTTCGACCACTGGAACAACGTCTGGCGGGACCTGATGCGGGCGCTGGCCATGCTGCGCGAGCAGGATGTGAACTTCCGACCGGCGCCCAAATACCAGCGGACGATCGGTGACATCCTGCGTCACATCGTCAACTTGGAGCAGGGCTGGATTCACTTCGTGGTGCGGCGGGAGTTGCAGGCCTGGCCGGACGAGCAGGCGGACAGGCCAAAGAGCCTGCAGGACATCCGGGCCGAGATGGATCGTACTCACAAGATGACGATGGACTACCTGAGCACTGTGCCGGTGGAGGACTTCAACCGGATCGTTCAGGTTCCGCAGGACGGCAGCCCCAAGCTCGGGTGGATCCTGTGGCACGTCCTGGAGCAGGAAATCCACCACCGCGGCGAGCTGTACCTGTGTTTGAGCCTGCTGGGGATGGACCGGCCTAAGACAGACCGGCCTGGGTGATCGACTCCGGCCCGGCGGCCACCGGCTGGCGCTGGTAGGGCAGCCAGACGGTGAATCTGGACCCCTTGCCGTTGAACCCCTGGCTCTCCACGGTGATCTTCCCGTGATGCAGTTCGGCGATCTCTGAGCAGATCGCCAGGCCCAGCCCGGTTCCCGGCTCGCCGGAGGCCTCTCCGGCCAACCCGCGATGGAAGCGGGCGAAGATCAACGACATCTCCTCCGGCGCGATTCCCATCCCGGTGTCTTCGACAGTCGCTGTCACCCACTCCCCCTCCGCATCCGATTGACGGGTAGTGAGAATGCGGATGGTCCCGCCCGACGGCGTGTAGTGCATGGCATTGGTGAGCAGGTTGGTGAACACCTGGCTGAGCAGCCGGCGATCCCCGTCGGTTGGGGGGACCGCGGGATCGGCCTCGATTTCCAGTTGCAGGCCCCGGCTGGCAGCCAGGTTGCGCCGGTCCTCCACCAACGCGGTGAGCAGCATGTCCAGGTCGATCGGCTCGGGGTTAAAGGGAGTTGCTCCTGCTTCCAGCCGAGACAGTGAGAGCAAGTCGTTGATCAAGTTGGCCAGCCGCTCGCTCTCCCGCACCAGGGTCTCCAGGTAACGAACTGCCTTGGCCCGGTCCTCGGTTCCGTGCAGCAGATCCAGGTATAGCCGGATATTGGTGAGCGGTGTGCGCAGTTCGTGGGACACGTCCGACACGAATTGCGACTTGAGGCGATCGACCTCTTTGAGGGCGCTGATGTCGTGTTCGATTCCCACCAGGTTGATCACCCGGCCGGCCCCATCGGAGACCGACTGCACCGTGACCACCGCCTCGTAGGTGGAACCGTCTTTGCGGCGATTCACCACCTCCCCACTCCACGGCTTGCCGCTCAGGATGGTGCCCCACATGTCGTTGTAGAACTGCGGGGTGTGATGGCCGCTCTTGATGATCTTCGGCGTCTGCCCGGTCGCCTCGGCCAGACTGAATCCGTTCAATCTCTCCCAGGCCGGATTGACGAACTCGATGCGGCCCTCCGGCTCCATCACGAATACCGCATCGCCGACATTGGACAGGATGGCGCTCAGGCGGTCGCGTTCGGTCTTGAGCGCCGCCTCCAGATTCTTCCTCTCGGAGATATCGAACACCAGGATGCTGACCCCTTGGGGTTGGTCGTGCTCGTCGGTGATCAGGCTGACGGCCACGATCACCGGTACGCGCTGATCCGTGCGGGTCAGGAATTCGCTTTCGTACACCTCTCTGGCCGGGCGTTCCCCCCGCATGCGCTGGTTGTGTCGTTCCAGCACCGTTTGCCCCACCTCCTTCGGCATGCAAACGGTCAACGGCTGTCCCAGAAGCTCATCCGGGGAAAACCCCACCATGTCGGCGAAGGCCTGGTTGACGTAGACGAAGCGCGCCTGCAGGTCGGCCTGGAAGATGCCGCCCACCGCGGTCTCCACCAGTGCCCGGTAGCGCGCCTCCGAGAGGGCCAGGTCCCGGGTGCGCTCGGCCACCTCCATCTCGAGCCGCTGGGCCTGGGAGGCGATCTGACCGTAGAGATGGGCGTTCTCCAATGCGACCGCGGCCTGGGCGGCGAAGGCGATCAGAAGGTCCATCTCGGAACTGCGGAACGGGCGCCGGTTGCCCACCCGTCGCACCGTCATGACCCCCATGGTTCGCTGGCGCACATTCAGGGGCGCCAACATCAAGGCCTCGGGCTCTTCCGTGGGGGTGCCGGGGACCGTGATGGCGCGCGGGTCGGCGGCGGGATTGTTGCTGAGCAGCGGTTCGCCGCTGTTCATGACATATCCGACCAGCCCTTCACCCGGCTTGAGTGCCATGGCCTTCAGGCCCTCGGCCGGCTCATCCAACGCAATCACGCAGCGCAGCAGCCCACTCTCCGGATCATGCAGGTGCACTCGACTGCCGTCGGCCTGGAGCAGCTCTCTGGCCTTCTCGGCGATCAGGTTGAGCACGGTCTCCTGATCCAGCGAGGCCGAGATGGAGCGTGCGGTCTGGATGAGGCCCTGGGCCTCCTCCGCCCGCTGGGTGGCCTGATCCAGCAGTCGGGCGTTCTGGACGGCGATGGCGGCCATGGTGGCAATGGCCTGGGCCCGTTCGACCTCCTCATCGGGGAAGCTGCGGTCCTTCTCCTTCATGAACAATGCCAGTGCTCCAATAGCCTCGTCACCGGCAATCAGCGGCACGCCCAGGAACGCCCGCACTCCCGCCTCCACCCAGTCAGGCAATGCGCTGGGATGGTGGGCGTACTTATGCATCAGGATCGGTTTGCGGGTTTCGATCAGCCGCCAGGCCAGACCCGTGCCTCGCGGGGAGGGTGTCTGCGCCAGCGATTCCGGCACCCCGCGTAGGAAGGGATAGCTGACCCGGTCGCCCTCCGGATCGACCAGGGCGATCGCCCCGGCATCCGCGCCGGTGGCCTCGATGGCCAGGTCCAGCACACGTGTGAGCACCTGCGGCAAGTCCAGCGCGCTGGCCACCGCCTGGACCACTTGATTGCGCAGCCGTTCGCGCTCCAAGGAGGCCTGCAGTTCCGCTCTAGCTTTCGCCTGGCCCAGCGCAATGGCGACGTGGTCGGCCAAGGCGCCCACCATCTCGCAGTCGTCAAGCGTCAGCCAGGGCGCGGTGACATTGATCACTCCCAGGGCGGCTTCGTCCAGGATCAGAGGGGCCACAATCACCGGGTGGTTCCGCAGCATGCGCATGATGGCCGGCAGCAGCGGCCGCAGGCGCTCCGGCATCATCTGCCCGACCACCGCCTCCCGGTCCCGGGTAAAGACCGGCCCCCGCTTCTCGAGGGCCTGGCGATAGACCCCCACCTGTTGTGGATCGAACCGATAGCCTTCCACAGCAATACCTGCGAGGCGTCGAAGCGAGGACTCCACCGAGGCGCTAACCGACCGGCCCCGCACTTCCAGCATTCCCTCCGAGGTGAAGAGGGCCAGCCCGCCGCGCAGCTTGAGCCGGCGCAGTTCCTGGATGACTGCCCGGATCACCTCTTCCTGGTCGTAGCTGGTCTTGCGCGCCACGCCGGAGGCGGCGCGCAGCACTTCTGCCCAGAAAGGCCCAGGCTCACGCGCCGCCCGGCCTTCGGCCTGCTGGATGGTCTTCTCAGCCATAGGACGGACCGCGGCGAGTCTATCACGGATGCATGGGCGGCGCGGCGAAATGGCCGCGCAAGGCGGTCAAGCGGCGTTCCGAAGGCGGCTTCCTTTACCGCCTGGACCGGTCACGGTACACTCGCGGGAGTTTTCACGACCCGGAGGCTGCATGTCGCTGCTCTCGAATTGGAAAGAGGTGATCGATACCGCCAACCTCTCCCCCGAGAAGGAGATGGACGTCGTCAGCAAGTGGCTGATCATCACCCGGGCGGCGGTGTTTTCCATGACCGCCACCTCCGGGCTGATCGGGGGTCTGCTGGCGGCCGCCATCGCGGCCAACCCGAACTGGCTTAATTTCGGCCTGGCCCTGGTCGGCCTGATCATCGCCCACGCAGCCAACAACATGAACAACGATTACTTCGACATGCAGGGCGGGGTGGACACCCAGGAGTATGCCCGGGCGCTTTATGCCCCACACCCGGTGCTGGGCGGGCTGATTTCCAAACGGCGGCTGGGAGGCGCTGTGCTGCTGCTCAACCTGGTAGACGCCCTGATCCTGGTAGTGCTGTATCTGCGCAGCGGCTGGCCGGTTCTGGCGTTTGCGCTGGCCGGCCTGTTCATCAGCTTCTTCTATGTGGCACCGCCGATCAAACTCAAGCACGTCGGCCTGGGGGAGCTCGGGGTGTTCGTGGTGTGGGGACCGCTGATGATCGGGGGCGCTTACTATGTGACTGCCGGCCAACTGCCCCCGACAGGAGTATGGCTGGCCACCATCCCCTACGCGCTCATCGTAACCACGGTGCTGCTCGGCAAGCACATTGACAAACTCGAGGCCGACCGGCAGAAAGGGATTCGCACGCTGCCGGTTCTATTGGGCGAACGGACCTCGCTCTGGCTGAATATGGCGCTGATGTCGGCCTTCTATGCCATCGTGGTGGCGCTGGTGCTGACCGGCGCCTTGGCGGCCTGGGTGCTGCTGGTGTTCCTGGCACTGCCGCGGCTGGTCCAGGTGTTGAAGATCTATCGTCAGCCCAAGCCGAGCAAACCACCGCAGAACTACGCCGTCTGGCCGCTATGGTTCGTCTCCTGGGCCTTCTATCACAACAAGCGGGCCGGAACCCTGTTTGTGCTGGGGCTGGCGCTGAATCTGATCTTCCCGTTTAGACTGGCGCTCTAAGCCCTGCCAGGTACTGAAAACCATGGGCGGCCCGTAGGGGCCGCCCAATTCCACTCCCGCAAGAGGCTGCGGCGGTGACTGTGATCGCTACTGCTGCGCCATGAGCAGCTTCACATACTGGGCCCGCTCGAAGGCCAGTGGGTCATCCACCTGCGCCTGGCTGAGCTTACCCCGGAAATCCCCCACGGACTGATAGCCGCGCTCGTCCATCCAGATTTCCAACTCTCGCAGCATGGTCGACAAGAAGGGGATGCCGTGCTGCAGCAAAGCCGAAGCCACCTGCACCACCTGGGCCCCGGCCAGCAGGGCTCTGGCCACATCCAGCCCGGAATGCACGCCGGTATTCAGCGCCAACTCGATAGGAACGCGGCCATGCAGTAGCGCCACCCAGCGCAGCGGCAGCAGCATCTCTTCCGGGCGGCTGTAGGTCATCGCGGCCGAAAGCGAATCGGTGTGTGGATCGATATCCGGCTGCAGGAATCGGTTGAACAGCACCAGGCCCGCTGCGCCGCGCTGGGCGAGTTGCCCGGCCACGTAGGCCATGGAGGAGTAGTAGGGGCTGAGTTTCACCGCTACCGGGATGCTCACCTGCCCCTTGACCGTCTCCAGGATGTTGTAGAGCTCGGCCTCCACCTCGGATCCGGAACGAGCCGAATCGGCGGCCACCGAGTAGACGTTGATCTCCAGCGCATCGATGCCGGTGTCGGCCAGCTGCCGGGCATACTCTCTCCAGCCGCCGGGTGTAACCGCATTCAGGCTGGCGATCAGCGGCAGGCGCACCTCGGCCCGGGTCTTCTCGATCCAAAGCAGGTGCTCCCGCGCCCCCGCATGCTTCATGGTGGGGAAAAAGGAAGTGGCCTCGGCGAAATCCGCGCTGGGCGCCAGGGCTTCTTCCATGTGAAGGGCTTCCACCAGGATCTGCTCTTCGAACAGTGAGCGGATCACCAGCGCCCCGGCACCAGAGCGCTCCGCCAGCCGGATGCGGTCGATCATGCTGGAGATCGAGCTGGCAGCTACGATGATCGGGCTGCTCAGCGGCAATCCTAGATAGGTGGTGCGCATATCGGGCATGCTGAATCCCCTGTCGGAGAAGGACCCTTAAAGCATTGGCGAATCGCCCGGCCTGGAATAGTGACAGATATCCTCCAAATTGAAATGCCCTACGACACTATTGCCCTATAGGCTGCCTGTCTAGACTCAAACGTGGCCTGCCGGGGGCGGATTGCCCCGCAGGTCTCCGGAATGAAGGAGCACACCATGGCCAAGAAGAAGGCTGCGCGCAAGCTTGCGCCCTACGACGGCAACGCTGCGGCCGCACATGTCGCCTATGCCGTGAACGAGGTCATCGCCATCTACCCGATCACCCCCTCCTCACCGATGGGGGAGATCGCCGACGAAAAAGCCGCTCAGGGCGAGCCGAACATTTGGGGCACCGTCCCGGTGGTGGTGGAGATGCAGGCCGAAGGCGGCGCCGCCGGCGCCGTCCACGGCGCCCTCACCACAGGGGCCCTGACCACCACGTTCACCGCCTCCCAGGGCCTGCTGCTCATGATCCCCAATATGTACAAGATCGCCGGGGAGCTCACCGCAACCGTATTTCACATCGCCGCCCGTTCGGTGGCGGCACAGGCCCTCTCGATCTTCGGCGATCACAGCGACGTGATGGCCTGCCGGGGCACCGGCTGGGGGATGCTGGCCTCCAACAACGTCCAGGAAATCATGGATCTGGCCCTGATCGCTCATTCCACCACCCTGCAGGCCCGGGTGCCGTTCCTGCACTTCTTCGACGGTTTCCGCACCTCCCACGAGATCCAGAAGATCGAAGAGCTGACCTTCGACGACATCCGGGCGATGATCGACGACGAACTGGTCGCCGCCCACCGGAGCCGCGGCCTCACCCCCGATCGTCCCTCCATGCGCGGCACCGCCCAGAACCCGGACGTCTTCTTCCAAGCCCGCGAGACCGTCAACCGCTACTACCTGGAAACGCCTGCCATCGTGCAAGGCGCCATGGATCGCTTCGCCAAGCTGCTGGGGCGGCAGTACCGGCTGTTCGACTACGTCGGAGCCCCGGATGCCGAACGGGTGGCGGTGATGATGGGATCCGGCGCAGACACCATGCACGAAGTGGTGGAGAACCTGGTTGCGCAGGGGGAGAAAGTGGGCCTGGTCAAGGTGCGGTTGTACCGCCCGTTTGCCGGGGAGGCCCTGGTCGAAGCGCTCCCGCCCGGGGTCCGGAAACTGGCGGTGCTCGACCGCACCAAGGAACCGGGCGCCCAGGGAGAACCCCTGTACCTGGACGTGCAGAACGCGCTGGCGGAAGCTTCGGCAGCCGGCGTCTGGAAGGGGCCGGTTCCTCCGGTCGTGGGCGGGCGTTACGGATTGGGCTCCAAAGAGTTCACCCCCGGTATGGCCAAGTCCGTGCTGGATAACCTCAAAGACGAGCGGCCCAAGAATCACTTCACCGTCGGGATCGTGGATGACGTGGCCGGAACCAGCCTGCCCTGGCAGGCCGACTTCGGCAGCGCTTCCCCCGGCGTGCACCGGGCCATGTTCTACGGGCTGGGCGGCGACGGCACGGTGGGGGCCAACAAGAACTCGATCAAGATCATCGGCAAGGCCACCGACTTCTTCGCTCAGGGCTACTTCGTGTACGACTCGAAGAAGTCTGGATCGCTGACCGTTTCACACCTGCGCTTCAGCCCCCAACCCATCCGCAGCAGCTACCTGATCGACCAGGCCGAGTTCCTGGCCTGCCACTCCTTCACCTTCCTGGAGCGGCTGGACATCCTCAAGGACCTCAAGCCCGGCGGGACCTTCCTGCTCAACAGCCCCTATCCGCCCGACCAGGTCTGGGAGCAGCTGCCCCGGCCGGTGCAGCAGGCGCTGATCGACAAGCACGCCAGGTTCTACGTAATCGACGCCTACTCGCTGGCGAAAACGCTGGGCCTGGGGGCCCACATCAACATCATCATGCAGTCGGCCTTCTTCGCCATCTCCGGCGTGATCCCGCAGGATCAAGCCATGGAGATGATGGCGCTGGCGGTGGAAGACACCTACGGCGAGAAGGGCCGCAGCGTGGTGGAAATGAACCTCAAGGCGGCCGCGCTGGCACGCGAGCGCATCCACGAGATCACGCTGCCCAAGCAGGCCACCAGCACTCTGGACTTGCGGCCGCCGGTCCCGCCAGAGGCCCCGGACTTCGTCCAGCGGGTGACCGCGGAGATGATTGCCTACCGGGGCGACCTACTGCCGGTGTCGGCGCTGCCGCAGGATGGCACGTATCCGGTGGGCACCTCCCGCTTCGAGAAGCGCAACATCGCGCTAGAAATCCCGGTGTGGGATCCGGAGGTGTGCATCCAGTGTAATCAGTGCGCGCTGGGCTGCCCGCATGCCACCATCCGGCCCAAAATCTACGCCGAGACCTATGCCAACGGCGAAGCCCCTTCCGGCTGGCAGGCCACCCCGGCCAAAGGCCGTGGGATGGAGGGCCTGGTCTACACGCTGCAGGTGGCTCCGGAGGACTGCACTGGCTGTGGGGCCTGCGTGCACATCTGCCCGGCCTACGCCAAGGATGCGCAGGGCAAGCGCACCGAGCGCAAGGCCATTCAAATGGCCCCGCAATCGCCGCTGCGCGAGCAGGAGTCGGCCAAGTGGGCCTACTTCCTAGAAATCCCCGACACCGATCCATCGCTCTTCAACCGCTACAGCACCAAGGGCTCGCAGTTCCTGCCCGCCATGTTCGAATTCTCCGGCGCCTGCGCCGGCTGCGGCGAAACCCCCTACCTCAAACTGCTGACCCAACTGTACGGCGACCGTCTGATGATTGCCAACGCCACCGGCTGCTCCTCGATCTACGGCGGCAACCTGCCGACCACCCCCTACACCACGCGCTTCGACGGGCGGGGTCCGGCCTGGGCCAACTCGCTCTTCGAGGACAACGCTGAATTCGGCCTGGGCATGCGGCTGACCTTCGACAAGCTGGGCGAACAAGCCCGCAACCTGCTGACCGACTGGTCGACCGACGGACTGCAGCAGCTCTCGCAGGACATCCTGGCGGCCGACCAGACCAGCCAGGAGGGCATCGAGACCCAGCGTGCTCGGGTGGCGGAGCTCAAGCAGCTGCTGGAGAATTCAGCCGCGCCGGAAGCCCGCCGCCTGCTCAGCCTGGCCGACTACCTGGTGCCCAAGAGCGTGTGGATCGTGGGCGGGGATGGCTGGGCCTACGATATCGGTTACGGCGGGCTGGACCACGTCTTGGCCTCGGGCCGCAAGGTCAACGTGCTGGTGCTGGACACCGGCGTGTACTCCAACACCGGGGGGCAGGCCTCCAAGGCTACCCCGCGGGCGGCGGTGGCCAAGTTTGCCTCCGGCGGCAAGGACATGCCGCGCAAGGATCTCGGCGCCATCTCGATGAGCTACGGCAACATCTATGTGGCCCAGGTGGCCTACGGCGCCAACATGACCCAGCTGGTCAAGGCCTTTCAGGAGGCCGACGCCTATCCCGGTCCGGCCCTGATCATCGCCTACAGTCACTGCCTGATGCAGGGCATCGACATGACCACCGCCACCGACCTGCACAAGGAGGCGGAGGCCAGCGGCTTCTGGCCGCTCTACCGCTTCAACCCGACACTAACCGGCCAGGGCAAGAACCCGCTGCAGTTGGATTCCAAGCCTCCCAGCGGCAACCTGGAGGAGTTCGCCTACAAGCAGATCCGCTTCCGCTCGCTGCGGTCGGCGGATCCGGAGCGGGCCGAGCGATTGCTGAATTCGCTGCGCAACGACGTCAGCGCCCGCTGGAAGTACTTCGAGCAGATGGCGGCGCTGGATCTCTAGCGGTACGACTCCGCCTGCAAGGTGAACAGCCGGGCATAGGTGCCGCCCAGCGCCAACAGTTCGGCGTGGCTGCCCTGCTCGATGATGCGGCCCTGGTCGATCACGTAGATGCGGTCGGCCATGCGTACGGTGGAGAAGCGGTGGCTGATCAGCACCGCCATCTTGTCCTCGGTCAGCTCCTTGAAGCGCTGAAACACCAGCAGTTCGTTCTCCGCGTCCAGCGCGGCGGTCGGCTCGTCCAGAATCAGGATCTCGCAGTCGCGCATGAATGCCCGCGCCAGGGCGATCTTCTGCCATTCCCCGCCGGACAAATCCCGCCCCTTGGAGAACCAGCGGCCCAGGGTCGTGTCGTAGCCCTCCGGCAGGGAGCTGATGACATCATGCGCGCCGCTCTTGCGCGCCGCACCTTCGACCCGGGGTCGGTCCTCCACGGCTTCGATCTGCCCAAACCCCACATTCTCTCCGGCGCTCAAGTGGTAGCGGACGAAGTCCTGGAAGATCACGCCGATGCGCCGGCGCAGGTCTTCCGGCCTCAATTCCCGCAGATCCACTCCGTCGATCAGGATCTCACCCTCGGTCGGATCGTACAGGCGCGCCAACAGCTTGATCAAGGTGGTCTTGCCCGCTCCGTTGGGGCCGACCAGGGCGATCTTCTCGCCGGGTCGGATGCGGAAGCTGACATCCCGCAGCACCCAGTCTTGCTGGCCTTCATAGCGGAAGCCCACCTTGCGGAACTCGATGCCGCCTCGCCCGTTGGGGGAGATGTGTGCAGACTGGGCCGGTATCGGCATGAGCGGCTGAAGCTCGAGAAAAGCAAACAGATTGCTCATGAATAGGCCGTTCTCGTACAGTTCGCTCAGCCCCCAGAAGATCGACTCGAAGGTCTGCTGGCTGCTGCGGAAGATGCCCAGGTACAGGGTCATGTCGCCCAGGGTGATCAGCCGGCCGACGGCGCGCCACACGATCCAGGCGTAGGAGCCGTAGTAGCTCAGGGTGGCCAGCAGCCCCCAGCCGAGCGAGGCCAGGCTGCGGCGCTGGGCGATGCCCTGATCCTCCCGCAGGAATTTCCAGAACAGCGTCGCGTAGCGGCCCAGCAGCGGCTCGCCCAGGCCGAAGAGCTTGACCTCCTTGACGGCGTCGTAGTCGGTGAGCAGGTGTTCCAGGTAGTGCAGTTTGCGCGCCTCCGGCGCTCGCCAGGAGATCACCCGGAAGGTCAGGTCGGCATAGCTGCTCTGGGCGATGAAGGCTGGCAGGGTGGCCAGGAAGAGAATCAGCGCCAGCAGCGGGCTGAAGCGCAACAGCAGCGCGCTGAAGGACAGCAGGGTCAGGACATTCTGCACCAGGTAGAAGCCGCCGTTGACGATCTGCAGCCCGCGCCAGTCCGCTTCCCGGCGGGCGTTCTGCAGCTTGTCGTAGTACTCGGCGTTTTCGAAGTGCGAAAGGTCGAGCTCCAGCGCCTTGCGGATGATGCGGGTGTTGATGCTCAGATTGAGCCGGGCGTGCAGGATGTGCTCGGTGAGGCTGCGGGCCTGTCCGATGACCGATTGCAGCACCAGCAGCCCAAACTCGGCCGCCAGCAGCGGCGCGATGGCGCGCAGCCCGTCCTGAGGAGCAGCCCGGGTTTGGATGGCGGCCACCACGGCATCCACGATGAGCTTGCCGACCCAGGCCTGGCCGGCCGGGAGCAGCGATCCCACCACCGTCCACACCCCCATCAGCACCGCGGATGGATGATGCGAAT
>Ga0214473_10003454_pt1 | contig 19172 bp, 20 predicted proteins | sample RVTome_7_FD_203509 | JGI IMG/M metagenome (GOLD analysis project Ga0214473, IMG submission 203509) | Soil microbial communities from uranium-contaminated site in the Upper Colorado River Basin, Wyoming, United States - RVT98D197 | ecosystem: Environmental > Terrestrial > Soil > Contaminated >... | reverse complement strand
CATACGTCGGGGAAGGGGAGATCCAGCGGGTCGTGGAGCACCTCCGCGCGCAGGGGGCGCCGGTGTTCGAACTCTCCATCACCGCCCCGCCGCCCGGGGAGGAGGAGCCGGACCCGTCGATGGACGAAAAGTTCGACGAGGCCGTGGAGGTCGTCGTGCAGGCCGGCCGGGCCTCCGTGTCGATGCTGCAGCGCCGCCTGCAGATCGGCTTCAACCGGGCCGCCCGGATCATCGAGGAAATGGAGCGGCAGCGGATCGTGGGGCCCTCCGAGGGAGGAAAGCCCCGGGAAGTCTACGTGGCACGCAAGGAGTAGGATCCCGGCGCCGCGAAGCGGAACCGCAACGCCTGCGTGACGAGCCGGAAGGGGTCGGATGATCAAAGCGGTCGTGTTCGATTTCGGGAACGTCATCTGCAAGTTCGACAACGACGTGTTCCTCCGCAGCCTGCGTCCCCACACCGAAAAGAGCTTCGGCGAACTGAAGGATGCGATCTACGCGTCGGACCTGCCGCGCCGGTACGAGACGGGGCTGGTCTCGTCGGAGGAGTTCTTCCGCGAGGCGGCGCGCAAAGGGAACCTGTCGGTCTCGATGGGAGAGTTCTTCCGGGCTTTCACGGAGATCTTCACCCCGATCCCCTCCACGTTCGCCCTGATCCGGGAGCTCAAGAGCAGGTACAGGGTCGGGCTGCTGTCGAACACCAACGAATGGCATTACGAGCATTACTTCAAAAGCGTGGAGGTGTTCCCCCTGTTCGACTCCGTTACGCTCTCCTTCGACGTCAAGGAGATGAAGCCGGGGGCGGGGATCTACCGGGACGCACTCGGCAAGCTCGATGTCCCGCCGGAGGAGTGCGTATTCATCGACGACATCGAGGCGTATACCGAAGGGGCGAGGCGCGTGGGGATGAACGGGATCCGCTACGTGTCGCACGATTCGCTCGTGGAGTCGCTGCGGGCGCTCGGCGTGGGGGCGTGAAGGGGCCGCCCCGGAGGCGTAGCGACTTCCTGCCCGGTTTTCGATGCCGCCTTCGCCCTGCGCTTCTGGTGTAAAATAGGGGACCGGTTGCGATGTCGCCGGGGAAGGAGATTTCCGTGTCGAAGCACCCGGCGGTTCGGGCCGCGCTGGCGGCCCTCTTTCTTTTTCTGGCGCACGCCGTCCCGGCGGGGAGCGAGGAGCACGGGGAGGCGCTTCTGCAGAAGGTCGCCCGGAAATACGCGGCGTCCAGGACGTTCTCCGCGAAGTTCCGCCAGGAAGTTCCCTTGCAGAACCTGGGGATCGTGCGCAAGGCCTCCGGGCAGGTCTACTTCGAGCGGCCGCTGAAGATGCGCTGGGATTACCGCGGCAAGGACGCACAGGTCTTTCTCGCCGACGGGGAGTACCTGTATTTCCGGCCTGCCGACTCCCCACAGGTCTTCCGGCGGAAGCTGGACGAGAAGGCGCTCGGGGGAAGGGTCCCTCTCCTGCTGCTCTTCGGGAAGGGAGAGATCACCGAGCTCTTCCGCGTGGAGCAGGCGGTTTCGAGGAAGGGGGGCGAAGAGACCGCCCTGCGGCTCGTTCCTCGCGACGACGGCGCGCCGGAGGTACGGCGGGTCGACCTTGTGGTGGGGAACGGAGATCTCATCGTGCGGGAGATCCACATCTACGACCGCCTGGGCGGGGGAAACCACCTCTATCTCGATGGGACGGAGCTCGACCCTTCCCTTCCCGCCCGCCTGTTCCGGTTCCAGCGGCCGCAAGGCGTCGAGGTCGTCGACGGATGAACGCGGGAAAGCCTCCCACGGTGCGCATCGTGACGCTGGGCTGCGCCAAGAACGCTGTTGACAGCGAGGTTATGAACGGCCTCCTCGCGGAGGAGGGATGCCGGGTCGTCGCCGGGGGCCGCGCGGACGTGGCCGTCGTCAACACCTGCGGCTTCATCCGCGACGCCAAGGAGGAGTCGATCGAGGAGATCCTTTCGCTCGCGCGGGCCAAGGAGAAGGGGAGGATCCGCCGCCTGGTCGTGGCGGGCTGCATGACGACCCGCTACCGGGACGATCTCCCGAAGCTGCTACCGGAAGTGGACCTTTTCGTCGGACCGGGCGATCTCCCCGCGCTGCCGGGCCTCATCCGGAAGCTGCTGGAGGGCGACGCACCGAGGACGCACATCGCGGGAGGCGCGCTTCCCGACGAGGCCTACGGGCGCCGCGTTCCCGTGGAGGGCTGCGCATCGGCGTTCCTGAAGATCCAGGAGGGATGCGGCAACCGCTGCACCTACTGCACGATCCCCATGATCCGGGGGCCGCTGCGCAGCAGGGCGAAGGACTCCGTCCTCGCGGAGGTCCGGATGCTCGTCCGCAAGGGGGCCCGCGAGATCAACCTGGTCGGCCAGGACATCACCTCGTTCGGAGCGGACCGCGGCGGGAAGAGGGCGCTCGCCCCACTCGTCCGGGAGATCTGCGCGGTCCGCGGCGTGCGGTGGGTTCGCCTGCTGTACCTGTACCCTGGCAGGATCGACGACTCCCTGATCGACCTCCTGGCGACGGAGAGGAAGGTCTGCCGCTACCTCGACGTTCCCGTCCAGCACATCGACGCGAAAATCCTTGCGCGGATGGGCCGGAGCTACGGGCCGGAGGACGTGCAAAGACTCGTCCGCCGCCTGCGGGAGCGACTGCCGGGCGTCTTTCTGCGGACCTCCCTGATCGTCGGCTTCCCGGGAGAGACCGAAAGGGCGTTCGACCGTCTGCTCCGGTTCGTCCACGAGACCCGGTGGGACTACCTCGGGGTGTTCCCGTATTCCCGGGAGGAGGGGACCCCCGCCCACGAGATGCGTCCCCAGGTCCCCGAGGCGGTGAGGCGGGAGCGGGCGCGCCGCATCCAGGACGTCCAGGCGGACATTCTCGCCGCCGGAAACGCAGCGATGAAGGGGAAGGAAGTGGAGGTCCTGGTGGAGAAAACGCTTCCCCGGGGGGGTGCGGTCGGCCGCCACAGGGGGCAGGCGCCCGAAGTCGACGGCAACGTCGTCCTCTCCGGTTACGCGGGGAGCGCGGGCGGCTTTTGCCGGGCAAGGATCACCGGCGCGCGGGAGTGGGACCTGCTCGCAAAACCGGTTGACACCGGTACGTCTCCGGTTATACTAACGTAATTTTTAAATCCCGTCTGGGGGCATACGTCGCATGAAATCGCTGAAGGACATGCTGCTCCGCATGCGTGAAGAGCTTGTGCGGGATATCGCCCGGCGGTCCAAGCCCTCAACCGAGGGGCTCATGCCGGACATCGGGGATATCCTCGACTCGGTATCCGAGGAACGGACGCGCGAGCTGGACATGATCCTCACCGACCGGGAAAAGAAGAAGCTGCTGCAGATCGACGACTCTCTCGACCGGATCGAGGACGGGTCGTACGGGCTCTGCGAGGAGTGCGGCGTGAAGATCCCAAAGGGGCGCCTGAAGGTGATGCTCTTCGCGAAGTACTGCGTGGAATGCCAGGAAAAGCTCGAGCGTGAGGAGAAGTACATGCGGGAGGAGTCGGAGGAGGGGATCAAGAAGGTCCCCGCCGGCGAGGTCGAGGAGTAGCGCCGCCTCCGCCCGCGCCCGTCCGATTGCCTTACTCCGTGGATTTTTCTTTCCTGTAGGAAGCCACCCCCCGGTTGTGTTCCTGAAGGGTCCTCGAAAACGCGTGGGAGCCGTCGTTGCGCGAGACGAAGTACAGGTAATCCGCGTCCGCGGGAAAAAGCGCCGCCCGGATGGCCGAGATCCCGGGGTTGGCGATCGGCCCCGGCGGGAGCCCGCGGTTCACGTACGAGTTGTACGGCGACTGCGTCTGCAGGTCTTTCTTCGTCAATTCGGCACCGAACCGCTTCAGTCCGTAGATCACGGTGGGATCCATCTGGAGAGGCATCCCCAACGCGAGGCGGTTCCGGATCACGGCGGACACCAGGGGTTCCTCCTCCTTCACCCCCGTTTCCTTCTCGATGATCGAGGCGATGGTGACGATCTCCAGCAGGGAATAGCCCGCTTCCCGGGCCCGGGCCTCCCACTCGGGGAGAAATCTTTGGCGGAACTGCCGGGCCATGATTTCCAGAATGTCCTCGGCGGACATCGACTTTTCCAGCTGGTAGGTTTCCGGGAAGAGGAACCCCTCGGCCGTGGCCCCGGGAATCCCCAGGCGGCGCAGGACCGCGGGAGACGCGGCGGTTTCGAGGAACTTCCCCGGGTCGGCAAGCTCCCGTCTGCCCAGGATCTCCGCGATGTCGTACAGGTTCGATCCCTCGGGGACCGTCACGGCGTAGTGGGTGACCTCGCCGCGGTAGAGCTTCCACCAGACCTCGACGGCCGAAGGGGGGTCGGGGAAGGAGTATTCCCCGTGCCTCATCCGCTTTCCCGTCCTCGTTCCGACGACCAGCATCCTAAAGATGAGGGGATGCCGCAGGATGTTTTTCGCGGCCAGAAGCCGGGAGACCTCGGAGGAGGAGCTTCCCCTGGGAACGAGCGCCGTGGCAGGCCGCCAATCCTTCGAGGAGGGCGTGTCCATGAGCAGGAAGGCGAGGACGACGATCGCCGCCAGCAGCAGCACGAGGAAAGCCTTGCGTCCCTGCGAAACCACCGGTTGGCCTATTTCCGGTTCCGGGCGTCCAGAGCGGATTGCAGGAGGAGGGCGGCCGCGAGACTGTCGCGGACCTCTTTTCGTTTCTCCCTGCGCACCCCTGCCTCGATGAGATAACGCTCCGCCTGGGCCGTCGTCATCCGTTCGTCCCACGGCACGACCGGCACGCCGAGACGGTCCCGGACCTTCTCCCCGAACGCCCTGGCCCTGGCCGCCTGGGTCCCTTCGGAGCCGTCGGAGTGCATCGGAAGGCCGATCACCACGGTTTCCACGCCGTATTCGGCCGCCAGCGACGCGACCGCCTCGATGTCCTTGCGGTCCCCTTCCCGGCGGATCGCCGAAAGCTGCTGGGCGGTGATGCCGAGGGGATCGGACACTGCGACGCCGATGCGGCGGCTTCCGAAGTCGAGGGCGAGCACCCGCCCGCGGATGGTTTCCATGATCGATGTTCTCCTTGGGAGAGTGTACGTTTCCCCGCCGCGCACCGTCAACCTCGGCGACGGCCTCGATGACGGCCGACGACATTGACGAACCGTCCGCCCTCCGGTATGACTATACGCATTGCGGAGGGTGGATGCCGGGAGCGATCACCGAAGTGGCCGGGGTCCTGTTGGGACACGCACACGATTTTGGCCGTGGTTCCGGGGTCACGGTCCTGAGGTTTCCCGGCGGCGCCGCCGGGGCGGCCGATATCCGGGGGGAGGCCGCGGGGACCCGTCAGATGGACTCCCTGCTCCGTCCCCATCCCGCATCGCGCATGCACGCCCTGGTTTTCGCGGGAGGAAGCGCCTTCGGGCTCGACGCCGCGGCGGGGGTCATGCGTTATTTGGAGGAGGCGGGAGAGGGATTTCCCACTCCAGCGGGCGTGGTGCCGATCGTTCCGACCGCGGTGATCTACGACCTGGGGTTCGGCGACCCATCCTTTCGACCCACGGCGGAGATGGGATACGCCGCCGCCTTCGCCGCGTCCGCGGCGCCGCCGGAGCGCGGTTCGGTCGGGGCCGGCGCGGGCGCCACGGTCGGCAAGGCCCTCGGCATGGGCCGTGCGATGAAGGGCGGCTTCGGGACGGCCTGCGAGGAGGAAGGCGGCGCGCGGGTAGGGGCATGCGCGGTGGTGAACGCTTTCGGGGACGTGGTGGACCCGGGCACGGGAAAATGGGTCGCGGGCGCAAGGAGCGAGGACGGGCGGGGGCCCGCGGGGACGGAAGGGCTGTTCCGCGCAGGGTTCCGCAGGGAGCCGTTCGCACCCGAAAACACGACGCTCGCCGTTGTCGCCACGGCGGACCTGCTCTCCCGGGACGAACTGTCGGGAGTCGCCCGGATGGCCCACGGCGCGTTGCTGCGCTCCATCCGGCCCGTCCACACCCCGATGGACGGGGACCTCGTCGTGGCGATATCCACCGGCGTCACCGGACGAAAGGGGAACGCGATGCAGACGGCCGTTCTGGGGGCTTGCGCCCTCGAACGGGCGATCTTGGACGGCGTGCGGAGCGCGGCCGGAACGCCGGCCGTTCCTTCCGTAAAAGAGCTGCGGGAAAAGGGGGGAGAACCGTGATTGACCGGATCGAGGAAACCCTTCGGAAGATGGCGCAGTCGGATCCGTCGACGGCCGTCCGGGAGGCCGCTGCTTCCGCCCTGGACCGGCTGCGCGCGAAACGCTCGGTCGGGTCCTACCTGCAGACCCTCCGGACGGGGTCCCTGGCGGACCGGATCCGGATCGTCCACTCCGCGGAGGACATCGGCGGACGGGAAGGGGTATCCCTGCTGCTGGCGGCGCTTTCCGACCCGGAATCCGAAGTGCGGGGGGCCTCCGCCCGCGCGCTTGCGTTTTCCCCCGCGGTTCCCGTCCTCAAGGCGCTGGCGGAGCGGCTTCCCAGGGAGGAGGGGGTCGTGCTGGGAAACCTCCTGGAGACGCTTGGAAAATCCCGCCGGAAGGAGCTTGCCCCCGTCATCGGGAAATACCTTGGGCACACCGACGCCTTCGTCTGCGGCAAGGCGGTGACCGCCTACGCCCTTGTGGCGGAAAAGGACGAGTGGGAGAAGATCCTTCTCCAGGCGGGATCGGAGAGCGATACGGTGCGCGCCGCGGTGGCCGGCGCGCTGGCGGAGTGGAGCGCGGCGGACCTTTAACCCTTACGCGGTCTCCATCGTCAGGTACAGCGCGCCCGAGGCCACTTCGGAATACAGGTTCGGGTTCACCGTTCCCACGATGGACCGGCGCCGGTCCCCGGCCGTACCTTCGGGCTCGCCAAGGTCCACCTGCTCCGGGCGGGGGAGAGGGTTTCCGCCCCGGTCGAACAGCACCATGACCTTCGGCGCCTCCTCGCCGGGCTCCCCCTGTCCGACGACCATTCCGATCTCGAGCGTATTCAACCGGACCATCGTACCGACGGGATAGATCCCCATCGTTTTCGCGAACGCCGCCACGATATACGAGTCCAGGGACTTTCCGGCGAGCTTCGTCATGATTTCCAGCGACTGGTTCGGGTACCGCGCCTTCTGGTAGGACCGCATCGTCGTCAGCGCATCGTAGCAATCGGCCACGGGGATGATGTTGGAGTGGGAGTGCACCTGATACCCCGGCTCCGGGGGAGGGTATCCCGAGCGGTCGAACCTCATGTGGTGCTCCAGGACCAGGAAGGCGGAATCAGGGCGGATGTGGGACATCTTCCCCAGCAGGTCGAACCCCTCCTGGGGGTGCTTCTTGATCTCCTCGAACTCATCCACGGTGAGCGTGCTGGGCTTCCGGATGAGATCGAGGGCCAGCTGGGTTTTACCCACGTCGTGCAGGAGGCCCGCGACGCCCACGTTGATCTTGTCCTGCCCCGGGAGGTGGAGAACGTCGGCGAGGGCGAGGGCGATGATCGCGACGTTGACCGAATGGTTGTAGGTGTACTCGTCGTAGTTCTTGATGAGCGTCAGCGCCAGCATGGCGTCCCGGTTCCGCTTGAGCATGCTGCTGATGTCCCGGGTCACGCGCTCGGACTCGGTCCCCGAGGGTATCCGCCCCAGCCGCACGTCCCGCATGACCGAGGACACCACCGTGACGGCGTTGCCGTAGATCTCGTTGGCGATGTCCTTGTCGTCCTTGTCGCTGTCCTCGATCGGCTTGACCCGGATGTGCGCGACCCCCGAGTTCGCGAGAAGCTTCCGGATCTCTCCCGGGGAAAGTCCCTGCTCTTTCGTCATGTGGAGGAACCGGACGAAGTTCTCCAGGTCCTCCAGCGTCAGGTCCTTCTCGAAGATGACCGCCGGCGCCCCGATCCGGGTGAGCCGGTCCACGAAGGACTCCAGGGGGGAGGTCAGGTTGAAGATGGGGAACCCCTCGAACACCAGGGTGCCGTCCGTGATGGCCAGCGCAAGCTCGGACCGGTCGGCGAAGAAAACGCGGAGATCCTTGTACACCTTCTCCACGGGGCTGCGCACGAGCGGGTGCGCGAGCGGGTAGAGCGCCCGGTTCTTCAGGGAGGTTCCCAGCGCCCGGATAAGGCTGGTGATCAGAAGCTCCTGGTCGCGCCGTTCCATCGCCGTCCCGGCCTATCCTTTCCTGACGAGGCGTTCCGCTTCCATCCGCAGGTATGGCTCCGGGGCGCGGGCGGCCTTCTCGAGGGCCTCGTTAGCCCGGGCCCCCCGTATCTTTGAGATGCTCCGGAGCGCGTGGGTTTTCATGTTGCGGAATTTTTTCGTCTCCCAGACGGCCTTGGTCCGCAGAATTTCCTCCAGCGCCGTGACCGCCTCGTCGGTGCCGATGGACCGCAGCGAATCGATCGCCTCGTGTGCCAGCCGGTAGAAGGGGAACAGGAACCGCCGGTGGACGACGCGCCGGTAGAGGACCAGGACGGCCTCCGGCTCCTTCTTCGAAGACATCGCCCCCGTCGCGGTGAGAGCGACGGTCTCCTCGGGGAAGAAGCAGAGCTCTCCCAGGGCGATGACCGCGGAGGGATGGGGGAGCTTCGACAGCGCCTTGATCGCCTCCTTTTTCACGCGGAGATCCGGGTGGGTCAGGACGGTGGCCACGTGCGGGGCGAGGTCGGGAAGCCCCAGGCTCCCCAGGATCGTCACCATGTTGCGGACCATGAACCACCGGGAGTCGCTCAGGTTCTCGAGGATGGCGGGGACGGCGGGCCTGCCGATCCGCGCGATGATTTCCACGATCGATTTCCTGACGAGTAGGTCCTCTTCCTCCGCGAGCGTCCGCAGGAGCGGCTTGACGGCCCGGTCCTCGAACGCCGCGAGGACGGTCTCCACCTCCTTGTTCCCCCTGCCGCCCTTGTCCCGAAGGAGATAGATATAGTGGGCGATCAGCTCGTCGGAGGCCAATTCCTTGATCCCGAGGCGCGCGAGGTTGGCGATCTCCGGGTTCTGCAGCGGGGGGCGCTCGATGTGGTCCGCGAAGATCTTCAAGGCCCGGGTGGCGTATTCGATCTTCCGGTCCATCCGCTCGTAGTAGAGCGCCTTCGACAGGGCGATGAGAAAATCGCGGTATTCGCTGACGTTAGTTTCCTTCTCGAGTAAGGTCAGCAGGTCTTCGATGGTCAGCTCCTCGGGGAGAACGTTCTGGAGCACGGACGGCTGATCGTCGGCCGCCTGGGCCGCGTCCCCCTCGGGCGGCGCCTGTTCCTTTTCCCTCTTGAGCATTTCCGTCAGCCCCTGGTAGTCCACGCGGTTCACCCAGATCCGCGAGATCTTTTCCCGGAGCAGCACGCGCTCCATGCCGCCCTCGTCCTGGATCTTCTCGATATCGCGGCCGAGGATGTCGAGGAACGCGATGACCTCGTTGGGTTTCAGGCCGGGCAGGAAGATGACCTTGCTCGCCCGGCGGATGTACAGCTCGCGGTTCAGGTCCGAAACCGACTTGTTCAGGACGGGAAGCGGATTTTCGTTGAAGAGAAGCGCGTTCTTGGTCACGTCGATCTCCAGCCCCATCTCCGGGAGAGGAATCTCCTCGAAATTGGAAATGATCTTGGAAATGGACTGGATCAGGGAAGGATGGCCCGGCGGATAGAAGCTTACGCCTTTCATCCCCTTGGCGAGCTCCGTCATCGCCTTGGTGATTTTCGGTATGAAATCGGCGTCCAGTTCAGGCATCGTTGCGGCGCGTCTCCACGCTTAGCCCGCATTTCTCGCCAGGCTTCTACTGCGGCGGCGGATACGGGCATGTCTACTGCGTTGTGCTCGGTCGGGCTCCTCGCCGTAGTGTCAACTACGGCTCCGGTGCCCTCGGTCGCGCGCCTTGTATCCAAGCCCGTCTCCACCGCCTCGTGACGAACCCCGGCGAGAAATGCGGGCTAACGGAAAAATCGTTTTATTTATTCCGCGGTCCTATATATACATGTAAAATTGATAACCTACTTATGTCCATCTTACAAGAGAATCGTTTCCGGGGGAACGTCGCCTGGCGGGCGGTGGCCTCCGGGATGGGGGTCGGGTATATCCCCCTGTTCCCCGGGACGTTCGGAACCCTCCTGGCCCTTCCGTTGTGGTACCTGGGAGGGGGCGCGGGCGTCGCGCACTTCGGGATGCTCGCCGCGGTGCTCCTGGTGTCGGTCCCGGCGGCGCGCGTGGAGATGCGGGAAACGGGGGTGAAGGACCCTCCCTCGGTGGTGATCGACGAGGTAGCGGGAATGCTGCTGGCGGCGACGGGGATCCCGTGGGGATGGAAGCCGGTCCTGCTGTTGTTCCTGCTCTTCCGGTGCTTCGACATCGTGAAGTTCGGGCCCGCTGCATGGGCGGACGCGCGGGAAGGGGCGGCGTACGTCGTCGCCGACGATCTCGTGGCCGGGGTGTACGCCCATCTTGCCTACCGGGGGATCGCGTGGCTGACCGGCTGATACGGAGCCGTGCCCGCCGGCTGGGAAAGGAGCTTGCGAGGTCGCGGAGCACGCTGGCCGTCGCGGAGTCCTGCACCGGGGGAGGATTCAGCGCCGCGATCACGGACATCCCCGGTAGCTCCGCGTATTTCCTGGGGGGCGTCGTAGCGTACTCCAATGCTTCCAAGACGAGGGACCTGGGCGTGGCGCAGGCGTCGATCGAATCGGGGGGCGCGGTGAGCGAAGCGGTTGCGCTCGCCATGGCGAAGGGGGCGAGGCGCCGGTTCGGGGCGCGGATCGGGGTGGGGATCACGGGGATCGCGGGGCCCGGCGGCGGGACGACGGATAAACCGGTGGGCACCGTTTGCCTTGGGATATCGGCGGGGAAGGTCCGGCGGTCGCACCGCAGGAGACTGAAGGGAGACCGGGAAACCCTCCGGCGGAAGGCGATCGCGTGGGCGCTCGATGAACTCCTTGCCGTCCTGACGGAATTGCGGAAGCAGGAAGGATGAGGGTTTTCATCGGCATCGGGCTTCCTGCGGAGTGCCGCCGGGCGATCAGGGAGGCGGTTTCCCCCCTGCGGGCGAAGCGGGCGCCGGTTTCCTGGACACCCGAGCCGAACCTCCATGTAACCTTGAAGTTTTTGGGGCAGACCCCCCCGGAGCGGGTCGATGAAATCGGCGCCCTGCTCGTCGAAACGGCCAAAGGCTTCGGGCCTTTCGAGTTCGCGGTAGAGGAGCCGGGAGGGTTCCCCACACTTCGCGCGCCGCGCGTTTTATGGGTGGGAATCCGGGAACCGCTTGAATTGGTCGGTAAGTTGCATGAGAATATGGAAAATGTGCTTTCCGGCGCAGGTTACCCGCGCGAGGGAAGGCGGTTCCACCCGCACATCACGGTCGGACGCGTTCGGGACCGGCTCCCCCCGGGATGGGGGGAGGAGTACGCGAAGGCCCTGTCGGGGAAATCGTTCGGCGTCGTCGGCGTGAGTTCGATCCAGCTGTACGAAAGCCGGCTTTCTCCCGGGGGGGCGGCGCACTACGTCCTGCGCGACGTGCCGCTGTTGCGGGAACCGGCGAACCCGGGAAGAGAGGAGAAGGAAAAATGAGTCAGGACGCGAACCGCCGGAAGGCGCTCGACATGGCGCTCCAGGCGATCGAGAAAAATTACGGGAAGGGCGCGATCATGCGCCTCGGGGCCGATATGCCGGCGAAGGACGTCCCCGTGATTTCGACGGGGGCGCTCTCCCTGGACGTGGCGCTGGGGATCGGCGGCATCCCCCGGGGGCGGGTGACGGAGATCTTCGGGCCGGAGTCCTCCGGAAAGACCACGCTGGCCCTGCACATCGTCGCCGAGGCGCAGCGGACGGGGGGGATCGCGGGGTTCATCGACGCGGAGCATGCGCTGGACCTTGCGTATGCGAGGAAGCTGGGCCTGAACACCGAGGATCTGCTGATCTCCCAGCCGGACACGGGGGAGCAGGCGCTCGAGATCGCGGAGATGCTGGTGCGCAGCGGAGCGCTCGACGTCCTGGTCGTCGACTCTGTGGCGGCCCTGGTCCCCAAGGCGGAGATAGAGGGGGAGATGGGGGACGCCCACATGGGCCTGCAGGCCCGCCTCATGTCCCAGGCGCTCCGCAAGCTCACCGCGACGATCAGCAAGTCGCAGACGGCGGTCATCTTCATCAACCAGATCCGGATGAAGATCGGCGTGATGTTCGGGAACCCGGAAACGACGACCGGCGGCAACGCCCTCAAGTTCTATGCGTCCGTCCGGATGGACATCCGCCGCATATCGCAGATCAAGAAGGACGACGAGATCTCCGGGAGCCGCACGCGGGTCAAGGTGGTCAAGAACAAGCTGGCGCCCCCGTTCCGGGAAGCGGAGTTCGACATCCTGTACGGGGAAGGGATCTCGCGGGAGGGGGACCTGCTGGACGTAGGGACCGAGCTCGGCATGGTCGAGAAGAGCGGCGCGTGGTACTCCCTCGACGGGGAGCGGATCGGACAGGGGAGGGAGAACGCAAGAAGCTTCCTCAAGGAGCACAAGGAGGTCGCCCTCGACCTGCGGAAGAAGATCCTGGCGCACTACGGGATCGGGGAAGCCGCGCGCGCCGCGCAGGAAGGGGCGAAGTAATTGGAGCTCAACGAGATCCTCAAATCGGCGATCCACCACGGGGCCTCCGACGTCCATCTGAAGGCCGGGCTCCTCCCGGTCCTCCGGATCAACGGCAAGCTCGTGCCTCTCAAGGTGGAGGACCCCCTCCGGCCGGAGGAACTGGTCGCCATGAGCTCCGCCATCCTCGGCGAGGAGCAGCAGCGGCGCTTCCAGAGGACCCACGAGATGGACTGTGCCCACAGTGTGTCCGGCCTGGGGAGGTTCCGCGTCAACCTTTTCATCCAGCGCGGGACGATCGGGATGGTGTTCCGCGTCGTCCCGGTGGGGGTCCAGTCCTTCGAGGAACTGCACCTGCCGAAGGTAATGGAAAAGATCGCGCTGGAGAACCGGGGGCTGATCCTCTGCACCGGGACCACGGGCTGCGGGAAATCGACGACGCTGGCCGCGATCATCGAGCACATCAACTCCCACCGGAGCTGCCACGTCATCACGATCGAGGACCCCATCGAGTTCCTCCTCCGCGACCGGAAGAGCATCATCAACCAGCGGGAGCTGGGGGTGGACACCGTCTCGTTCTCGGGGGCGCTCCGGAGCGCCCTGCGCCAGGACCCCGACGTGATCCTGGTGGGCGAGATGCGCGACCTGGAGACGATGGAGACGGCGCTCACGGCCGCCGAGACGGGACACCTTGTCCTCTCCACGCTGCACACGCTGGACGCCGCCGAGACGATCAACCGCATCGTCGGGGCCTTCCCTCCCTACCAGCAGAAGCAGGTGCGGAACCAGCTCGCCGTCATTCTCCGGGCGGTCATCTCCCAGCGGCTGGTCCCGCGGGCCGACGGGAAGGGCCGCGTTCCGGCCATCGAGGTCATGATCAACACGGCCCGCGTCCGGGAGTACATCGAGGACAAGGACAAGACGAAGAAGATCCGGGAGGCGATCCTGCAGGGGTACGTGAGCTACGGGATGCAGACCTTCGATCAGTCCCTCATGGCGCTCTACAAGGACGGCCTGATCACCCTGGACGAGGCGCTCCGGCAGGCCTCGAACCCCGACGACTTCGCGCTCCGCGTACGCGGCGTGTCCTCGACCTCGGACTTGAGCTGGGAGGACTTTGACAAGACCGTTCCGCAGCCGAAGAAGCCGTAGGGACGGCGAGCCGGACCCGTCCGCCGGCGGGGCGATGGAGGCGGCGCTGCGGATGCTGGCCCGGCGAGCCCTTAGCGAGGGGGAGATCCGCGGCCGGCTGGCGAAGAAAGGGTTTCCCGACGGCCCGGCGCAGGCGGCGATCCTCCGCCTGCGGGAGCTCGGCCTGGCGGACGATCCGAAGCTGTGCGGGCAGCTGGTCCGCTACTACCGCGAGACCCGCGGCTACGGTCCGGCGAAGATCGCGTGGACCCTGCGGACGCGCGGTTTCCCGCGGGAATTGATCGAGGATTCCGTGCGGCGGGGCTGCTCTCCGGAAGAGGAAATCGCAGACGCCGCAGCGGCCCTGCGGAAGAAGTTCCGCGGCGGGCTCCCCCCGGGGCGGGAAGGGGCCGCCCGCGCGTACCGCTTCCTCGCGGGGCGCGGGTTCTCCCCCGACGCCTGCCGGAGGGCCGTCGGGAGAATGCCGAAAGACATCCACGAAGGAGAGGACCCAATCCCTTGACGATGACCGGAGCCGATCTTCGCGCCGCATTCCTATCCTATTTCGAACGGCAAGGCCACCGGGTCCTTCCCGGGTCCTCGCTGATCCCGGGGAACGACCCCACCCTGCTGTTCACGAACGCAGGCATGGTGCAGTTCAAGGAGAACTTCCTGGGGATGGGGCCCGCCGACCTGAAGCGGGCGGCGACGTCCCAGCGATGCCTGCGCGTCAGCGGAAAGCACAACGACCTCGAAAACGTCGGCTACACGGCGCGGCACCACACCCTCTTCGAAATGCTTGGGAACTTCTCCTTCGGCGACTACTTCAAGCCCGATGCGATCTTCTTCGGGTGGGATTTCCTCACCCGCGAGGTCGGGCTCGACGGGAAGCGGATGACCGTTTCCGTCTTCCGGGAGGATGACGAGGCGTACGACATCTGGCACAAGAAGATGGGGATTCCAGCTTCCCGGCTCGTGCGGTTCGACGAGAAGGACAACTTCTGGGCGATGGGGCCGACGGGCCCCTGCGGGCCGTGCTCCGAGATCATCTACGACCAGGGAGAGGGGACCGGGTGCGGGCGGCCCGGCTGCGCGGTGGGCTGCGACTGCGACCGGTTCCTGGAGATATGGAACCTCGTCTTCATGCAGTTCAACCAGGACGAAAGCGGCAAGCGGACGCCGCTGCCCAAGCCGAGCATCGACACGGGGATGGGGCTGGAACGGCTGGCCGCGGTGTCGCAGGGGGTGAAAAGCAACTACGACACCGACCTTTTCTTGCCGATCCTCGCGGAGATCTCCCGCCTCAGTTCCGTTCCGGCGGGGAAATCGAAGACGACCGACGCCGCGATGCGGGTGATCGCCGACCACGCCCGGGCTACGGCGTTTCTCATCGCCGACGGCGTTCTCCCCTCCAACGAGGGCCGCGGGTACGTCCTGCGGCGGATCATGCGGCGCGCGTTGCGTCACGGGAAGAAGCTGGGGTTCGACGGGCCGTTCCTCCACAGGGTGGCTGCCGTGGTGGTGAAGGAGTTCTCGCCGGCCTACCCGGAGCTGGGCAAGAGCGCCTCCTTCATCGACACCATCGCGCTTCACGAGGAAAAGAGGTTCCTGGAGACGCTCGACGCGGGCCTGCGGATGGTCGAGGACGAGTTTTCGCGCATCGGCAAGGCGGGGGGCGCCGTCTTCGCGGGCGACGTGGCGTTCAAGCTCTACGACACCTACGGCTTCCCCGTGGATCTCACGGCCGATCTCTGCCGCGAGCGGGGGGTCGCCCTCGACGCGCAAGGGTTCGAGACGGAGATGGATAAGCAGCGGGCCCAGTCCAGGGTTTCCTGGAAAGGAGGCGAAGCCGCCGCTTCCGACGCCGCCGCGAATTTACTGGCCGGCGCCGGGATCGCAGTGGAGTTCGTCGGGTACGACCGGACCGCGGCGGCCGCGAACGTGACGGCCCTGTTCCGCAAGGGGGAGCGGGTCGGGAAGGCCGCGGCGGGAGAGGAGATCGACCTCGTGACCGACGTCACCCCCTTCTACGGGGAGTCGGGAGGGCAGGCCGGGGATGTGGGGACCGGCGCCGGCAAGGGGTTCCGGATCCAGGTTCTCTCCACCCGGAAACCCTCCGCCGACATCATCGTCCATCACGCGAAGGTGACGGATGGATCCGTCGGAGAAGGGCAAGTCGTCGAGCTGTCCGTCGATGAGGAGGTCCGCGGGCGGACGCAGGCCAATCACACCGCGACGCACCTGCTCCAGGCGGGCTTGCGCAAGGTGCTGGGTTCCCATGTCAAGCAGGCGGGCTCCTACGTGGGGCCGGACAAGCTCCGCTTCGACTTCACCCACTTCGAGGCGGTTCCCGCCGAGGCGCTGTCCCAGGTGGAGGATTTCGTCAACGACGCGGTCTTCACGGCGACGCCGGTCGCCTGGGAGCTCCTGCCGTACGACCAGGCGATCGCCGCCGGAGCGATGGCGTTCTTCGGGGAGAAATACAGCGACACCGTCCGGATGGTCAGCGTGCCGGGAGTGAGCCGGGAGCTGTGCGGGGGGACGCACGTCCGGAACACGGGGGAAATCGGACTTTTCCGCATCGTCTCGGAAGGCGCGCTCGCCGCGGGAGTAAGGCGCATCGAGGCGCTCACCGGAAAGGCGGCCCTTCGAGCCTTGCGGGACGAAGCCGCGCTCCTGCACACGGTTTCCCGCGACCTCAAGGTTTCCCCTGCCGACGTACCGGAGCGCGTCCGGAAGCTGTTCGCCCAGATCAAGGCGCTCGAGAAGGATCTCCAGGAGTCCCGGCGCAGGGGGGCGAAGGACCTCATCGGGGAGGTGATGGGCAAGGCGTCCCAGGCGGGGGCCCTGACACTCGTGGCCGCGGAGGTCGAGCCGATGGACGCCGCGGAGCTGCGGGAGCTTGCCGACCGGGTCAAGGGGAAGCTGAAAAGCGGGATCCTGCTGCTGGGGACCGTCCAGGAAGACCGGTGCCACCTCGTCGCGGGCGTGACCGGGGACCTGACCGGCGCGTTTTCCGCCAACGACATCGTAAAGAAGGCGGCGGCGTTCGTGGGCGGCGGCGGCGGCGGGCGCAAGGACATGGCCCAGGCGGGCGGGTCGAAGACCGACGCCCTTCCGGAGGCGCTTGCGTCGCTTTCGTCCTGGGTGAAGTGATCCCGCCGCATCGAGACGAGCCCCGGTGAGAAATGCGGGTTACGGGGCCGCCATCTCCCGGTCGAGCGTGTTGAGGTAGAGCTGGACGAGCTTGTTCGTCGGGTCCCGGTAGAGCGCCTTTTCCCAAGCCAGGCGCGCGTCTTCTTTTTTCCCGGACAGGTAGAGAAGGATTCCCTGCTGGATCATCGCCTGGATGCTGCCCGGGTGGCTGGCAAGTACCCGCTTCACCTCCACCAGCCCGTCCGCCGGCCTCCCCGCCTCCCGCAGCGCCACGGCCATGCGGATGCGCAGGTCGGGGTATTCGGGAGCGACCGTGAGCGCCTTCCGGTACTCCCCGATGGCGTCCTCGTACTGCCCCAGCGCGAGATAGAGCTCCCCCAGCTCCGCGTGGAGGTTGGCGATCTTCCCGCGGAAGAGGCTCCCTTTCGCGGGGTCGCCCGCGCGGTCGACGGAAACGCTTGCGCGCCGGTAGACGGACTTCGCTTCCTCGTACCGGCCCATGTCGTTGAGCGTGATGGAGAGCGAAAGGAGGACCTCCGTGTACTCCGGGTTGAGGCCGAGCGCCTTCTCGAAATGCTCCACGGCCTGGAGGAGCTTTCCCCACTGGTGGTAGATCAGGCCGAGGATGTATTGGATGTCGGCGTAGTTCGCCCCGCCCTCGATCGCCTCCCGAAGGACCTTCTCCGCGCGGAAGAAGTCCTTCTCCTCGAAAGCCCGCTTGCCGAGGGTGATCAGCGTTGCGAGGTCCCGGCTCACGGCTTTTTCTTCCCGAAGGAGGGGAACTTCTCCGCAAGGGTTTTCCGTGCCGCCGCCGCCTCATCCTTCTTTCCCTGCTTTTCCAGCGCCGTTGCGAGGGAGGACAGCAGGGAGGGCACGGCCGCGGTTTCCGGGTATTCGGAAATGGCACGCCGGGCGCGGGCCTCCGCGCTTGCGTAGCGCTTCCGGCCGAGGTAGTGGGACACCACCCGGTTTTCGTGTTCCGCCAACCGGTTCCGAAGCTCCGCGATCCGCGAGGCGGCCTTCCCCGCGTAGGGGCCCTTCGGGCTCTTCTCCCTCGACAGCGTGAGCGCCTTGATCGCCTCGGCCGTCTTGCTCTGGTCCCGGCCGGGGTCCGCCGCCTGCCGCGCGAGAAGCTCTCCCTTCCGGTAGAGGGCATAGGGGACGTTGTCGTTCGCGGGGTAGAGGCGAAGGAAATCGTCGAAGGCGACCTCCGCTTCGAGGTCCTCCTTGTTGTCCATCTTCGCGTCGGCAAGTGCAAGCTGGGCCTTCCCCGCCAAGGGGGAGTTGGGGAACCGGTCCAGGAGCACCTGGTACGCCTCGATCGCGTCCTTGTATTTCCTTGCCGCCTGCCTCTGCTGGCCCCGCGCGAAAAGGTCCTGCGCGGTGAGCCCCGTTTGCTTGGCCAGTTTTTCGGAGCAGGCGGGAAAAAGGGAAAGCAGCAGGAGAATCCCGATGGCGGGAAAAAGGCGCGGCCGGAACATGGGGGAAAACGGTAGTATAGCCAGAGGAAATTGTCAATGTTACCCTCAATGTTGCGCCAATAAGATACGGAGGTTTCTTTTTATGAGGGGGAAAGTTGCGGTCGTCACCGGAGGTTCGCGGGGGATCGGATTCGCCATCGCGCAACGGTTCCTGAGGGAAGGGACGCACGTGGCGGTCGCGGACCTGCACGACGAGGTGATGGATCATCTTCGCCTGATCGGGCAGAAGGCGGGAGCGCGCCTGCTCTTCCTGCAGACGGACGTGCGGCATCTGGGACAGGTGGAGGAGACGGGGAAGCGGGTGGTCAAGGAGCTGGGGGAGATCGACATCTGGGTGAACAACGCGGGGTGGGACCGGATCATGCCGTTTCTTTCGACCGTTCCGGGGGATTGGGACAAGGTGGTGGAGGTGAACCTGATGGGGGTCGTGCACGGGACGCGCGTCGCCCTGGACGCCATGGTGGCCAGGAAGGAGGGAGGGGCGATCGTCAACATCGCCTCCGACGCGGGGCGCGTCGGCAGTTCCGGCGAGGCGGTCTATTCCGCCGCGAAGGGAGGGGTGATCGCCTTCACCAAGGCGATCGCGCGCGAGGTGGCGCAGCACGGGATCCGGGTCAACTGCGTCTGCCCGGGACCGACGGATACCCCGCTGCTCGCGGAAAACTTCGGGACGGAGGAAGGCGGAAAGATCATCGAGGCGATCAAGCGGGGGATCCCTTTCCGGCGGCTGGGGAGGCCGGAGGAGATCGCCGCGGCGGTGCGCTTCCTCGCCTCCGGGGAGGCTTCCTATATCACGGGGCAGGTCTTAAGCGTCAACGGCGGGCTGAACATGGTCGGATAGTATTCCCGACCTATAACTTTCGTTGACCTGTCATTCTTCCTTCGGGTATCTTGATACAAC
>Ga0214473_10003453_pt1 | contig 19172 bp, 15 predicted proteins | sample RVTome_7_FD_203509 | JGI IMG/M metagenome (GOLD analysis project Ga0214473, IMG submission 203509) | Soil microbial communities from uranium-contaminated site in the Upper Colorado River Basin, Wyoming, United States - RVT98D197 | ecosystem: Environmental > Terrestrial > Soil > Contaminated >... | reverse complement strand
CAGTATATCACGGGGGAAGGGGGCTCGCGGAATGGGGGATGGGGGACGGCGCGATTTTTCAGCGGTTCAGGATTCGCGTGACGCGCCGGGTGCAAAGCTTATAACGGCGACTGAGGTCCCGGACGCTTACGCCGCCCGCGTCGTACTCGGCGCGGATTCGAGCATCGCGGCGGGCCCGCTCGAACGCCTCGAGGGTGGGAATGTAGAGCGTTTGTCCCCCGAAGGCCCGCGCGATCGCAATGGCAGCTTCCGGCCCGGCAACATCGGCGATATCCTTGAGGTCCCCGCGGAAAAAGAAGACAGGCTCCACAGGCGGTATTGTACTACAGGGGAGGGGGGAGAGGGGCTATTGCGTGGGTGTTAAGTGCGTGCCGTGATAAGGAATCTTCCGGGGTTCGAAACCCCGCGTGCCTACTCTTAAAAAAGGCGCCGGCTATGAAATGCCGGCGCCTTTTTTTATGGGGCTAATTTCTTAAAAGCTCCCGGACTTTTTTGACGAAGACCTGAATGTCGAGGGGCTTGGGGATGAGTTCGAGTCCCAGTTCCGATATCCAGCAACCTTGTCGCAGGGACGACGAACCCATATAGCCCGAAGACGACCTGCGGCACGACGGCCTGCCATAATTCGATCGCAACGGACGAGGGGCTCTCGGACAATATCTATGAGAGCGACGTGGCTTATGCCACGAAGGACCACGGCGCGGGCTCGCCGTCCTACGGAAGCCCTTACAGCGTTCCCTACCCCCAGCACGGCGTAACCGCCGGCTATCACTTCCAGCAGGGCAGAAGTTTTTCCTGGGGAGATGCTCAGAGGACCTTTTACGGCCTTGCATCTTTCACGAGCGCCCCTGGAATGTTCGGAAAGTTCTGACCCCCCTCGAACCGCCAGTTGGCGGACCCGAGCGAGACGACTACTTCCAAGTTCGACATGAGCACCTGGGACTTCTCCCACTCCGGATGTGCATGGTGCCATCCCGGGGGCGGCCCTATGGAGTATGACAGGGACGGCTACCGCTTTGACGGCGTGAACGGCGGCCTCGGCCTCTCCGGGCTCAATTCCACTCCCGGCGAGGGCGATTATTACACATTTGTCTCCGGTTCGTTGGTCAGCAAGGCAACTGAATGGCAGACCAACGGCGTGGCCGAGGCGGACTGCCTCATGTGCCACCTTAAAACCACCGTTGGCGGCTTCAGGTACAGCAACCTCGAGAGGAATTACGCTCCCATGGTTAATCCGGCTACCGGGCAGGCGAACCTCAAGAAGGCGGCGACTCTCGGTCTTGCCGGGCCTACCGGCACGACCGGCATGGTCAGCCTCACCGCACGGGGCGAGGCCGGAGCAAACCCCAATATCGCCATCACAGGATGGAACGACCTCGGCTCAGGCGCCGGCACTCTTCCGGGCAACCTTATTAACACAGTGCCCGACAGGGAGAACTGCGCCCTCTGCCACTTCGCGGACAAGAGCCTTCTGACCATGGGCCCGTCGAGCAACCCGCTGGGCTATACGGCATTCCAGAAATACCTGGCTGCGGGTTCCACGGCCGACGGCGACATCGTCGGCGGGGGCAACAACACGGCAGCTTGGAATGTGGTAAAAGGCAGGGCCGAGTTCGGCAAGAGGGGCGAGTCAATCAACGACCCGAAGAACCCCGATGTCCACATGGGGACTGCCGCCGGTTCGGGCAGGACCTGCTCTTATTGCCACACCCTTGTCGCGGGGACATTCCCCGCCATGGACAACGGCCTGGCCACGGAACTCTATCCCGCCCTCGACGTTAAGAGGATAGACCATCAGTTCGCCAAGGGCAACAACCTGCCCGACGGCAAGAACATGGACCAGACCGACAACACCGTGACCTGCGAGGGCTGCCATATCACCGGGTCTCATCCGAATGCGGCCGATGCCGCCGCCCACGACCCGGTCGAAGAGCACGCTCTGTTCCCGGCCTCGCACTTCCAGAAAATTGATTGCCGGACCTGCCATATCCCGGCCCTCAATTTTGCAAAGAAGCAGACGGTCGAGGACTTCACCGTGGGGCCGTTCCAGACATTTTCAAGGGCACAGGTCCTCGCGAATTCGAATGGGATCGGCCTGAAGCCCCTTTATCTCTACAGGGATACGGGACATCACGGCGACGAGTACAAGATAGAGCCGTTGACCGTCATGGCCGTTCCGATCTGGGTCAACGGGAACTCCATGAACCCGACCTTCCAAAGGGCCGCAAAAGGCGCGGCTGAGGCGAAGAGAACGGCAAGCGGCGATACCAGCCCGGTGGACGGCGTCTACGACTGGCCTCTCAATAGGGCACAAGGCGGAGATACCGCTCTCATCGTCAACACCAAGGCCGAGATCACGGACATGGTGACGAGGCTCAATGGGGCCGGCGTGACAACCCCCATTATGAACTTCTACCTCAACACCTTCGACGTAAGCCACAACGTGGTCCCCCTGACAGGAAACTGGCAGGCCAACAGCGGCTTGGACAAGAACAACAACGGCGTACAAGACCCGGGCGAAAGGGCATACATCTTGGGCGACCCCGACGGGGGCGGCTGCGTGATGTGCCACTCGAGCTCCAGTACGTCCAGCCCCTTTTACACCAACCGTTCAGTGGGCTTCTTTGACAAGACATACACGCTTTTTGTGAACCCGGGAGAGGACGATACGGTGTGCGTTACAACTGCCGGCGTGGTGCAGACGAATATCACCGGGACAAACCGGGTGAGCGCCAGTTTCGGCTACAAGGACGCACTGGGCGGCTCGCACAGCATGAACCTCGCCGATGTTGCCGATTGCGCACCCATCGGGAACACTCTGAACCAGGGTACGGTCCTCGGATATAACCCGGATGACCTCGCGTACCTCATGGACCCGTCTACGGCCGGAGTAAACAAGTCGACGGCGGACTTCACCTGGAGCAACGATACGGTAACGAGCTTCAGGGTGAACCTTGCCAGTACGGGTTCCTGCTACAATGCTCCATGCACGTACCGCTGGGACTGCACGAACAACGGCAGTTGGGATACGACAGGTACGACTACGACTGCCTCCTGCACCTATACGGAAGGCGGAAGCGAGACGGTCCTTCTGCAGGTTGAGGACAGCAAAGGGTTCATAAGCAACAAAGAGAAGAGCGTGACCTCCAAGGGTATCGCCACCATAACGGCATCTGCCGGGGCGGGCGGCTCCATTTCGCCCTCCGGGACCGTGACTGTAATGGGAGGCCAGACCTACACGATCACGCCCAATACAAACTATGTAGTGGGCAACGTGCTTGTGGACGGGTCCTCCGTGGGCGCGGTTACAAGCTACTCCTTCTCTATCGGCACAAGCGGCACTCACACCATAAGCGCCGCTTTCTATCCCACCATCACATCCAGCGCGGGTCCCAACGGCAGCATTAGCCCCTCGGGGACCGTTACGGTTACAACCGGCACAAACCAGAGCTACACAATTACTCCTCTGCCGGGCTATCATGTGGCCGGCGTGCTCGTGGACGGGTCATCCGTGGGGGCGGTAACCTCTTACACCTTCACAGGCGTAACCGTCCCGCATACCATCTCCGCGAGCTTTGCCGTGAACTCGGGTTATACGATAACGGCGTCCGTCACAGTTACAGTTGCCGGGACCAACGGGACGATCTCGCCCTCGGGGAGCGTCAGCGTTCCAAGCGGGACAAACAAGACATTCACGATGACCCCGGCAACCGGCTTTAAAGTCGGCAAGGTCCTCGTGGACGGGGCTTATGTAGGCGCTCCATATACTTATACTTTCTCCAGCGTGAGCGCAAACCACACCATAAGCGTGCTGTACTATCCCGTAATCACGTCCAGCGCCGGGACCGGCGGCAGGATAAGTCCTTTGGGCCAGTTGAAGATTACGCCCGGGACGAATAAGACGTACACGATAACTCCAAACACGGGTTATCATATTGCGAATGTCGTTGTTGACGGGTCATCCGTGGGTGCGGTAAGTTCTTACACGTTCACGAACGTGACCGCGCCGCATACGATATCCGCCACCTTTGCCCTGAACCCGTAAGGAGAGGGGTCTTTCCTTTGCAAAGGGGGCCGGCAAAAACCGGCCCCCTTTCCTTTTTTCGGGGGCGTACGTAAAGAGAGTTAAAGGGGGTTTGCGAGCCTCGAATTTTCCTGGAACAGGGAAGGGGTCATTCCGGTGTATTTCTTGAACTGCCTTATAAAGCTCCCCATGTCGTTGAACCCAACCTGGAAGGCGACCTCCGATACCGTAGCGTTTCTCTTAAGGTACTCTTTTGCCTTTTCGATCCTCAGGTGGGAGACGAACTTCATGGGGCTCATCCCCGTGTACTTGTAAAAGAACCTGCAGAAATGGAATTTGCTGAGATTGGCACGGTTGGAGAGCTCTTCAAGGCTCAATTTCTCTGCGATATTCTCCTCGATATGCTGGATCACCCGGAGGATATTGGCCGGCTTGTCCGTTGTGGCAAGCTCAAGGCTTTCGGACCTGCCCCCGTTCGTGAAAGGCACCGGCCGGCGCTTTTCCCTTGACGTCCTCTTCATGCCGAGCAGCGTTTCCATCAACTTAAGCAGGTCGAAGATATTGACCGGTTTCGCAAGGAAAAATCTTGCCCCCGCCCTCAACGATTCGGCCTCGATCTCGTTGGAGCGCCCCTCCGCCAAAAATATCACCGGGACGTCCGGACGGGCAAGCTTTATTTCCTTTAAAAGCCTGAGGCCCGTCTTCCCTTCGAGTGCGCAATCCAGCACCAGCACATCTATGTTGCAGGCCTCATGGCTTGTCCACTTATTAAGAAGCGAGAGTTCGATATTTTCCCCTTCCAGCGAGACCGTCCTGTAGATCTCGTATGAGGAATTCTCGGCCAGTATCAGGATGGAACCTCTCTCCGGGGCCTTTTCGGACAGGACCCATCGCCCTCTGAAGAAATCGCTTTGGGGAGCTATATTTTGTTTCTGCGCCCCGGTGTTCAACATCTTTTTCTCCCAACCTTTATGCATTAAACCAACTCTCCTTCTGTTTTGTCTTTATGGAAATTGCTTTTTTACTATTCAAAAATTGCTCAAAGCAATTTGCGTGCTAACTCCGCTTTTTCAGCCCTTTTGCAGATGTAACCTTCCGGATTTAAAAAGAAAAAATTTATCTCTAAAAACGGAGATTGAGGAGACATGAAATTCAGGTTCGAGGCACCCCCACTGAAAAAGATGGCTTTTCGCACAGAGTAATTTCGTGGGAAATCCGGTCTTTGCTCCATTTGACGCAAAAATCGGTGCCATTAAAAAAATGTGATTAAAATCACAGTGCCGGGATCGCGTTCCTTAACTCGTTATCTTTTTTGTCATTCCGGCTTGTCCGGAATCCTTCCAGATTCGTTAAAAAGAAGGACAAAAAATAGAATGCATAACACAGCAGATTATTGAAAACTGCATAATAAATGTCCTCTCTACGTCATTCCCGCGAAGGCGGGAATCCAGAAAAGACACTGGATTCCGGGTCAAGCCCGGAATGACAGGCATAGGACATTAATATTACAGACATCAATAGTTTCCCAAATCCCTCCGGGAGCAAGTTTTGAAAAGAAGAAAGCAAAATTTCTTAAGGAAGGGCGGGCAGGAATCTGTTAATATTATCCGTAGGCTAAATCCGGGAGAACGGTTTTCGAGCCATGGCCCACGAAAAAACCGATTTTTTTGGCGAAGAAGGAAATGCGGGAAGATTTACAGCGCGCGCTGAAATACGAGAACATTGAACTTGAGCACCTGAGCGGAGCGGAACGGGACGCTGCCTCTTCATCGACGGGGGCTATTGAAAACTGCATAATAAATGTCCTCTCTACGCCATTCCCGCGAAGGCGGGAATCCAGAAAAGACACTGGATTCCGGGTCAAGCCCGGAATGACAGGCATAGGACATTAATATTACAGGCATCAATAAAAGAAAGTTCGAACTGGTTTTCCTCTACTCCATCGCCATCCTGATGGTGGTGGGCCTTATTTATTATTATAAGGTTGCCCCTCCCGATGATTTTCTTCGCCATATAAGATACTCCGATTACAAGCCCCTGGGCGGCTATTCCTATATGTTTCCCCATTCCTTCTTCGAAAAGCTCCATTTCGACCTCTGGTACGGGTTCGACCCTATTGCCGGTTGGGCAAGGTCGGTCCTGGGCGCGGGCGGCGCCATCTTCTTTTTCGAGGCCCTCTTCACCTCTCTTTTCATCCTTGCCCTTTTGGTCAATATTAAACCGGCCTCCGATCCGGATCTCTTCCCTCTCATTCTGGTCGCGCTCTTTTCTTTTCTCAGCTCGGCCCTTTCCAGGGTCTTTCTCATAAGGCCCGCTATTTTGCTCGGCATAATATTTCTTTTTTCCTTGAAGGGAAGGAGGGCCCTGTCGGGCTTTCTGATAGCCCTTGTCGGCGCGTTTCTGTACTGGCTTTACTGGCTCTATATGGTGCCCCTTGCCATCGGCCATTTTTACAAGGGAAGCAGGAGGTTTGCGGCCGGGGCCGCGGCGGGCACAGTCGTGGGCCTTATCGGAGTCGTTTACTTTTCGCACGGGCAGTACCTGGACGCCGTCTCGGGCATAATATCGGCTCTTTTTTCGGGCAGGGGAGAGCTCAAAATATCCGAAAGCAAATTCTTCATACATGCCCTTACCAATGCATCCGTCTATTTCTGGGTCGCCCTTGCCGCCCTCACTTTTTATAGGAGAAGGAAGCTTGATTTTTATTTTTTCCTTATCATCATAACCCTGCCGCTTGCCCTGCAGGTGCGTTATTTTGCGGACCTTACATTCCCGCTTTTATTCATTTACGCAATGAATGGAAACGAGACCTGGATGCGGGAATTTTATTCGAGGTCGAAGCCCGTCGTCAATCTTTTCGGCCTCGGCGCGCTGATGCTGCTCATATTTCCAGCCACCGCGGCCAGTCCCTCTCTTGAGCTCGCCGGCCTCGATCTCCCGAAGGGCTCCGTGGTATTCACCGAAGACATGCGCATCATGTATAAGGCGGTTTACCATAACAAAGAGCCTTTAAGAATAATGCCTTCCTGCGAGTTGGGCTGGAACGACAGCGAAACAAAGGACATGATAATAAAGATACGAAGCCGGGACGCGATAGACGAGTCCGTCTGCGGCTATCTGCAAAGCCGCAATGTGGACTACCTGCTCTCGGCAAAGCCCGTTGAAGCCGGATGCCTCGAACACAAAAAGACCTTTTTCAAACCGGGCTTCGAGGGCAGAGTAGACCTCTGGCAGTTTATCCAAAAATAGCCCTTCCTGCACAGCTGTCCAAAATAATTCAAAAGACTTCTTTTAAGGGAAAATAACTTATTGAAATAGCAGCTTTTTTGACAGGCTCTTCCACAGATGCGAAACGAGGTTCCCCATGCTGTCCAAAATACTCGCAGGCAGTCATTCCGGCGAAAGCCGGAATCCAGTGACGTTAAAATGTGCAATAAGGCGAAAAGTCGCTGGATTCCGGAGCCTGCCCCGTACTTGATACGGGGTCAGGCCCCGGAATGACGCAAAAAGAATAGAAAAATCAATTTTGAGATAGGTTCTAATGTCCTGTCCCAGAAATTCTTTACATAAATCCTTTGTCATTCCCGCAAGCGAAGCGCGTCGGGAATCCTTCTTAAAGAAAGATTCCGGACAAGCCGGAATGACAAAAAATTATTAAGGATTATTAATGGGACACCACACTAATTACATCAATAGTTTCCCAAATCCCTCCGGGAGCAAGTTTTGAAAAGAAGAAAGCAAGATTTCTTAAGGAAGTCCAGGGAGAAATTTGTTATTTATTATCCGGCAGCTAAATCCGGGAGAAAGGTTTGCGAACTATGGCCGAGGAGAAACCTATTGTTTTTGTGGCGGAGAAGGGATGCGGGGAGATTTACAGCGCACTCGCGCTGAAATACGGGAACATTGAACTTGAGCACCTGAGCGAAGCGGAAAAGGACCCGGTAAACCCGAAGGCGGAGCTTTTCATTATCGACTGCGGGTTCAGCCTCGAAAGGGGGCTCCGAGCGCTGAAGAAAATAAAGACAGCCGAGATGAGCGTGCCGATCATCTTTATCGCGGAAAGCTTCAAGGACAGCGCCATCGAGGTCTTCAGGGCCGGGGCGAGACAGTTCTTCGTTAAGCCCGTGAACCTTGCGGAACTCGGGCAGACCATAGAAAAGCTCCTCAGTTTCAGGAGGAGCTCGAGGGGAAAAAGGGCGCCCCTTTTCGCACTTGCCCCCCAGGCCCGGCCAGAATCCATCATGACGAGCGACAAGCCCATGAACCTGCTCCATGTGATCCATTTCATAGAGGTGAACCTCACCGAGCGGATAACCCTTCAGGACCTTGCCGACAGGGCGGGCTTGAGCAAATTCCATTTCTGCAGGTTCTTCGCGAGACACACGGGGATGACCCCCATGCAGTACGTGCACCTGTGCCGGGTGGAAAGGGCAAAGAGCATGATAGTGGAGGGGAATTCGACCATATCGTCCATCGCGATCAAATCCGGTTTCAATAATGTCGCCCTCTTCGGGAAACAGTTCAAAAAATACACCGGTCAGACCCCTTCTCTTTACAGGTCTTTCATAAGGAGGAGGAATCTCACGTGGAACTGAGGAAAGAGCAATTTTTGTGCATAGAACAGCAAGATTTCTTATGTACAAAAAACGGGGAAAAACTTAATTTAAGTCACGGTTAGGCTTGAAACGGGGGCTTCCCCCTGATGAGGTTTGGAGAAAAGGAGGTGAAAAAAATGAAGAAACTTCTCGCATATTTGAAGAATGAGGAAGGTGTTACGGCTATCGAGTACGGGCTTATCGCGGCCCTGATCGCTGTCGTAATAATCACAGCCGTTGCGCTGGTCGGCACCAATCTTACCGCCACATTTAATACAATAGCCGGCTGTATTTAATGGAGCAGCACGGGCGGGGATACATCGTATCCCCGCCATCTTAAACGGCGCCTTATGGAGGAGATTTGATGCGTAAATACAGGTCTTATATATTGCTCGGGATCACATTGCTTGTTGCTCTAAGTACAAGCATCCTCGCTTATGCCTGGATGCACGGCCTGGCGGAAGGCCGGGACAAAGGGAAGGAAAGCCTTTCCATCGCCGTGGCGGCAGCCGATCTTCCATGGGGGACGCCTTTGACTTCCGCGCATCTGAAAGAGGCCGTTTATTTCCGGGAAACGCTGCCCGCCGGATATTTCGTGGATGCCAAACAGGTGGAGGGGCGGGTCTTAATTTCGAATATAAAGGCCAATGAACCCATATTGGACTCCAAACTTGCGCCCTCGGGGATTACAACCGGGGGGGTCGCGGCGGTAATCAGCCCCAACAAGCGGGCGATGGCCGTAAAGGTGGACAAGGTAAAAGGGGTATCGGGCTTTATCCATCCGGGAAACAGGGTGGACGTGCTCGTATGCATGAGCAGGGTGAACGGAAACAGCTATAACCCCGTGACCAAGACGGTCCTCCAGAATATCCTTGTGCTCGCCGTGGGAACGGAAACGGAGAGCAAAGACAACAAAGGCAAACCCTCTCAGGTGGACGTGATAACGCTTGAGCTTACTCCCGAAGAGGGAGAGGTGCTGGCCCTTGCGGCGGCCGAGGGGAAACAGCTCCAGCTTGCGCTAAGGAACTTTACCGATACCGAGGAAGTAAAGACAAAAGGCGTGAACGTGCCCGGAATGCTTTCGGGGTATGTGAGCGCCGGACCCGCCAGTCCCGCCGCGCCGGGGAGAAAGGCCGCAGCGGTAAAAAGGGCCCCTTCTTCGGCGCCGAAGTATGTGCAGGTTGTGCGCTCCTTCAAGGTCGAGGTAATCAGGGGCAACACGAAGAACGAGATACATTTCAAGGGGGAGGAATAGGATGGTCAAGGTCTTTAAAAAATCGGAGATCATTGAAATCTTCATAATCCTTTCCCTGCTCATCTTCACCGCCGGCCCGGGTGAAGCACAGGAGATACAGTGCGGGCCCTCCGGGCCCTCACAGATTAGCCTCATCACCGGAAAATCGGCTGTCATCCAGTGCCAGGAGCCGATAAAGAGGATATCGATCGCCGCCCCCGAGGTGGCCGACGCGACCGCGCTCTCGCCAAAACAGATTTATATAACCGGCAAGTCCGCCGGGCTTACGAACCTCTTGCTCTGGGACACCCAGGACAGGGTGCGCGCGGTAGAGGTGGAGGTCTCGCCGGACATATCGAGGCTGAAGGAAAAGCTCCATGAAATGTTCCCGGATGAAGAAAATATAAAGGTGACGACCAGCAACAACAAGATCGTCCTCTCCGGGACGGTCTCCAGCCTCTCCAGGATGACCCAGGTGCTTGCCATTGCGGAGCCGTTTGCGGTATGCCCCAAGGAGGAGAAGGAAAAAGGCGGCACGCAGGTTTTCGTAAGCACCGAGGGCGCCGGGGGACAGGGCGCCGAAGCGGAATGCACGAATATGACGAACCTCCTCGAAATTGGCGGGGTCCAGCAGGTGATGCTCGAAGTAAGGGTCTCGGAGATACAGCGTTCGCTTGCGAAACGGCTCGGGATCAATTTCAACTATGTCACGGAATCCGGGAAAATGGGGGTCTCCATCCTCAAGAGCCTCACGCACCCCCAGGACCTGCCGGGATTTGATCCGTTCACCTCGGGCACCATTAATCCAAGCGGAATCGGCACAACCCTTTCACCGAATATAAACGGCGTATTGAGATTTTCAAGCAACGATACGACCTGGTACACATTTATCGATGCCCTAAAGGAGAACGGGCTTATAAAGGTGCTTGCCGAGCCGACATTATTGACCCTCTCCGGGCAGAGCGCGAATTTCCTCGCGGGGGGAGAATTCCCCATACCGGTGCCCCAGGGCTTCCAGACAGTCACGATAGATTACAAGCAATTCGGGGTGGGGCTCTCCTTTACGCCCACCGTGCTGTCGAATGGGCATATAAATATGAAGGTGGCCCCCGAGGTCTCCGACTTGGACTTCACGACAGCGGTCACCCTGGGCGGTTTGGTTATTCCGGGCCTCACGACGCGGAGAGTCTCCACTACAATTGAGCTTGCCGACGGACAGAGCTTTGCAATAGCAGGGCTCCTCAGGGACAACGTCAGGGAAATAGTAACAAAATTTCCTGTGCTGGGCGACATACCGATACTGGGGGCGCTTTTCAGGAGCAGCGAGTTCCAGAAGAACGAGACCGAGTTGGTGGTTATTGTAACGCCGAGGCTTGTCAAGCCCCTCGACCCTTCCGAACAGACGCTCCCCACGGACGAGTTTATCGAACCCGATGACCTGGAGTTCTACCTCGGCGGCAAGCTCGAAGGAAAGGCGGAGCCCAAAACCCAAAACCCCGAAGCCAGGCTCTCTTCAGGAAAGCCGGAGGGCAAATTCGGGTACATAATACCCTGAAATAAATAAGCGGAGGAACAATGAAAATACTTCTAATACCGATGACACTCCTGTTCCTGGTCTCCTGTGCCGGAGAAAAGATGAGCCGGCTCGAGCTGGACTACGGGACATCGTACAACCTGGCCAAAGAGGGCCAGACCCTGGACCCCGAGGCGGCAATGGACCTTGAGCCTGTGGAGGGGCTGGACGCCGAAGCGGGACAGGCCGTCCTCAACAATTATCACAAGAGTTTCGAGCCCTCCAGGCAGAAGAGCGGCTATCAATTTCAGATGACGAGACAATAAAGGGAAAAATGCCCATTAAAAATTCGGACGGGACTGCGGCCGTGGAATTCGGGCTCATACTGCCCGTGCTTGTGCTGCTCGTCATGGGCACGATAGAGTTCGGCTTCATCCTGTATGACAAGGCCGTAATAACGAACGCGAGCAGGGAAGGGGCGAGGGCCGGAATCGTATTCCGGGACCCGGCTGTTTCGAGCGGCGAAATAGACGGCGTAATCGACTCCTATTGCGCCGACCGCCTCGTCTCTCTCGGCTCGGCGCAGAGCATAACGAAGAGCGTGACCGGGGACTGTTCCGTCCCCGATAACTCGATATCGGTGCAGGTGAATTATCCTTATGATTTCCTGGTCTTGCCCAATTTTGCGGACGGCCTCCTTGGGATAGTAAACCTCCAGGCCGAAACAGTGATGCAGTGCGAGAACAAGAGTTGAGGCGATGAGTTTGAGAACCTATCTCAAAATCGGCGATTTCGTGAAAATTCGTCATTCCCGCGAAAGCGGGAATCCAGACGCCGTCCCCGTGAAGCTTGTCCCCGAAGACAGTAATCGGGGAACGGGGAACCGGAATGAAAGAACTGGATGCCCGATTAAAACCTCGGGCATGACGGAGACAAAGATTCATTCCCGCTTGTCGGGAATCCTTCCGGGGAAAGACTCCGGACAAGCCGGAGTGACAAGACCAAAAATATCTCATTTATGGTCAATCATCAGGAATAGAGACGGGGTTTCGGCCATACTGATAGCGATAGTTTTCACGGTGCTTCTCGGCGTGGCGGCCCTCGCCTTGGATATTGCCCATCTCTATGTCGTCGGAAACGAGCTTCAGAACGCGGCTGATGCAGGGGCGCTTGCCGGAGCGCTTTATCTATACAATGATGAAGGGACGGCGGTAAACCCGGAAGCCAACACCTGGGCCTATAACAGGGCAATCAGCAACAAAAGCGAAAAAATTCCGGTCGAGACCGACCCCGATGTTTACATCCAGAGGGGACACTGGTCTTTCACGACCCAAGAATTCACCCCGCAGGACTCGCTTGCAGCGCCCACGCTCTGGGGGGTCTCCTGGCTGGACCTGGACACAGAGCCCACTTTCGTGAATGCCGTAAGGGTAGAGACGAGGAGAGTGGCCAATCCGGCAAGCGCATTTCTTGCAGACATCTTCGGATATTCCAATTTTGGCGTGACAAGGTCGGCTATCGGCTATATCGGGTTCGCAGGCTCCATTAGCCCGGGCGAGGCCGACATACCGTTTGCCATCTGCGAGGAAAGCCTTCTAAATTTTGCGGGCAATTATGAATGCGGTATCGGAAGGATGTTCAACAGCGGCAACGACCCCACTACAAGCGAGACCGCCTATTGGAGTAACTTCGACCAGGGGGACGCACAAAGCTGCGCGGGCACGGATTCAACCAATTCGAATAATTTAGGGCCGCTAATGTGCAGCGACGGCAACCCGAACCCGATCTATTACGGCCTCTTCATGTCTACAACCAACGGGGTGAACCAGAGCGTATTCGGCACCTTGAACGCAAAAGAAGAGTGCACGCTCCGATATCAGTGGCTGCACGCCCTCTATGACTCTGACGGTGACAACGAGCCCGATACGCCTATAGATACGGACGGGGATAAAGTCCCCGACCAGTCCTGGAACCTGACCCTCCCCGTTGTGGACTGCGTGAACGACGAGGCCGCGACAGGGCCCGGCTGCAAAAAAGTAATCGGGGCGGTAAACCTGAATATTGTCTGGATAACCCAGGCCGGAGAGGACCCGGAATATAAATACATCCCGCGCAAGATGGAAGACTGGGGCTGCGACACTTACAATACAGTGGAGGCGCGCATCCAGTGCTGGAATTCTTTCGTGCAGCACTTTATGCTTCAAAACGGGGTGGAGACGGATGCGGACGGCAATCCTATCTTGGACGCAGACGGCAATTCTATCCCTATCCCGGCCCCCTATGACAACAAATCCATATATTTCAGGCCGGACTGCACCCCCCACGTTCCCGTCGGCAGGACAGGCGGAGACCCGTTCGGGGTCATGGCGAGAATACCCGTACTGGTGGAATAGAGAGGAGAGTTGATTCATGTCCGACAGGCACGCGACGATAAGGCTCCAGATAAAGGACCTTAAAAGCCTTGAGACGCTCAAGGAGATAGTGGGCTCGATAAGCGGGTTCAGGCTCGCAAACGGCAGCCAGAACGGGGCCTACTCCGACCTGCTGATTTACGAAATAGGCGAAAACCCCGCTGTGGAGTTCCAGCAAATAAACTCCGTCCAGAATTCGTCCCAGGCGGGAGAGATATTCCTCACATCCCGGAGCACGGAGCCGGAGATACTCCTTGAGGCGTTAAGGGTGGGGGCCAAGGAGTTCCTCCCCCAGCCCTTGAACAGGGAGGAAGTAAAGGCGGCCCTGCTTAAATTCAGGGAGAGAAAAGAGAAGACGAGGCAGGGAACGGAAGCGAGCACCGGGAAGATAATCGCAGTTATCGGGAGCAAGGGAGGGGTGGGCACGACCACAATCGCCGTGAACCTGGCGGCGAGCCTGGCCGGCGTGAACGGGAAAAAGTCCGTGTCCCTCATGGACACGAACCTCTTCTTCGGGGAAGTGCCGCTCTTCCTCGACATGAAATCATCCCTCAACTGGGGCGAGATCGCCAAGAACATTTCCCGGCTGGACAGCACATATCTTGCGGGAGTGCTGGGAAAACACGGCTCCGGAGTGCACGTGCTCCCCGCCCCCACAAGGTTGGACGGGATGCAGGGGGCCACGGCGGACAACATGGAGATACTCCTCGGGCAGATGAAGGGCATCTTCAACTATATAGTCGTGGACGCGGGGCATGCGCTGAACGACCTCTCGCTCAAAGTGCTCGAGCTTGCCGAGACAATCCTTGTGGCCTCGGTCCTCACGCTGCCCTGCCTCATCAACACGAAGAAACTGATCGATATCCTCCAGCAGATCGAGGGGACGAGCGAGGGCAAGATAAAGGTCGTGGTGAACAGGCGGCAGAAGAAAGCCATGATCTCGGTGGAGGAGGCGGAGAAGAGCCTCAATAAAAGGATTTTCTGGTCTCTTCCCAATGATTACACGGCCAGCATGACTGCGATAAACCAGGGCAGGACTATATCCTCCCTCACAATGAAGAGCGAACTCGCGGACGGTTTCAGGGGGCTTGCGTCGGCTTTTTCAGAGAGGCACGAGAAAGAGGCTGACAAGGGGATCTTTGGGAACCTGTTCGGAAAGCGGAGGTAGAAAAGGCCAATGGCGGAACTGAATTCGGCTGCACTGAACATCTTCAGGGCAAGGATAGATAAATTCACGAAATCGAACGAGTACCAGGAGTTCAAGCTGAAGATACAGGACAAGCTCCTCGAAGTCCTTGACCTTTCGCTCCTTGAGAGCATCGAGAAAAGCCAGCTCAGGCTGGAGATAAAGAGGCACATAGAGAAGATAATCGAGGAGGACGAGAAGAAGGTCCCCCTTAACTTGAAGGAAAGGGAGCGCCTCTTCGACGACGTCCTGGACGAGGTCCTGGGGTACGGGCCCATCGAGCCCCTCCTTGCGGACCCCGCCGTCTCGGACATACTCGTCAATACGTACAAGCAGATATATGTTGAAAAGCGCGGGAAGCTCGAGATGACCGAGGCCCGCTTCAAAGACAACAACCACCTGAGGCGGATAATAGAAAAGATCGTTTCGGCCGTCGGGCGCAGGATCGACGAGTCCACGCCCATGGTGGACGCCCGGCTCCCCGACGGTTCGAGGGTGAACGCGATAATACCGCCCCTTGCGATAGACGGGCCGATGCTGTCCATAAGGCGCTTCTCCGTGGACCCGCTTGAGCTGGACGACCTTATAGAGCTTAAATCGCTCCATCCGGACCTTGCCCCCCTCCTGCAGGGTATAGTGAGGGCCAGGCTGAACGTCATCGTCTCGGGCGGGACGGGCTCAGGCAAAACGACCTTCATGAACGTGCTTTCCCGGTTCGTGCCTTCCGATGAACGCGTTGTGACCATCGAGGACTCCGCCGAGCTCCAGTTGAAGCAGGAGCACGTGGTCCGCCTTGAGACGAGGCCGGCCAACATAGAGGGAAAGGGCGAGGTGACCCAGAGAGACCTTGTGAGGAACTCGCTCAGGATGAGGCCGGACAGGATAATAGTGGGCGAGGTGAGGTCCTCGGAGGCGCTGGATATGCTCCAGGCCATGAACACGGGGCATGACGGGTCGATATCCACCATACACGCGAATTCCCCCAGAGACGCCCTGTTGAGGCTCGAGACCATTGTGGCCATGAGCGGGCTTAATATCCCCTCGGAAGCGGTCCGCAAATACATAAGCTCCGCGATAGACGTCATCGTGCACCTTTCGAGGCTCGTGGACGGCACGCGAAAGATGATAAGCTTGCAGGAAATAACCGGGATGGAGGGGAACATCATAACCCTGCAGGAGATATTCTCCTTCGAACAGACAGGGATCGGCCCCGACGGAAAGGTAAAGGGCAGGTTCAAGTCCACGGGGATACTCCCCAAGTTCATGGAAAAATTCAAGGCCCTGAGCATACCAATCCCGTACGGGATTTTCGAGGGAAAGGCGCTGGAGATCTGACATGGAAATAATTATCGGCTTGGGCATTTTTATTCTGATACTGCTTTTGATCGGGGAAAGCAGCTACATGATAAAGGCCATCTGGAAACCCGAACTGAGACAGGTGCAGAGGAGGCTGAGGGCGCTTTCCTCAACAAGTTACACGAACGAAGCCATCGACATCATGAAGAAGAAGACGCTGAGCGAGGTGCCCTTCCTCAACAGGATGCTCCTCAAGGTCCGCGCCGTCCAGAAGCTTGAGCTTGTATTGGAGCAGGCCGATGCGGCCTACCCCGTCAGTTTTTACATGCTCCTTTCGCTCATCCTCCTTACGGGAGGCGCTTTCGGGGTGTCCTTCTTCACGAGAGACCCCTTTGTGCTCCTCCTCACGGGGGTTGCGCTTTCGACCATCCCCTCTTTCCACATCATGTGGAAGAGGAAAAAAAGGATACAGAAATTCGAGCGGCAGCTCCCGGACGCGCTGGAACTGGTGGCGAGGTCGTTGAGGGCCGGCCACGCCTTTACGGGCGGGCTCAAACTCGTGGCGGAGGAATTCGACGACCCGGTGGGAACGGAATTCGAGAAAACGCTGAATGAGATCAATTTCGGCATCGAGGTGCCCGAGGCGTTGAGAAACCTTTCGAGGCGCATAAGTTGCCCCGATTTGAAGTTCTTCATAATCAGCGTCATCATACAGAGGGAAACCGGCGGGAACCTTGCCGAGATCCTCGAGAACCTGGGCCTGCTGATAAGGGAAAGGTTCAAGCTGCTGGGGCGCATAAGGGTCCTCTCGGCCGAGGGGAAGTTTTCGGCCATCGTCCTCATCGCGCTGCCGTTTTTCGTCGTGATCGCGCTTTCAGTAATGAACCCCCAGTACATCAGGGTGCTCTTCAACGACAGCCTCGGGAAATTCCTCGTTACGAGCTCTCTCATCGGTATGGGGATAGGCATAGCTGTAATGAAAAAAATGGTAAGGATAAGGGTCTGATCATGGAGATAATCGCGTCGGTCCTGGTGTTTTTGGGGATGGCCTCGTTCACGGCCTTTTTCTATATTTTCGGCAAAATGAGGAGGTCCCGCGAGATCGTGAGCAAGATCAAGGAGACCCATTTGGAAATTGACGGGACAAAGGCCGGTTCCGGCCGGTTCACGGGGAAATTCCTCGAACTGGCGGTCTCGTTGGGCAGGGTCCTCAAACCCAAAAACCAGAAAGAAGTCTCAAAGATGAGGAACTCCCTCATCAGGGGCGGTTTCAGGAAGGACCCTTCGCTCGCGGTCTTTTACGGGATAAAGGTCATAACGGGGGCCGTCCTCGGCGCCGTTTTCTTTTTCCTTAAGATATTCCTTTTCATAACAGTTCCGGTCCATTATTTTTTCTTCTTCCTTATAACATTCTTCGCGCTGGGGTTTTATTTCCCGGACATATTGCTCAAATTGAGGATCAATTCGAGAAAGAGGCAGATATCGGAGTACTTCCCCGATGCCCTCGACCTTATGGTGGTGTGCGTGGAAGCCGGCATGGGACTGGACGCCGCCATAAACCGCGTGGGAGAGGAACTCAAATTCAGCAACAAGGTCTTGAGCGAGGAGTTCCGGCTGCTCTCGCTGGAGCTGCGCGCCGGAAAACCGAGGAAGGACGCCCTGAAAAGCCTCGCGACAAGGGTAGACCTGGAGGATGTGAACAGCCTCGTCACTTTGCTCATACAGACCGACAGGTTCGGGACCAAAGTGGCGCAGGCCTTGAGGGTCTACTCCGATTCGATGAGGACGAAGAGGCACCAGAAGGCCGAGGAGATCGCCTCGAAGCTGCCGATAAAGCTCGTCTTCCCGCTCGTCCTGTTCATATTCCCCTCCCTCTTCATAACCATCCTCGGGCCCGCTTTGATCCAGCTGTACAGGAATACGAATTAATGAAAAAGGAGCCTGCCGTGAAAAAGACAGGAGCAAAGGTAATCCGGGCAAGCCTTGCGGGTGTTTTCATTCTTTTCCTCTCAGGGTGTTCGCTTCTCAATTTCTCCAATTTATTCGGAGGGCCTCGCGGGGACGAGTACGTCCTCGAGGAGACCGACGAGATCAGGGATTTCCTTTCGAGGGTGCGCCCCTGGCCCGGAAACCCAAGGTCGCATTATCTCCTCGGCTGCAATTACCTGAGGGCGGGCAGGAGCGATGAGGCGATCCGGGAATTCAGGAAGACCATCCTTATCGAGCCCCTCTCGGCCGAGGCATATAACGGGATAGGCATGGCCCATGACCAGAAGGGGGAGTACGACAGGGCGGTTGTATTCTACAGGACGGCCCTAAGGATAAACCCCGACCTGCCTTTCATACATAACAACCTGGGATACTCTTATATGCTCCAGGGCAAATACGAGCTTGCGATAGAGAGTTTCAACAAGGCGCTGGCCCTCAACCTGAAAGACTCGCCTGCCCGGAATAACTCAACTGTCCGGAATAACATCGGCCTGGCATACGCACTCATGGGCCGCTCCGATATCATTAGGCAAGAAACAAAAGCTCCCGCTGCTGCCGGCGAAAATGCGGCAGGAATTACGGAACAGACAATCGATGTAAAAAACTCGAATCCCGCTGTGGATGAGGCCCTTCAGGGGCTCGCGGCCGCCGCTTCGCTCCGGGAAATAGTCCGGCCTCAAAAAACAGAGCCGCAGTCGGCGCAAAGTTCAAAACCCAATATCGTAAAAAGCTTCAACCCCGGGATCGGGATAGAGGTCTCAAACGGCAATGGCGTAAACAGGATGGCAAGGAACGTAAGCATGTTCCTCGGCGGAAGAGGTTTTAAGGTGGGGCGGCTTACGAACGCCCCGGCGTTCAACTTCAAAGAAACAAAGGTGTATTACCGTTCAGGGTACGGGGGCCTCGCCTCGAGGCTTTCAGAGG
>Ga0214473_10003452_pt1 | contig 19180 bp, 9 predicted proteins | sample RVTome_7_FD_203509 | JGI IMG/M metagenome (GOLD analysis project Ga0214473, IMG submission 203509) | Soil microbial communities from uranium-contaminated site in the Upper Colorado River Basin, Wyoming, United States - RVT98D197 | ecosystem: Environmental > Terrestrial > Soil > Contaminated >... | reverse complement strand
GAAAAAATAAATGAAAATGTTAAACAAATATTATTGAAAATGTTCAAAAATAATGAATTTGATGAAAATCTACAGAAAATTTTTAATATTGATAATATTATTACCGCATTAATGATATTTTCTGAAAATGATCTTGGTTCCAAATTTAGGGAAGAAATTTATAATGAAATCTTAATTATCACCAATGGTAATCCAACTGGCGAACAAAAAATTAAATTAATGGCCGAATATAAAGATATTGCTATTAAAAATATATGTAACAAATGGTTTACTAATAAGGAAATATTAGATAAAAAAATAGAAAAAAGTATCGATAAAGCCGTATCAAAAATCTTAGTCAATAAACTTAAAAATGAAGAAATGATCGGAAATTTTCATACACAAATTATTCGCGAAGCTATAAGTTATTTATTAGAACAGTTTAAAACTAGAAAATCATTCCGACCTTATGTATATGGTGTTCTTGAAGATAAAATCAAAACCTGGATTATATACAGAAAACCACAAGAACATCAAAAAGATCTATTAATTGAAGCAATCATTCTCGATCTTAAGAAAAGTAATAATTCTGATGATAAAACATTACTATTAAATTCATTAAGATCACATGATTTACTAATAAATTTAGAAAAAATGCAACATATTAATATTATGTATGGAAGCTCCCTGTTATCACAAAATAATTTTTCAAATCAACTAAATTCAGATATTAATCCTAATATTATGGTACAAATGAGACAACTAAGAACTAATAATTCTTCTATTTTATCTCAATCAACTATTGAATCAACTACGCAATTATCTTAAAATTATCTAACTATTATAAAGATTTATTAAATTTAATAAAATTAATAAAAAATTTATTAACAAACAAACTTATTAATAAATATTAGATTTAATCTTTAAAATTAAAAAATTGTTGTTTTTTTGTCTAATTTTTGGCTTTGTCGCAAAGAGATATTTCCTTTATCACACCACTCAATTTTGATCCCTATAATCATGAATAATCAATAACGCATTAATATTTCTATATATTAAACTTACATAATAAACTTACATAAATCTTATATAGAGCTACCATTATTGTGATAAAATTATTATACTGGTATATGACGACCACAATAATCTATTCCTTTCTTAGCTTTTGTCGTACATGGTTTACCATTTTTTAATTTACCTATACATATTTTATCATTTATATCAGCTTTTTTATTTTGATTTAATAGTGGCTCTATCGTAATTGTTAATTTCGATGATATATTGTTATCGTTACCTATCATCAATTCTGGACTAATATCATCTTCATTTGGCAATGGTAATGATAATGATAATGGTAATGATAATGGTGCTGCTATATTATATTTATTATCTGTTTTTGTATTATCATCATTATCAATAGTTTTATCTTTCATATTTGAAATAATAGTCGTCTTTTTCTGTTTAGATTTATTCCTATCATAACCAAACTGAATCTGACTTAATTGTTTATCATTCCTTAAAATTGATACATTAATATCACCACAACTCTTAATAATATCTAAATGACTAACTAATATAACTGAATCATATGCACTTAGTAATTGTCTTATAAAATCTGGCATCCTTTCCAAATTATCCGCATCAGCTGATACAAATCCTTCATCAATAAAAAGCTGCTTACAAAATAATGAGGTCGCTCCTATATATGATATCGCTATCCTAATCGCTAAACCAAATATAAATTTTCGAAATCCACCTGCTTTTTCAACTATAGGACAATTAACTCCATCCGTTATAAACCAAGAAAATGTATTATTTGGATTTATTGTCGCCGTTAATTTATATAAATTAGTATCCGTTATCGTATGAACTATGTTATTTGTTTCATTTAATAAACGAGGTATCACTATTTTATCATATAACCATTGCCTAAATCCTGCAAATGTTTGTATAATTATATCAATTGTAGTTCTGATATTTTTTAACTTATGTAATGATTCACCTGTTCGACTATTTTCATTTATCTGAATTTGATATTTAGTTAAATCCATTTTTAACTTTTCTCTCGCAATTTCCATATTTGTAATATTATCTAAATGCATTTTCATATTTGCTTTTAATTCATTATATTTTACAAATTTAGGCTTATATTCCATAATTTTAGACCAATATTCAATTTCATTGATAATTTCTGATACATCTTCTACACTTATGATTTTTTCATCAATATAATATAATAGATTATGATATATACGTTTCTTAATGAAACCATATGATGCTTCTTTTAGTAAAAATTTATTACAATTTCTTATCTGTTTTTGAAATTTTTCTGATCTCTTAACCCATTCATCATGTTCTTGCAAGAATATCTGATATTCTTCATATTTCTGAACCATTTTTTCTAATTCATTGTTTAAATTTGTTACATATTGCTCCATCCGATAATACTCATTTGACCAATTATCATATTCTATTATATATTGGTATTGTTGCTTCCAAAAATCATTTTCTTCTCGATATTTATTAGTTATTGTTAATAATTCATGAGCAGATTTAACTTCTGAATATGTTTCTAAAATCTTTTTCTGTTCTGTTATTAGTTTCTGAGTTTGATTCCAACGATTTCTGTTATTTTTACACCATATTCCCGATTCATATTGCTGCTTTAGTTTTTCATAGGAATCTTGTATCTCTTTCTTCTTTGTTAACATCGTTTTTAATTTCTTATTTTCTTTTTCCCACACTGTTTGATTACTATCAGCTTTTTTCTCTAACTTATCAACTTCTTCCGTAAATTTATTATATTTTTCCCATTCCGTTTTTAGTTTCTTCCATTCACCCAATGCTTTTTGCTTCGATTTTTCATATTCTAATAACCATTTTGAAATTATATCATATTGCTCACGATATGGTTTATTATATTCTTTTAATTCTACCTCCGATAACTTATTATAGTCATCCATTGTTAATGGCACTGGTAATGTCTTAGTTATTATACCTATATCCAAATCTTCCGGTATCTGATCATTTATTTTTAATGAATATTTATCCATAAAAACATTATCTATCTCTTCTATTTTTTCCCTTATTTCTGATATTCGTTCTGAAACTGATTCCTTCTTATCCATTAATGAATCGAGATGAACTTTCCATTGTTGTTTTTGACATGCCCAACAATCTGGATTATATGGATGCGTTTCTTCTTCATATTTATCAATCTGCTCCTGCAAATATATTATTTCTTTCAGATTTTTTATATAATCTTGAAATATCATACCATGATCCTTATGGAATATTTTTAATAATTCTAATGCTTTCGTATATAATGAATATAATTGCTTATCACGTTCATATTTATTTAACCATGAACATATTTCTTGATATTGATAATTTGGTTGTTTAATTATGTGATCCTTCTTATATTTTTTTAAATTATTTACGGATATATCCCATTGCTTTTTTGCCGAATCGACCATCGCCTGTTGTGTAGTTATATTTGTACGTAAATCAGTATATGAACCTTTTTCTGATTGATATTTTATTTCTAAAGCATCCATTTTTGTAACAAATTCAATATCTTTTAATTCTAACCAACTTGCATCATATAATTGCTTTTTTTCTCGTAATAAATCATCATGCATATTGTTTAATGTTCCATAATTATATTGGGGATGAACCAATTTATTCTTCAAACAATATATATGTAAATCATCTAATGATCCATATTCTTCAACTAACTTCATATTTTTTTCAAATTCAGTTACCCATGATTGATATTCTTTCATTGTTTTTAACGGTTTTCCCGGAATATTATTAGGTTGATTTAATTGGTTTAATTTCATTTGCGCCTCCATTAATTCTTTCTTAGAAATATCTATTTGCTCTTTTGTCTGAATAATATCTATATTAGAATCCTTATTTCCAGATAGATATTCTCCATTTAATTCATACCAATCATGGATCTCTTTTGCTTCATTTTCTAAACTATCCATATCTAACAAAATGTTTGTTGTATTATATGATGATGAATCTTCATCAGTTTTAGTATCATATAATTTAGCCCAATCTTCTTGTAATTGTTTTTCATCAAATTCTTCCGATAATTCTATCTGATCCAGTAAACTATAACTGATTGATAATAAATATTTATTAAATATTGGCTTATCTAATGTTTGTATCATTTGAATATTATTATCAATATCATTTTGAATATCATTAATACTACTTATGATAGATCCTCTCTGCTGCAATAATATATCTTTTAGCATTTTTAATGATTCCATATAGCGTTTATAATCATTATCTTGTAATAATAATGAACCAAAAATTTCTTGCAAACTTTCTACATCTGTCTGATTACCCAAATATATTGGCAAAATATTCTGTATTGTTTGTAAATTATCTAAATATTTACGCAATGATTTAGCATTAGATCGAATATTATTCTGAATAATATTATCACTTAATACTAAATTTTGTAATTGATCATGATTCCATAACACTTGAATCGAATTATATTCTTTTTCTATACCATTTAATTGCTTTTTAAATTCAGATAATTGCTGTTCTACTACGTTTAATTCTATTGCTGGATCTACTGTTATAAGAGAATTTACTGAATGCATAAAGATAGCCTCGGTTTGATCTATTATTTGTTTATAAGCATTCTTAGTCTCATTAAATAGGGATGAGAGATTGTTTATAGAATCTAAGTGAAGTGCTTTATCTAATAGGGTAACTTGTTCAGCTTTTTTCATGGAAAAGAAATCCTTATCAGAATTCTGAGTTAACATACATGATAATAAAAATGAATCTATATCACCTATATTATCTGATATCCATTCATTTACCGCAATTTTACCACTTTTTATAATATTATATGATAGATTACCATTTGAATCTGTTATTAATTGGGAAAGTTCATTAATTTTAATATGTAATTTATTATCAGGTTTCTTTTCATATGTTCTATAAATACGATAAGTCTTGTTATCTAATGAAAAATCTAATTTAGTATGCGAACTTTCATGATTTGGTTTTTGATCACATATTATAGATGCCGAATATTCCTTGTTATAACGTGATGGAATCGCTTCTCCAAATATTGCTAAGCAAATGATTTCTAAGAAACTCGATTTACCCGAATCGTTTTTGGCATTGATTGTGCAAATTTTCTGTGATATATCTGTAAAATTAAACCAATTGTTATTCTTATAACATAATATCCATTGCCAGCTTATGTATAATAAACTCACAAATGATTTATTTAGTTTGGAATGTTGCAAATTTTGCTGATCTTGTAATTTTCCAACCAACTTGATTATATCATCATTTCGCTTTTTCGCCTTATCCTTCAGTGATGGCACTATCATATCTAATGGAATTATCATTGTTTCCGGATTCTTTAACCATTGTTTCCAATTAATTTCATTCATTTGATCGGATCCATCTACAGTTAATGCTTTTTCATCAGGTTTATTATCAGATTTATTATCAGATTTATCATCTACGGAAGGTGCAGATTTAATTATATTTTCTGAAATATATTTAATCCATGTATCAGGTGAATTATAACTAGCAATACCATCTACTATTGATTCTTTATTATTGCTTGAATCATCTAGGTTATTTGAATTCATTAAAGATTCTGGATCTATCCCTATATCAACCGGATTTGATTGATTATTTATAGTGTTATTGTTATTTAATGGGCCAAATTTATTTAAAATTGTCGAAATAATTTTGAAATTAACCTTCTTATTGGATAGAATATTCTGTAAATTTTCTAAAGCAGATGGAATAGTTTCTCCTCTAATCTTAATTAATAGATTATCTGGAATATTTTCATTGAATAATATATCCGCTAATGGTATCCAGGTTTTATAAAAAGCCATCCATTGATCATTTTTATCAAATTTAAGATATAACATTCCATACATATTTTTAACATGATATGGAATCACCGTATGGTTTTCAATATCCCATAATAGATACCCATGATCAAATATTGATTCACCAAAATTTTGTTGAATTAAACTTCCAGAATATGCCCAAGGTTTTTTGGGTTTATCTGGATTCCATCCATATATCGATGGTGTTATAGTAGAATTCGTGGTTACTTTTACATTATGAATTTGTTGTAAATGTACATCTCCCAATAAAACTAAATCAAAACCTTTAAACCATTCTAAGGGATAACCTGTCGGCGATTGTGTATAGTTTTGCAGAGTTGATTGTATTATAGTTCCATGAAATAATGCTATTTTAGTTGTGATATTATCAGGAAAATCAATTGGAAATGCTGGTAAAATATCAATTTGACCTGATGTATCGCCTGCTTTTAATGTATCTTTTACTGATATTAAACTAAAACCTACATTACCTGCTGTATAGCATCCAGATTCTGCTAAATAATAAATATTGGGGTTCTGATTCCCATATAATAAACTAGAGATGATGCATGGGGCGTCTGATTGGTCTTGTCTATAATCGTGATTACCTTGTATTATATATACTGGAGCTAAACTAGATAATTTACTAATAAACATATTAAATAGTTTAATACCAGGAGATTCCGCACGATTCTTTGTTTCAAAAAAATCACCAGTTATAACAATAACTGCAGTATTATTTTGAATACTCGGTAGCTTGATTAACATATTATATAAACCATCAAATACATACGAATATTCTTTATATCTGGATTTTTCTATATCACCAATCCTAATGTGTATATCTGATATATGCACAATATTTTTAATGATTTTGCTTTTAGGTAGAGGCAGTTCTTGCTTTACATAAGGAATCTGAATTGTATTCATTTATAGTATTGTTTATATTATAATTGAAATTAATAACATATTTTAAACTAATTTCAATTTTATTATAATATTTAGTAAAAAATGATTATATTATTTATTAGTTTTTTATATTTGAAAAAATATAAAATATTTTTATATAAATTAATGGGTAATAGTATATCTCCTTCTTGCAGTGTAAAAGGATGTAATGAAATTGGTAAATTTAGTCATGCTGATCCTGTTCTTTTTCAGGCAGATCAATATTATATCGTATGTGAACAACATCGAAATAAATCAATGGTACAAATTTATTGCACTGAATGTTATAATGTTGCCAAATATGGTTTTCCTAGAAATGAATCTCAAAATAATTATTATATTATTGATGCAGTTTACTGCAATAAACATAAAAAAGATAATGGAATTTATCAATTAGTTAGATGTTTAAATGATAAATGTTTGCAACCTAACTATGAACATTATAATTATTGCAAACATCATCTTAATGATGATGATATTATAACCATAGAATCAGTTAGATATGATGACTATTAATTTTATTTTTATTTATATAAATAAAAATAAAAAAAATAAAAAATAAAAATAAAAAATAAAAAATAAAAAAAATAAAAAATAAAAAAAATAAAAAAAATAAAAAATAAAAATAAATAAAAAAATAAAAAAAATAAAAAATAAAAATAAATAAAAAAATAAAAAAAATAAAAAAAATAAAAAAATAAAAAATAAAAAATAAAAAATAAAAAAAATAAAATAAAAAAAATAAAATAAAATAAAAAATATAAAAATAAAAATAAAAATAAAAATAAAAATAAAAATAAAAATAAAAATAAAAATAAAAATAAAAATAAAAATAAAAATAAAAATAAATAAAAAATAAAAAATAAAATAAAAATAAAAATAAATAAAAAATAAAAAATAAAATAAAAATAATTTATTTATGTGATTAATATCATGGTACAATTAGTTATACATATTCCCCACAATTTACTAACAAAATACCCTTATTTGATCATAATTCTATATAATTCTATATGTTTGAATAAAACAGTACTGTTCTATATATTTATTGTATTCTATAAGGTTAGGCTTTAGTCCGCTTGGGGATATATAACACCCATCTATTTGTATAAGAGGTAATTTGATATCTGATAGATTTGATATGAATTTATTAAATTATCTAATATTGTTAATATAATTTTCATCTGTAACCAAGATAACAAGATAATATTCTACCTTATGAAAATACCATTTATTATCATGATAATTTAATTATGTGAAAATCACTATAATGAATATCAATAAAATTGAAACAAAAACAAATAATTTAATTATAATTATTAAATGAGTAAAATACTAGATTATGAAGAAAAATTTAATTTAGGACAATATGATAAACATACATTACTTGAATTATTAGAACATTATAAAAATAACAATGTTAAATATAAAACAATATTAAAAAAAGGATTTAATGAAAAATATGAAGAATTTTTTGATAAAATATTATGCTATTATAAGGATAAAAAGTATGTGAAGTTCATAAATTATATTAAAATAATTTATGAATATTATAATCAAACAAAAATAATTAATGAGTTTTCAAAAAAAATTAATTATTTATACATCAATGAGTATTTACTAAGATATAATAAAGAAGAAGATGCAATTAAATTTTTAGATAATGAGGGGTATACAAACATAATGGCGAACTATTATATTGAAAAAAAAGAATTTGAAAAGTGTGAAAAATATTTGATTGAACACGGCATATCTGAGGGCAACATGTCTAATTTAGGAACATATTATATCAAAACAAATCAAATAGAAAAAGCAATTAATATTTTTAATGATTTAATTAAAAATAAAAATATCTATGGGTATTTAGGAATTATAAGTGTATTAGATTGTTTTGATAAAAAATTATTACATAATTATAATATCATTATAGATAAAAAACATTATTTAGATGAAGCTCATCATCTTTTTCCTGTAAATGATTTATTATGGGAAAGAATAGCATGTTATTATATAGAAATTTACCAATTTGATAAAGCAATTAAATTTTGTTTGGAAGGAATTGAGTCAGATATAGATTCAATATATTGTTATAGGACATTAGTTGCTTGCTATCATAATATAAAAAATTATGAGTTAAGTTTAAATTATTTAAAAATTTATATTAATAAATGCAAAGTGATCGAACAACCATTTGAAGTGGATCCATTATTTTACAAAAATATGAAAGACGATGAAATGCTAGTAGGGTTTGTTATATTAAATATTCCAATAGGATTAATTAATATAATAAAGTTAAAAAAATTTAATTTGCTTGAAAATATAAAAAGTAAATTAATAATTAATGAAAAAAGAAAATGTGGTTTATGTTATGAAAAGAAAACGAATAATGTGTTATTGGCATGTGTGAATCATATAATTTGTTTTGATTGTTTTAAGAGTTTAGTTAAAATAAACAATTTATATTGTCCATTTTGTAAATATAATCTTGAAACATTTGACAGATTAATAATGTGAAACTCAACTATAAAACATACCTTAATTAATGAATTAATGTATCAAGTTGGTCCGGATCAACTACTTCCATAGCTTGTTCATACGCAAATTTTCTAGATAATTGATTGGTTTATCGCACTGAAATCCAAATGTAAATAAAGGTGTGTAGTTTCCCTGCAATATTTAAAAATATAATAATTTGTGTATCTTTGCACAAGATACTAAATTTGGAAATAAAAAGTTAAAATATATTTTTAATTATATTTTTAATTAATCATGATTTAAGCGATTAGTAAGCAGGGAATATTGGAATGGGAATTTTCCCCTTCAGGCACAATTAGTTATATATGCTCCCCATAATTTACTAACAAAATACCTTTATCTAATCCTAATTCTATATAATTCTATATGTTTAAATAAAATAGTAATGTTCTATATATTTATTGATTTTATAAGGTTAGGCTTTAGTCCACTTGGGGACCAAATGTAAAAAAAAAATGTATAGTTTCCCTACAATATTTAAAAATATAATAATTTACATACTTTTGCTGGAATTTTCCCATTCATGCCGGGCGCAATTAATTATAAATGCTCCCCAAATTTACTAACAAAATACCAAAATTCTATATATTTCTATAATTGGGGAAAATTTAATATCCTAATATTTATCATATTCTATAAGGTTATGCTTTAGTCCTCTTGGGATACGATATTTATTAATGTTTGATTTATGTTCGTTCATTATAGCTACAAATAATTATTTATAATTTATGTGGAAAATTAATATTGTATTATAATATAAATGGATCAAAAGAAAAAACTATTAGTACTTGGTTATTATGATCGTCATAATTTAGGTGATGAAATGTATAAAATAACAATAACTAATTACTTATCACGTTTTAATTTAAAATTTGTTTGTATTGATGATATTGATACTATTAAATTTAAGAAATATGATGGATTAGTATTTGGTGGTGGAGATGTAATTAATGATTATTTTTTACAAAAACTTAATAAAATATTGCCAAAATTTAAAAACAAGGTTAAAATTTCCCTAAGTATTGGTATTCCATTTCGATCTCTTGTTACCAAAATAAATTTTGAACATTTTGATCATGTATTTATCCGCAATAAAGAAGATTTAAGATTACTCCAATATATCATTGGATCTACTAAAGCACACTATCTCCCAGATCTTGCATTTTTATTAGATCAGCCGGTTAAGAATACAGAAATTGCACCCACAAAAACATGCGGTATCTTCCTAATTAATAATTTAATTAAATATCCAATGATAGTTAAACATATCGCTAAATTAATAGGACATATCGCTAATGATTATGATATTCAATTCTTTCAATTTGATACATCAGCCAATGGAGATTTAGAAATAAGTCAAACTATTGCTAAAATGGTTGCCAAAAAATATAATAAATCTGCTAATATATCAATTATTACTGCTTCCCATAACGATAAATCTATTCATAAACATTTTAAATTATTTGATTGGCTTAGCTCGAAGATTCATCATAATACCCATGATGCAAATGATGCAAATAATACAAATACAAATGATGAACATCCAGTACAAGAACTAAGTGTTGAACAAATGCTTCAAATGATGTCTTCACTTGATTTTGCAGTATGTTTAAGATATCATGCACATATTTTTTCTATGTTAGCAAGAGTTCCTTTCATGTCAATATCAAGCACACGTAAAACTCGCTCATTAATGAATACTTCTCATTTAAATTCATATCAATATAATATCATTTTAGATAATAATGGTACTCCCATTAATACCGATTATGATGAAATGTTAGCAGTTTATCAAACCACACAATCAGATTTAGCTATTATTACTTCCAAAATAGAACATATTGTCACTAAAAATAAATTTATGCTAGATCATAAACAAGTATCTAATCTTATAGATCAGCATAATATATCTCTTGAACGTGATGTTGAATTATTTATGGATAGATATGCAAATGATCATGATAATACCGCTCGATTAGTTAGTTATAAAATATTAGGTACTGCAGATACTCCATATATATGGGGCATTGTTGAAAAATTAAATCTAACTGCAATATCTATTTTCGATTCTATTAAATATTTACTTGGTCTCAATAATGATAATGATGAAAATTGTGGAATTGCATCCGGCCAATATCCATTAACTTTAAATTTGAAAGACTATCATGGATATAAAGATGTTCATAGGGGTGGTTGGTATGTAGCTATTAAAGATTTAGCCGATAGAATGTCCCGGAATGGAATTTTCTTTGATATGTATCTCGATCGAACGTTCCATTGGTCAGCTAATTATTTATCACACTGTGGAATTATTCCTTATACCATACCTTGGTGCGGATTTATTCATCATACCGCAAATACTTCAGAATCTAATTATAATTTAATAAACTTGTTTAAGAAAAAAGAGTTTTTGCAATCTTTAAATACATGCCGAGGCTTATGTACTCTATCCCCATCATTAACACAAAATGTTGAAAAGTTATTAAGGAAAAAAGGTTATAATATTCCAGTAACTACTTTTGTTCATCCAGTTGTAAGTCCTTATAGATTTTTTGGATATAATGTTTTTAAAATAAATCATCACAAAAAATTAATTCAAGTTGGCTCTTGGTTACGAAATTATTGGACTATCTATTCTATTGATACCAAATTTACTAAAAATATTTTACAAGGTGTTGATATGAATGGATGTTTACCACCAAATGGATTTAAAATTAAATCATTATCTGATTTTAATCCAGATAATACAGATGATATTTATTATCAAGTAAATCCTATTTATCCTTGCAGAGATCCCATTATTATTAAACAAAATGCAGAATATGGATCATTATATCCCTGTCGCGATGCCGTTAATATTAACCAATTACCCAAATGGGTTAGACATTTAACAGAATGGATGACCAATACCAATAAAACCAATTTTATCTATTCCATAAATAATAAAACACTATATACAAATTCTGATCTAATCCCTGAATTAAATAAAATGTTGGCAAGTGTTAAAACCATTAATCATTTATCTAATATACAATATGACCAAATATTTGAAGAAAATATTATATTTTTACATTTAATTGATGCAGCTGCTGTTAATACCATTATTGAATGTATTGTTAGAAATACACCCGTGCTTGTTAACAAAATACAAGGAACTATAGATTTATTAGGCGAACATTATCCATTATTTTATACCAATGATGATATCAATAATAATACCATTGGGCAACTATTAACTAATAGTAATATCAAAAAAACTACCAATTACCTACAAAGAATGAATAAAACAGTTTATAATATAGATTATTTTGTTGATCAACTTGGTAAATATGCAGTGGATATTAGTCATATTTAAATAATCCTTCGATTCGGGCCTGCGACGGATAGTAATGGGCCATGGTGCATCCGCGTGGGTTCATCCGGGTCTTCCGTGCGAACGAATATTTTTATCATTATTGTTAGTTAGATGGTGAGATAGATTCGGTGATATTTCATGTGCATCAACAATATTTGGAAACATTCCTAGGAGTGGCATGCGCCAACCATATGATTGAATTGAATATGTTTTTCCTGCTTCTAATGAGCGCCAGAGTTCAGGAGATTTGAATTGCCAAAACCAAATACTTGATGGCACTGCATAATGTGAATCATTATTATTTGTTTTTATCATTTGCATCGATCCACCCCTTGTGATCAGTTGATATTTTTCATTAACAGTGACAATTTCCTTACGTTTTGTTCCTAGTGCATAAGTTCCATGTAGTACACTTGCGCCTAGAATGATCCCCGCGATAACAAAATTATTATTTCCTTCCTTATGATTCTTTGCGCTTTTTGACATGATACGCATTAAGTTTGCAATCGGATGAATTAATCCACCAAACGACATTTTTGTTTGATAATTTGTTAATAAAATATATTTTATATACTTTATTAATTCAATTTTTTTTGATGTATATGCAGTGTATAATACTTATAATTTATCTATGCAAAGTTATTTTATTATATAATCAATAATTATTAATTATAATATATGGGGCAGGCATTACATTCACTTCCAGTAACATAACAAAATTTGCAAGAATACTTTCCGCAGGTTTTGCAAATAATACCCTGATTTTCAATGTAACATTTTTCACAATAAATATCATGGCAAATAATACAGGTGTATTTCATTGGGCTTAGTTCACCCTCTTCTATACAATTCGAACAATCCCAATTTTTACACATACAACATTCCTTATTTTCAGGCAGATATTCCCCAAAACAAATTAAACAATATCCCATAAAAGTGGATGGTGTGCTATCTCTCGTTTTCGAGATATTTTCTAATTTTTTCTTTAATCTGCGAACTTCCCGAAGAAGTTCAGGATTTACAGCGCTCTCAGCAAATACTTTAAGCGCTTGGTTTGTTAAAGATAAATTGGCTAACATTTCACTCATTTTTGAAATATAATAATCAATTTTTGTTTTTTTGTTATATAATATTTTTTTATCAAATTTTTAAAGATAACATAAAAATGTTGGATGTATTAAAAACGTGATGACTAAAAGTGCTTTTTATGTGTTGCATTGCATAATAAATAAATATTACAATGCTCATTAATTTTTAGACTTTGGGTAACAATTAACTAATAATAATATCAAAAACCTACCTACAAAGAATGAATAAAAACAGTTTATAATATAGATTATTTTGTTGATCAACTCGGTAAATATGCAATGAATATTAGTTATCATTAGTTAATCAGCCGGATCGACCGTGAGCGTATCATCCTTCATGTAGCTGCGAATTCTGTAATATTTCATGTGCATCAACAATATTTGGAAACATTCCATAGTTCCATTTTATTTTTTATTTATTAATTAATTATTTTTTATTCAATGTAATATATAATATTTTTTTAGATATGTAATATTTTTTTATTCAGGGATAGAATATCCTTCTAAATAAACATATATTCAACCATACCAGCCGCCGTATGCTCAGTCGTATACTCAGCCGTATACCCATAGTGGATTTCCAATAGATTCATAATTTGTTTGTAATCTACTTTTCTAATTTTTCTAGATATTGATAAATAAAATATACTTCCTCTACTCCCGGAATCTAAAATATTTTTCAAATATTCATTTTCGAAAATATATTTAATTATTTGTATATTACCAAGATTAATTAATTGTTGAATCATTCCGAAATTAAAAAATGAATACAATTGTAATTCCTCCACAATAAATTTCAATATGTCTAAATCCAAATATTCAGAGACATAAAAAATAATTCCTAATATTTTTCGTGCTTCTATAATAATCGAATATTCATTTACATTACATTTATTATCTTTTTTACAGCCTCGATCATCAGAATATGGAAAATATTTATCATAAGTAATGGTTATATAACTGTCTGATAATTTTGGTTTTAAAGTAACTTCAAAATTTTTATAGAATTTTTTGATGACATCAATATTACCACATTTAATAACATCAAACAAAAATTCTTCATCTTTCTGAAAATGGAAATGAAAATTTTGTTCTAAATAATTTACTATTTCAAAATTACCTTTAATAATAGATCTGAGATAATATCTTTGATCATAGATAACTCCAAGTTCAGTATGTAAATATTTTATCATTTTAAAATTACCCAGATTAAATATTATGTTCAAAATGTTATCAAGTCGATCATTTCGTTGCCTGACAAAATATTGAAATAAATCTACTCTATCATTACTTATAACTTCATCTATTTGATATGCATTTAACTCATTATCTTTTACAATATATATTACCATTTCTAATGAACAATTTTCAATGAAATCAATGAAATGTAAATTTAAAAAATTATTAATTTTAATAATATAATCAACAATGTTTACATTGTTAAATCTAATCAAATCTTTTACATGTCCTTCTTTCATCATTTTATTTTTATTCAAAAATAGAACAAAAAACGTATAAAAATTTAAATAATTACGTATTTTAATTCTATTTAATAATTCAGTAATTTTCCTTGTGACAATTCTTCCTTCAGCATTATCTAAGATATCAGTATTTTTTTCACATATGCTAATTATTTCAACTACGAAATTAATATAACTATCATCTGGATGTTTATCTAAAAATATATTATTAACATTAATATCCGGGATAATAATCTTATTTTCTTTTAAGAAATTCTGATATTTTATTAGTTCGTCTTTAACTTCTATGAAATAGTATTTATTGAAATATTCCCTCGTAAATTCAAGTGTATTAACTATTTTCTTGATGTAAAAATTAGTTCTACTTAATTGACGAATATTAAAAATATCATCCATATCTAGTAAAATATGAAAATCAACTTGAGTATTCCCTGTTATAGGTTTATCATACATTTCATTCAAAAAACTCATGTAAAAATCAATATCTAAATATTTTTTACCATATAATGGATAATCATTTAGTATTTGCTTAATTAATTTTGCATTTTGATCTGAAAAATCACGTAAATTTCGTAATTTGGGATGTAAACGCATTATTTTAGGATCTGAGTTGAAAGAAGGGGCTATGATATATCCTAACATAGAAAATTTTGGTTTTATTGGTTGTTGATTTAAAATTGTTAATTTTCCGGATTCATTCTCTTGAATGATAATAACCATTGGTTTTGAATCTGGGTCATTTTTATTATCATTATTATTGAATACCCAATATGTAAATAATAATTGCGAACCATTTGGATCTATTGTAATATCTGAAATAGTATATAATCTTTTTACGTAACTTAATTTATCTTTTTTCGGTAATTGTTCAAATGTTCCAGGTTTTCGGCCATTATTGCCAATTATCAATTGATTATTAATTGAGAAAATAATTTGTGTGTTTTTAACATCAAAATAGATTTTTTCGATCAGCATTTGGAAAATTTATTTAAAATATATTAATCATTTTTGTATTTTATTATATAATATTTTTTTATCAAATTTTAAAGATAAATTCAAGATTGACTAAATATACCAAAGCTCATTATTTTTAGACTAATGAGGTTGGAATAGGCCTTAGTTGCTGCTAGCCTTGCTCAGAAGAGCAAACATAGCTTCAACTTGTTCCGGTGGGAAAACTGTGCCAAGGGACTCTTTTGTCACAATTATCTGAACAGGGGCAGACGGCGTGCCGTGCTTGGCATACCAAGCCTCCAGTTCGGGCAAGTTGGCCAAGATCTGGCTATACTTGACGGCACCCGCACTGAAAAGGATATCGCCACTGCTGGAATGTAGCGATAGCACAGGGAATCCCTTGAATTCAGATACCCGCACGAGAGAGGATGTTTCAACAAGCCCCTCATTGACGAAGTGTCGAATGGCATCGATGTTCTCAAGCATGGCCTTGGCCTTCTTCAAACCGAAGTTGAAGAAGAACTTGCCGTGCCGGATTGAAAATATCGGCTTCTTATTGAATTCAGTTTCCTGAACGGTAACAGGATATTCCTTCTTGATTGCAGCGGGATCCTGCTGCACTTCAAGCTTGGGGTAAGAAAACTGAGCAGTTCTATGTGTACCGCACACATCACCGTCAGTATTCTTCAAGCACCGCTTGCCCGTGGTCTTAGCCAAGGCACGGCATTGATATCTAGTAGTAGTAGTAGCAACCTGGTTGTCGGATGAACTCATGTTGCGCTTCGAGATTATACATGAAATAAAATTATGATCGATCAATTATTTAAGATAATCACATATTTTTATTAATTGATATATTGGATTGGCCATTCCTTATATTTTTTTTCTTCTGGTTTCTTTTTTGATATATCTATTTCTTTTATTGTTTCTACTATTTTTGAAGAATTATTTTCTTCAAAAATATTATTATTCTGGAAATAAGCTAAATCCAAACATTTTTTAACTGATTTATAAATTTCAGTATTTTCATCTCCACAAATTTTTTCCTCACCTGCTGAATAAGGCATAAATTGAAGTCTTGCAAAAGTCTTTGATTTAATTGTTCCATCCGTCCATCCAGCTTCACTTTGTGGATAAATTCCCATCTCTAGAATATGGGAAGTATTTACAATCCTATTGGATGATACTCTTATAAATTGTGGAAAAAATCTTGTAATCTGTGACATTTTCTAATAAAATCATATTAAATTTTTATAAATTTTATTTATTCAATTTTTTCAAATTATTTTAATATGATTAGTCAAATATCCCAAGGCTAATCAGAGCTGTTCCTAAATGGAATGATATGATCCATCAAATGTCCTAAATGGAATGATATGATCCGTCAAATGTCCTAAATGGAATGATATGATCCGTCAAATGTCCTAAATGGAATGATATGATCCGTCAAATGTCCTAAATGGAATGATATGATCCGTCAAATGTCCTAAATGGAATGATATGATCCGTCAAATGTCCTAAATGGAATGATATAATCCATCAAATGTCTTAAATGGAATGATATGAACCATCAAATATCCTAAATGGAATGATATAATCGATCAAATGTCCTAAATGGAATGATATGATCGGTCAAATGTCCTAAATGGAATGATATGATCGGTCAAATGTCCTAAATGGAATGATATGATGATCAAATATCCTAAATGGAATGATACAACCCATCAAATATCCTAAATGGAATGATATGAACAATCAAATATCCTAACTGGAATGACATGAACCATCAAATATCCTAAATGAAATGATATAATATCAAATGTCCTAAATGAAATGATATAATCCATCAAATGTCCTAAATGGAATGATATGAACCATCAAATATCCTAAATGGAATAATATGAACCATCAAATATCCTAACTGGAATGATATGAATCATCAAATGTCCTAACTGGATTTGATTGATATGATCTATCAAATGTCCTAACTGGATTTGATTGATATGATCTATCAAATGTCATAAATGATGAATTTGAATTAATGTTTATATCCGGAATTACTGTCTGCCTACTTCAATGAGATTACAATATTTAATCCAGCTCATAATCGAAACTTAACACATTATAAATAATTCTAGTACGTTGGCGCACAGAGATGCACACCTTCAAATTTATTTTTTTCTTGTTATATGATCATTACTATATTATTACAATATTTAATCCAGTCTAAGTACAATTTCAGTGCGCGCACTGCGTTTATGGTCTTTAAAAAATATATTTTTATTAATGTTTTAAGATCATATATGATTTATATAATTAAAATTTTTATTATATAATCTAACACGGGATTGTTGAATATGATAACTATTAGTTATCATATATTATCAAAATAATATCAAACCAAGATGCTATCAGATAATATCCATCCAAGCCAAGATACCATCGAATAATAATCCAACCAAACCAAGATACTATCGGATAATATCCAACCAAGCCAAGATGCTTTGGATAATATTTAACCAAGTCAAGATGCTAGCAGATAATATCCAGCCAAGATACTATCGGATAATATCCAACCAATTCAAGATGCTATTGGATAATATCCAACCAATTCAAGATGCTATTGGATAATATCCAACCAATTCAAGATGCTATTGGATAATATCCGACTAAGTCAAGATACTGTCGGATAATATCCAACCAAGTCTAGATGCTATCAGATAATATCCAACCAAGTCAAGATGCTATCGGATAATATCCAACCAAGTCAAGATGCTATCGGATAATATCCAACCAAGTCAAGATGCTATCGGATAATATCCAACCAAGTCAAGATGCTATCGGATAATATCCAACCACGTCAAGATGCTATCGGATAATATCCAACCAAGTCAAGATGCTATCAGATAATATCCAACCAATCTAAAATGTAATTAAATTACTTATCAA
>Ga0214473_10003451_pt1 | contig 19183 bp, 12 predicted proteins | sample RVTome_7_FD_203509 | JGI IMG/M metagenome (GOLD analysis project Ga0214473, IMG submission 203509) | Soil microbial communities from uranium-contaminated site in the Upper Colorado River Basin, Wyoming, United States - RVT98D197 | ecosystem: Environmental > Terrestrial > Soil > Contaminated >... | reverse complement strand
AGCGTTTTCCGTTGGCGCAGCTGCGGGCGGCCATCGTGACCACGGCCACGCGCTGCCTCACCGTCCAGCCGTTGTGTTTCCTGGGCGTGGGGGAGCAGGAAGCCACGCTCGATCCCATCCAGCTGCAGATGGACCGCGCGCGCCTGGAGCTCTTCTATTATCAGCGCGGCTACCGGGAGAGCACCGTCTCGGTGGACACGCTGCGGGTCCCGGACGGCATGCGTGTCCGGTTCACCGTCCGGGAGGGCCGTCCCATCCGCTTAACGGCGCTGGAGGTCCAGGGGCCGGACAGCCTGGTGGCGCGCATCGGCGCGGACCTGCCCCTGGGTCCGGGTGACCCGCTGAACCTGGTGGCCCACGAAGCGGCCCGCGACACGCTCGTGGCCCGCCTGGCCGAACTGGGCTACGCGCGCGGCGACGTCTTTGCCAATTACGCCATCCCCGGGGACAGCCTCCTCACGGCCACCGTGCGCTACGAGCTGGTGCCCGGTGAGCGCATGCGCTTCGGCGCCATCCGTGTTGAGGGCGCGGAGCGGGTGGCCGCCTCGGTGGTGCGGCGCATGCTCACCTTCTCCGCCGGCGACCTCTACCGCCGTTCCGCGGTGCTGCGCAGTCAGCGCAACCTTTTCGGACTGGACGTCTTCCAGCACGCCGAAATCGTGACGGACCGCGGCGCGTGGCCGGACACCATCGTGGGCGTGACCGTGCGCGTCAATGAGGGCAACCTGTACCGCGTGCGGGCGGGGCTGGGCGTCAACACGTCGGAGTACCTGACCGGCGAAGGGCGCTGGACGGCGCGCAATTTCCTCGGCGGCGCGCGGCGCCTGGAAGTGAGCGGGCGCGTGACCAATCTGCTCACCACGCCGCTGGGTTTCGTCCCCGGCATCTTCGAGGAGACCGAGGGGATCTATCGGAAGGCGGCTGGCAGCCTCTCCGTGGACTTTGCGCAGCCATGGTTCTTCGACCCCGCCAACACGCTCGGCCTCGGCGTCTTCCTGGAGCGCCGCAGCATACCCGACGTGTTCGTCCGGCAGGCGCGCGGCGGCTACCTGACTTTCACCCGTGCCCTCGGCAACGACGCGTCGGTGGCGCTGGGTTACCGCCCGGAGCTCACGCAGATCGACTCGGAGGGTGATCTCATCTACTGCCTTGGCTTCACGGCGTGTGGGGAGGAGGAGATTGCCATCCTGCGCGCGGCCCACTGGCTGGCGCCCTTCACCCTGTCCTTCGCGCGTGACCGCGCCAACAGCATCTTCGCGCCCACGGGCGGCTATGTCCTGCGCGCGGACGGCGAGTGGGCCGCGGCGGCCACCGGGTCGGAATTTGCGTACGCGCGGCTGTCGGCCGAACTGGCGTTGTACCGGGGGTTGGGCAACGGCGTGGTCCTTGCCGGCAGGGTCCGTCCCGGATGGTCGCACGCTATCGAGGATCCGGCGGCGGGGCTGGGCATCCATCCGCAGAAGCGGTTCTTCGGCGGCGGGGCCAACAGCGTACGCGGCTTTGCGCAGTACCGGATGGGGCCGAAGCTGCTGACGGTGAATGCCGCGCGCGATCTGGTGGAGCCCATCGAGGGCGTATGGGCCGGCTGCACGCCCGCGAGCATCAACGGCGGCAGCTGCGATCCGGCTCCGCTGGTGGCGGCCCGGCCGGACCTGTTCGACCTGCGGCCCGTGGGCGGCGCGGTGGCGCTGGAAGCCAACGCGGAGCTCAGGTTTCCGCTTTACGGGGAGAAGGTCGGCGGTGCCACGTTCGTGGATTTCGGCAACGTATGGCAGGAGGAGGAAGGTGTCCGGCTGGACGACGTGGTATGGACTCCCGGTGCGGGCGTCCGTTACTTCAGCCCCATCGGGCCGGTGCGTGTGGACGTTGGGTACAACAGCCAGGGCGTGGAGCACCTGCAGGTGGTGACCACCGCCGTGTGCGTGCGCGCCGCGGGCGGGGAGTGCGTGGCGCCGGACGGCGCCCTCCCGCAGCCGGACGGGGTCGTGGAGAACCGGCGCGCGCTGCGGCCGCTCGGCAGCGCGGCGTGGGCCCCGTTCGACCGCTTCTGGGATCGACTGCAGATCCACTTCTCGATAGGACAGGCATTCTGATGCACGCACCCGCAGGCGGGGGGATCCCCCCGCGCCGCCAGCCATGAGGCGGAGGACACGCGTGGTCCTCTGGGTGGGCGCGGGCGTCCTTGCCGGCCTCCTCCTGGGCGTGGCGGCCGTCATGGTGTTCACGCGCACCGACTTCGGCATGGAGCGGGTGCGCGGCTATGCGCTCGACGCCCTGCAGGAGCGCGTGCAGGGTGAGGTGCGTATCGAACGGATCGGCGGCCCCGGCCTGCTGGGCGCCGCGGTGTTCCATGGCGTGGCCATCGACGATGAGCGGGGCCGCCCCTTCCTGCGCCTGGACAGCGCCCGTGTAGCCTACAACTGGCGTTCGCTGGTGCGCGGCCGGATCGTGCTGGATCGGGCCACGCTCTACGGCCCCCGCCTGGTCATGGAGCAACTCCCCGCAGACACCGCGTGGAACTACCAGAGGATCTTTGCCGACACCACGGCGGCCACGGGGCCGGATACCCGGGACCTGGTCATGTTCGACGACGTGCGCGTGGTGGACGGCACCGTGATCGTGCGCATGCCGTATGAGGCGGAGGAAGGTGAGGAGCGCGGCCGCAAGGTCATCGAGGAGGTGCCGGGCGGACTGGTCCAGGTGTACCGCTTCGACCAGCTGCAGGGTGAGTTTCCCGAGGTGATCTGGGAATCTCCTCTCGAAGACGGGCAGCTCTTCCGCGTGGCCTCCCTGTCCGGGCGCGGCTTCGTGATGAGCGATCCGGTGCTGCTGCGGGACCTGCGCGGCAGCGTGACGCTCGTGGACACGGTGCTCTCCCTCGACCTGCCCGAGGTGGAGCTCACCGAGTCCCGCGGCGCCGTGGTGGGCAGGGTGGTCATGGAGGAGGGGCTCAACCGCTACGACGTCCGCATCGACGCCAGCCGCCTCTCCTTCGCGGATCTGCGCTGGCTGGCGCCCGATCTGCCGGACGGCGGCGGCAGCTTGGTGCTGCGCATCCAGACCCAGGCCGAGGGCGGCCTGCTGTGGCTGGCGCAGGACGCCCGCGTCACCGCCCCGGGCTCGAGTGTGACCGGCACGGTAGGCTTCGTGACGGGGGACGAGCCGTACTTCACGCAGGTGGACCTGCGCGCCGCGCCGCTGGACCTGGACCTCATCGCCCGCTTCCTGCCGGACGGCCTCCCGGTGGAGGGCCTGGCGGTGGGCACGGTCGAGGTGACGGGGCCCATCTCCGCGCTGGAGACGAGCGGCAGCATGCGTCTCACCTCTCCCGGCGGAACGGATGCGGGACGGGTGCGTTGGGCGGGCACCCTGGACGCTCGAGCGGCCACGCTGGGGGCGCGCCGCTTCCATGCCGACCTCACCGCTTTCGACCTGGCGTTCGTGGGCTCGCCGGGCGGCGTGCCGGGGCGTGTGGACGGCACCGTGGACGCGTCGGGAACGCTGCGCGGCGGCCTTCAGCTGGACGGTGACCTGCGCCACCGCATCGGCCTCGGCCCCGCATCCACCGTGCGCGGTGGTGGTACCGTCCGGCGGGAACGCACCCGCACCAGCGTGGAGCTGCTCTTCGAGGGCCGCCCGCTATCCATGCAGGGTCTGGCCCCCGCCTTTCCGGAACTGGAGCGGCTGCGAGGTGACCTGGCCGGTACGCTTGCGGTGCGGGGGGAGCTGGGGGACCTGGCGCTGGATGCCCGGATCGAGACCCCGGGTGGCAACGTCCTGGTGGGCGGACGGATGGGTCGCAGCCGGGATGGACCCCACCTGGTGGGGGAAGGTTCGGTCTCCGCACTGCGGCTCGACGAACTGAGCAGCGCCCTGCCGGCCTCCACGGTCAGCGGGCGCTTCACGTTCGACCTGCTGGGCAGCTCCGCCGCCACTCTTACGGGTGCCGTGCACGGCTGGCTGGATGACGGCCAGGTGGCGGGGCTGGCGCTGGAGCGCGGCGTGCTGGCGGTGCGTCTGGACGGCGGCATGGCGGCCGTGGACAGCCTGCGCGTGGTGACGCCGGCCGGCACCGTCTGGGCGGAGGGTGACTTTGCCCTGGTCGAGGACCGGAGCGGCACCCTGCGCCTGGGCGCGTCGAGCGCTGACCTGGGTCCGCTCGCGGGCGTGCTGTACCCCGACGAGCTGCCCGATCCGCTGGCGCCGCCGCTCGTTGCGGGGCGCCTCGACGCCGCGGCCACCCTCCAGGGCGGCCTCGGCGGCCTCACGGCGGATGGTACGGCCACCCTTCTCGAGGGGCGAGGCGCAGGCGTGCAGGCGGAGCGGCTGGAGCTGACCTTTGGCGCGGTGGGCGTGGGTACGGACAGTCTGCGCGCCGACGCCCGGGCGGAGGGGTTCGCGATGGACGCGTGGGGGCACGCGCTACCGGGAGCGGTAGTCACGGGGCGCTGGGCGGACGGCCGCGCCGAGCTGGGCGCCCGGGCCACCGGCAGCGCCGGGGAGGTGCTGCGTGTTGCGGGGGACGTGGCGCCTGTCTCGCAGGTGGCGCCCGGCGCGGACGCCTACGCGCTGCACGTGGGGGAACTGGTCCTCGGCACACCAGGACGCGCGTGGGCCCTCCAGGGCGGCGCCACGGCCCGCCTGGCGGAGACCGCCCTCGAACTGGACAGCCTGACGCTGGCCCGCGAGGACGGCCGGGGCGTGCTGCGCGGCGCCGGCCGGCTGGCCTGGTCCGGCACGGCCACGCCGGCCGGGCCGGGCTACCCGCGGCTCGACTTCCACGCCGAGGTGCAGGACCTGCGCGTGGCCGACTGGTTCCGTCTGACGGCCGCCGATGCCGATCTCACGGGCAGCCTGAGCGGCGCAGTGGCCGTCACCGGTTCGCCCGGAGCCCCGGTGATGCGGGCCAGCGTACGCGCCGCCGACCTGCGCTACGAGGACGCCCTGGTGGAGCGCGTCGACGGCACGTTCAGTTACGCCGACCGGCGCGTGGAGGGCAGCCTGTCGGCCGTGCATCAGGGCCGCCGCATGGTGGTGGGCAGTGGCACCGTGCCGCTGGATCTGCGTCTGCTGCCGGTCGAGGAGCGCCGGCTGGCGGAGCCGCTCGAATTCGCCGCCCGGGTGGACAGCCTGCCCGCCGCCATGCTGCTCGGCCTGGTGGACGGTTTCCGCGACGTGTCGGGCTGGGTGCACGGTGACGTGCGTGCCGCCGGCACCACCCTGGAACCGGAGCTGGGCGGCGCGCTGGCGCTCCGCTCCGCGGCGGCCGTCTTCGATCCCCTGGGCGTCCGCTTCGGCTACGTGAACGGCTTCTTCCGCGTGGAGCCCACAGGCGCGGTGGCGGTGGACTTGACGGTGCAGGGCACCGAACCGCTCGGCGCCAGCCGGCCGCCCGGCCAGTCGCTCGGCACGGTGCGGGGCGTGGTGGACCTCTCCCAGCTCCGCGATCCCGAACTGGACCTCACGCTCACGGCGGCGGAGTTGCTGGCGGTGAGCCGGCGGGACGTGCAGGCGGTGGTGAGCGGCCAGCTCACGGTGGGCGGGCGCTACTCGCGCCCCGAGGTGGCGGGCGCGCTGCGCGTCGATCAGGGCGTCCTGGACGTGGACGAGCTCTACCGCCAGTACCAGGTGGTGCAGCTCGAGACGCCGCTGCTCTTCGCGGCCGTGGATACCAACCTGGTGGCCGTGCGCCAGTTCCGCACCCTCAGCCCCTTCCTGCGCAACCTGCGGGTGGACAGCCTGGTGGTGAGCGTGGGCTCGGACGCCTGGTTGCGCGGGCGGGACATCAACGTGGAGCTGGCCGGGGACCTGAACGTCAGCCTGGACCGGCAGACCGAGGACATCCGTCTCACCGGCACGCTCACCGCCGAGCGCGGCACGTACCAGCTCTACTACGGTCTGGCGGCGCTGGCTCGCCGCTTCGACATCCGAGAAGGCACGGTGGAATTCCCGGGCACGCCGGGCATCGACCCCAACCTGGACATGACGGCCAGCTACCGGGTGCGCCGCTCGGGGGACGAGCCGCTGGACGTGCAGGCCGTGGTCAGCGGCTCCCTGCAGGCGCCGCGCGTGCGCCTGACCAGCAGCGCGGACCCGCCCATCAGCGAATCCGACCTGGCCAGCTACCTGTTCTTTGGCGTGCCCACCTATGCGCTGCGCGGCTACGCCAACACCAACGCCAGCGCCGAGGGGCGCAACATGGCCGGGCTCGGAGGTCAATTGCTGGCGCCCACCGCCTACGGGCTGTTCTCAACCGGGCTGCAATCCCTCAGCCAGTCCCTCGGCTTCTTCGATTACGTGGGTCTCCGCGCGGCCGAGGCGGTGCCGGGGCAGGACTTCCTGGCCAACACGCAGCTCGAGATCGGCTTCTACGTGACGCCGGACGTCTTCATCAGCTACGAGCAGCGCCTGGCCAGCCGCGAGCCCGGCGTGCGCCTGGAATGGCGTGCCAGCCAGGCCTTCACGGCGGAGATCTTCGCCGAGGACCGCTTTGCCCGCGCGGCCGGCAGCTTCGGCCTGGGCCAGGCCATCGCGCCGCGGCGCGTGTACGGCTTCCTGCTCTTCCGGGAGTGGGGTTATTAAGCGACGACGCCGGGCCGGCTCCTTCCGCGCCGCACCTCCGTGCGCCGCTGGACCGCCCGCGGGCGCCGGGGGTATCTTACTCTGGAATTATCGACCAGTTGCAGATTCGGTTTCTGTTCGGTAGATTCATACATGAATCTGAAGTCTCTCATGCGCCAGCTGGTTACGAACGCCGGCCGCAAAGTCATCGAAGCAAAGCTGACCGACCTGCACGAGCCGTTCGGGATCGAGATCGACTACATCAACCCCGCGTACAGCTCGCAGGAGTGCGGCTACGTGGACGCGAAGAACCGCGCCGGCGAGAAGTTCTCCTGCCGCTGGCGCGGCAACAGGTTGCACGCTGAAGTCAACGCACCACGAAACCTGCGGTCGAGACGTTCTCGCCCGGCAGTCGGGTCCGTGAAGCAGACGAAAGCGGCAGTCCTTCGCGCTCTGGTCCTGGATTTCCAGCGCCGGAACGCGGAGCGGTGGGGCAACCCACAGGGGCGTCGGGGAACGTCCCGTGATCCGAGGGGGCAGAATGCGTATTTTGCGCGTTACGCTCCGGAGGTGACCTTAAATCGCGCAGGTGCTACGTCCGCGAAGGCGGCGTGTGCAACTGGTCGATAGTTCCCTCTTGCTCGGATCCTGGACCCACACGAACGCACGGGGAGGAAACGCATGGCCCATATGAAGGTCTTCGTGCTCATGGCCGGTCTCACCGCCCTCCTGGTGGTCCTGGGCGGGAGCTTCTTCGGGCAGTCGGGCGCAGTGGTGTTCCTGGTCCTGGCGGCGGTCATGAACTTTGCCATGTACTGGTGGAGTGACAAGGCGGTGCTGCGTATGTACAAGGCGCGCATCATCGGTCCCGAGGACGCGCCCGACCTCTACGCCATGGTGGACCGCCTGCGTCAGCGGGCCGACCTGCCCATGCCCGTGGTGGCCATCGCGCCGCAGGAGCAGCCCAACGCCTTTGCCACCGGCCGCAATCCCGAGCATGCCGTGGTGTGCTGCACGGCGGGCCTCCTGCGCCTGGTGGACAGGGACGAACTGGAGGGTGTGCTGGCGCACGAGCTGGCGCACATCAAGCACCGGCACATGCTGGTGGGCACCGTGGCGGCCACCATGTCCGGCGCCATTGCCATGCTTGGCCGGGTGGCCATGTGGGGCGCCATCCTGGGCGGCGGGCGGGACCGCGGCGGCAATCCCTTCGGCGCGCTCGTCATGATGATCGTGGCGCCGCTAGCGGCCATGCTCATTCAGTTTGCCATCAGCCGCCAGAACGAGTTCCAGGCGGATCGCACGGCGGCGCTGCTCACGGGCCGGCCCATGAACCTGGCGGGGGCGCTGCAGAAGCTGGACAACTACGCCAAGCGGATCCCCATGGACGTGAATCCGGCGGCGGCGCAGCTGGCCATCGTGAACCCGCTCCGCGGCGCCGGCGCCTCCCGCCTCTTCAGCACCCACCCGGCCACCGAGGCGCGGGTGGAGCGGCTGGCCGCGCTGGAGAACAGCCCGGAGCTCCAAGCCGCACGGTGAGCGGCGCGCCCGCCGCGCGTTCCGCGGATGCGGTCGGCCCCTACGCCGACCGCATCTGCGTGCTGCTGAATCCCGCCGCCGGTCAGGACGAGCCGAAGCGCCTGCGCCGCCTCCTGGGTGGCGCCTTCGCCGCGCGCGGGGCCGCCATCGACATCCTGGCCACCGAGCGCGCCGGCCACGCCGCGGAGCTGGCCGCTCGGGCCGCCGCGCTGGGCTACCGCGCCGTGTGCGCCGTGGGCGGGGACGGCACGGTGGCCGAAGCGGCCACCGGCCTGGCCGGGACCGCCGTGCCGCTGGCCGTGGTGCCGCGCGGTACCGCCAACCAGGTGGCGCAGAACCTGGGCATCCCCCTGGGCGTGGAGGCGGCGGTGGAGGTGGCGGTGCATGGTCAGGCCATCCCCATCGACCTGGGCATGGTGGGCGACCGCTCCTTTGCCCTGGTGGCCGGCGCCGGCTTCGACGCCGCGGTCATGGCCTCCGCCACCCGCGAGCTGAAGGAGCGCTGGGGCTTCGGCGCCTACGTCTACGCCGCCGTCAAGGAGGCGCTCAGCGCCACGCCCGTGCCCTTCCACCTCGAGGTGGACGGCCGGGCCATGGACGTGGAGGCCGTGACCGTCATGGTGGCCAACGTAGGCGAATTGTTCGCCGCCTGGCTGCCCCTGCGCCTGCCCCTCTGCCCGTCGCCGGCACGCGAAGCATGGCAGGATGGGCTGCTGGACGTGGTCGTGCTCTCGCCGCGGCGGCCCGTGGAACTGGCCCGCGTCCTCTGGCGCGTCACCAACCGGCACTTCGAGGGGGACGAGCGGCTGCTCCATTTCCAGGCGCGCGAGGTCACGATCACCACGGAGCAGCCGGTGCCGGTCCAGATCGACGGCGATGCTGCGGGCACCACCCCCATGACGGCATCGGTGCGCAGCGGCGCGCTCCGGGTGCTGGTGCCGCCCGTGCGGGCGGGCGGCGTGGCACCTTGAAAAACTGCCCGGATTAGCCGATTGTAAAGGTCTGCCCCCGAACCGCCACGGCGGGGCCATTCGCACTGGAACGAGGAGATAGGTCGCATGGCGATGCCCGCCACCCAGATCCGCAAAGGCACCGTGATCGAGTTCAACGGGGAGCCGTGCAGGGTGATAGAGTTCCATCACCACACGCCCGGGAACCTGCGTGCCTTCGTGCAGACCAAGCTGCGCAACCTGAAGACCGGTTCCAACTTCGAGCATCGCTTCCGCGCGGCGGACACGGTGGAGAAGGTGGACGTCCTGACGCACGAGTTGCAGTACCTGTACAAGGACTCCCACCACTTCCACTTCATGAACAACGAGACCTTCGAGATGCTCATGATGGACGAGGAGGCCCTCGGCGAGGCCGCCGCCTGGCTCCTGCCCAACATGACGCTCCTGGTGGAGTTCTACGGAGCGCAGCCGATCGGCGTGGAGCTGCCCGCCTCGCTCGACCTGAAGGTCCAGGAGACCGAACCCACCATGTCGGGCGCCACCAAGACCGCCATGACCAAGCCCGCCATACTCGAAAACGGCGTCACGGTGCAGGTGCCCTCTTTCATCGGCGTGGGCGAGGTGATCCGCGTGGACCCGCGTGAGGGGAAATACCTCGAGCGGGCCAAATAGCGCGCGGGGCCGGCCGCCGGTGAGTGCGCCGGACGACGCCGCACGCCCGGACGACGCCGCACGGGGAGACCCCGCTGCGGCGCCGGACGACGCCGCACGGGCGGAGGACGCCGTACCGCGGGAGGAGGCCGCGCGCCCGGAGGACGCAGCCCGGCGGGAGGACGCCGCACGCCCGGACCACGCTGCACCCCCGGTCGACGCCACATCGCCAGATGACGCGGATGCGCTGGATGATGGCTGGCCCCGTCCCCGGCCCGACCGCCGCGGCCCGCCGGTTCCCGATCTGCTCAGGCGGCTCGATGTTCGCCTGCGCCGCCTGTACCGGTCGGCCGTGGCGCTGCTCGCCGCCGGGCTGGTCGTGGCCGTCACCGCCGTGGACGTGGTCACGGGACCCGAGCTCTCCATCTCCATCTTCTATCTGGCGCCCGTGGTGCTGGCCAGCTGGTACCTGGGCTGGCGGGCGGCGCTCCTCACCAGCGCCACGTGCATGGCCGCCTGGTTCGTGGCCGACCTGCTGTCCGGGGCCATCTACGCACTGCCGGCCACCCGCTACTGGAACGCCATGGTGCGGGGCGGCTTCTTCCTGCTGGTGGGCTACATCCTGTCGGCCCTCAAGACCGCGCTGGAGAAGGAGCGGGCGCTGGCCCGGACGGACGGCCTCACGGGCCTGCCCAACGCCCGCTCCTTCCTGGAACTGGCCGCGCGGGAGGTGGTGCACGCCGGCCGGTACGGCCATCCCATCACGCTGGCCTACCTGGACGTGGATGACTTCAAGCGGGTGAACGACCGCCAGGGCCACGCGGCGGGCGACGCGCTGCTGCAGCAGGTGGCGCTCAGCGCCCGCGGTGCGCTCCGCGCCGTGGACGTGGTAGCCCGCCTCGGCGGCGACGAGTTTGCCATCCTGCTGCCGGAGGCGGGCGTCGAGGGGGCCCACGCGGTGGTCTCCCGGCTGGCCAGGGACCTGCGGCGCGAGGTGCGTCGGGTGGGCTGGCCAGTCTCCTTCAGCGTGGGCGTGGCGGTGTTCGAGTTCCCCCCGCGCGACGTGGCCGAAATGGTGCGCGTGGCGGATCGGCTCATGTATCAGGTGAAGGAGGCGGGCAAGGGGGCCGAGCACTATGAGGTGTACGCGGATCCCGAGGACCTCCGCATGCGCCTGGCCGAACCCACGGACCGTGGCCCGCGGGGGGAGCACCCCGCTTGACCTGGCGGCCCAGGACCCGGATTCTACCCGACTATGCGTGAAGAGAAGCTGATCGTCCGTGGCGCCCGGGAGCACAACCTCCAGAACGTGGACGTGGAGCTCCCGCGGGATCGCCTGGTGGTCATCACGGGGCTGTCCGGCTCCGGCAAGTCCTCCCTGGCGTTCGACACCATCTACGCCGAGGGCCAGCGCCGCTACGTGGAGTCCCTGTCCGCCTACGCGCGCCAGTTCCTGGGCGTCATGGAGAAGCCGGACGTGGACGCCATTGAGGGGCTCTCACCGGCCATCTCCATCGAGCAGAAGACCACCGGCCGGAACCCCCGCTCCACGGTAGGCACGGTCACCGAGGTCTACGACTACCTGCGCCTCCTCTGGGCGCGGGCCGGCGTGCCGCACTGCGCCGATTGCGGCCGCCCGGTCATGCGGCAATCCGCCACCCAGATCGTGGACCGCGTGCTGGGCCTCCCGGAGGGTACCAGGATCGAGGTGCTGGCCCCGCTCGTCCGTGGCCGCAAGGGTGAATTCCGGGACATCTTCGAGGACGCCCGCAAGAAGGGCTTCGTGCGCGTCCGTGTGGACGGCGAGACGTACGATCTGCAGGAGCCGCCCGTCCTCAAGCGCAACCAGAACCACGACATCGCGCTGGTCGTGGACCGGCTGGTGGTACGCCGTGAGGATCGGCCCCGGTTGGCGGATTCGGTCGAGACGGCGCTGCGGGCGGCCTCCGGGGTGGTGGAGGTGGTCGAGCACGGCGGGGACGCGCCGCTCGTCCACGTCTACAGTGAGCGCTACGCCTGCACCCACTGTGGCACGAGCATGACGGAGTTGGAGCCGCGCCAGTTCTCCTTCAACTCCCCCTATGGTGCCTGTCAGGCGTGCGGCGGACTGGGGACGCGCCGCGAGGTGAGTGAGGAGCTGGTGGTGGGCGACCCCATCATCTCCCTGCTGGAGGGCGTGATCCTGCCCTGGGGCGAGCCGAGCGGGCACCTGCGCCGGTCGGTCATCCCGGGCCTGGCCCAGCACTACCGCTTCGACGCCAACGCGCCGTGGGGCGAGCTGTCCGCCAACACCCGGCAGGGGATCCTGCACGGCACCGGGGAGACGAGCATCACGTTCCCCTACCGCACGGGCGGCACCAAGGGCAGCTACCGCGAGCCGTGGGAGGGCGTGCTGGCCAACGTCATGCGCCGCTACGAGGAAACCTCGAGCGACGCCGTGCGCGAGCAGCTCACCGCCTTCATGACCACGCAGCCCTGCCGCGTGTGCGGGGGCGCTCGCCTGCAGCCCGCCTCGCTGGCCGTCACCGTGGGCGGCCGCTCCATCGGACACGCCGTGGACATGAGCGTGGGCCAAGCGCTGGACTTCTTCCAGGGCCTGCTCGACGACCCCACCCTGCAGCAGGAGATCGCCGGACCCATCCTGAAGGAGGTGCGCGAGCGGCTGCAGTTCCTGGCCAACGTGGGACTGGAGTACCTGACGCTCGGGCGGAGCGCAGAGACGCTCTCGGGCGGCGAGGCGCAGCGCATCCGCCTGGCCACCCAGATCGGCAGCCGCCTGGTGGGCGTCCTCTACATCCTGGATGAGCCCTCCATCGGCCTGCACCAGCGGGACAACGAGCGGCTGCTGGAGACGCTCCGGCAGCTGCGCGACCTGGGCAACAGCGTGCTGGTGGTGGAGCACGACCGGGACACCATCATGGCGGCCGATTACGTGGTGGACCTGGGTCCGGGTGCCGGGCGCCACGGCGGCCTGGTGGTGGCCAGCGGAACGCTGGAGGAGGTGCTCGCCAGCCCCGACTCCCTCACGGCGGCCTATCTGCGTGGCGACCGTGAGATCCCGGTGCCCGCCGCCCGGCGCGCCCAGGATCCCGACGCCATCCTCACCATCCGGGGGGCCCGCGAGCACAACCTGCGCCGCATCGACGTGCACATTCCGCTGGGCAACTTCGTGGCGGTCACCGGCGTGAGCGGGTCGGGCAAGAGCACGCTCATCAATGACATCCTGTACGCCGCGCTGGCGCGCCATTTCTACCGCACCCGCATCATTCCCGGCGCGCACGACGGCATCGACGGGCTGGAGCACATCGACAAGGTGGTGGACATCGACCAGTCCCCCATCGGCCGCACCCCGCGCTCCAACCCGGCCACCTACACGGGCCTCTTCACCCCTATCCGCTCGCTCTTCGCGGAGCTGCCCGAATCCAAGATGCGCGGCTACACGCCGGGCCGCTTCTCCTTCAACGTGAAGGGCGGCCGCTGCGAGGCCTGCGCCGGGGACGGCCTGGTGAAGATCGAGATGCACTTCCTGCCGGACGTCTACGTGCCGTGCGACGTATGCCGCGGCCGGCGCTACAACCGGGAGACGCTCGAGGTTTTCTACAAGGGCCGCAACATTGCCGACGTGCTGGAGATGACCGTGGCCGAGGCGCTGGAGTTCTTCTCCGCCGTGCCCTCCATCCACCGTAAGCTGAGCACGCTCTCGGACGTGGGGCTGGGCTATATCCACCTGGGCCAGGCCGCCACCACGCTGTCGGGCGGCGAAGCCCAGCGCGTGAAGCTGGCCACGGAGCTTTCGCGACGGGACACCGGCAGTACATTCTATATCCTGGACGAGCCCACCACCGGGCTCCACTTCGAGGACGTGCGGCTGCTCCTGGAGGTGCTGCACAGGCTCGTGGAGCGGGGCAACACGGTGGTGGTCATCGAGCACAACCTGGACGTGGTGAAGACCGCCGACTGGATCGTGGATCTGGGGCCGGACGGCGGCATGGCCGGCGGTGACATCGTGGCCGAGGGGCCGCCGGAGGCGGTGGCCGCCGAACCGGCCTCCTACACGGGGCGCTTCCTGGCGGAGGCGCTGGGCTACGCGGTGGCGTGAGGCGGATCGGGGCGGAGCCCGGGAAGGTGACGGGCATCGTCGCTTGAAACCACTCCGGAGAGCCACCGTAGGGTTCGACGCAGGAGACTTTCCCCAACCTGGCGGGAGCCGAAGATGACGACGCGCGAGGATATCGAGAGTTATCTCATCCGCATGGACGCACAGTTCGACGAGGTGGACGAGGGCATGTGGCGCCTGGAGGCGGAGGACGCCGCGCCCGTGGTGGTCCACTATTCGCCGCCCGTGGTGCTCCTGCGCATGAAGGTGCTGGACCTGCCCACCGGGGGCGTTGACGGGGCGCTGGCGCCGCTCTACCGGAAGCTGCTCGAGCTGAACGCCACGGACATCGTCCACGGCAGCTACGGCATCGAGGGCGGGGAGGTGATCCTCTCCGACACGCTGCAGCTCGAGGACCTGGACTTCAGTGAGCTGCGCAGTTCGTACGAGAGCCTGGCCTTCGCCGCGTCCCAGCATATGGGCCAGCTCTCCGGACTGGTTCCCGCCGCGCAGGAGGGGTAAGGGTCATGGGTATCTTTCATAAGCTCTCCATGCTCATCCGCTCCAACATCAACGACGCCATCGCCAAGGCGGAGAATCCGGAGAAGATGCTCACGCAGGTCCTCATCGACATGCGCGAGCAGCTGGCCAAGGCCAAGCAGGAAGTGGCCGTGGCCATTGCCGACGAGCGCAAGCTGAAGGCGCAGATGGAGGAGGAGCAGAAGCTTGCCGCCGACTGGGAGCACCGCGCGGTGCTGGCCATTCGCGAGGGGCGTGACGACCTGGCCAAGCAGGCGCTCATCCGGCAGCAGGAGCACGCCGAGCGCGCCGTCAACATCGCTGACACCTGGAACAAGCAGGCCGAGGAGACGGAGCGGCTCAAGGACGCGCTGCGCCAGCTGAACGACAAGATCGAGGAGGCCAAGCGCAAGAAGAACCTCCTCGTGGCCAAGCAGAAGCGGGCCCAGGCGCAGCGCCGCATCCACGAGACCATGTCGGGGCTGAACGATCGCTCGGCCTTCGAGGCCTTCGATCGCATGGCCGAGAAGATCGAGGAGTCGGAGCGGCGGCTCATGGCCTCCGCCGAGGTCCACGAGGCGCTCACGGGGGACACCCTGGAGCGTGAGTTCAAGGAGCTCGGCGCAGCCTCCGCGGACGAGTCCGTGGAGTGGAAGCTGCTCCAACTGAAGGAGCGCATGGGGCTGCCGCCCGCCGGTGCCGCGGAGCGCAAGGCGCTGACCGGCGGCAACGGCGAGGGCCAGGCCAGTGCGCCGCCGGCCGCTTCCCCCGACGTGGTGCACGGCCAGGAGGATGGCGACGTGCAGGAAGCGGAAGTGGAGGAGGAGCGCTAGTGCGCCTGCCGGGAGTGAACGGCGGACGTCAGGAGGACGGCGGGCGGGGCACAGGCTCCGCCCGCCCGCGCGTGCGGAGGTACTCGCCGTGAAGGCCCGCCCCATGGGCACGGTGGCGGCCACCATCTTTGCCCTGCTGCTGCTGCTGTTCGTCTACAGCGTGGCGGAGATCCTGCTGCTCCTCTTCATTGCCGTCCTCTTCTCCATCTACCTGAGCGCCTTCATCGACGCGCTCCAGCGGCGGCTGGGCTTCCCGCGCGCCGCGGGGCTGCTGGTGGCCCTGCTGGTGACCATGGTGGCCGTGACCGCCATCGGCTGGCTCATGGTGCCGCCGCTGATCCAGCAGACGCAGGATCTCTTCGAGACCGTGCCGCCACTGCTCACGCGCTGGGAGCAGGATCTCATCGCGCTGGCCGCGCAGCACGAGTTCGCGGAGCAGATCCTGGGCACGCTCGGCGAGGGCGAGAGCTACGTGGGCAGCGCCCTGGCGGAGGTCGGCGGGTACTTCCGCGGCCTGGTGCCCTACCTTTTCAGCGGCTTCACCTTCTTCATCCACTTCGTGTCGGTGCTCGTGATGGGCATCTACCTGGCGCTCCGGCCCGCGCTCTACCGGGAGGGGCTCATCTCCCTGGCACCGCCCATCCACCGCGAACTGGTGCGGGACATCCTGGCCGACCTGGGCCGCACGCTGAAGGCGTGGGTGGTCGGCCAGTTGCTGGCCATGTTCGTGCTGGGCGCGCTCACCTGGATCGGCCTGGAGATCCTGCGCGTGCCCTACGCCCTGGCCTTCGGCGTCTTCACCGGCGCGGTGGCCGTGGTGCCCTTCTTCGGCACACTGGTCTCCACCATCCTGCCCGCCATCTTCGTGCTGGGCGGCACGGGCGGCTTCGGCCACGCGCTGCTGGTGGCGCTGCTGGGCGTGGTGGTGCACCTCATCGAGGCCAACATCGTGGCGCCCATGATCATGGAGCGGCAGGTCCACCTGCCGCCCGTGCTGTCCATCCTCAGCGTGCTCATCATGGCGCACCTGCTTGACCTCATCGGTCTGCTGGTGGCCGTGCCGGTGCTGGCCACCACCATGGTGATCGGCCGGCGCGTGTACGTGCACCGCGTCCTGGAGGGGAAGGGCTTCCGCCGCGCCGTGCGGGACCGGCCCGTGGAGATCAAGCTGCCGGGCGACGGCGCGGTGCTCGTGCATCCGGTGGCGTACGAGCGGACGGTGCCGGCGTTGCTGGAGGGGTAGTGGGCTCCCACCGGGCAGCACACACACTTTCGCGAGGGGGGTAGCGTGCGGCCGACCGTGCGCCGGGTCTTGCCACTCGTCTGGCTTGCCGCGTTCACCGCTTGTGGCCAGGGTGGCAGCACGGGTGGGTCAACAGGTCGCTCGGTTTTCGACACCTTGGGTGTGCCGGTGACGCATGTGGGGCAGGCAGAGCTGGCAAGAGCGCCGGTGTGGACGCTCGGGGAGCCGGAGGTCCTGCCGGCGTTCGCGGGGGCCGCCCGGCTGGCATCGTCGACCTATCTCGAATCTGTGCTGCCGCTCGCCGATGGGCGCCGGGCCGTAGTCACCATCGAAGAGGGCGGCGTGATCGCGATCCACCGCGTCTCTGCTGCAGGTATCCTGGACGGCGTGAGCACCATCGGCGCGCAGGATTCCAGTATGCGAAGCCGCGGCGACGCGAGCACGGCGTTGGTGGGTGACACCGTGGTGTTGCTCAGCGTATGGGGCTCATCCGGGTCGCGGGCCCTGCTGCCGGTTTCCCCCGCTGGGCCGGGCACCTTCATGGAGTGGCCGGCGGGGATGAGATCGCTCGTCGGCGCGCTGGCGGATGGTTCGCTCCTGGCCTTCGGTGACGCGGACAGCCGTGGCGCGGTGGCCGGCTGGCGCCTGCAGCCGTTGATCCGCTTGCCGGCTGCGTCCTGGCACGAGCCTCCCGCCGGCTTGCAAGGAGACACCGTGGCCGTGCTGGGTCTTGCCCGCGACGATGATGGCCGCGCGCTGGTGTTCGCGCACAATCCGCTCTTTCCGATCGCGGTGATACGCGAGCTGCTATGGGTGGCGCCGACCAGCGCTCCCGAAGTGGTCGGTCTGTCTGGAGACGGGGAGCCGGTGCGGCGTTTCACATGGTTGACACCTGACCGCAAGGTCACGCCGGAGGCTCTGCAGCAGTGGCGTGCGCAGAACATCAGCGGACTTCCCGCCGGCGACCCTCCGGAGCACCTGGCGGTGGCACGCGCCAACATTGAGCGCCGTACGGCTGCCGCCGAATATCCCTCCGTGACGCGCATCCTGGGCACTCCGGATGGTCACGTCTACATCGAGCGCTACCCGTTGCCGTCGGATTCCGGGGACCAGCCGAGGTGGCTCGTGTTCGGGCCGGATGGCGGCTTCGTTGCGCGCCTCCGCTCCCCTGTGGACGCCACGGTGGTCGCTGTGGACCAGGACCATCTCCTGGCCCGGCCAGACCGTGGCGAGGATCGGCCGCTGCTGCGCTATCCGGTGCTCAGAGGAGGCGACGATGGGCACCAGTAAGCGCATGCTCGGCGTCCACGCAGTGGCACTTCCCGTGGCCCTGCTGCTGGGTGCCTGCGATGCCGCGCGGGAGGCTCAATCGACCATCGACGTGCTCGAGGTGGGCGCTCCCCTGCCGGGCGCGGAGTGCACGCCGGGCTCGGCGGCGGGCACCGCCGCGGGCGCCTCGAGCGCAGCGGCCGACCGCGACCGGGTCCTGGATCGCAGTGGCGGGTATCCCTGCCGGCTCGTGGCCGTACGCACCGCTGTGCGCCTCACCCCGTCTGAGGATGGCAGCCGGCCAGATCCGAGCTGGACCTCGGTGGCGCTGGACCGCCGCGGCCGCATCTACTCCGCGGCCAGGACGCAGAGCGGGCCCGGCACCGTGCTGGCGTGGAACGCCGATGGCTCCTTCCGGGCTACGGTGGGGCGCGAGGGCGAGGGGCCGGGCGAGCTGAGTGGCCGTGGCCTCAAACGTGTCTACGTGGGCGCGGGGGACTCACTGATCATCCGGGATGTCGGCCGGTGGAGCGTGTTCGGACCGGATCTGACGTTCGGGCGGGTTATCAACAGCGCCGCGCTCCAGCGTGCGCGCGAGCACGTCCATCCCCTCGATGACGGCCGCTTCCTGGTCACGGAGCCGGTGCCCGGCGCCGAGCCGGAGCACTGGTTCCATGTGGTGTCCGCCACGGGACACGAGGTGCGCTCCTTCGGTCCCGCCGATCCGACTGCCGTGGCCGACCACGGCTGGGATGCGGCGAACCTCCCGCCGCGACCGAGCGCGTATCGCGGTGGCTTTACATTCTGGGCCGCGCCGGCTGCCACCGCGGATGGCGAGTATGTCCTGGAGGAGAGGTCGGTGGACGGGCAGCTGCTCCGCACGCTGCGCCGCGCCGCGCCGTGGCTGCACGAGGAGGTGGCTGTGAGCCCGCGCCTGACCCTGCCCGCCTTCCAGCTTCTTCATCAGGATGAGGCTGGCCTCCTCTGGGTGCTGGCCATCGTGCAGGACCCGCGCAATAGGGATCCGGGTGAGGAGGCGCCGGAAGGGGAGCGGGACAGCGCTTTGTTCGACGTCCGTTGGGAGGTTATCGATCCCGATGTCGGAGAGGTGCTGGCCTCCGGGGTCATCGACACGCTGCCCGGCGAGGACGAGGTGGGCTGGCCGCCCGTGGCGCGCTTCCTCCAGGGGCGTGCAGTGAGCTACTGGCCGGTCCCGGACTCGCTCGGGCTGGAGACCATCGAGTTCCTGGAGCTGAAGCTGGTGGCGGACGGGGGGTGAAGCGTCGGGACCTCTCGTTCCCCGACCGCCAACCCGCCTCCTTTTCTACGCCGGATCCGCCGCCTCCATGGCCGCCGCCTCCAGGGCCCACGGCACCTGACTGTCCCGGGCGTAGCGCGGCGCGCTCGTGTACGGGCCCGGCCTGATGCCCCGCCTTTGGTGCAGCGCCTCCAGCGCCTCCCTCACCTCGACCGGCGGCGGTGCCTCCGGCACCGGCCTGCCCAAACGAACGTAGAAGTTCAG
>Ga0214473_10003450_pt1 | contig 19184 bp, 17 predicted proteins | sample RVTome_7_FD_203509 | JGI IMG/M metagenome (GOLD analysis project Ga0214473, IMG submission 203509) | Soil microbial communities from uranium-contaminated site in the Upper Colorado River Basin, Wyoming, United States - RVT98D197 | ecosystem: Environmental > Terrestrial > Soil > Contaminated >... | reverse complement strand
CGCCGTTCCTTCCAGAGCCTTCCGAACCGCGGCGAGCGCGGTGAAAGGCGGGGCGAGGGCGATGTCGACGTCGTCCAGGGCTCTGCAGGAAGCGGCGATCTCACCGGCAAGCGCCGAGGCTTCGCCGGTCGTCTTGTGCATCTTCCAGTTTCCCGCGATGAACGGCCTAGGCATCGGTTAGGACCTCGACGCCGGGGAGCTTGGCGCCGGCCAGGAACTCGAGCGACGCTCCGCCCCCGGTCGAGATATGCGTGATGCGCTCGGCGACGCCGGCACGATGAACCGCCAAGATGGAGTCTCCACCGCCGACGATGGTGGTGGCCCCACTGGAAGCCACCGCCTCGGCAATCTTCAACGTTCCTTGGGCGAAGGGCTCTTTCTCAAAGACGCCCATCGGGCCGTTCCAGACTATCATTTTGGCTTTCGCGATGCGTTTTCGATAGGCGGCAACCGTCTCCGGACCGATGTCGAGCCCCATCCATCCCGCGGGAATCTCGCCGGTGGGTACGGTCTTCACCGCGGAGCCTCCTTCGAGGGACTCCGCGATCACGTGATCGGCGGGCAACTCCAGTTTGTCACCCGCCTGCTTCAGGAGCTCACGGGCTAGCGCGATCTTGTCTTCTTCCACGAGGGATCGGCCGACGTGGAGGCCCTGTGCCCGTAGAAATGTGTAGGCCATGCCGCCTCCGATGAGAAGCCGGTCGACCTTGGTGAGGAGATTGCGCACCACTTCGATCTTGTCGGAGACCTTGGCGCCGCCCAGGAGCGCGATGAAGGGTCGGGCGGGCTCGGTGAGGGCCATGTCGAGATAGTGAAGTTCTTTTTCCATTAGGAGCCCGGCGGCCGCCCTGGGGAAGTGCTTGACCATGCCGACGGTGGAAGCATGCGCGCGGTGCGCGGTGCCGAAGGCATCGTTGACGTAGAGCTCGGCGAGATCGGCGAGGGCGCGCGAGAACTCGGGATCGTTCTTCTCTTCGCCGGGTGAGAAACGCAGGTTCTCGAGGAGGATGACGCCTTCTTCCAGGCTTTCCATGCGCTTCTTGGAGCCCGGGCCGACCATTTCGTCCAGGAAGCCGACCGGCGTTCCGAAGATCTCCGAGAGCCGTCGCGCCACCGGCGCCAGAGTCAGGTCGAGACGCGGTTTGCCCTTCGGCCGTCCCAGGTGCGAGCCGAGGATGAGGCGGGCGCCTGCCTGGCTGGCGTGCCGCAGCGTGGGAAGCGTGGCACGAATACGTGTGTCGTCGGCCACCTTGCCGTTTTCGATGGGGACGTTGAAGTCGACTCGGATGAAGACGCGCCGGTTCTTCAGGTCGAGCTCTTGGATGGAAAGTTTTCTCATAAGGCAAGAAAGCGCGCAGAACCAACAGTATAGGCAGGCGGCGGCTCCGCTGTCAAAATCAGGTAACGAAGGTCTTGCGTTTTCGATCCAGCGTTCACTATACTGGTGCCGACAACTGAAACGGACAGGCTCGGGTGCCCGATTCGCGGGGTAATAGGGAATGGGGTGAGATGCCCCAACGGCCCACGCCACTGTGATAGGAGAGCCGGCCGCCTTGGTTCGGACCTTGGAAAAACAAGGAACGAACGGCCACTTCCTCTTGGAGGGAAGGCAGGCGGCAGCGATCGATCCTCAAGTCAGGAAACCTGCCCGAACCTAGAAGTCGGAGTGCTCTTCGATGGGAAGAGTCCGGTTTCGAGGCGGCAGTTCCAAGGCTCCTCGTTCTTCCCTGGAAGAGTGAGGAGCTTTTGCTTTTTTGCCCCTCGCTCTCCAGAATGCCGCCGAGACCCCTCTCGGCTCGTCCGGATCTTCGACCGCGCCCCATGGGCGCGCAGGTGGGAGGTCTTCACGTGAGGACGAATCTTTTCCTGGCAGTCCTTCTTCTCTCTGGCGTCGGGTGGGTGCGCCCGTCCGCCGCCATCCAAACGAACGGAAGCGTGACGGTGCGGGTACTCGACGCGCAAGGAGGTCGGGTCGCCGATGCCCGTTTGGCGCTCTTCACGCGTGATAACCGGGTGCGGTTCACCGCGCTCACCGACGCCTCGGGGGAGTACCGGTTCGAGCGCGTCGCTCCGGGAGAGTACTTGGCCCATGCCGAGGCTCCCGGATTTTCTCGCTCCGTAACGCAGAGTGTCGTGGTGGGACAGGGAGAACCAGTGTCTCTGGACCTGGAGCTTCAGCTCGCGGCCGTTCAAGAGCAGGTGGTGGTCACTGCCTCCGGTACCGCGCAGACGGTGGACGAAGTCTCGAAAGCCATCACCGTGGTGGAGAACACCGAGATCGATATCCGCGACGAGTTCTCGATTCCCGAAGTGCTGCGGACCGTTCCCGGGGTACGGGTCCAGACGCTCGGCGGCCCCGGCGCGTTTTCTTCCATCAAGATCCGAGGCCTTCGTACCGAGGACACCGCGGTGCTGCTGGACGGCTTTCGTCTGCGTGACGCCGCTGCCACGCAAGGGGACGTGTCGGGACTGTTGGAGGGTTTGATTGTCACCGATCTCGACCGTATCGAGATCCTAAGAGGCTCCGGCTCATCGCTCTATGGCACGAACGCGGTGGGCGGAGTGGTCAACGTGGTGACGGCGGAAGGGGGAGGCCGCCCGCAGGGCAACGTGCTTCTGGAAGGCGGCTCGCTAGGGTTTTTTCGAGGGCGGGCGCAGATCGCGGGAGGATTCGAAGAGGATCGCCTGACTTATAGCCTCGGGCTTGCCCGCCTCGATGTTTCCGAGGGTGTGGATGGCGACGACGAGTCGACGAACACCAGCGCCCAAGGCCAGATTCGGTTTCGACCCACTTCTTCGTCGACGCTCTCGGCAAGGATCTATACCGCCGACGCTTTCTTGAAAATCAACGAGACGCCGCAGTCGGTGGGACCGATTCCTCCGACCGGCGTGATCGGGGCGGAACCCCTCTCGTCGTCGCAGCTCGCACTTTTCGAGGCGGGAGTACCGGCCTCTGATCTCGATGTAGGGACGGCTAACTTCATTCCTTCGGCGAACGATCCCGACAATACCCGCGACACGCGCTTCATGTCGGCGGCGGTCAGCTTCGAGCAGCGACCCTCCGAGAGGTTTGGCTATTCCCTCGCTTACCACGGCCTGGTGTCGGAGCGCACCTTCCAGGATGGGCCTCTGGGCGTAGGTTTCGAGCCCGCGGCGTCCACGACATCCGAGTTCGATGGGGACGTCCACACCCTCTACGCATCGGCGGATCTTCAGCTAGGTGACCACCATCTCCTCACCGCCGGCTACGAGCTCGAGAAGGAGATCTATTTCAACGCCTCGTTTCCCGAGAACCCAGCGGATAAGTCGGTGGTGGACGTCTCGCAGAGCAGCAACACGCTCTTCGTTCAGGATCAACTGAGCCTGCAGGATGGGTTGTTGCAGATCTCCGGAGCTTTTCGGGCCCAATTCTTCACTTTGGGCGATCCTGTCTTCACCCCAGAAGAAAACGCGCCATACCGAGGCGTGCAGTTGGAGGATCCACCCAGCGCGTTCACCGGCGACGGCTCGGTTGCCTACTTCTTTCCCCAGTCGGGAACCAAGCTCCGCGCCCACTTGGGAAATGGCTATCGCGCCCCGTCTCTTTTCGAGCGGTTCGGGACGTTCTTCGACGCCTTCGGTTATTCGATCTCCGGCGATCCGCGTCTGGAGCCGGAACGCTCGCTCGGCTTCGATCTCGGAGTCGACCAACGGGTTTTCGGTCAAAGGATGAGTGTCTCCGGGACGTTTTTTCACACCCGACTCCAGAGAGTCATCGTTTTCGACTTCACGGGCGCCATCGATCCGGCGACCGATCCGTTCGGACGCTTCGGGGGTTACCGGAACGTGGACGGTGGAAGCTCTCGCGGACTGGAGTTGGGGTTGACGACCACCGCCACCGAAACGCTGCAGATCGGAGTCGCCTACACTTACACCGATGCCGAGCCGCCCGCGGAAGGCGATCCGGCGCTTACCCAGGCGTACGTGATACCGGCCCATCAGTTCTCCCTGGTGGCGACGCAACACATCGGCCGCGATTTCTACGTCAATTTCGTGCTGGCCGCTTCGGATAGCTACTTCGCGCCGGTTTTCGATCCGGTCACGTTCGTGAGCCGCACCTATCGTTTCGGCGGAATCGTGAAGGCGGATCTCGGCGCCAGCTATACTTGGCGACTGAATGGTCCCCGGGGCATCCGGCTCTTCGGTAAGGTGCAGAATCTATTCGACCGAGAGAACTTGGAGAGCGGCTTCCGGACCGGAGGGCGAAGCGCGGTGGGCGGCGCCGCTTTCGAGTTCTAGACGAGAAAAGCTCCTATGCGCTGTTCGTTCTTCGGCCTATTTCTTTTCCTAGGTCTTAGTACACCGTCGATCGAAGCTCAGCCGGTTCCGCAACGCATCATCTCTCTCTCTCCCAACATCACCGAGATGATCTACGGAATCGGCGCCTTCGATCGTGTGGTGGCGGTCTCGGAATTCTGCGATTTTCCGCCCGAGGTGGAGAGCCTTCCCCGCGTGGGAGGCTGGCAGAACACCAATCTGGAGAAGCTCGCCTCGCTTCGCCCCGATCTGGTGATTCTGACCGAGGCGCAAGCACCGTTCATCCAGCATCATCTGGATGCGCTCGGGATTCCGATCCTGGTGGTTCGGAGTCAGTCCCTCGGTGACATCAACGCGGCGATCTTGCAGATCGGCCGCGCGGTCGGTCTACTGGGAGACGCGGCGCGACTGGTGGAGGAGCTGCAAGCCGAGCTTGATGAGATCCGCCGGCGAACGGCCCGTTTGAATCGACCACGGGTGCTATGCGTGGTGGATCGCTTGCCGGGGACGCTGCGCGATCTCTATGTGGCGACCCGCGGGAGCTTCTTGACCGAGTTGGTCGCGATCGCTGGAGGCCAACCACTCACACCGCCGGCGAGCCATAACTACACCAAGCTCTCCATGGAAGCGGTGGTATCGCTCGATCCCGAGGTCATCCTCGACGTCGTGCGGGCGGCCTCGACACCGACGACGATCTTCGGCACCGGTACCGGGCTGACCGAGGACCCTCGCGGCGTGTGGCGCGAGTTGGCCGACGTACGGGCGGTGCGTGAGGGGCGGGTCCACCCCCTGCACGATCCGTCGCTCGTTCACCCTTCTCAGTTCGTGGGTCGGGCGGCGCGCCGTATCGCCGAGGTCCTGCATCCCGAGGTTTTCCCGGCCGGTGAGCCCTGAACGGGAACAAGACGATGAAACCCGTCCTGCTGGAAGCGCGGCGCGCCCACTTCGCCTACGCCCCGGGTGTCGAGGCCGTTCGGGACGCCTCGCTCCTCATCGAGCGAGGGAGTTTTTGCGCTCTGGTGGGCCCCAATGGTTCCGGCAAGTCGACGCTGCTTCGTTTGCTGGCGGGCATCCTCGTCCCCGGCCAGGGGGAGATTTTCTTCGAAGGCTCTCCGCTGGCCATCATCGAGCGGCGCCGCTTGGCCACCCGCATCAGTTACGTGCCGCAGTCGCAGAGCACTGTCTTTCCCTTCACCGCGCTGGAGGTCGTTCTCACCGGCCGGAGTCCCTACACCTCTCGGTTTCGTTTCGAGAGCGATGCGGATCGAGACGTGGCGCGTGAAGCACTGGCCACGGTCGATGCTCTGCGTCTGGAGTCGCGATCGGTGACCGAGCTTTCGGTGGGCGAGCGCCAGCTGGTGGCGGTGGCGCGGGCTCTCGCCCAGGACGCCGATTGCATGCTGCTCGATGAGCCTTCCTCGTCTCTCGATCTCAAGCACCGTGCCCGCCTCATCGCCATCCTGCGGCGGCTCCGCGAGGAGCGGGGGTTGACGACGATGATGGTGACGCACGACCTGCAACTGCTGGATCCCGGGTTCGACTACCTCTATGCCATGCGGGCCGGGGAAATCGTCGCCGAGGGAAGGCCGTCCGAGGTCTTGCGGGAGGACCGGTTGATGGAGATCTATGAAGACCAGCGCGTCCGCTCTCGGCGCATCGACGGGCGGACTTTCGTTTGGTCGGAGTGGTGATGCTGGAGCAGGCAACCGAGGCGACGACCAGGTCCGCCCCGACGGGACGTTCGTCTCCGAGCTTGATGCGGGCGATGCTCTTCTTGTCGGGAGTCTTGACGCTGACCGTCCTCATCGCTCTCTCGTCGGGTTACCAAAGGATCGACTGGATGGGGCTTCGCACCGACGGCACCGCCTTCACCATCTTCTTCCAGATCCGCCTGCCGCGCGTTCTCATGGGACTCCTGGTCGGGGCATCGCTGGCGGTGGTGGGCGCGGCGCTCCAGGCGCTGTTTCGAAATCCACTGGCCGATCCGTTCACGCTCGGCGTGTCGGGGGGGGGCGCTCTGGGCGCGAGCGTAGCGATCGCCCTGGGTTTCGGTGCCAGCGTGGCGGGCGTACCGCTGGTCTTCGTCGCGGCTTTCCTCGGGGCGGGGGCGGCGGTTTTCGTCGTCTACCGGCTGGCCTCGACGGGGACCGTCGTCTTGCCCGGCGCGCTTCTTCTGGCAGGGGTGGTTCTGAACCTGATCGCGGCGGCGGGCGTGTTGGTGATCCAGTACCTCGCGGACTACAGCCGTGCCCTGCAGATCCTTCGCTGGATGATCGGCAGCCTGGACGTGGTGGGCTTCGGTTTGGTCTGGCGGGTGGCGCTTTTCGTTCTGCCCGGCCTGGTGATGCTCCTGCTGACCGCTCGGGATCTTCATCTTCTGGCGGTAGACGAAGAGACGGCCGCCAGCCTAGGGGTGGATGTCCGCCGCGTGGAGCGGATCGTTTACGCCGCTTCCTCCATGGTGGTGGGGGCCACGGTGGCGGTTGCCGGGCCTATCGGGTTCGTGGGATTGATCGTGCCGCACGCGGTGCGCGTTCTGTTCGGAGAGGATCTGCGCCTCGTTTTGCCCTGCTCGCTTCTCCTGGGCGCGTCGTTTCTGGTCCTGGCGGATACGGTGGCGCGGACGCTGCTGGGCGGCGGCGAGCTTCCGGTGGGAGCGGTGACCGCGCTCGCCGGTGGCCCCACGTTTCTCTGGTTGCTGAGAAGGCGGCAGCGTTACTCCGCCCTCTAAGAAATGTGAGGACGTCATGAGCATCTCGACCCAACGCGGTGATACCGGTGAGACCAGCTTGATCGGAGGCCGGCGCGTGTCCAAGGCTGACCTGCGCGTCGAGGCCTACGGCACCATCGACGAGCTGATCTCGGTGATGGGATTCGCGCGATCCATCTGCGAGAACGACGAAGTGCGCGAGCGGACCAAGGCGATCCAGCGCGAGCTGTTCGCGGTGAGCTCGGCCGTCGCCGCTGGCTCCGAGAAAAAGCCGGGGAAGAAGCGGGAGCCGCCCGCCGTCACCAAGGGAATGGTGGAGGTTTTGACGTCGGACGTCCATCGTGCCGAAGCGATCGAAGGTCTTCTGGCCGATTGGGCGCTTCCTGGAGGGCACGCGGCCGCTGCGGCCTTCGACGTGGCCCGCACCACCTGCCGCCGTGCGGAGCGCCAGGTGGTGCGACTCCGGGAGACCGGCGAGAAAGTTCCTCCCGACGTTCTGGCTTATCTCAATCGTCTCTCGGATCTTCTCTGGTTATTCGGCCGGCGACTGGAAAAGGAGGCCGGAGTGGATGGCGCCCTCCGCGACGGCAAGAATCCCGGGCCCGGATGGTCTCGGGCCTGGTGAGAGAACGGCTTTGGCCAAGGCGCTGATGGTGCTCGGCACGGCGTCCCACACCGGGAAGTCGATGGTGACGGCGGCGCTCTGCCGCATCCTCGCCCAGCAAGGTTATCGGGTGGCGCCGTTCAAGGCTCAGAACATGTCACTCAATTCGGCCGCCACTCCCGAGGGCCTCGAGATCGGCCGCGCCCAGGCCCTGCAGGCGGAGGCGGCGGGCGTTCGACCGTCGGTGGACATGAATCCGATCTTGATCAAGCCGTCCAGCGATAGCTCGGCGCAGGTGGTCGTTCAGGGACGCGTCTGGGGCCAGATCACCGCCGCCAGCTACCATGAGGGAGAGGTCGAAGAGCTCTATCCGGCGGTGGTGGACTCCTACCGGCGCCTGGCGGCTTCATACGACATCGTCGTTCTCGAGGGAGCGGGCTCTCCCGCCGAGATCAATCTCAAGGCGCACGATATCGTCAACATGAGGATGGCGGGGCTGGCCGACGCGGCCTGCCTTCTGGTAGGTGACATCGATCGCGGTGGGGTGTTCGCGGCACTGCTGGGCACGTTGGAGCTTCTGGAAGCGCATGAACGGGCCCGTATCCGGGGATTCCTCATCAACAAGTTCCGGGGCGACCGCGCTCTCTTGCAACCGGGCATCGATCTCATTGAGAAGCGTCTCGGAAAACGTTGCGTCGGTATCGTTCCCTACTTATCCGATCTGGGTTTGGAGGAAGAAGACAGCGTCGCGCTCGAGGACCGGCGTGGCCTGCCTTCCGCTTGGCGGGCGGGGCAGGGGCCGGATCGCGCTCTGCGGATCGGAGTCATAGCGCTACCTTACCTGTCCAACTTCACCGACTTCGATGCTCTCGCCGCCGAGCCTTCGGTCGCCCTCGCGTACCTCAGCGACGCCGCCGACCTCGCAACGGCCGACGTCGTGGTCCTGCCGGGATCGAAGCAAACGAGCAACGATCTGCGGTGGCTGAAGCGACGCGGCTGGGAGGCGGCGGTGCGGGCGCACGCGCGCCGCGGTGGGATCATCCTTGGAATCTGCGGGGGCATGCAGATGCTCGGTAAGGAGATCGAGGACCCACAAGGCATGGAAGGGGGAGGGAAGGTGGAGGGAATGGGACTGCTTCCGATCGAGACCGTCCTGGCGCGGGAGAAGAAGACGGTGGGGGCAAGGGCGCGTCTGGTCGAGCCGACGCTCTTCGGGCAGAGCATGGCGACCCGGTCGCTTGCCGGCTACGAGATCCATCTCGGTGTGACGCACTACCAATCGGGAGCCGCGCCTCTGTTCGAGTCGATGCGGGAAGGGAGCTCTCGTACCCAGCCAGACGGCGCAGTTAGTGCAGATGGACTCACGCTGGGCACGTACCTCCACGGTCTCTTCGACTGCGATTCCTTTCGGCATGCGCTCCTTCGCGCCGCCCGCGCGCACTGCGGTCTGTCGTCTTCTGCCGAGCTCGTCTCTTTCTCGGCGGAGCGGGAGGCGCGTCTCGATCGGCTGGCCGGGTGTGTGCGCCGATCCATGGATATGACGACGGTCCTCGGTTGGCTCGAGCTGGAGAGTTAGATCTGTGGAAGAGGCGCGCCGAGTACTCGAGAAGACCCTGGACACGATCAGGCCGCCGGACGAGCGTTGGTTGGCGCAGGCGCGGGATCGTCAGCTAACCTTGACCAAAACTCCTGGAAGTCTGGGTCGCTTGGAAGAGATAGCGGAGCGTCTGTGCGCCATTCAATCGACTCTCGAGCCGGTGGCGTCACCGCGACGCATCGTGGTCTTCGCCGCCGATCACGGCGTGGCTGCGGAAGGCGTGAGCCCCTATCCCGCCGAAGTCATCGCACAGATGGTCGCGAACTTTCTTTCCGGTGGTGCCGCCATCAACGCCTTGGCACGCGCGTCCGACACCGAGATTTGTTTGGTGGACATTGGTGTAGGTCGCGACCTGCCGAATCCCACGCAGCACGGTCGCGGGTGGCGTTCAATTTCGGTCGCGCCGTGTCCGCGCCGGCAGGGCGAACATGGTGGAAGGGCCGGCCACGAACGAGAGCGAGATGCTGGAGGCGATCCGGATCGGGATCGAGGAGGCACAACGTGCCGCGAAGGAAGGGATCGCGATCCTCGGCCTGGGGGAGATGGGCATCGGAAACACCGCCAGCGCCGCGACCCTCGCGGGTTGCGAGCCGGCTCGCGTCACGGGTCGTGGCACGGGATCGACGCTGCCTCGCTGTCGCGGAAGATCGCTACCCACGAACGTCATGTCTGCGGCGGTGGCGGCATTCAAAGAAATGGCGACTTTCGAATCCGCAGGAATCTTTGGGACAGGTTAAATAACCCGTCTCCCGGTTTCCGAAGGGTATGAAAAGGCTCGCCGCAGCGGTCTCGTTCCTCAGCCGGGTCCCTTTGCCACGAGAATGGGAGCACGGTGCGGAGGACGTGGGACGGTCGACGCTTCTCTTTCCTCTGGTCGGTGCCGCTATCGGAGCGGGTGGCGTGTTGGTTCTGAAGCTATCGTCCCTGTTTCCCGCGCCGCTCACCGCGCTGCTGGTGGTGGGCTTCTGGGCGGGGATTACAGGCGCCATCCATCTCGATGGACTGGCGGACACCTTCGATGGTCTGGCGGGTGGTCGGACCCGCGAAGAGAGATTGAAGATCCTGCGGGATCCGGTAGTGGGATCTTACGGCGTAGTGGCCTTGATTTTCTCCTTGGCGGTGAAAGTGACCGCTTTGAGCACGCTCATCGGGCGCGGTCTTGCCGTGCCCTATCTCATCATCGCTCCGGCCTTGGGGCGCTGGGCGGCAGTGCCGCTCGGCCACTTCCTTTCCTATGCGCGGCCGGAAGGCGGGGGTTTGGGATCCGCCTTGACCGAGCACGTGGGATGGTGGGAGCTTCTCGGCGCGACGGCGATCGCGGGAGGCATCACGTTCTGGTTGGCTGGGCCGATGGGCATGGTTGTTTGGGCTGCTGTGGCCGCACTAACCGGGTTACTGGGAAGCTGGTTCCGGCGGTCCATCGGTGGTATCACCGGAGACACGCTGGGTGCCGTCTGCGAGCTTTGTGAGATGGCGGTACTGGTGGTGGCGGTCGGCCTGACTTCTTAAGATGTTGACCCTCGTTCTGGGCGGTGCGAGGAGCGGCAAGAGCCGGTACGCGCAGTCGCTCTGCGAAGGGGCGGGAGAAGTCGTCTTCCTTGCCACGGCCCGCGCCGAAGGCGACGCGGAGATGCGGGCCCGCATCGAGCGGCACCGCGCCGAGCGTCCCCGCCAGTGGAAGACCATTGAAGAGCCCCTGGCTGTACTGAGCGCCGTGCAACAATCGGACGAGAGGGCGATGGTGTTGCTCGACTGCGTGACCACCTGGCTTGCCAATCTTGCCTGGGAGCACCGGGCGCTTCCGGACAGCCAACGCGAGGAGAGGATCCTTGCAGAGGTGACCGGACTCATCCGGGCAGCGGACGGACGCCGGGTAGTCGCGGTCAGCAATGAAGTAGGGACCGGGATCGTGCCGGATCATCCTGCCGGGCGCAGCTTTCGCGACCTGCAGGGGATCGCCAATCAGCTCCTGGCGCGAGAGGCGGGGCAGGTCGTGCTGATGGTGGCGGGGCTCCCCTTGATCGTCAAACAGCAGCCTCCATCGGAATGAGCACACCGGCGTGGTGGGCGCTATACCCGAGCGATTCGTGGAGGAACATCCGTCTCCTGTTCGTGACCGCGGCGCTGGTCGGGCTCTTCACTGCCCCGGCTGGTGCCCAGGGTCTCCGAGATGAGGAGTACAAGGCGGCGATCGCGGAAGGCATCGGCTACATTTACCGGTTGGAGCACGATCAAGCGATTCAGTTCTTTGCCGAGCTGGGCGAGAAGCTTCCCCATCATCCCGGTCCGCGGCTGGCGGGAGCGGCCACCGTTTGGCTTCGCGAGCTCTTCTCTCGCCAGGAGCTGGATCTGGACCAGTTCATTTCTCCCGGCTACTTCACCAGGCCCTCCCCTCGAGAGATGCCCACCGCGGACCGCCAGGCTTTTCAGGTTGGCGTGGCGAAGAGTCGAGAGCTTGCCGAACAATATCTCGCTGAGCATCCGGAGAACAAGGACGCCCGCTATTACCTCGGCGCCTGCGAGGGCGCGCTGGGTGCCTTCGCCTTCACCATCGACCGGAGCTACCTGAGTGCCTTGCGGCACGGCAAGAGAGCCTACCAGCATCAGCAGGCTCTGGTGGAGGAAGATCCCGAGTTCTGGGACGCCTACATGACCGTCGGTACCTACGAGTACGTCTTGGGCAACATTCCTTGGTATCTCAAATGGATCGCGAGCATCGCCGGCTACCACGGAAGCGAGAAGCGAGGTTTCGAGTACCTGGTGGCCGCCGCCGAAAAAGGCGTGTTCGTGGCCAATGACGCCCGCGTGCTGCTCATGGTGCTCTACGAGAGGGAGGGTTATTACGGCTATGCGCTGCGAGTTGCGGAGGAGCTTCACCGGCGCTATCCGGAGAACTTTCTCCTGCACCTGAACCAGGCGCAGATTCTGGAAAGGATGGGGGAGCGGGAACGGGCGATCGACGTCTACCTGAGTGTCTTGCGCCTCGCCGAGGAGGGAAGAAAGAACTATCAGAAAGTGCCGCTGGCAACTTTTCGCTATAACGCGGGAGTCAGGCTCATGGAGTTGGGCGCCGGGGAGCGGGCGCTCGATCTGTTCCTGGCCGTCACTCGGGATCCTGGGACGCCAGAACGGGAAGAGGCCCTCTCCCATCTACGGGCGGGAGAGATTCTCGATCTTCTCGGCAGGCGCCAGGGAGCCATATCGCAGTACGAGGAGGTCCAAGGGTTGAGCGAGTTCGAGGACTCCCACCGGACCGCCAGGAAGTATCTGAAGAGCCCTTACCATCGATAGGGCTGAGAACCGGTCTCACTTCTTTTTCAACTGGGCAGCCACCGCGGCGGTGGCCCGCTTCACCACTTCGGGGTCCCCCAAATAGAAGCTGCGGATCCCCGTCAGATCGTCTTCCAGCTCGTAGACGAGCGGAATGCCGGTCGGTATGTTGAGCCCGACGATGTCCTTGTCCGAGACGTGATCGAGATGCTTCACCAGCGCCCGCAGGCTGTTGCCGTGGGCAGAAATGAGGACGTGTTTGCCGTTCCGCACCGCCGGAGCGATGGCGTCGTTCCAGTAAGGAAGAAACCGTGCGACCGTATCCTTGAGGGACTCAGTGAGAGGAAGCTCCTCGGCAGTCAGGTCGGCGTAGCGAGGGTCCCTACCAGGATAGCGTTCGTCGTCGGGGGTGAGCGGAGGTGGAGGCACGTCGTAGCTGCGCCGCCACCGATTGGTCTGTTCGATACCGTGCTTTTCGGCGGTCTCGGCCTTGTTGAGGCCTTGCAGCGCACCGTAGTGGCGCTCGTTCAGTCTCCAGCTCCGGTAGACCGGAATCCACATCAGATCCATTTCCTCGAGGACCAGCCACAGCGTCTTGATGGCGCGTTTCAGGACCGAAGTGAAGGCCACGTCGAAGAGATAACCCTCTTGGCGCAAGACCCGTCCGGCCTCGACGGCTTCCGCGACTCCCTTCCCGGTCAACCCGACGTCCATCCAGCCGGTGAAGCGATTTTCTTTGTTCCAGGTGCTTTCTCCGTGTCGGAGCAGGACGAGCTTCTTCATTACCACTACCCCTTTCAGCTACCTTACCTCGGTCCCAGGCTCGATTTGAAGTGTCCCGTGGGCCGTTCTTTTCAAATACAACGAGCTGATGTAACCTGTCTCTGCAAGGGGAACAACGGAGAGGAGGCGGCGTGGAGGGAGAGCCAGTTCGAGACACCATGCGTGTTGCCGCGATCCAGATGTGCTCCACCGGTAATCGGGACGCCAATCTCGTCAGGGCACGCGCTCTCATGGAAGAGGCCGTGGACGGCGGTGCGGAGCTCGTTTCCCTCCCCGAGAACTTCCCATTCATCGGCCGTGAGGGAGAGCAAGTTCGAGTGGCCGAAGACCTGGACGACGGCCCCAGCGTCCAATGCCTGAGGGAATTTGCCGTCCAGCACCGAGTGGCCATCGTGGGGGGAAGTATACCGCTCAAGGCCGCCGACGCCTCGAAAGTGACGAATACTTGCCTGGTCTTCGGCCCGGACGGTGAGTTGGTGGCTCGCTACGACAAGATGCACTTGTTCGACGTGAGCGTCGACGAGGAGCATGCGTTCCAGGAGTCGAGCTACGTCGAACCAGGGAAGAGAATCGTGACGGCAAGTCTTCTTGGCCGAACCGTCGGCCTGAGTATCTGCTACGACCTCCGGTTTCCGGAGCTCTATCGCGCCCAGGCGCTCGCCGGTGCCGAGGTGCTCTTCGTACCCTCTGCTTTTACGGTTCCCACCGGGAAGGTCCATTGGGAGACGCTACTCCGTGCCCGAGCCATCGAGAACCAATGCTACGTGGTTGCCCCGGCGCAGTTCGGCCGACACAACGCGCGGCGCGCCAGCTTCGGCCACACCATGATCGTGGATCCATGGGGACAGATCGTGGGACAGTGCCAGGAAAAGGACACCGTCCTGGTGTGTGATGTCGATTTCGAATTCTTGAAGAGCGTCAGAAATCGACTGCCTTCTCTGGAGCATGCCCGCCGGTCCCACCAATCGGTCGCTTCGACCTAGAGGACAGGCGCGATGATCCCTGAGGAGATCGTAAGGTTTCTAGAGGGTGCGACGGTGGGATTTGCCGCGACGCGAGACGCCCATCTGGTACCCCACATCCACTTCGTCGCCGGATGGATCGTGGGTGACGACCGGAAAACCATCACCTGCTTCTTTCCCCCCAATTACAGCAAGGTGCTCATGCCTTCGCTGCAGGACAACGGCCAATTCGCCTTGACCGTGCTGGGGAGCACGTCCGGGCCCAAAGCCAGCAAGCCCCCCAGGCCGGACGTTGATTTCCACGAGTGTTATCAATTCAAGGGGGACTACGCGACGTCCCGTCTCGCGAACGCGGCGGACGCCGCGGTGGTGGACCGAAAGGGAGAGAGCTTCCGGAAGCTCTTTGTCCCCCTGTTCGGTTTCTCGGAAGAGGCCTGCGCCGCCCGCTTCAAGAAACCCGCACTCGCCATGACCTTCCCTGTGCGAGAGATCTTCGATCAGACGCCAGGCCCGGGTGCGGGGCGCCGGGTGGAGACGTGATGGGGGAAGTCAGGCTTCCCGATGAGATACGGCCGGTCATGGAGAACGGGATCCCGGCTCAGGTGGGAACCTGCTCGGCGGACGGCATACCCAACGCCACCGACATCTCGCGAGTGTACTATGTGGATTCGGAGCATCTGGCTCTCTCCAACCAGTTCTTCAGCAAGACCATTCGCAACATTCGGGAGAACCCGCGCGCCTGCGTGAATTTGAACGATCTGGAAGCCTTCACGTGCTGGGTCGTTCACCTCGAGTTCGATCGCTCGGAGACGGACGGGCCCATCTTTGACACGATGGACATGCAGATCGAGGCCATCGCCTCCATGACCGGCATGTCGAACGTTTTCAAGCTCAAGGCGGCGGATATCTATCGCGTGACGTCGGTGGAGAAGATCGAGTACGGTCCCGCCTCCTAGAACCAGCATCTCGTGGCCAAAAAGCAACCCACCGCCGAAGATCTGGCGGCGGAGCTCGACCAAAAGTCGGCGGAGATTCGCATCCTTCAGCGGGTCTCGTCGGCTATCAACGCCACGCTCGACCTCGAGGAGATCTACGGCATCGTGCTCGGCACCATGGACGAGATCTTCGGATTCCATCATTCCCTCATTCTCCTGCTCGACGAGAGTGGCGAGACCCTGACGGTGGTGGCCAGCCGGGGGTACGAGGGCCAGACGCTCGGGGGGCAGGTGCGGGTGGGGACGGGACTCATCGGCGTGGTCGCCAAGAAGCGGCGCCTGATGCGCCTCAGCAACCTCGGAAGCCAGCGGGGTTACATCGCCGCCATCCGGAAACAGATGGAGGAGGCGGGGAGATCGGGCGAGCTGGAAGAGGCAGCGCCCGTTCCGGGTCTCCCGAACGTGGAAAGCCAGATCGGCATCCCGCTTCTGAGCAAGGACAACCTGATCGGGGTCTTTTCGGTCGAGAGTGCCGAGCAAAAAATGTTCAGCGATCGCGAAGAGACTCTGGTGGCCATCGTGGCGAATCAGGCCGCCAGTGCGATTCACAATGCCCGGCTGTACCGGGCGGAAGAGCAGCGGCGCCAGGAGCTGGCGGAGCTGAACGAGACTCTGGAGGATCGAGTGCGGGCCCGAACCGCCGAGCTCGAGCGCGCCAATCGAGAGCTTCGGGACATGCAGACCCAGCTCGTTCAAAGGGAGAAAATGGCGTCATTGGGAATGCTGGTGGCGGGCGTGGCTCATGAGATCAACACGCCCATCGGGGCCATTGCCGCGAATACCGATCTGGTGCGGAGGGCGACCGAGATCGTCCGACAGCGGATCGAGGACAAGGGCTCGCCGGCGGAGCTTGCCGGGGACTCGAGGCTTCGACAAGCGGTGGAGACGCTCCGGCAGGCCTCTCAGACCGAGCAGCTCGCCTGCGAGCGTGTCACGTCCATCGTAAAGTCGCTCAGGAACTTCGCCCGGCTGGACGAATCCGAAGAAAAGCTTGTGGATTTGCACGAGGGCATCGAGAGTACACTGATCTTGTTGCGGCACGAGCTCAAGAAGGGGATCGAGGTCGTCAAGCACTACGGCGATCTGCCCCAGGTCCTGTGTTTTCCCAGCCAGCTCAACCAGGTCTTCATGAATCTCCTGAACAATGCCATTTCCGCCACGGGAGGGAAGGGGACCATCACCATCACCACCGCCAGGGACGGGGATGGGGTGGTGCTTCGCTTCGCGGACACCGGGGGCGGCATCTCTCCCCAGAACCTGAAGCGAATCTTCGACCCGGGCTTCACCACCAAGGGGGTGGGAGTGGGGACCGGCCTGGGGCTCTCGATCTGCTACCGGATCATTCAGCATCACCAGGGCACCATCGAGGTGAGCAGCGAGGTGGACAAGGGAACCGAGTTCACCCTGCGGCTTCCGATCCAACCCCACTGAGATCGGGTCCTGCTGGTCCTTCCCCGATACTCCTTGGCAGGACAGGGTTTCCAGGTTAGAATAGGTTGTTCCGGGCAAATCTATCGTTTAGGAGAACTTCAAATGGTGGTCGGAGACTACATGACCAAAGCGCCGATTACGGTCGGCGAGGACACCAGCATGAAGGAAGCGGTCGAGCTCCTCCGCCAGTACCACATAAGGCACCTCCCGGTCGTCCAGGGGCATTTCCTGGTGGGCATCGTGAGCGACCGCGATATCCGCAAGGCCTCGCCTTCTCTCTTGAGTGGCGTCGACATGACCGAGTATGAGGAGGTTCTGGGGAACACGCCTGTCTCCCGCGTGATGACCCGGGAACCGTTCACCGTGACCGCGGAAACGGATCTGCGAGAAGCGGTGCAGCTTCTGGTCGACAAGAAGGTCGGCGCCATCCCGGTAGTGGACGGAAAAGATCTGGTCGGGATTTTTTCGGAGATTGACGCCCTGAAAGTCTTGTTGGGCGTGTTGTCACGAGTTCCGCAGCGGCGTTAGCCGGCTCCCCACGGGCTACCGTCCGAAGAGCGCGCGAAGCGCCCCGCTCAGCTCTTGGACGCGATGTACTTGATGAGGTCTTTCACCCGGCAGGAAAAACCCCATTCGTTGTCGTACCAGGAGAGGATCTTGACCGTATCGCCTCCCACGACTTTCGTGAAGGGAGCATCCACGATGGAAGAATGGGGATTGCCCTTGAAGTCGATAGACACCAGGGGCTCGTGAGAGACGGCCAGGATGCCCATGAGCTCCTTCCCGGCGGCTTGTTCGAGAGCCTGATTCACCTGATCGGCGGTGACCTTCTTCTCGAGGACCGCGGTCAGGTCGGTGAGAGAGACGTTGGGGGTGGGAACGCGGACCGAGATGCCGTCCAGGCGCCCCTCCAGCTCGGGAAGCACGCGGCCGACCGCAATCGCGGCGCCGGTGGTCGTCGGGATCATGGAGAGAGCGGCGGCGCGAGCCCGACGCAAGTCTTTATGAGGCAAGTCGAGCAGACGCTGATCGTTGGTGTAGGAGTGCACGGTGGTCATGATTCCTTTGAGCAGCCCGAACCGTTCGTGGATGACCTTGGCGACCGGAGCCAGGCAGTTGGTCGTGCAAGACGCATTGGAGATAACGTGGTGTTTCTCGGGGACGTACTTCTGGTGATTGACTCCCATCACGATGGTGAGATCCTCTCCCTCGGCGGGAGCGGTGATGATGACCTTTCTCGCACCAGCGGTAAGATGCTTGGCGGCGTCGGCCTTCTTGGTCCAGAGTCCGGTCGACTCGATCACGATGTCGACGCCGAGAGATTTCCAGGGTAGGTCCCCCGGATCCCTGACGGTCAGGACTTTGAACCGGCGGGAGCCCGCTTGGATCTCGTCGCCGTCCGCCCGCACGTCCGTTTCCAGGTTCCCCAGAACCGAGTCGTATTTCAGCAGGTAGGCCAACGTCTTGGCGTCGGTGATGTCGTTGACGGCAAGGAGCTCGATGTCCTTGTCGTTCATGGTGGCTCGAAAGACGTTCCGGCCGATGCGTCCAAAACCATTGATACCTACCTTGATGGCCATCGATTACTCCTTGGGATATCCGTGTCGAGAAATCAGTATAAGAGCGGACCCGACGGCCTGTCAAAGTGAGCTCGTCCCAGGAGTCGATGGGCGACCTTTATTGACAGTGAAGACCCGCAGCCCGTATAGTCGGCCGTTTCATGTATCTTCTCTATAGTCTGGTCTTGACGGCGGGAGCCCTGTTGAGCCTCCCCTATTTCCTCTATCGAGGTCTGCTTTCCGGAAAGTACTGGCCGTCACTCAACCAGAGGTTGGGCTTTCTCCCGCCCTCGATCGATTCGCGAGGACAATCCTCGATCTGGGTGCACGCTGTCTCGGTGGGAGAGGTCATCGCTACTCGAGCGCTTCTCCCACTACTGCGAGAGTCGTTTCCCGGTAAACCCGTCTTCGTTTCGGTGACCACGCTCACTGGGAAGCAAGTCGCCGATCGACAGCTCCGTGAGGCGGATGGAATCTTCTATTGTCCTTTCGACTGGCGCTTCGCGGTGCGGCGCGTGATCGCGCGGATTCGTCCGCAGGCTCTGCTGGTCATGGAAACCGAGATTTGGCCTCACATGCTGCGCGCCTGTCATCAGGCGGGAGCGGCTACCATGTTGGTGAACGGCCGGATCTCCGACCGCTCTTACCGTCGCTACCGCTGGATTCGACCTTTCTTGAAACGCTTCCTCCTTCCGGTGGATTGCTTCTGCATGCAAAACACCCGCTACGCCGAGCGCATCGTCGATCTGGGTGCCGATCCCAGGAAGGTGCGGGTCACCGGAAGTCTCAAGTTCGACGCGGTCGTTCCCACCCAGGGCCCTCCTTCGCAGGCGGCGCGGTTGATCCCCGCTGACTGCATCGTGCTGGTGGGAGGAAGCACGCTGGCACCGGAGGAGGAGATCCTGCTGGAAGTGTTCCAGTCTCTGCGGGAAGTCGAGCCCGGTCTCTTCCTGGTCATCGCGCCGCGTCATCCCGAG
>Ga0214473_10003448_pt1 | contig 19188 bp, 19 predicted proteins | sample RVTome_7_FD_203509 | JGI IMG/M metagenome (GOLD analysis project Ga0214473, IMG submission 203509) | Soil microbial communities from uranium-contaminated site in the Upper Colorado River Basin, Wyoming, United States - RVT98D197 | ecosystem: Environmental > Terrestrial > Soil > Contaminated >... | reverse complement strand
TACCTCGAAACACTGCTGGGTGCCGTTGCCGTGATGGACGTCCCAGTCGAGGATCAGGATGCGCTCGACCCGCTCCTCGGCGCGGAGGGCGGCGGCGGCGATGGCCGCGTTGTTGAACAGGCAGAATCCCATCGCACGGTGGGTCTCGGCGTGGTGCCCGGGCGGGCGCACCGCGGCCAGCCCCGCGCAGAGCTCGCCGCGGACCACGGCTCGGGCCAGCTCGATGCTGCCCCCCGCGGCCAGGCGGGCGATCTCCAGGCTCCGCGGGGAGACGTAGGTGTCCGGATCCAGCTGGGTGGGAGCCTGGCTCACCGCCGCCGCGATCGACTGGAGGTGCGCGCGCTCGTGGATTCGCAAGATCTCCTCGTCGGTGGCGTGCCGGGGCGCGAGATGCGAGAGGGATCCGACGCAGCGGTCGATCGCCTCGTCGACGGCGGCGAGCCGAGCGGGCCGCTCCGGATGTCCCTCCGGCGCGCGGTGCTCGCGGTAGCGCGGATCGCGGACGACGCCGACGCGGCGGGTGACGCCCATACCCATCGATGGTATCTGAGTAGGAGCAGGACGGCCCGGAAGGGGATTCTCGGACTCGGCTGAGCGCGGTCCAGAGCGGCCCAGGAGAAGGCCTCGACCCGATGTGGAAGCCCGCCAACGTCGCCATCACCGGCCTGGGGACTTTTCTCGGCAAGCATCTCACCGAGCGCCTGGCGGGAAACCGTCGCGAGCTCGGTCTCGTCGGTGTCGATCTGCGCCGGCCCTACGGCCTCGACTCCCGGGTCCGCTTTCACCCGGTGGACCTGACCATCCCGACCGCGGACGGACATCTCGCCGAGATCTTTCGAAAGGAACAGGTGGACACGGTCGTCCACACCACCTTTCGCCGCGAGCCCACCTCGGACCTGGAAGAGGATCACGAGCTCGAGACGATCGGCAGCCTGCACATCCTGGATGCTTGTGCAGCCGCGGGGATCCGCCGCCTGGTGGTGGCATCGACGACGATGGTCTACGGCCCGCGGCCCGACAATCCCAACTTCCTGACCGAGCTCCATCCGCTTCGCGGGCATCCCGCTGCGCATTGCGTGGTCAACCGGGTCGAGATGGAGGGTCTCGTCGAAGAGTGGGCGGCGGGGCACCCGGGCACGCGCGTCACCGTTCTTCGCCCTTGTTGGATCATGGGCCCGAGCTACGTCGATTCGGTGGTGCGCTACTTCTCGCGCCCCCTGGTGCCGACGCTGCTCGGTTACGATCCGCTGATCCAGTTCGTCCACGAGGAGGACTGCCTCCGCGCCTTCGAAACCGCCACCCTCCTCCCTCGACCCGGCGTCTTCAACGTGGTGGGAAGGGGCGTCCTTCCGCTCTCGACGATCCTGCGGGCGGGCGGGAAGCGACCGCTGCCGGTGCCGGCAGCGATCCTCTACCGCCTGCGCTACTACCCCTCTCGGGCTCAGACCGGAGACCGGCCCGAGGGCTTCTACGATTATCTCCGCTATCTCTGGGTAGCCGACGGCACGCGGGGCTGGGCTGCTTTCGGCGAGCCGGAGTACAGCACCCGGGAGGCCTGGATGTCCTTCGTTTCCTCCCGTCGAATGCGTCGCTACCGCTGAGGTTCGGGAAGGTGGGCGAAGGCGCCGACATCGACGCGGCCGACGAGACCTGCTCCTTGCGGCGAACCCCGAAAGGCGGCGAAGATCCGGCTGGCGAGGCCGGCGATCTCCTCTCTGCAGCCCTTCTCGATCTGCGCCGGGAGGTGCGCTCGCGCCTCGATTCGAGGGCCGCCGCCGGCGAGACGGCAGGGCGGGGTACCTCGGACTGGGTGTCGGTCGTCGAAGGGCTACGGCGCCGCGCGGCGACCCTGGGGATGAGCGAGCGCTCCGGTGACGTGGACGATTTCGGATTGGACGAGCAGACCGTTCGCCACGCGCGTCCGATGCTCGAGTACCTGCGTCGCCACTACTGGCGGGTGGACGTCGCGGGCGTCGAGCAGATCCCCGCCGACCGCCCCGTGCTGCTGGTGTCGAACCGTTCCGGCATCCTTCCCTACGACGGCCTGATGATCTCCCACATCGTTGCGGAGTCGATCTCGGAGAGCCGACGGCCGCGCTTCCTGGTGGCGGATTGGCTGATCACGCTTCCCTTCGTGCAGCCCTACCTGGCGCGCCTCGGCGGCGCGCGGGCGTGCCGCGAGAACGCCGATCGACTGCTGCGCACGGGCCGCTCGGTGGTGGCCTTCCCGGAAGGGATGAAGGGTGCGGCCAAGGTGTTTCGCGAGCGCTATCGGCTGAAGCGCTTCGGTCGGGGGGGCGCGGTGCGCGTCGCGATCGAGGCGGGCGTGCCCATGCTGCCGGTGGCCGTGATCGGGGCCGAGGAGGCACACCCGGTCCTCTTCAAGATGGAGACTCTCGCCCGCAGCATCGGCGTCTCCTTCATTCCGGTGACGCCGACCTTCCCGCTGCTCGGTCCCCTGGGCCTGCTGCCGCTTCCCTCGAAATGGTCGATCCGCTTCGGAGCTCCCATCGAGACCCGGCACCTCGGTGCGAGGAGAGCCCGGGACGAGCTCCTGGTCTCGCGGATGACCGAGGAGCTTCGCTCCGGGATCCAGCGCATGGTGGACGCCGATCTCCACGCCCGTCCGGGGGTCTGGGGATGAGAGCTCCGGGCCCCCGGGGTTCGGACCGATCCGGGCCGGAGGTCAGTCGGGTTCGCCGCTCTTCGAGCGCCTGCGGGCGGTCGCCGGCGGCCGTCGCGATCCTTCCACGGACTCGATGGCCTCGACCACGCGATCGAGGCGCTGGTTCAGCGCCTCGATGTCCGAGCGCCGGGGAAGATCGAGGGCCTTGAAGACCCGTTCGATGGTGCGCTGCAGCACCTGATCGAGGTCGGGCGGGTGGAAGACCATCCAGTCTCGCCCGCTTCCCTCCTGGCGCTCCTTGCTCCCGAGCAGCCGCCGCATGTTTCGCTGGAAGTCGTCGATGCCCTCGGAGGCGTCTCCCATGCTTCGGCGCAGGGCGCCGTAGAGGGCATCGCCGCCGCGCTGGACCAGCTCCGAGAGTAGATTTCCCGGCACGGCTCGATTGGACCGCTCCGTGTCGACCAGGATCTGGGAGAGCGTGACCGAGGTGATGTCCTCCCCGCTCTCGTTGTCGATGACCCTGACCTCCTGGTCGGCCTCGAGGAGCTCGGCGATCCCCTTCAGCGTGATGTACCGGCTGGTCTCGGTGTTGTAGAGCTTGCGGTTCGCGTATCGCTTGATGAGAACGGCCATGGCCGCTGCAAGCTAGCAGAAAATGCCGCGACGCGTCATCCCTCGACCGGCACCCGCTGCACCCGGGGCCTGCCTCGCGGGTGGGTCCCCCGCGCCGGCTCCCTCGCCCTGCCCGCATCCGCGCCTCCCCCCTGGGCGGAGGCGGCCGGCTCGTCGCCCCTGGCGCCGATCTCCCACAGGATCTCGCGCACCCCCAGGAAGGCGCGCAGGACCGCGCGGGCATCCGGGTCCTCGCGACTCCGCAGCTCCCAGCGCGCGATCTCCGCGTCGAGTGCGTCGAAGAGCGCGCCGAGCAGCGAGGATGCCGAGAGCGAAGCGTCGGGAGCCAAGAGAGCCCGCAGCTCCTCCAGACTGCGCGAGAGAGGACCGAGGAGGGCGTTCCGCTCGGCCGCCCTTCCCGCGAGGCCGAGCGCTGCCGCGTCGAGAAGCGCCTGCAGCGCCGCCACCGACTCCGCCGCCGCCGCGCGCCCGTGCTTCCGCGCCCGGGACAGGGCGTCCTCGACGGTCTCCGGGGCCTCCGGGCCGGGGCCCGGCGCCCCGCCGGTCGAGCGGCTCTTGGCGGATCTAGCCCCCACCGGCCACCTCGGCGTCGGCCTCGAAGATGAAGCTCGCGATCCGCGCGATCCCGTCCAGGTCGTGAACGTCCCGCGGCAGCTCCGGCACCTCTCGCCAGAAGCAGCCCCTGCGCTGGGCGCGCTCTCGCAGCGGCGCCGTCGCGACCCGATCCTGCTGCACCATCGAAGCGTAGCCGTCGAGCATCGAGAGCGCTGCCTGGGCGGCCTTGCGGGCGCTCCCCCCGGTCTCCTTCTCCCCCCCGAGCGCCTCGGCGAGACTGGCCAGCGCCGCTTCGCGCTCGCTCTCGAGGGGGAGCTTCACCGCCGCAGCCGGCCACATCCTCACCCGATTCACCACCACCCCCGCCACCGCGGCACCGGAGTCTTCGAGCCGGTCGAGGAAGGTCATCGCATCGGCCACCGATTCATCCGCCGGACCCGCAGCCAGGACGAAGGCGCTCTCCGGCCCGAAGAGCAGGGCCTGAACCCGCCCCGCCCGCGCCCGGAATCCCTCGGACATGCCCTCGAAGGCCAGGAGGAACTCGGAGATGTCCTCGAGGAACGAGATTCCCGAGACCCGCTCCAGGGTCTTCAGCACCTGGTGAGCGCTTCGCTGGAAGAGGCGGAATCCGAAGCGCCCGGCGGCGAAGGCGGGGTGCAGGAGCAGCTGAACCAGCCGGCTGTCGAGAAACTCGAGGAGCCGCTGCGGGGCTTCCAGGAAGTCGAGCGCATGCTGCGAGGGGGGCGTGTCGAGCACGATCAGGTCCAGGTCCTCGCGCTCGCAGAGCTCGAAGACCTTCTCCATCGCCGAGTACTCCGCGCTCCCGGAGAGCGCATCGGAGGCGTGCTGGTAGATCGGGTTCTCGAGGATCCGGTCTCGAGCCACCGCGTCCTCGGCGAAGCGCTCCACCAGGTCGTCGAGGGTGCGCTTCATGTCGAGCATCATCGCGGAGAGCCTGCCCTCGGCGGGAACGCCCAGCCGGTCGAGCAGCTTGCGCGGAATCGCGCGGGGCGTGTTGCCCAGGGACCGCACGCCGAGCGCGTCGGCCAGACGTTTGGCGGGATCGATGGTCAGCACCAGGACCCGACGGCCGCGGCGGGCGCCGGCCAGCGCGAGCGATGCCGAGATGGTGGTCTTGCCGACCCCGCCGCAACCCACGCACACGACGATGCGACGCCCATCGACGATCTCCTCGGGAGTGGTGCTCATGGGGTCCCGCCCGTCGCCGGAGCCAGCAGGGCGCCGGCGAGCGCGTCCAGATCGTCGGGGCCGCGAATGCCGCCGCGAATGAAAGGGAGGATCAAGGTGGGAAGCCCGCTCTCGCGGGCGATCTCCCCGACGTAGCGACGGTTGAGCTCGTAGCGCGAGCGCAGATGCGAGGCGCAGGTCGCGATCACCGGCGCAGGGGGAAGCCCCGCCAGCACCCGGTCCTCGGGAATCCTCGCCAGCCGCTGGTCGAGATCGGCGAGGTCCTCGGGAAAGGGGGGCTCGGGCACCGCATTGATCACCACCCGGTCGATGGGAACCCCCACCCCTTGGCGGATCCTCCCCACCAGCTCGACGGTCTCGCGGGCCGGCAGCTCCTCCGCGAGGGCAACGGGCAGCAGCAGGGTCGCCGTCGGGTCGCGGAGCATCTCCTCCACCCAGCCGGCGTGACGCCGCAGGGGGCCCGCGCGAAGCGCCGAGACCACCACACGGGGCACGTCCAGGAAGGTGAGCCCGTGGCCGGTCGCCGGAGCATCCACCAGGAGCAGGTCGTAACGCGGTTCGCCCTTCTCGGTCCGCTGCTGCTCCAGATGCCAGACCTTCCCGAGCGTGATCAGATCCCGCCAGCCCGGAGAAGCGTTCATGAGCTGCCGAAAGCCCCGATTGCGCATGATCCGGGAGACCAGGGCCTGCATCCGCAGCTGGAGCCCGAGGTACTCGGCCAGCGCCTGGTAGGGATCCACGCGCATGGCCCAGAGCCCGGGTCGGACCTCGCGCCCCGCGTATCCCACCGGATCGGACTTCGGCGCGAGCAGCCGCGGGACGTGCTCCTCCCGGCCCGTCTCGACGACGAGGACCCGGCGACCATGCGCGGCAGCGGTCAGGGCGAGGGCCGCGACCACGGTCGTCTTCCCCGTCCCACCCTTGCCCGTCACGATGAGCAGCCTGGGATCCAGCAGCGAGCGGACCGATTCAGCCAGCGCCATTCCCCCGCGGGTCAGACTACTCAAGCACGGTCTCGGCCCGTCCGAAACGACTGAGGGCCACCGGGTCTGCTCGGAGGCTAGCGCACCGAGTGCCACGCACTGTGAGGGGAATGAGCCGACGTGGTTGTCGTCTGCGAGAAGTGCGAGACCCGCTTCCACCTGGACGACTCGAGAGTCCCCGCGCAGGGGGCCCGCGTGCGTTGCTCGCGCTGTCAGCACGAGTTCTCGATCGCGCCTCCCGGAAGCGCAAAGCCCGATCCCCTCGATGAGGTGGTGGCGGAGGTCACCGGCGCGAGCGGCGCGCCGGTGGCGCTCGACGCGGAAGACCGTTCGCCTGGGGACTTCGAAGAAGTCTGGGAATTCAACGACGATTCGCCCACCGAGGTCCAGGCGCAGGCGAAGTCCGAGGACTCGGGGATCGACGCGTTCGACGTGACGGCTCCAGACCTGGGCGGGAAGCCTCCCGAGCCGGAGATCGGGTGGGGTGGCGCTGGCTCACTCGATGAAACCGATCCCGAGATCCCTCTCTTCGAGGAGCCGCCAAGCGATCCCGTCGAGTCGATCCGAGCCCGGGATGCGGAGCTCGGCCTCCCCTCGGCGGATGATCTCGGCCGTCCGGAGGACTGGGACTTCGTCGGGACGGGCGAGATCGAACGCCCTTCGGACCTGATCGCGGAGGACGAAGCGAGGGAAGGGGCTCCCGCGCGCGCCGAGGAGTCCGCCTCGGATTCGCCAGCCCCGGTGGAGGCGGACTCGGCAGCCACGAGGCCGCTGGCTGCGGAGGAGTCCGACCGCGCTTCGCTGGCAGGGCGTCTCGCGGGTCTCGCATCGATCGGGGGCTGGGTCGCAGTGGCCCTTGCCTTCTCGATGGTGATCTCGGCCCTGCTCGGCGAGCCGGGCGAGGGAAGTGGCGCGAGGGCCGGGTGGAACGAGATGCAGGTCTCGGGCGTCGACCTCACGGCCAGCGAGGTGGAGAGCCGCTGGGTCGAGAACGCGCTGGCCGGAAACCTCCTCGTCGTCTCCGGGAAGCTCGAGAACAGGGGCCCGGAGGCAGTCACACCGGGCCGCGCGATCCTGGTCCAGCTCGTCTCCGCGAGCGGCCTTCCGATCGACGAAGCCACCTCCCCAGCGGGCCGCACCCTCACCGCCACGAGGCTCCGCGAGTGGGATCCGGACCGCCTGCGACGCGAGCTCGACGATTCGGCTGCGGAGATGGCGCGCCGATCCTTCCGCCCGGGCGCTCACGCCCGCTTCGAAGCCGTCTTCGAGTCGATTCCGGCGTCGGCGGCGGGATGGGTGCTCCGAACCGCTATTTCGTCGCCTGACCCGGATCCTGGGATTTCTCTCCCTTCGGCAGCTCCTCTTGCCTGGGAGTGACGTCGATCTCGTCCTTGCCGGAGATCCCGGCCCGGAAGCCCTTGATCGCCTTTCCCAGGCCCGAGCCGATCTCCGGCAGGCGCCTCGCTCCGAAGAGCAGGATGCAGATTCCCAGGATGATGAGAAGCTCGCTCGCGCCGATTCCAAACATGTTCGGCTCCGATGGCTGGGCCCCGATGGTTGGGCTCCGTGGATGGCGGCGTTGATCCTCAAGGGTGCCCCTCGCGAGAGGCCGGGTCAAGCCGGGCCATGATCGCCGGTCCGGACAGCCGTTACAATCCATCCGTGTCGATCTTCAAGGCCTACGACATCCGGGGGGTGGTTCCGGACCAGCTCCGCGCCGAGGACGCCTACCGGATCGGTCGCGCGGTTGCCCGTTTTCTCTCCGCCTCCGAGCTGGTGATCGGTCGCGATGCGCGCTCGAGCTCCCCCGCGCTCGCCGAGGCCCTGGTGCGCGGCGTGACCGAGGAGGGCACCGGCGTGGTGGACATCGGGCTGGTGGCGACCCCGATGCTGTACTTCGCCGTCGATCGACTCGAAGCCGGCGGGGGGATCATGGTGACCGCCTCCCACAATCCTCCCGAGTACAACGGCTTCAAGATCTGCCGGGAGCACGCGATCCCGATCGGCGAAGCCAGCGGGCTCCAGGAGATCGAGCACCACTACGCCGAGATCGGGCCGGCTGCGGCCGCGCGGCAGGGCGGTGACGCTTCGCCGCCAGGGGTTCGCCGGGTGGACGTGGTGTCGGAGTACGTCGATCACGCCCTCTCGGTCGGCGGAGGCCGCTCCTCCTTCCGCGTCGCCATCGACTGCGGGAACGGCATGGCGTCGGTCGGGCTCTCTCCGCTGCTGGGTCGCCTCGACCTCGAGGTGGAGCGGCTCTACTTCGAGCCGGACTGCACCTTCCCCAATCACCCAGCGGATCCGCTCAAGGTGGAGAATCTCGCCGACCTTCGCGAGGCGGTGCGGCGATCGGGCGCCGACTTCGGCGTCGCCTTCGACGGGGACGCGGATCGCGCCATCTTCGTGGACGAGTGCGGCGAGCCGGTTCCCTGTGATCTGATGACCGGCCTTCTCGCCCGCTCCCAGCTGCGCCGGCATCCGGGCGGACGGGTTCTCTTCGATCTTCGCTCGAGCTGGGCCACGCGCGAGGAGATCGAAGATGCCGGAGGCATCGCCGAGATCTGTCGGGTGGGGCACTCCTTCGTGAAGGCGAGCATGCGCGAGAGCGGGGCGATCTTCGCCGGCGAGCTCTCGGGCCACTTCTACTTCCGCTTCTCACCGACGCTGGTGGCAGACGACGGGATCGCCGCCTTCGTCGCCCTGCTCGACGTGCTCTCTGACGCGGGGCGTCCCCTCTCGGAGCTGGTGGCGCCGCTGCGGCGTTACGCGGCGAGCGGTGAGATCAGCCGCCGGGTGTCGGACCCGCGGGCGGTGATCGCGTCGGTCGAGGCGGAGCACAGCGGCGCCCCGGAGATCTCCAGAATGGACGGGCTGCTGGTGCGCTACCCGAACTGGTGGTTCAATCTGCGCCCCTCCAATACCGAGCCCCTCCTGCGCCTGAACGTCGAGGCGCGGAGCGCAGAGGTGATGGCCCGCGAGCGCGACCGGCTGCTCGCGCGCATGGAAGGGGCGAAGTCGCCCTGAGCGCGACCCTCAGCTTCCGCTTCGTCCCAGCTCCTTCTCGATCAGGGCGACGAACTCGTCGAGCGGACGCGTCCCCTTGACGCGGATGCCATTCACGAAGAAGGCGGGGGTGCCGGCGACCCCGGCCTCTCGGCCGGCTGCCAGGTCCGCCTCGACGTCATTCTGGGTGCGGCGTTCCTTCACGCAGGTCTGGAAGGCGCCGAGGTCCAACCCCAGGTCGCTGGCGAACCGCTGAAGGCTCTCGGCGTCGAGATTCGTCCCCTCGGCGAACAGCCTGCCGTGGAACTCCCAGAACCGGCCCTGCTGGTTCGCGCAGGCGGCGGCCTCCGCGGCCGCGCGGGAGGTCTCATTGAGGGGAAAGTGGCGAGAGACCAGGCGGACCTCCGAGGGAAATCGCTCCAGCAGCTGCCGCATCACCGGCTCGGCTCTCCTGCAGTAGCCGCACCGGTAGTCGCTGAATTCGACGATCGTGACCGGGGCGCCCTCCGGTCCCAGGGAGGGGCCCTTCGCCTCCACTGCGACCCGCGGGACATCGAGGTGGACCTCGACCGATGCCTTCGCCCGGAGCGCCTGGAGGTACGTCTCTCGTGCGGTCTCCTGTCGCTGCTGCTGGAGATGCCTCTCGATCCGGGGCTTGAGCTCCTCGAAGGCCACGTTCCCCATCCGCGCCTTGTTCTCCTCGTAGAAGGCGAGCACCTCCTCCTCGGGGACGCCGGCCTGCTTCTCGGTCTCCTGTCGGATCAGCTCTTCCGGCGTGAGACCGAGAGGCGCCGCCTCCCCGGCCAGCAGACGCTCGTCGATGAGCTCCTCCAAGGCCCCGGACCGGACCTCATAGAGCTTGCCCGGCTCCCGGTCGTCGGTGGCCTGGGCGAAGAGCTGCTCCTTGATCCAGGCGTCGACATCGCCCACCGTGAGGGTCTCGCCACCGATCTCGGCGGCCGGGGTCGCGTCCCCGGCGTCGTCCTCCTCGAGCTCGGTGGTCCTAAGCGCCGGGCAACCGAGGGCGAGGACGAGAAGCGGAATGCCGATCGCGAGCGCAGGTCGAGGGGACATGTGGACTCCCGGTCTGGTGGACGCGCCGGCTGCCGGCGCGATGTGCCCGGCCCGCGACGCGAGCGTTGGCATGGAGAGGCTACCGCGCCGCCCGATCTCGAGCGCTGCCCTGGATCTCGAGGTGGCGCTCCAGGAAGCGCCACATCGCCTTGAGTGCAACGCCCGGGAGCTGCGAGTGGGTGGAGTCGAACCAGAGCACCTCCTTGGGATTCCCGGCCGCCTGGTGGAGGGCCTCGGCGCTCTCGCGCGGGAAGGTCTCGTCGCGCGTGGCATTGACGAACAGCACCGGTCGCGGCGCAAAGCGAGGAATGTGGCCGACGGGATCCGCGGCGAGCGGGCCGATCCCGCCGCCGCCGATCGCCAGGGCGGCGGCTCTGATCCGCGTCTCTTCCGCGCAGAAGGGGACGCCGAGGATGGTGCCGAGGCTGAATCCCGCGTAGGCGATGCGCCGGGCATCGATCTCCTCGAGCTCCGCCAACGCCTCGATGGTCCTGCGCAGATCGACCACGGCTTGCCGCACGAAGCCGGTCCAGAGCTCCGCCTCGAAGGGCGAGAGGTCCGATCTCGCCTGGAACAGCTGGAGCATCCGCTCGGAGAGCTTGGGGCTCGCCCTCTTGCCGTGGAGCGGGAAGTCGACGGAAGCGACCGCCGCTCCCCCGCGGACCCAGGGGAGGCAGGCGGTATCCATGTAGCCCGCGTCCTTGGCCCCGCCGGCGCCGTGCTGGGCGAAGATCAGGGGGTAGGGCCCCGGGCGGTTCGCGGGCAGCAGGAGCCGTCCCGGCACCCGGTCGCCCAGACTCGAGAGCTCGAAATCCAGCTGGCGCACCTCGCGCGACCCCGCCGGCTTCTCCGCTTCTCGCAGGAAGAGCGAGATCGGCTCGTGCGGGTCGGGCTGGAACATCGAGATGGCGCCCACGAAGGCAAAGTCTAACCGACGGGGACGGTTAGCGGGCCAGCAGCACCTTTCGCGCGCGATACAAGTGGGATTTCACCGCATCTTCGCTCTTGGCCGCCTGCCGGGCGATATCCTGGATGGAGCGGTTCTCGATGTGGTGGAGGAGAAAGAAGAGCCGCTGCTCGCAGGTCAGGTCGTTGCTGGCGGCGTCCTGGATGCGGCCGATGCGCTCGTTGCACTCGTACACCTCGTAAGGATTGGCCTCGCGAAGTACGCCGGAGACGGGCAGTCTCCCCGCCTGCTCCACCTCCTCTTCGCTGAGCGTCACGGTCTCGTGGCGCCTCCTCTTGAAGCGGGCGGCGATGGTCCGCCGCGTCACCCCGAATACCCAGGCTGCGAAGGGCGCCTCGCGGCGGAAGCTCGAGAGGGACGCGAACAGGTTGGCGAACACCTCCTGGGTCAGCTCTTCGGTGTCGGAGCGGTTGCGCGTGCGCCTGTCGACGAAGCGGTAGATCCTGGGAAAATAACGCTCGTAGAGCGCCTCGAAGGCGCTCTCGTCGCCGCCGAGGATGGCCTCGACCAGGTCCTCGTCGGTGGCGGGCGCGCTTGCTTCCGCACTGGATGAAGCCATTCGACCTTCCCCTTCCCCATGAAGCGCCGTGGGTCGGGCAGCCCGAGTGCCGCCACCCACACTTCACCCCCCCTTCTGTAGTGGCCACGAGCGGGAAGGAGGTGTCAGAATTTGTCACCCGGTGACGAATCTTGTCAGGCGCGCTCGCCCCGTGGGGAGGGGCTCAGCCTCCGAAGTCCTCCGGGTGGAGGCCGGTTCGAAATCGCGAGGCGGCGGGCCTCGCGACCGGGATCGGAGCCGGCGGAGGGGTGTCCAGCAGATCGACCAGGACCTCGATGCCGGCCCCGCTCGGGATGGGGCGGCAGAGTCCCAGATCGATGACGGGTCCTTCGACGCTTCTTGCCGCCGCGACGGTGCGCGGGTCGAGGTGGGACGCCAGGAGCAGCACCCTCACTCCGAGCTCCGGGCGGAGGCCGAGCTGGGGAGCGAGCTTCAGCCAGTCGCCCACCCGGGGCTCCACCCAGGAGCACTGAGCCAGGCAGTCCGCGAGCGCCCTCAGGTCGGATCCCCTGTCGGCCAGGAACACCAGCACCACTTGACCTCGCCGGTCCTTGGCGACGAAGTCGATTCGCGAATCGAGGCCGAGGATCTGCTCGGCGACGATCTCGAGGGGGTCGGCGAGCCTCGGGAGAAGGCTGCGCAGCTGCCGAAGCAGCTGCGAGCGCTCCGGGTGCACCCGGGCCGCTCCCTCAGACATGGGCCCGCCCTCGACCGGCGGCCCCTTGCCTCTCGGTGGCGACCGCCGCTACGCCGGCGTCGCCGAGCAGCAGCCGGGCGACGTCGGCAAGGGCGCGGGCTGCCCTCGACTGCGGGTGGATGACGCCGATCGGTCGGCGGTTCACGATCGCCCGATAGACGTCCAGGTCATCCAGCAAGAGGCCGTAGCTCACCACCCTGTCGCGCAGCTCCGGTTCGAGGGCCGAGACGAGCGCGTCGAAGGCGCGGCGCGCTTCCGCGATGCTGCTCACCCCGTGAATCGTCACGCCCACCCGCACCCCCGGCGCCGCGAAGAGCAGGCGTCGAGCCAGCGCGCAGGTTTCCTCGAGGTCTCGGGGCTCTGGAGTGCCGAAGACGAGGGTCCAGCGGAGCAGCGGATCCCCATCCGCTGCCTTGTCGAGCCAGCTGGTCGGCACCTGGACCAGGACCACCCCTCCGCTGCGGCACCCGGCGCCGCGGCTCGACGCCTCCTCGAAGGCTCTGCTCGCCAGAGTCGGCAGGTCCGGGGCGAAGGTCGGCACGAACTCCGCTCCCAGCGGACCGCGGCCGGGCTGCGGCCACAGGGGCTGGCTCGGATCCTCCACGGGTGCGATCAGCGTCGCGGCGGCGCCGGCGCGGGCCATCTCCACGGCGAGATTCCAGACGAAAGCGGCGCGCACCACATCGCTCTCACCCAATGGGACGGCGACGACGGCGAGTGGCGCCCCGTTGGGCGAGCAAGACGGCTCCGGCGGCGGGGCAGCAGCCTCAGGGATGAAATAGTGGAGCACGTCCCCGAGCTCCCGCGCCACCTCTCTTCCTCCCCGACCCAGACTTCCCGGGATTTCCTACCTGCGGGAACCCTCGAGCCCCTTGGTCAGCCTGAGCGGTTCCTGAGCGCCCTCGCTCCGGGCTCCGTCCCTGATCACCGCTCAACTCACGACCAGGATGGAGTTTCGCCCGCCGACCGGGCCGGGCACCGCGAGCGGGTTCTCCGGATCCTCGCGCCACTCGCCGTCGACCACGTACCGATACTCGTAGGTCCCCGGCGGCAGGCTCAGGACCTTGGTCCAGACTCGCGTGGATCCCTCGGACTCGACCGTCGACTGCACGCCCTTGTCCGGGATCCAGCCGTTGAAGTCTCCCGCCAGGCGAACCTCCGTGGCATCCCGGTTGCGGAACCGGATCACGATCTCCCGATCCGCCCGCGCGATCTCGCGCGCCGGTCGGACCGGGCGCAGGGTCCTCTCGGGAGGCGCGGCCTCGACCTCCATGGCGAGTCCGGCGTAGTCGATCGAGCCGTTGGCGGAAGGCGCCAGGCGGTTGATCGGCTGACCCCGGCGCGCAGCCTCACGCAGCCTCACGTTCGAGCGGATCACCGTGTCGAAGCACAGGTCCTTGAAGAGCTCCCGGATCTCGGCCAGGGTCTCCCGGGCGAAGCGGGTTCGGCCGTCGTAGAGGGTGGGGAGGATCCGGACGGCCGGGTCGTGGCCGATCCGCTCGGCGAGCAGCGCGATCGTCTCGAGGAGCTTGTGCACGCCATGAATGGCGAAGTAGCTGGTCTCGAGGGGAACGATCACCTCCGAAGCCGCCCGCAGCGCGTTGAAGGTGAGCACCCCGATGTTCGGCGGACAGTCGATCAGCGCGTAGTCGTAACGGTCGGCGACCGTGGCGAGGGCCGCTTGCAGCCGCTCCGTGCGCGCGTCCGCGCGCTCCGCGGTGAGCTTCTGCTCCAGCGCCGAGAGCACGATGCCCGAGGGCGCGACGTGCAGCCCCTCGCTGTGGACCTGCACCACCTGCGCGAGCCGCGCCGCTCCGTCTGGCTCGGCCAGCACCTCGTAGAGGTTCTCGTCGAGAGCCTCCGGGTTGAACCCCAAGGCCAGCGTGGCGTGGGCCTGTGGATCCATGTCCACCACGAGGACCCGCATCCCCTCGGCCTCGAGACAGCCGGCCAGGTTGACCGTGGTGGTGGTCTTTCCGCAGCCACCCTTCTGGTTGACGATCGCGATGGTGCGCATGGCGCCCTTCCCCCTGCGAGATTGAATGTGACTCTCCCGACCCTCCCTACTTCGACCTCCATCTGGCTGCTGCAGCGTCGAGTCCGCGCGAATCCGCCGAGCGACGCCCGGCGACGAGCTCGGGTTCTCGCTTCCAGGCCGCGAGCTCGCGCTCGAATCGGGCCACCTCGAAGACCCACTCCTGGCCGGTAGCCGCCTCGAAGGCGGAACCGTCGTGGAGCACCAGGACGATGTCGCCGGTGGTGACCAGGACGAGGTCGGCCAGCGGCCGCTTCACGGTGGGCAGGATGCGCCTCAGCGCGCGGATGCTCTTGCGCAGGCGCTGGACCGACACGCCGGCATTGATCAGCTGCTTGGCGGCCTTGAGCGCGATCAGATCCCGGAACGTGTAGCGGTGGTGCCCGCCGGGGCTTCGGAGCGAGGGGCGGACCAGATCGGTCTGCGCCCAATACCGGAGCTGCCGGAGTGAGATCCCCAGAATCTGCGAGACCTCGCCGGTCCGGTAGAACTCCACCCTGGAGGCACTCGCCACGATAGCCCCCCCCCGGAACCTCCCTGTGGGGAAAATAGACCCGACGCGCGTCGCAAGTCAACCGAAAACCGCTCGAAAATGTCGCATTCGTCGGCGCCTGTGGCGTATCGTGGGTGATCGTCCGCGACTTGGTGCGTCTCGCTCACCCGGGAGGGGTGGGGTAGGCTGAACAGATGGGCTCTGACAGGTCGTCAGCCAGCAGTCCGGCTCGAAGCGCGGCCAAGCGCACGCTGGTCGAAGACGAAACCGGGCGCCGGCCGTTCATGCGCGGGATCATGGTGCACTCGCTGATGTCGCGGGGCGTCAGCTTCGACGATGCCTACCGGGTCGCCAATGCGGTGCGGGAGAAGATCCGCGGCCGCGGCGTGGTGACCCCCAAGGATCTGGTTCAGGCGGCCCGCGAGTTCCTTGGCGCCCCGGAAGCCCCCGAGGAATTCCCGCCCGTCCGCCAGCCCCAGCTGATCCTGGTGACGGGCGCGGGAAAGGAGGCCCCCTTCTCCAAGGGGCTCTTCTCCCAGTCGCTGCTGGCGGCCGCCATCGAGCCCAGCGACGCCTTCGACGTGGCCCGGGAGATCGAGCGCGAGCTCTTGAGGCGCGGCGCCCCCGAGGTCGCTCGATCCGAGCTTCGACGCCTCGCCGTCGAAGCCCTGGAGCGGAAGGCGGACGAGCGCGCCGCACAGCGCTACCTGGCGTGGCGCAGGCACCGGGACGCGGAGAAGCCGATGATCCTGCTCCTCGGCGGCGCAGCCGGGGTGGGCAAGACGTCTCTGGCCTACGAGGTGGCCTATCGGCTGGAGATTCACAGGATCGTCTCGACCGATGCGATCCGACAGGTCATGCGGATCATGCTGTCGCCGGATCTGGTGCCGGCGATCCACACCTCCTCCTACAGCGCGCACCGGGTGGTGGCCGAGCGCGCCGGCGGCGAGGATCCGGTGGTGGAGGGATTTCGCGCCCAGGCCACCACCGTCTCGGTTGGCGTGCGCGCCATGATGGATCGCGCCGCGGCAGAGAACACCAGCATGATCCTCGAGGGGGTCTCGGTCGTCCCGGGCCTGATCGATCTGGAGCGCTACGCGGAGCTCGCCCACGTGATCTTCCTGCTGGTGGCGAGCCTCGACGAAGGAGCCTTCACCACCCGCTTCTCCGCGCGCGCCAAGAATGCCGCGCGACGCCCGCCTCACCGCTACCTCGAGAACCTCGATTCGATCCTCAAGATCCAGGACTATCTGCTCGAGCTGGCGGAGGCCGAGGGAATTCCCATCGTCGTCAACAGCCGCTTCGACACTTCGGTGACCTCGATCATCCGCCACGTGACCGAAACGCTGCGGAAGCGGAGCGAGCTCGATGCCGCGGACCCTGCCTAGCCGGGGAATCGGCCGCGCCGGCCTCTTCGCCCTCTCGCTGCTGGCCGCCTGCGGCACGCTCACGATTGCCCAGGAGAGAAAGCTCGGCGAGGAGTTCTCCCGGGAGATCCGCAAGGAGGTGATCCTGCTGCGCGATTCGGTGGTCACGGGATACGTGGAGCGGATCGGCCAGGACCTGGTGCGCGCCGCGGGCCCGCAGCCCTTCCCCTATTACTTCTACGTGGTGGACGACGACGAGATCAACGCCTTTGCCGGGCCGGCCGGTCACATCTACGTCCACACCGGCGTCATCTTGAAGGCGCGCAACGTGGCCGAGCTGGCCGGCGTGATCGCCCACGAGGTGGGGCACGTGGCCAAGCGCCACATCGCCCACAACTACGGTCGGCAGCGCAACACCGGGATCGCCCACCAGGGGGCGGTGGTTGCCGCCGGGGTGCTGGGGGGCTCGGCGGCGGCGGGCGCAGCCAACCTGGGGGGCGCCCTGGCGAGCGCGGCGTATCTGAACAAATTCGGCCGCGACGCGGAGCGGGAGTCCGATCTCTTCGCGGTCGAGGTCCTGCCCAAGGCCGGCTACGATCCGATCGGGCTGGTGACGTTCTTCAAGACGCTGCGGAGCGAGACCGGATCGGGAGGCTGGGCCTTCCTCTCCAGCCACCCCGCCACCGACGAGCGGATCGAGGAGACGCGGCTCTTGATCGCGGCGCTTCCGGCGCGCAGCGACCTGCGCAGCGACGATTCCGGTCGGTTCGAGATCATCCAGCGTCGCATCCGCCTGCTGATCGGGGAGGCGAGCCCTTCGGGTGAGTCCCGCTCCGAGCGGCGGCGGGCCGACTAGGAGCGCGGATGAGTGAGCCCCCGCGCCTGCGCACGCTGGGCGAGCTTCGCAAGCAGGGCCGCACCACCCGGACTCTCCGCGAGGAGATCCGCGCCAACCTGCTTCGCAAGCTGCGCAGCGGGGAGAAGCTCTTTCCCGGCATCCTGGGCTACGACGACTCGGTGATTCCCGCGGTCGAGAACGCGCTGCTCAGCGGTCACGACCTGATCTTCCTCGGGGAACGGGGCCAGGCGAAGTCGCGGATGATTCGCGGCCTGGTCGAGCTCCTCGACGAGTGGAGCCCCGAGGTCGCCGGGAGCGAGATCCACGACGACCCCCTGGCGCCGGTCTCCGCGTTCGCCCGGCAGCGGGTGGCGGAGCGGGGCGACGAGACCGAGATCGCCTGGGTCCACCGGGAGGACCGCTACGTCGAGAAGCTCGCGACCCCCGACGTCTCGATCGCCGACCTGATCGGCGACGTGGATCCGGTGAAGGTGGCGGAGGGGAGGTCGCTCTCCGACGAGCTCACCATCCACTTCGGGCTGCTGCCCCGCACCAATCGCGGGATCTTCTGCATCAACGAGCTTCCCGACCTGACCGAGAAGGTCCAGGTGGGGCTCTTCAACGTGATGCAGGAGCGGGACGTCCAGGTGAAGGGCTACCGGGTCCGCCTGCCCCTCGACGTGATGGTGGTCGCGAGCGCCAATCCCGAGGACTACACCAGCCGCGGCAGGATCATCACCCCGCTCAAGGATCGCTACGCGGCCCAGGTGCGCACCCACTATCCCGAGACCCGCGAGCTCGAGCTCGACGTGGTCCGCCAGGAGGCCCGCGTTCCGACGGCGGAGGGAATCCGGGTCGAGGTGCCGGAGTTCATGGCGGCGGTGGTCGGGGAGATCACCCTGCAGGCGCGCGGCAGCTCCGACGTGAACCAGACCTCGGGGGTCTCGGTTCGCGTCTCCATCTCGAACTACGAGACGCTGATCGCCAACGCGATCCGGCGGGCGATTCGCTGCGGCGAGGAGGACGCGGTTCCGCGCATCAGCGACCTCGACGCCCTGGTGACCTCCACCGCGGGAAAGCTCGAGCTCGAATACGCGGGGGAGGATCGATCCGAGGCGAGCGTCGTCCGCGAGCTGATCCGGCGCGCGGCCCGCATCGTCTTCGAGGAGGTGGTTCCCCTGGAGGGAGTGGCCTCGGTGGTGGACTCCTTCGATCAGGGCTGGAACGTCGAGGTCTCCGCGGGCATGCCCGCGGTCGACTACCTGGAGGGGCTGGACGAGATCCGGGGGCTGCGCGAGGCGGCCACCCGGCTGGCGGGAGGGGGCTCTCCGGAGCGCCTGGCCTCGGCGATCGAGTTCATTCTCGAGGGCCTCCACCTCGGCAATCGGCTCAACAAGGCCAGCATCGAATCCGGGGCGCGCTACACACGCCGATGAAGATCCATCGCTACAGCCGGTGGGACGGGCGGCAGGAGGAGTTCTCCCTGGATGCGCGCCGCGCCCTCGACGCCGTGTCGGATCTGCTCATGGAGGGGCTCGGCGTCGAGGAGGCCCTGGAGTGGATGCGCCGCTACGGCTTCCAGCTGGCCGGGATGCAGATGCGGGTGATGGGCGTGCAGGAGCTGATCGAGGAGCTCCGGGATCGAGCGCGGTCGCTCTACGAGCGCTACCACCTCGACTCCTCCACCGACCTGCTCCGCAGGCAGCTGGACGAGATCCAGGGTCGCGAGGAGCGGGCGCTGCGCGAGACCCGGGGCTTCGAGTCCTCGCGCATGAACGATTTCCTGGATCGCCGCCACGGGCAGGCGCAGTCCCTCTCGGACTCGATCGAGCGCTTTCGCGGCTACGCCTTCGAGGACGCCGAGGCGGGTGAGGCGTTTCGCGAGCTGCTCGCGGAGCTCGACCGGCTTCGGGCGCTGGAGGACTTCAGGCGGCGGCAGGGGGGGCGCTTCCGCGGAGCCGAGGCGGCGGACTATCCGACCGCTCAGCGGATCCGCGAGGAGATCGAGGCGCTGGAGCGGCTCGCGCGGGATCTCGCCGAGGGCAATCTGCAGTCCCTGACTCCGGAACAGCTGAAGGACCTGCTCTCCGAGGGCGCCATCCAGTCGGTGATCCTGCTCCGCGACCTCGAGGGCGAGATGCGCCGCGCC
>Ga0214473_10003447_pt1 | contig 19190 bp, 15 predicted proteins | sample RVTome_7_FD_203509 | JGI IMG/M metagenome (GOLD analysis project Ga0214473, IMG submission 203509) | Soil microbial communities from uranium-contaminated site in the Upper Colorado River Basin, Wyoming, United States - RVT98D197 | ecosystem: Environmental > Terrestrial > Soil > Contaminated >... | reverse complement strand
GGGCGTTTTCTGCGCACGGACTCGCCCGTGTTCTTTGAGAAACTTGCGCAGCGAATAGCCCGCCGGAAGCCCGCGGTTCCCGCTTTGGAAGGCCAAGTCTACGCGGCACCACGTCTCACCGGGGGCCTCTGGAATCGGTCCGGACATGCGCTTCGGGTACTCGCCTGTTCGGCGACAGTACGCGTCGGCCCACGCCAGAATCTGCCGCTTCTTGAAAACCGGAAGGTCCCCGAGATTGCGCCGACCGCGACGCTCGGCCAAGAGCCGGGCCAGGCTGGAGCCCGGAGGCAGACCGCGGTGACCCATAAGCAGCGCCGCGTTAATCGCGGACCAGTTGTCGTCGGGCGACTCTGGAATCGGCCCGCTACCCCGGTCGGGCCAGCGACCGGTGCGGCGATGAAAACTGTCGGCCCATCGGAGGATGCTGTCGATGCCCAACCGTGGGCGGTGAATGATCCGGCGCGCGCCGCGGTAATCGCGCAGCACGCGGGAGAGTGTATTCCCGCCCGGCAGGCCACGTACGCCCACCCGGAGGGCTCCATTGACGCAGCTCCAGTTCTCGCGGCGGCTGGACGACTCGGGGATCGGGCCCGAATCTTCGGTCGGCCAGCGGCCGGTCCGCCGGTAGAAGGCATCGGCCCAGCGCAGGATGAGCGGGATGGTCAGGCGTGGCGGAGGAGGCTGGCCCACGCCGCGATATTTGAGCAGGAGCTTGGCGACGCTCAGTCCGCGCGGCAACCCGCGCAGGCCATGGTTGAGACATTGATCGACGCGGCTCCAGTTTTCGCCCGGGCTGGTCGACTCCGGGATGAGACCCGCGGATTGGTGCGGCCAGCCGCCGGTGCGCTGATGGTAGGCGTCGGCCCAGCGCAGGATGCGCGGGATCGACAATCGCGGCTTCCGCTTCGGCCGGAAGTACAGTACGTCGAAATCGCATTGCGCCCATGCGCGGCGCCTCCGCTTTCTCTGGTTCACGTGCAGGCTCCATCAAGGTGGCGAGAAACCAGTGCGCCCTGGGCGATCAGTCGATCTAATATAAGCTCTTGCCCGGCCTGTGCCGAGCAGCGCCGGGCGATCTTGTGCGCGGGACAGAAAACGGGACAGGTTCGCTTACGACCGGCCTCGCAGCGCCGCCGGGTTGCCCCGGTTGCGCGGCCCGCGGCGCAGGTTCGCGCGGTGGGCGCCGGCACGCTGGTCCAGATGTCTAACGCGCGGGTCGTCGGCCTGGATGTAGCCATAACGATAAAGTAGCCTGGCCAGTGAGTCCCCGCCCGGAAAACCGCGGCGGCCCTTCCGCAAGGCCTGCTCCACGGCACACCAGGTGTCGCCCGGGGATTCGGGGATCGGCCCAGAGCTCGCGGTGGGCCAGCGCCCCTCGCGGCGGCGGTAGGCGGTTGCCCAGCTCAGGATGTACCCCGTCGTGAACCGCGCCCCGTGATGCTTGTGGCGCGCGCCGCGGTGCTTCTCCAGCAGCAAGGCCACCGAGGAGCCGCCCGGCAGGCCGCGCATACCCGCTCGCAGCGCGTTGTCCACCGAAGTCCAGGTCTCGTCGCGCGTACCCGCGATCGGACCCGAGAGCGTCGCCGGCCAGCGGTCGTTTCGGCGGTGAAACTCGTCCGCCCAGGCGAGTATCTGCGAGATGGTGAGCGGAGCGTGCCGCGCGGGGTGGATCTTCCAGGTTCTGCGCGGGCGGCGTCCGTAGCGCATGAGCAACTGGGAGAGCGAGTCGCGGCCGGGTAGGCCGCGCCGCCCCTTCGACAGCGCGCCTTCGACTTTGCGCCAGCTCTCGCCCGGCGCCTCGGGGATCGGGCCCGAGTACCACGCCGGCCAGCGGCCGTGGCGGCGATGGTGTGCATCGGCCCAAGCCAGGATCTGGGGCGTCGTATACCGCGGCAGATGCCGTATGTGGCGAACCCCGCGGTATTTCTCCAAGAGGGATGCCAGGGAGCCGTATCCGGGCGGCACGCCGCGGCGCGCGCCGTGGAGCGCCTCGTAGATGTTCGCCCAACTGTCGCCGGGCGAGCCCTGGACCTTGCCGGAGTTGAGATGGGGCCAGCGCCCGGTTCGCGCGTGGTACTCATCCGCCCACGCGAGGATTTGCTGGACGGTCAGACGCGGCCGGTTGCGGGCCCGCCGCACGCCGCGGCAGCGAAGCAAAACCCGGGCGAGCGAGTCGCCGCCGGGCAGACCGCGCAGACCCTTGCGCAGCGCGAGGTCCACGCCGCGCCAGGTCTCAGCGCGGCCCTCTGCGGTCGGTCCGCGCGTCTGTTGGGAAGGCCAGCGCCCGGTGCGGCGGTGGTGTGCGTCGGCCCAGGCGAGGATTTGCCGTACGGCCAAGCGTGGCCGCGGCAGAGGCGGAGGCAATGGCCGGCCGCGGTGGCGGTGGAGCAAGAGCGGCAGCGAGCCACCCGGGCGACACCCGCGGTATCCCTGGCGTAGAGCCGTATCGATGGCCACCCACGTGTCCCACGGCGCGGCGCGCACCGGCCCGCTGTAGCTGGTGGGCCAGCGCCCGGTCCGGCGGTGGTGCTCGTCGGCCCAGGCGAGGATGGAGTAAATGTACAGGGGCGGCTTTTTCGGCCGCGGCGGTCGTCTGGTGGGCGCCCGACGCGGCGGCCGTTTCCTGCGGACCGGCGGCAATGGGCCTATTCTGGACTTACGGGGCACGTGGAGATTGTAAATCGAAGGGTAGGTGGGGTCAGCGACCCATCAGTCGCGGAAGCCGTTTCGGGGCGGCGGGGCGATAACGGGACAGGTTCGATTCTCGCTTGGAGTCCTCGCCGCGCCCCCGCGGCCGGGTGCGAACGACGGTGCCCCGAAGACCTTATACGAAGCCGCCCCAGTTCGCCCTCCCCCGGCAACCCGAGAGCGGCGCATTCCCCTTGGGCCAAGATGCGCTGCATCTCCGCCACAAAATCTCCGGCCTTCTGAATCATCTCGGTGACCTCAAGCTCGTCGAATCTGGCCAGCTCGCCGTAGTCGGCGTGCCCACGCCGGCGGAAGAGCTTATCGTAGAATTCGCCTAATTCCGGTTCAATTCGCCCGGCTTTCACTAAATGGCGATGGAGCGCCGCGCGCGCGCCGCTGTGCTTCACGAACTTTCGGCCTTCGGCAAGCAGAACGGCGCTAGCGGTGTAGGACAAAGAAAGGGGTCAGGAACCTTTTTCAAACGGGCAACCCCGACGGCGAGAGAGTCTGACGGAAAAAGGTTCCTGACCCCTTTCCTTCCACACCACCGCTACTCGCCGTACTTGGCGATGATCTGCTCCTTGGTCTTGTGCAGGATGTCGTACTTCTTACCGATCTTGGTGAACGCCGCGATGGCCTTGTCGATGTGGCTGAAACCATGCGCGGCGGACATCTGGCAACGGATCCGCGCCAAGCCCTTGCCGACTACGGGGTGGAAGAAGCCGATGACGAAGATGCCCTCGGCGTACATGTCGCGGGCGATGTCCTGCGCGAGCTTGGCGTTGTAGAGCATGATCGGGACGATCGGGTGGTCGCCGGGCTTGATGTCGAAGCCGGCTTCGGTCATGCCCTTGCGGAAGCGCTTCGTGTTGGCCTCGACCTTGTCGCGCAGCTCAGTCGTCGCGGTGATCATGTCCATGACGGCGATCGACGCCTTCACGACGATCGACGAGACCGTGTTGCTGAACAAATACGGCCGGCTGCGCTGCCGCAGCAGCTCGATGATCTCCCGACGGCCGGTGGTGAAGCCGCCGGAGGCGCCGCCGAGGGCTTTGCCGAGCGTGCCAGTGATGATGTCGACGCGGCCCAGGACGCCGCCGTATTCGGTCGAGCCGCGGCCGGTCTTGCCGATGACGCCGGTGCAGTGCGCGTCGTCGACCATGACCAGGGCGTCGTACTTGTCGGCCAGGGCGCAGATCTTGTCGAGCTGGGCGGTGGAGCCGTCCATACTGAACGCGCCGTCGGTCGCGACGACGCGGTAACGGGCACCCCGCGTCTCCTGGAGCTTGGCCTCCAGGTCCGCCATGTCGTTGTTCTTGTAGATGTAGCGGGTCGCTTTGCACACGCGGATGCCGTCGATGATCGAAGCGTGATTCAGGGCGTCGGTCAGGATCGCATCGTCCTTGCCGAACAGCGGCTCGAACACGCCGCCATTGGCGTCGAAGCACGAGGAGTACAGAATCGTATCCTCGGTGTGGAAGAAGTCGGCGATCTTCTTCTCCAGAATCTTGTGGATGTCCTGCGTGCCGCAAATGAAGCGCACGCTGCTCATGCCGTAGCCGTGCGAGTCAAGAGCCTCGTGCGCGGCGGCGATGACCTGGGGGTGCGCGGAGAGCCCGAGGTAGTTGTTGGCGCAGAAGTTGATGACTTCCTTCGGCCTGGCCCCCGGCGGATATTCGACCCGCACGTCCGCCGCCTGCGGGGTCAAAATGTAGCGCTCTTCCTTAAACAGGCCGGCGTCGCGAATGCCAGCCAGTTCCTTCTGCAAGTCGTCTTTGATTCTGCCGTACATGTGCTCGCTCCAAATGTAGGTCGGGTCAGCAGACCCGACAGATGCCCGTAGCAACAACCTCACGTCGGGTCTGCGGACCCGGCCTACGCCCTACGGCCGGTGCGGGGCCCGGCCGCTACTTGGCCCGGCACTGGCGTGCCGGGTTCTGACGCGCCGGTACCGCGGCCGGCCGCTACTTTCCACGGCGCTTCAGGGCCGCCTCATACTCCTTCCGCTCCGGGAACAGTACGACCTTCGCGCTCTTCCGCGGCCGCTCCATCATCTTGCCGAACCCCGTCGTAAACTCCGACAGCGGGAACATGTCCGTGATTACCGGGGTCGGATCGAGCCGGCCCGACGCCAGCAGGTTCCGGTTGCGATACCACGTGTCAAAGATCTTGCGGCCGTTGATGCCGTGAATCTGGCACGCCTTGAAGACGATGCCATTGTTGTAGTCGATCGGTACGGTGTTCTCGCTGGCGACGCCGAAGGCGCTGACGCGGCCAGCCTTGCGTACCGCGGCGAAGCAGTCGGTGACCGAATCCTGCGAGCCGACCATCTCGAGCGCGACGTCGACGCCGTCGCCGTTCGTGTGCTCCAGCACAAAGTCCAGCCGCTCCTTGGGCGTGGTCTTGTTCGTGTAAATCTGCAAGTCGGCCCCCATCTTCTTGCCGATCTGCACGTTCACGTCGTATTTGCCGAAGTGGATGATCCTGGCGACGCCAACCGCGCGGGCCACGCCAATCGCAAACAGGCTGATCGGCCCGTCGCCGGTGATGAGCATGGTCTTGCCCGCCACATCCGCATCCTCGCCGAGCACCGCGTACGTCGCGTTGCCCAGCGGCTCCTGAATCGTCGCGACCTCCGGCGGAATCGACCGGTCGTTCGGCCAGCAGATCGACTCGGGCAGCGCGAAATACTCGGCAAAGCACCCGTCGAAATCGACGCCGAGAATCTTCATGTGCCGCCCGACGTGCGGCGAGCCGAGCATGCTGGTCAGATCGCCGGGGTCGTAAATATGCGTCTCGGCGGAGATGTAATCGCCGACCTTGATGCGTTTGCAGTGCTCGCCGACCTCGACGACCTCGCCGGCGACCTCGTGCCCGAGGATTTGCGGCAGCGCCTTGGCCCCGATGCGGCCGGCGGACCAGGGGTCCCATTTGTAAATATGGACGTCGGTGCCACAGATGCTCGTGGCCAGGACTTTGACGATCACCCAGTCGGGCCTGGGCTTGGGGACCGGCTTATCCTGCATCTCGGCCCCGAGTTCCGCTTTCGTCTTCACCACCGCCTTCATGGTCGCCATGCGGTATCTCCTCTGCGTAAAACCCAACCGCGGCCGGTTCGGAGTGGGGAATTTCGCGCTAGACCCTGGGCGCCTCCGTCGCCGTCCGGGACCAAAATCCTCGGCGTCGCAATCCGCGTACCAACCAGGGGCACCCGCTCGCACGCCAGTTCCCCGCGGGCCGCCCAGGGCAAAGTCTACGGCACGGGCCGGTGCCGGGCAAGCGACGCGCGATCAGCGTGGAGCGCCACAAGGTCTCGTAGCGCCCGGGTCTCGCCCGATTCTCCGGAACATTCCTCCGTCCTGTGCGTCCAACCCAGCGAGTCGCCCGGACGGCTCGAAACGTGGCGACCGGGCCCCGTCCCGGCCGTGGATGTCCAAGTGCCCTCCAAACAGCCGGAGGTTCGAAACATGAAATGGCACGCTGTCACGCCGCTATCGTTCTGCATGACTCTCGGCCTCTTGCCGCCGGCTGGCGCCGCCGCCCAAGCCACAGCCCCGGCCACCGCGCCGACGCCGCAGATCGAGGTCTGTTTCGTGCTCGACACGACTGGCTCGATGGGCGGCCTCATCGAGGGGGCCAAGGCCAAAATCTGGTCCATCGCCAACCAGATCATCGCCGCCAAACCCACCCCTAAGCTCAAGCTCGCCCTGATCGCCTACCGCGACCGCGGCGACGATTACGTCACGCGGCTGTTTGACCTGACCGACGACATCGACGCGGTGTATGCCAACCTGCAAACCTTCCAGGCCGCGGGTGGCGGCGACGAGCCCGAGTCCGTCAACCAGGCCCTCCACGAAGCCGTCACCAGGCTGAGTTGGAGCCCCGACCGCGCCGTCCTCAAGCTCATCTTCCTCGTCGGCGACTGCCCGCCACACATGGACTATCCCGACGACGTGAAGTATGCCGCCACCTGTGAGCGCGCCGTCAAGAACGATTTGACCATCAACACGGTGCAATGCGGCGATCACGCCGCCACGACACCCGTCTGGCAGGACATCGCCCGCCGCGGCGAGGGCAGCTATGCCGCGGTTGGCCAGACCGGCGACATGCGGGTCGTCGCGACGCCATTCGACGCCGAGCTGGCCACGCTCAACGCGGAGCTGGGTCGGACACTCGTGCCATACGGCTCGACCGAGCGCCGCGCGGGCGTGCTGACCAAGCAGGCGGCCTCCGAAGTCGCCGCCGCTCCGGCCGCAGCCGACCGGCTACGCTACACGGGGACCGCGGGCCGCACGGTCCTCGGCGGCGGCGACCTCGTCGATGACCTCCAGGCTGGGCGGGTCAAGCTCGCGGAGCTGAAGAAGGACGAGCTGCCGGAAGCCATGCGGGATCTCTCCGAGGCCCAGCGATCCGAGTTCGTGAAAAAGCAAACCGAACAGCGGACCCAACTCCAGGCCCGCGTCGACGACCTGCTGAAGCGACGAGAGGCGTATCTGGACGCCGAAGCGCGCCGCACGCAGAACGCCGACCGGGGCAGCGCCTTTGACCTCCGCGTCGCCGAGCTGATCCGCGAGCAGGCCCGGCGAAAGGGCATCCGGTATGAGCAACCGTCAGCCGCGCAAGCGACCCCGTAGGCGGGAAATGTGGTCGCTGCAACGGGCCCAGCGGGTGCCTGGTCCGTCTCGGGGCAAGAACCCCCACCGCGAGTATCATGCTCAGCGCCGCGCCGTGCTCCCACGAAGGGTGTGCGGACCACGAACAGGCTCGCTTGTCAGTGAACCGCGACGTGAAGACGACGCGTTACTTTGAGGAGCAGGTCCTCCGCAAGCGCCCATATATCCAGCGCGCTTGGTGCGAGCGTGCGCTCCGGGAACCGGCCCGGCGCGAACTTCAGGCCGATGGGCGCGTGCGGTATTGGATTCTGATCGCTGAGTTGGGAAGATACCTGCGCGTGGTTACACTGGAAGACGGCGAGACGATCCACAACGCGTTCTTGGACCGCGATTTCCAGGAGCCCTCGGCATGAAGTTCCACTACTATCCCGAGACCGATTCGCTTTATATCGACCTGGCCGAGCGCCCGGGCGCGGATTCGCGTGAAGTGGCCCCGGGCGTCGTGCTTGACTTCGACACGGACGGCCGGCTGGTCGGCATCGACATCGACCACGCTAGCCGCGTCGTCGACCTTTCGCGCCTTGAGGCCCAAGCCTTGCCGCTCAACTCTGTTTCCGTGGCGAGCGCGTAGCGCCGGGTGTCCAGGAAGCCCGCATGCCCCAGAACATCTTCTCGACGTACCGGCAGGGCGAGAATCGTGTAACGGCTTCGATCCTGGCCGTCCTGCGCTCATTGGCCTTGCATCGCATCGAACGGATACTCGGCGCGCTGATCGAGCAATCGGAGTTCCAGTTGGTGCGCTTTCAGAACCAGCCCGCGGCCCATTACAAAGGAGTACCCGACGCGGAAATCGTGGCCAGTTGCCGCCTCGTCATAGAGACAAAAACGAGGTCCGGGAGCGTTCGCGCCGGTCAAGTCCGCAGGCACCTGCGGCGCTTGAAGGGCTCGAGGGAGGCGCAGAAGCTTCTGCTGGTGCTCACGCCCGACAGCGCCGCGCCGCAGGCCGTCGAAAGGCTGAAGGACGATCGGGTGGCCTGGTCGTCGTTCGCAGCGCTGGACCAAGCCATCGACCACGTCCTCAGCGATCCGGAGGAAGTGGTCTCGGAGCGGGAGGCTTTCCTGCTGAAGGAGCTTCAAGCCATGTTGAAGGCCGAGGGCCTCGTCGTCGGGGAGAAGGACACGGTAGTGGTACCCGCGCGACATGCCTGGCCACAGTACCAGCGCGCGCACGCCTACATTTGTCAGGCGGGCCGGACATTCCAGTCCGTCAAGTACGTCGCCTTCTACCACCACAACCGCATCGAGCCGGTTGTCCCGGCTGTTTTGGAGGTACACGATCCTGTCATGCTGAAGCGTGGGCTACACAAGGGGCGGCTGGCGCAAGTTGTCGCGAGGCAGCTCACTGAGTATCCACAGCACGCCCGAGAGCAGCGAAAGATCTTTGTGCTGTCCCCGCCGGACGATCCGCGTACGCTCCGCCTTCCTCAGCCGGTGGAGAACGACCAACGTTCGGCGGCCGGAGGGGTCACCGCGTTCACCCAGAACCAGCGCTATGTAAAGTCTGCGGACCTGCGGAGAGCGCAGCGAACGTCCCAACTTGTTGGCGCGTGAGCGGTCCTCCGAATTGTGTCGTGTGCGGTACGACACGGGTTTGATCGAGATTTGTTATGCAAACCGTGGTACTGTGGACGATGCTACCGAACCTGGCCTTTTCGTTTCCAGCCCCCGAGACTCGACCCGCCGCGGCCACCGCGCCGGCGGCAACGGGCTTCCTGTACAAAACGCTCACGTTCAACAACGAGACTTACGCCTACTGCCTCTACGTTCCGCCCGAGTACACCTCCGAGAAACCCTGGCCGGTCATTCTCTCTCTGCACGGCTCTGGCGAGCGCGGCGACGATGGGTTCCTTCAGACCGACATCGGCATCGCCCGCGCCATCCGGCGCAACCGCCGGCTCATTCCCGCCCTCGTCGTCATGCCGCAATGTCGCCCGGACCAGGCCTGGACCGGCGAGATGGCCCGTGTGGCCCTGCGCTGCGTCGAGGCGACCTCGGCCGAGTACCACCTCGATGCCACGCGCGTGTACTTGTCCGGCCTGTCGCTCGGCGGCCACGGCACCTGGGTGCTCGGCGCGGAGTTCGCCCACCGGTTCGCGGCGCTCGTCCCGGTCAGCGGCTTCGCCGAGCTCGGCCAGTCCACCGGGCGGGCGGAAAAGCTTGCGCCGCATCTGACGAACATCCCGATCTGGTGCTTCCACGGCGAGGCGGACACGAACGTGCCGGTGGACAAATCGCGCGAGATGGTCGCCGCGATTCGCCGCGCCGGCGGCAACATTCAGTACACCGAATACAAGGGCGCCGGCCACAACGTCTGGGACCGCGCGTACGACGACCCCGAACTGTGGAAATGGCTGTTCGCGCAGCGCCGAACGCAGCCCAGAACCTCGACGCCGGCGACGTCGCGTCCGACCCCCTGAACCCCGAAATCCGCGCGCCTCTCTACCGCGGCGGCTTGCAGTGGCTGCACGGCTCGTAGCTGCGCGCCTTGGCGTCCTTGAGCGCCAGCGACGTCGCATTCTTCGGCAGGTGATAACAGCCTTCGCGGTGGTACTTCTTCCCCTGCGGCGTGACGTACACGGTCGTATCCGGCGTCGCCGGCTTGTCCCGCTTCCCCGGCGCCCCGTCCGACGGCTGCGTCGTGCTCACGCGTGGCGCGCTCGCGGTAGTCGGCGGTTCGCCCCACTGGCCTTTCTTCAGCTCCTTGGCGCGCGCGGCGTAATGCTCAAACAGCGCCTGGTGGGCAAACCTTGGCTCCGGCGCCACCTGCGCGTATCCCTGCCGCACCAGCTCCAGATTGACCCACAATCCGTCCGGCGCACGGTACACATTCGCCGCGTATCGCCCCGCGCGATCGGCCTCCGGCGACTCGGTCGCATACTCGATGTACACCTGCTCGCCGGCCAGCAGGTCCCGGAGGTATTGCCGCGCCGCGGGTCCAAACGGCTTCGACAGCGGCGGCGCGTCGATGCCGATGAGTCCGATGCGTTGGCTCGTCTGGTCTACCCGCACGATGATCGTGTCGCCGCTGACGACCCGAAGCACGGGACAGCTCTGCGAGCGACTGAAGTCCGGCCGCGGTATCGCTGGCGGCTCATCGCCAGCCCGGAGTTCGCACAACGTGCACAGCAGCGTCAAGGTGGCCACGCCCCACACCCGGTGCGTCGGTCGCCGCCCGCCGCGCGTTTTCATTCGACAACCTGTAGTCACCGCTTCTCTCAACGCTGCGTTCGCGTAGCGCCTCAACCCCTCAATATAGCCACTCGCGCCGGCTCCGCACGACGGGCTGCGCTCGCGCGCCTTGACGCTCGCGACCGCCACGGTCTACTTTGCCGCCAGATTCGCCGCCGCAGGAGCCGTGTTGTCCACGTCCGAGGATGAGCTGAGTTTACGGGAGCAGCAGCTCGTCACGCTGCACGCCGAGCGCGACCGCCTGCGCGAGAGCCTGACCACCTTGCTCCGCTCACGCCCGTGGCGCTGGCGCCGAAAGCTCCACCGCCTGCGGCAGCGACTGGCCCCCGCCGGCACGTGGCGCGGCCGGTGGTTTTGGCTGGTCGCCGACGTCGTGCTGCGCCGCCCGGCGCACCTGCGTGGCCAGCCCGGTCCCGGGGTCCCCACGAATGAAACCACCGCCCTCTCGCCCGCCGCCGCCCTGCGGAGCATTCTGGACCAGACCTGCGGACGGCGTGGCGTCGTCGTCCACCCGTCGTCCGTGGACTGGGGTTGGCTAAAGCAGCGGCCACACCATCTGCTCGCCGAATTTGCCCGCGCCGGCTACCTGGTGTTCTTCTGCCCGCCACAAACACAAACGGACGTCGTGCCGCTTTTTACGCGCGTCGCCGAGCGGCTCTATCTCTGCGGCTCGATCGAGTGGCTCTACGGGCTGTCCGACCCGATCCTGCTCGTGAGCAAGCCACGGGACGATGAGCACGTGCGCCGCTTCCGCGAGCCGACGGTCATCTACGACTACCTCGACGACCTTGCGGTCCACACGCGGGGGGGCCGCGTGCGCACCCACGACCATCGGCGGCACGAACGGCTGCTTCAAACCGCGACCGTCGTCAGCGCGACGAGTGAGACCCTGCTGCGCGCCGCGCGCCGGACCCGGGCCGACGCGCTGCTCTGCCCGAACGCCGTCGATTTCGAACACTTCGATCTGCGACATGCCCCGGCACCGCCGCCCGACCTGGCGCCGCTGCTGGGCGAAGGCCGCCCGCTCATCGGTTACTACGGCGCGCTGGCGTACTGGTTTGACTTCGATTTGCTGTCCACCGTCGCGGCGCAGCGCCCGCAGTACAGGTTTGTACTCGTTGGCCCGGACTACGACGGCACGCTGGGCGCCCTGCTTCCGCGTCTGCCGGCCAACGTGCGTTGGCTCGGAGAGAAAACGTACGAGGACTTACCCGCCTACCTGTACCACTTCGCCGTTGCGACCATCCCGTTTCGCGTCAATGAGGTCACGCGGGCCACGTCGCCGCTCAAGCTGTTTGAGTACTTCGCCGCCGGCAAGCCGGTCGTCACGACAGAGCTGCCGGAATGCGCGCGACACGCCGACGTGCTGACCGCCGCGGATGCCGGCGCGTTCGCCGCCCGGCTCGACGAGGCCCTGCGGCGCAAGGACGACCCCCAGTTTCGCGACCGGCTGCGGGAAGTCGCCCGCGCCAACAGTTGGTCGGCCCGCTTCGCCACGCTCCACGCCCGGCTCGTACCCGAGCGCATGTGTGCGGTTCACGACGTGCTGGCGCGCGTCGCCGCGCGTGAAGGGGTCGTCATCTTTCCGCGCTCCATCGACTGGAACGTAGATCTTTTCCAGCGGCCACACCACCTGGCCCGCGGTTTGGCCCGCGCCGGCTGGCTCGCCATCTACGTCGGCGGCCCGCGCGACGGGCATTTTGCGGGCTTTCGCGAGATCGAGCCCAATTTGTACGTCTTCCGCGGCCCGGACGAGATTCTCCATCAGATCCCCCACCCGTGGTTGTGGTGCTTCTGTTACAACTTCCACGCCAAAGACACGTTTCCGCCGAACACGACCGTCGTCTACGACCTGATCGACGAGCCGCGCGTACACCCATTCGGCCGCCGCTTCCTCATGCGGAACCACCGCCGGGCCCTGCGCGAAGCCACGCTCGTTACCTGCGTGGCCCGTGCACTCGAGCGTCTGCTCGCTCCCCGCCCCGATGCGCTCTACCTGCCCAACGGCGTCGAGAATGAGCACTTTGCCGCCGACTCGTTGCCGCGCCCCGACGATGCCGAGCTGCGCGACCTGCTGCGCGATGACAAACCGGTTGCGGGCTATTACGGCGCGCTGGCGATGTGGTTCGATTGTGACCTGCTCGATCAGGTTGCCGTCCGCCGCCCGGACTGGAGATTCCTGCTCATCGGTCCGGACTACGACGGCACGGTCCTGCGGCATCGCCTGCTCCAGCGCCCCAACGTGCTCCGCCTCGGACCGCGTCCGTACGCTGCGCTGCCGGCGTATTTGCAGCTCTTCGACGTGGCGATGATTCCCTTCCGCCTCAATCGCGTAACCCGCGCCACGTCGCCGCTCAAGCTGTTTGAGTATTTCGCGGGCGGCAAACCGGTCATTACCACGCCGCTGCCGGAATGCCAGGCCTTCGCGGAGGTGTACGTCGTGGACGGCGTGGAGCGCTTCTGTGCTGCTCTCGATGACGCCCGCGCCGCGGGCCAGGACCCGGCGTATCGGCGGCGTCTGCAAGAGATCGCCGGCCGGCATTCGTGGCAACAGCGTGTCGAGACGGTCCTCGTGCGCTTGCGGACTTCGCCGGGCAACATGCCGGCCGTGAGCGGCACGCCCGGCCGAGCATGATTCACCTGGTCTCGTTTAGCGCCGTGACCTGGAACTTCCCGCTGGTCGGGCGTACGCGCATGCTGACCGAGGCCTGGCACGCGCTGGGCGTTCCCACCACGTTTGTCCAGGTGCCGTTCCTCCGCACCACGCTCGAGAAGCTGTTTCCGTGGGGCCGCGCGCCGGAGCCGATCCGCGTGGTGCGTCCGTGGCCGACCTACCCTCGCCGCCTGTGGCCGCACCTGAGCGCGACCCGCCTGCGGGCCGGCATGGCCGCGCGGGCTCGCGCTCTCCGCCGTCAGCTTGATCCGCTGGTGGATTGGCGGAGCGCCGCGGCCGTCATTGTCTCGCCCGCCTGGACGCCCTGGCTGGATGCCTTGCCATTTGGCGCCGTGCTCTACGACTGCATCGACGACCTGGCCGTCCACGTCCCGCGCCCGGCGCTCGCCCCGCTCTATCAGACCTGGGAAACCGAACTCATCGCTCGCGCCAGCGGCGCCGTGGTCACCGCAGAGTGCCTGGCCGCCAACCTGCGTCGGCGCCGCCCCGAGTTGCCCATCGCGATCATTCGCAACGGCGTAGACGCCGAGCGTTTCACGCGGCTGGCCGCCGCGACGCCGCGGCCGACTGATCTCCCCACGGGGCGTCGGCTCGTCGGGTTCGTCGGGGCGCTGTACGAATGGCTCGACTGGGAGCTGATGGTGCGCGTCGCCGCGGCGCTGCCCGAGCTGGACTTCGTGTTCGTCGGGCCGCATCACGGGCGGGGACGGGTTCGCGATCTCGCCCGGCTCCCCAACGTGCGTCTGCTGGGCCGCCGCCCGTATGCGCAGGTCCCCGCTTACGTCAACGCGTTCGACGTATGCTGGGTCCCCTTCCAGCCCGGCAACGTCGCCGCCGCCGCCAACCCGGTCAAGCTCTACGAGTACCTGGCGCTCGGCAAGCCGGTGGTTTCAACGCCCGTGGCCGACCTGGAGACGTTCGGTTCACTGATCCAAGTCGCGCACGGCGTTGAGGAAATGGTGTCGCTCCTCCGCGCGCTCGTTCTCCAGCCCCCAGCGAACGCGGCGGCCCGCGTCGCGTTTGCCCGCGCCAATTCGTGGCACTCTCGCGCCCGCACGCTCGCCGATTTCGCTGCCTGCTTGCTTCCCCGGCAAGAGCGGCTAACAGAACCCGGCACGCCAGTGCCGGGCCCCTGGGCCCCGCCCTCGCGGGCGGGGTTCTGATCGCCGGTCTAAGACGTATTCGCAGGATTCCGCCGCGCAACCCGTCAACCACGGCCGGCCGAGCGCGCAAGAAAGAGGCGGGCACGCCGCCCGCCTCCCGAACATCTTATCAGTCAGGCCACTACCGTCGGCGAAGCGCCAGCACGCTCAGCGCCAGCAGACCCAGGGTGGCCGGCTCCGGAATCACGACGCGCATCGCACCGCGCGTGCCGCTCGTCGGCGTCCACGGCCCCCCCCCGGTCTTATAAGCACGCGGCCCGTTATCGCCGGTGTTGTTCTGGTTCCACACCGACCACTCGCCGGGGTTCACGATCTCGACGCTCACGGCGTAGTCGTTGGCGTTCGAAAGCAGCGGCTTCGCCACGGACGTGAGCTTGAGCGGCGGCCAAAACTCGGTGCCGAACTGCCCGAGCGGCGTGATATTCAGCCACTGCTCCAACTGCGTCGTCGGCACGCCGCCCGCGGAGTCCCACAACCGAACGTTGACCTTGGCACCCGCCGGCGTTACGTAGGTGACGGCCAACTCGATGTAGTCGAGGTTGCCGCTCGCGCTCGGCTTAAAGATGTTGGCCGGCAACCAGCCGCTGGCGGTGCCCACGGTCCAGCCGGTGCCCACGTTGTAATAGGGCGAGCCCGCCGCAAAGTTGTTGAAGACCACCTGGGCCGCGGCCACATTGACCAGCAGACCCAGCACCACCGCACCTAACACTTTTCGCATCACTACCTCCTCCTATTGTATGGGTACCCAACAAGTCCGCCGAACCGACCCTTCGTCGGCCCGGCACATTCAACCTCGCGCTCGGTCCTTGGCACCACGCACAACCCTGCGCTCCTTCGAGCGCATCGGCGGCAGCGTCAAATGGTGCCTGTGACCGACGTTCTCCTCCTTCCGCTCGCAGCCAGCAAACATCATTGGGGCCGGCTTCTTCGCCCCTCTGGCCACCGCTCTAATCAGGTTACCTGCACCACGCCCCCCAAGTCAAGGCCAAAATCGTTTCCGCCGCAATAGGGCACTCCCTAATCAAGTCCGCAGCCGGGCGAGTTCACGGTCCGACGGTACGCCGCACCGCCTCCCGAGGAGGTCCAAATCGTAAGTCCCGATACGGTCCGCGCTTACCGCCTCGATGTTGCCAGAAAGTGCGTCGAAACTGGCCCCCCAACTTCTGAACGCGCGCCATATCCGACGGACGATCCACGACCAAGCGCGCCGCCCAGGCCCTCACGCCCGTGCTGGGTCAGGCCGAGCGTGCGCGCACGCCCTCGGCAGCCAGGACCGCTCGCAGGCCGCGCTCAATGAGTCGCGCCCGCGTCAGATGTTCTCGCTTGGCCAGCCGGTCCGTCGCCGCGAGCAACCGCCTCTCGACGCTCACGGAGATGACTTTCACGCCGGCGCCGCGCCGGGGGCGTCCGCGCTGGCGCCGGGCCCGCTTGCCCGCCGACCAACTTGGCAACCGCCTCGGGGCCGGGGTGCCGGCGACCCGCCGAGGTCTCCCACGCAGCAACGCCCTATTCGAATAGCGTCGGCAGAGCCTGCGGGCCCGTCGGCGGCGGCAGACCAAGGTGTTCATACGCCGCTGGCCGTGCGACGCGGCCGCGCGGCGTGCGGATCACAAAGCCGATCTGAAGCAGATACGGCTCGACCACGTCCTCCAGCGTGTCCCGCTCATGGCCCATGCTGGCCGCGATGGCCTCGATCCCCGCCGGCCCGCCGTCGTAGTGCTGCATCAGCGCGGCCAGGTACGCCCGGTCGAGCACGTCGAGGCCCAGGGCGTCGATTTGCAGAATGTTCAGGGCCGCATCCACGACCGCCGGTGTCAATCGACCGTCGCTACGCACTTCGGCGTAATCGCGGACGCGTCGCAGCAGGCGGTTTACGATGCGCGGCGTGCCGCGCGACCGGGCCGCCAGCCGCTCCAGCGCCGGGCGCTCCGCCTGGACTTTGAGCAGTTTCGCGTTGCGTGCGACGATCCGCGTCAGCTCCTCAATCGTGTAATACTGGAGGTGAAAGAACAGCCCGAAGCGGCTGTGCAGCGCGCCTGACAGCATGCCGGCCCGCGTCGTCGCCCCCACCAGCGTGAAGCGCTTGAGCGGGAAGTTCACCGTCCGCCCGCCGATGCCGCTTTCGGTCGTGTAGTCGACGCGGAAGTCTTCGAGCGCGGGGTACAGGAACTCCTCCACGACCTTCTGCAACCGGTGCATCTCGTCCACGAACAGCACGTCCCCGGTCTCGAGCTGCGTCAGAATCGCCATCAGATCGCCCTGCCGCGTGATCGCCGGCCCGCTCGTGACCTGAAGCCGGGCGCCCATCTCGTGGGCGATCACGTGGGCAAACGTCGTTTTTCCCAACCCCGGCGGCCCGTCCAGCAACACGTGGTCCAGCGGCTCGCCGCGCTGCCGCGCCGCATCCAGCGCAATCCGCAGTTGCTCGCGCACCACTTCCTGGCCGACGCATTCGTCCAGCGCGCGCGGCCGCAACGAGGTCAGGTAGTTCTCCTCGTCCGGTCCGACCTGGCCGATCACGCGTTCGATGGGCATGAGAGGGCAGTTCAGAGTGCAGAGTTAAGAGTTACTAAGGGGAGCGGAAAACGTTGAACACGGCGTTCCACGATCGGGTGCCACGGGCGGCTGGTCCGCCCGTGCAAACGCGGTAATCCGCACTGGCAGCGAGCGGCCCGTGGCACCCGACAACGTTCAACATTTTCCGCTCCGAGTAATAAGGATAACGAACCATCGGCCGCGTGCGAATCCACCGCTCGTGTGAATCGTCTGGTCCATGCCCGGCGCGAATGTTCGCACATGTTCGCAATCACCCCAAGCCGCCGTGTTTCACGCGGTACGCGGCGCGCACCATCTCGTCCGGCTCGGCCAGCTCCGGCTGGGCCTCGACCGCCGCCGCGATCCAGCGCTGCGCGTCGGCCCGCCGATCCCCCCAGCTCACCAGAATCTCCAGCGCCAGTTTCTGCGCGGCGGTCATTTCGGCGACGGGCAACGGCGCGGCGGTGGGCACCAGAAACCGACTCACCTTGCCGCGCAGTTGGGCGACGATTTGTGACGCCGTCCGCTTCCCGATCTCGGGCAGACTCGCCAGGAACCGTTCGTCGCCATGCTCGATCGCCAGCGCGATCTGGTGCGCCGGCACCGCCATCGTCCGCAGCGCCTTGCGAATCCCCAGCCCCTTGACCTTCAGCAGCTCGGTGAAAAAGTCGCGCTCCGGCTCCGACAGAAACCCGATCAGACGCGGCACCAGGTGCCCGACCGTGGGATTGCCTTCGAGATACTCCAGCGTGAAGAGCGTAACCTCGCCCGACACCAGGCGCTGCAAGAGCCCCAGCGCCGCCCGCGGTACCAGCACCTCGTAACCGATCGGACCCGCGTGAATGACGACCGTCTGCTCGCCGACGCTGGCGACGCCACCGCTGAGCCGACAGATCATCGCCGGACTCCGTCTCGGCTGGCCGCCGGCGCCGCCGCGCGGCGCAGCCGCAGCCCGCACAGCGCGATCGCGATCGCGTCCGCCACGTCGCTCGGCTGCGGCAGCTCGCGCAACCCGAGCGTAGCCGCGATGGCCCGTTGCACCTGCGCCTTGCCGGCCCGCCCGTTTCCGGTCAGAACTTTCTTAACGCGCGTGGCGGCGACGGGACAGACCTCCAGCCCGCAGCGCGTCCCCGTCGCCAGAATGACGCCCCGCGCATGCGCCATCAGGATGGCCGTCCGCGGGTGTCGATAGTGGGCGTACAGCTCTTCGCAAACCAGCAGCGTCGGTCGATGCGTGTGAATCAGAGCCTCCAGACTCTCCTCCAGATGACCTAGCCGCTGCTGGAGCGACGCGTGTCGGCTCAAACGAATGACCCCGGCCTCGCGGAGCCGCGCCTCCGCCGGCCCGCCGCAATCCGATAAGATCGCGTACCCCGTGCGCTCCAATCCGGGATCGATCCCCAGCAGGACGGCCGCGGCAGCGCCCGACCGTACCCCGGGGATCGTCGGCGGCCAACGCCCGCGTATCATCCCGTCCATCATCCACGTTTTTTGCGGACTGACAACCAACCGTCGGAAGGCCAGCACGCGCCGGTCGTTCCGCCGGCCCGGCTTGCCGCACTCACGGTCCCGCCCGGTCGATGACACTTTCCGACAGTGGGCGGCCCGCGCGGCGGGTCGTATAATGACGTAGTAGGCCGACCGCGACCGAGGGGGGAGAGTGGGCTGTGTCGGCCGGCGTTCGGACTCGAAAAAACGAGGTTTCTACGCATGCCCCTGCGTTCCACACGACTGTGCTTACTGGCGCTCCTGGCGGTCCTGGCGGTCTGGCCCAGCCGGGCTGACGACGGCCTGGCCACGGTCTACGCCGCCATCCTCCGCGGCGATTGTGACGCCGGCCAGACCGAGTTGCAGCGACTTCGTTCGGCCGGACTGCCGGAGGCCGAGTTCCAGCGCGTCGAAGGCTGGCTGGAGGCGTATCGCGGTGCCGTCGCGACCCGCGCCGAGATGCAGGCCAAGACGTTCGCGTGGAACGTCGAGCGCGCCCAGCAGGCGCTGGCCGACGGTCAGCTCTATCCCGCCCTGAGCTTCGCCGTTCAGGCCCAGCCGTACGCCTCGGACAAGGAGGCTTACGCCAGCGAGCCGTGGATTCGCGACCTGACCGCCCAGGCCCGCGCCGCGGCCCCGCGGCTTGAGGCCGAGCAGCGCTGGTCCAAGGTGTTGGCGTATTACACGCTGCTGTCGAGGATTCACCCCAAGGACAAGCCGCTCGAGGACCAGCGCGAGGACGCCGCGCGGCACGTCCGTCTGGAGGTGCTGTACAAGGAC
>Ga0214473_10003446_pt1 | contig 19200 bp, 12 predicted proteins | sample RVTome_7_FD_203509 | JGI IMG/M metagenome (GOLD analysis project Ga0214473, IMG submission 203509) | Soil microbial communities from uranium-contaminated site in the Upper Colorado River Basin, Wyoming, United States - RVT98D197 | ecosystem: Environmental > Terrestrial > Soil > Contaminated >... | reverse complement strand
CATTCAGAAACCGTTCCAGATCGAGGAGCTCGAACTCAAGGTCTCCAAAGCCTTCGAGCGTCAGGTGCTCGTCCAAGCCCTTGACGATCTCCGGGAGCGGACCGGATGGCCGCGCGAGTTTATCGGCAACAGCCCGCCCATGCGGCACGTACTCGGCGTCATCGAGAAGGTGGCTCCCAGCCACACCACGATCCTGATCGAAGGCGAGACGGGCACCGGGAAGGAGATGGTGGCCAACGCGATCCACGCCGCGAGTCCACGCGCCGGCCGGAACTTGATCAAGGTCAATTGCGCGGCCATTCCCGAACACCTACTCGAAAGCGAACTCTTTGGGCACGAACGGGGGGCATTCACGGGCGCCGACCGGCAGAGGATCGGCCGATTCGAGTTAGCCCATGCGGGGAGTTTGCTTCTGGATGAGATCGCCGAACTCAGCCTCACCACCCAGGCTAAGCTGCTCAGGGTCATGCAGGAGCAGAAATTCGAACGGGTGGGAGGTGAAAAAACGATCACCGTCGACGTCCGCGTGATCGCGGCCACCAACAAGAACCTGCGAACCGAGGTGAGCACCCAGCGGTTTCGAGACGACCTCTTCTACCGCCTCAATGTGGTCACCATCACCCTCCCCGCGCTCCGCGAACGGCGCGAGGACATCCCGCTCCTGGTGCAACATTTCGTGGATCGATACGCCAACGAACTGGGAAAGTCGATCCGTCAAGTGGATCCCGCCACCTTGGAGCTTCTCTGCAATTATCCGTGGCCCGGCAACATCCGCGAGTTGGCAAATACGATCGAACGTGCGGTCTTGATGGCCGAGGGGGAACGCATCCGGACAGGCGATCTCGGCCTCGTGAGCGCCCTCCAGGCGGCGGGAGATCCCGCCCCCCCCTTCCTTCAGCCGATCCGCACCGGGCCCACGCTGCAGACGGAGGGGGCCGATCCTCGGCTCGGCGTCGCCAACCGACGGCTTGACGAGGTCGAAAAACAGGCGATCCTGGATGCCCTGGCCCGAACGAATTGGGTTCAGAAGGACGCCGCGGGACTCTTGGGGATCAGCCCACGGGTGCTCAATTACAAGATCAAGACCCATCGGATCACGCATCCGACCTGGCTTCGCAACAAAGCCCCTTGACCGGGGGGCTTCGCTCGAAAATGGCTCAGCGGAGAAGCCCCCACGGCGAACCCGTCGCGGTGAGGGTCGCCATGAAGAGATGTCGCTCGGCCTCGCCGGGGCCGCCTTGCGATCGCTGATTGAAGTACGAGTAGCTGAATCCTCCGCCGAGCCAGGGGAGGAGTACCATGTCGAGACCGGCCCCCGCCTCGTACGACGAAGTCCTGAAACTCGCTGTCACCGTCGAAACACTCCTGGACCATCCCAACTGGGCGTATCCAGTGGTCCGTTCTCCCCAGTTCTTCGCCAGTCGCCCGATCACCCGTTCGCTGACCGTCACGGCCCGGCTCAGCCCGCCGCCGGTTCCCGCGCCGCGCGAATACTGCAGAACCAGATTGCCCGTCGCGAAGACGCGCCGCGCGCCGAGATTCGCGGTGAACCGCGACCGATCGTCCTCTACCCAGGTTACTCCCGCGCTGCCATTGAGGGTGGTCGTCGAGCTGATCGAATATTCGGCACCTGCCATCAACCGTTGGGTCCTGATGTGGTCCGGCCCGGGCTCCAACGGTCCGGCCTCCGGCATGTCAAATACGGTGACACTGACACCGGAATCAGCCGTCAAGGTCGTCGTGGCGCTCCACTGATGGCGGAGGCGGATCGCCCCATCGCTCACCGTTGAATCCTGCAATTGGACCGTCCCGCCGGGCGATCCTTGGTCGGCAATCTGTCCATAGCGGGTCATCTGAATCGACGACGAGAGCGCGGCGGTCGTCCGCTGTGACCACGGATAGTCCGCCGTCACCTCCATCCGTGTCCGTCGCGTATCGACGCGGGGAACACGAATGCCTTCGTTGCTCTCCCCCAGCGGTTGAGTGAATGAGTATGCCTGGAGCTCCGAGGTCCGGATGAGCGAGCCGGAGAGCCGGAGGTCGATCCCCCTCAGGGCGTGGGTCAACCATGGAACCCGAAGGTGTGCGGTGGCGGTTTGAGAATACCGATTTTCGTCCGGCCGCTGCCGGTAGTACTCCGCCGTGCCTTGATAGCCGCCGCCCCATACGACGGAACGCCCTGCGTACTCAAGCGAGAGACGCGGCGAAACGAATGTCGCCATGTCCGCGACCTTCGAGGTCTGCGACAGCAGGAGATTGTCGGTATACTGTTCCGACACCGACAGCGACGGGGTCAGCGAAAGCGCCGCTTCAGCCACGTCAAGAGGGCCCATCACCACCACTCCCGCACACACTCCACACGCGGCCCAGATCGTGACCTGGCCGCTCCGACTCGCCCACCGAAACATCCCGCTACCGGCTTACCGCATCGGACATCGTTTTTCTCCCCTCGATTGCTGTAGCGCTCGTGTCGGCTAGGCAGGGCTTTCTACGGGGAGTCCAAATGCATATCGGGAAAGTAGTGCTCTCATGGCATTCATTCTCTCCACGTCTCGGTTCCCGGCTTGATGAAGCCACCGATCACTAGCTCTGAGGGCGATAGTGTAAGCCGCGGGGGGGATTCCTGTCCATCGGTTTTTTTACTGCCGCCGGGCTACCGATCCGTGTCGTCGGAAGCGCCTGAAGCCATCGTGTCTGAGGCCGATTTATCGGAAGGCGTGAGCAAGCCGGCAGCGATTCATCGCCAACCCGCCCCAAACGGTCCTGACACAGCAATCCCAATGTGGATTACTCGCACAGCCCTGACACAGTCTCCTGGGGTGAACCCCTCGGGTGAGCCACTTTGGCATTGGCACATCTGACGTTGGGTTGCGAAGTTACCGTTCCACTTCCGCTTTGTACTGAACCGGGATGCTGATGGCATCTCGAGCCATGTCGACGATCGGCAAGTCGATGGTGTCATCCTGGAGCGTCCAACGCGCGTACTTGATGTTGAGCTTGCGATACCGGAGGACTGCACTCGCCGTCAGCGGGCTTTTCGCCCAGTAGGGAATAGGGAACGTGTACTCCGCAGGGGCCAATGGCAAGCGCCCTGCTTCGCGCTACGCGATCTTGCGGCCGCGAATACTGCGCCCGTTTACAGCTCAGCAAGGATCTTGCGCCGCAGCTCGACGTACTCCTGCTCGCTGATGAGCCCCTCCGCACGCAGTTCGTTTAGCTGCCGCAGCCGTTCGGCAATTGCCCCCCGCGCCGGCGGCTGGGAAACAGCAGGCCCGGACTCGGTGGCCGTCTGCGGTGCCGGGTTGTCTGGCTCGGACCGCCCCGGCGCCGGGGCGGTCGCTGGTGGCGGCGCACTCGTCAGGCTCGTCACCGGTGTGCCACTTCCCGCCGCGGCCGCTGCGCCACTCGCTGCCCAAGTCACGCCCACGAGCGCAGCCGCCCCCGACAGAAGCTCCTGCTGCTTGAGCGGCGCCGGGGCGAGCAGATCGACCACTGGAACCGGTGCGGTGACGCCGGCGTAGCCGAACGTGTCTCGCGGACGACCTGATTTGGGTTGCATCACACCGAGCTGCAGGCGCTCGAGCGCCGTGCCGGGCGAATGGAACAGGTCAAGATCCGCCTCGATACTCGTCTTCGCGCCCGTGATAAATGCCGTGATCGACCAGTCCGTGTCGGGCCGCCCCCCGGCGAGGAATGCGGCGGGCACGACGAACGACACGGTGCGATCGCGCACCCGTATCTCGGTGGGAAACAAGATCGAACGATCAATGTGTTTTGCGACGTCATCAGGGCTGCGCGCCCCTTCGCTTTCCGCGACCGTGTCGATGAGCTGCTGGCGCATCAGTTCGGGTCGAGGGGTCAGGAGGACGGCTTTCTCCCACGCGTGCGACTCGTCGATGCTCACACGGCGCCCTGGCAGGGTGTAGGTATTGCCGGAGCCCTTGACGCGGTCCTGATCAATGTAGATGTCGAGGTTGAACGCGTAGAACCCGCGACGGGCAAAGTGGGACAGCGCCTCCGGCCCGACGTCGCTGGCCACGGACGCTGGATTGCGTATCGGATTCCTGAACGTTCCTTCGAAGCGGTACGCATCGTCGGTGCGAACGATGCGCAACAACAGCAGATCCAGGTCACCGGGCTGGAAATCCTCGCGCTGCGGGTAGACGAGCGCGCCGTTGCCCTGGTCGTCGCCGGCCGGGTCATCGAGGGTGGCGACTTGGCGTTCGGCGGCCCCTGCGGTCAGCACGGGAAACACGAGAGCCAGCAGGAATACGCGCATCATGGAGTCGGTCCTTTTGCACGTGCCGACGGTCGCGGCGCGGGCTGACGGCCATCACGCGCCGCGTCGAAGCAAGAAAGACCCTCCCCGGTGAAGGGGAGGGTCCGTGCCTGCTTCTTTAAGCCGAGCCGAAACGCGATCAGAAGATCACCTTGGCAAACGCCTTTAACCGGTATTGATCCAGGCTCATCTCGGTGCCGGTCTGTTGCGGGTCGCCGTCGCCGTTGATCCACTGCGCGAGCGTGCCGAACTCGAGGCCGGTCAGATTGTAGGCGAAACGCAGACTGAAGATGCCCTTGTCGTTGTCGAAATCCGATGGACCAAGGCTGATGGCGCGCGTGTACCGTCCGTACGACACGCTGCCGTAGAGGTCAGCGAACAATTGGTTGCCGACCGAGACCGAATAGCCGTTGTCCGTGGTCTCGCGGTCGTCGGCCGCGGTGGTGGCATCGGCGGTGTCTTCGTCAGCCACCCGCTTCCACTTGGCGCTGGTGTCCAGCCCGCCGGCTACCGGGAACACGTGGCTCACCTTGACGACGAAAATATCCGTCTTGCGGTCGGTGTCTTCCTTGAAGCCCGGCCCAGTTGCGCCGGCCCAATCGATGACGTTGAAGACGGTCTGCTTGCCGCCCCAGTTCTGCCAGTTCTGGTTGTAGTCGAGGCGCGTCGCCTCAAAGGAGATCGGCGTGTTTGCCACCTCGGACTTGAGCAGCGCGGTATAACCCTTCCAGCCGATCGCGGATTCGGCTCCGGGCTCGTCGAAGTCGGCGAAATCGTTGTCGCGGATGGTCACCGGGACCTGCTGCATGTCGTTGGCCAGACCACCGATGTACTTCGGATCGCCCCAGCCGAACCACGCCGCCTCACTGCCCTCGGTCAACAGCACGTCGCTCTCGCGCCGCGCACCCGGCGCGCTGACATAGCCGGCACCGATGTCGAAGTACTGCAGCGTGATGCCGAATCCGGGCAGCGGCGTCTGCGACCAATCGGCCGTCAGCAAATAGGCGGTGTCGTTGTAATCGTCACCCAGCAAGTTGCTCCAGGTCTGCACGGTCTCGTTAACGTAGTAACTGGAGTAGTACGCCGCACCGCGCAGATCGAGCCCGTCGAGCGGGCTGCCCTCGGCGCGCAGCGACCTGACCTGGTTCCTGAAACGGGTGAAGGTGTCCTGTCCGTCGAACAGATTAGTGTCGGCCGCGACGCGCTCGCGGTCTGCGGTCTGCTGCAGGCTCGCCGTCAGCCTGACGCCGGCCAGCGGCACCTTGAACTGGCCGATCACGGTGCCGTCGTTCTTGCGCAGGTTACCGGTACTAAAGTTTGGGCCGAGGTACTCGGCAAGCGAGATCCAGGCCAGCTCGTAGCTGCTGCCGGCCAGCCCCAGCGGCCCCCTGAAGTACACGCCGTTGATGTTGTCGCGGTCGATGTAGCGCATCTTGCCGACCGTGAACGGATCGAACATGCCCCAGTCGCTCGAACCCAGCAGGGCCTGGTCCAGCCACGAGTAGCCGGGCGTGAGGCTGATGTACGCGCCGCGCAGTTTCATGTACTTGCTTGCTAGGGGGTTCGGGTTATAGCTGATTTGCGGATTTGTTGTGGTATCTTGATTAATCCCGCCGAAACCTTCGTTGTTGGCAAAACCGAACTCGGACCAGTAGGCACCGCTCGAACGGCTCTGCACGCGCGCACCAGCCTCCACTTGGCGCGAGAGCTTGGCCGTGATCCGCAGTTCGAGTTCCGTGAACTGGCCCTGGTCCGAGCCGCTCGCCGTGTCGATCGACCCGCCCGAGACCAGCCGATGGCTGCCGTCGAGAAACTTCATGTAGATGTTCGAGCCGCTGAAATCGATTTGGACGGCGAATGCGGGGCCCGCCAGCGCGAGCCCAACGGCAAGGCAGAGCGCTTGTATTGGGGGATGGGTCTTCATGGTTGCAGGTCCTCCTCGTCGTTTGGGCAGATCACTTCTTGATCATCTTGAGGGTGGCCCTTTTCACGGATGTGCCGTCGGGCCCGCATTCGTAGGCCAGCATGTCGGCCTGCTTGGCATCGGGTCCGTCCAGCACGTCCATCACGTGGGGATCGCAATCGCCGTCGTTGCCGCCGCCCCAGCGGTGCTGACCTTCGTACTCGTTGACCTTGCGGGTCAGGAAGTCATTGCCGGCCGGGAAGCCTTCGTTCGATTGCATGACGACCTGATAGCCCCATGCATCGACATTGCCGTCGCCGCCGAGTTCGGCCAGGGGCACCGAACCCCTGATCGTCCGGCCGCTGCCGCGGGTGATGTTCGGCACCACGATGTCCTTGGCCATGGCACCGGTCTTGGTGGTGGCCTCGCCGACGACACGCGCCTTGCGCTGAGGCGACAGCACGACCAGCTTGTTCCACTCGTGGCCTTGCGCGAACTGCGCGTTCACCCCCGGCGGCGTACCGGTGTGGCCGCCCGGACCGTTCTTGATGAAGATGAACACCATCTGCACGGCGAAGCCGGTCCCCATGCCCCAGGGATCTTCCAGATTGCTGTTCACGTCGACGGCGAAGTCGACGTTGGCTCCGCTCTTGGTCACGGACAGTCTGGTCAGGTCGAACGAACCCGGCTTGTACACGGCGTCCGTCGGGTAGGTGTAGTTGCCCGGCCCCTTGTCGTCACCGGTCGGGTCCTTGAACTCGACGCCGGCGGCAAGCACGTTGCCCGCCGCGAGCGTCGCCGCGACTGCCATTGCCAACACCCTGCTTCGCTTGCTGCGCATGATCCACCTCCTTTGCTGGCTCTGGTTGACTCCTCAGTCCTACCGGCTGGATACCACGGATGTCATCCCGTTCTCAGATCGGGCCCAGTATGAGGCGAGGGGAGGGGAAAACCTATACCCCAAAGGAGGCGTTTTGGTGAGTCGACTCCGGTCGACTGCTCAACCCTTTACCCCGCCGGCGGTGAGTCCGGCGATCAGGTACTTTTGCAGGTAGTAGAACAACGCCACCACCGGCAGCGAAATGATGATCGAGCCGGCGGCGAAGTAGCCCCACTGTGCGGTGAAGCCGCCGACGAAGAAACGCAGCCCCACCGGCGCGGTATAGGCCACCTCCTCCTCCATGAAGATCGACGCCAGAATGAACTCGTTCCAGCCGGTCATGAAGGAAAACAGCGCGGTCACGGCGACCGCCGGTTTGGCGAGCGGCAGGATGATACGAAAGAAGATCATCGCCGGTGTCGCGCCGTCCATGATCGCCGACTCCTCGATCTCCATCGGGATGGTGTCGAAGTACCCCTTGAGCATCCACACACAGAACGGAATCGACGTCACGGCGTACACCAGCACCAGCCCGGTGTAGGTGTTGCCGAGGTGCAGCCACTTCACGATGATGATGAACAGCGGCACCATCATGAGTGTGCCGGGGAACATCTGCGACACCAGGAACATCATCATGCCGCTGCGCCGCCCGGGGAAGCGAAAGCGCGAAAACGCATAGGCCGCGGTACAGGCAAGGAACACACCGAGCACCGTGGTGGCGCCGGCGACGATGGCGCTGTTGAGCAGCCAGCGGCCGAATGGCTCGTCGACCAGCACGTCGACGAAGTTCTTGAGCGAGACCGTTTTCGGCCACGGCAGCACGCTGCGCAAGCGGTCGACGAAGCCTGGCTCGGCCGGCAGGTCGACGACCACGAGGCTTTGGCCACCGGAGAACGCGAGCGTAATTACCCACAGGATCGGGTACACCGCGAGCAGCGTGAACGCGATGAGCGCTAAATGCAGCGCCACGTGCCGTCGTTGCTCTTCGCCCGTGCGCCTCATGCGATCGCCTCGGTCGCGCGCGTCACGCGGTTCTGAAACACGCCGTACACCATCAGGATCATGAAAATCACCACCGAGTAGGCGGCTGCATAGCCGTACTGGTATTTCTCGAAGGCGATCTTGTACGCCTGGGTGATCAGGATCTCGTTGGAACCGGCCGGCTCCCCGCCCGACACCAGGTAGATGATGTTGAACATGTTGAAGGTCCACACCACCGAGATGATGATCGCCGGGATCAGCGTCGGCCGCAGATACGGCAGCGTGATGTGGCGGAACTGCTGCCAGCGGTTCGCACCTTCCACGCGCGCCGCCTCGTAGGCGTCCTGGGGGATGGACTGCAGCCCGCCGAGCGTGATCACCATCATGAACGGGAAACTCAGCCAGCCATTGGTGGCAATGCCGGTCAGGAACGAGGTGAACACATTGTCGAACCACGAGACCGGTTCACCGCCGAACATCTGGATCACCTGGTTGATCACGCCGTACTGCTTATGAAACATGCCGCGCCACGTGAGCGCGGTAATGTAGTTCGGGATCGCCCACGGCAGGATCAGCAGCACCCGATAGACGTTGCTGAAGCGCAGGCCCTTGGTGTTGAGCGCGAGCGCCAGCACCAGCCCCACGCTCACACCGATGGCGACGTTGCACACCGTCCAGGCGATGGTGATGAACAGCGTCCAGTAGAAGTTCTGGTAGTTGACCACCCAGCCGCCCTCGGTACTGCGCAGCACCTGGTAGTCGCCGAGGATAACGAGGTAGTTCGTGAAGCCGACCCACAGCTCGCGCAGCGCGAGGTTCTCGTTGAACAAGGTGGTGTCGGTGAACGACAGCGTCACGCCGTAGGCGAAGGGGTAGAACACCAGCACCAGCATGCCGAGGACCGCCGGCGTCACGTAGTAGTAGGCGGTCTTGTGCGCGACGAGCGTCAGCCGCAGTCGCCGCGCGTAACCGAGGGCGACGAAACTGAGCACCAGCAGGCTGAGTCCCGCGTTGCCCCACAGGCTGCGCGCCACCCGCGTGTCGCGCGCGTCGAGCTCGGCCGCGAGCGCGGCGCGTGCGATGGTGCCGTCACCGCCGATGACTGCGCGCGGCCGCTGGTAGTCGTCCACGTCCCAGCGGTTGTCCGTTACCGCCTCGACGGCGAGCGCGTGCGTGGCCGCCGCGGCCTGGACTTCGCCCTTGATCGCCACATAGTGCTGCGCCAACTCCGCTGCGAACAGTTCTTGCCGCGTGTCGAGATCGGCAAGTCCGTCGCGCGCCGCGCCATAGAGCGCCGCGCCGAGGAACAGCACCGCGATGCCGTACTGCACCCACGGCCTGCCCGCTGCCGGGGCACGACCTCGAAACAGCCGGGCAACCAGCAGGAACAGCCCAAGCGGCGCGGCGATCGCAACCGCCGTCCGGCCGGCGGCCGGCGGCGCCGGCGGCGCGCCGACACGCTGCTCCACCTGGACGAAGCCGACCACCCTGCCGCCCACGGCGTACGGCACCGACACCCGCAGCGCGGCGCGGTTGAGGCGCGCGACGTCAACCTGTTTCTTGCGGAAGACGCCCTCCGCGGCGTTCGTCTCGACGTTGGCGCGCAGCTCCTGCCCGAGGTCGTAGAGCCGCTTCTCCCCGCGCTCCAGCCGCCGCGGCGGCGGCTGCGGACGCGCATCCTTCGGATCGGTCGAGGCCAGCAACAGCGCGTCGCCGGCGCGCACCACGCGGATCGCGGCGATCTCGCCGTGTCGCGCTGCCCATTCGCTCGCGAGCAGGGCGAGCGGCGGCGCGCCCGCCTGCGCCGCCTTCTCCACGGCCGCAACGAGATCGGCGAATGCCATCGCCTGCATCACCACCTCGCGCTCCTGGCGCTCCGCGAGCAGTTCGTCCTGCGCCTGGGCGAAGAACCACTCCCCCAGCAGCACGCCCGCGGCCGCCGCCAGCACGAGGCCGAGCGTGACGGGCTGCACGAGGAGCGCACGCAATCTCATCGGCCCTTTCTCAGCGCGGCGATGTCCTTCTCGACCGTGCGCTGCGCCTTCTCGAGCGCCACCTCCGGCGTGGCCGCGCCGCGCACGATCGTGTTCATAGCGGTGGTGGCCGGCGACCACATCACCGTCATCTCGGCAAAGTTCGGCATCGGTGTAGCCGTGTCGAGCTGCCTGCGGAAGGCGGCGAGCACCGGATCATCGGCCACGGCCTTGTGCGCGTACACCGCCTTGTTGGTGTGCAGTTGCCGCCCTTCCATCGCCAGCACCAAGCCCGCCTCCTCCGACACCAGGTACTTGGCGAGTTCATAAGCCGCCTCCTTCTGCTTGGAGCTCGCCGACACGTACACGCCTTCAATGGTGAGCCAGGGCCGCATCGGCTTGCCTCCAGCCTCGTCAATGGTCGGCAGCAGCGCGAGCCCGTAGTCGATACCGGGCGCGATCTCGCCCAGGAACCACGGTCCCGAGAACACCATCGCCGCCTTGCCCTCGTTGAACAGCGACGTGACCAGCGCGGTGGACGGCTCGGCCGGCAAAATCGCGTCCTGGCGCATCCACTTGAGCAGCAGCTTCATGGCTGCGACGTTCTGCGGCGCGTTCAGCACCGGCTTCGGACCCGGATCGAACGCGCGCCCGCCGAAGGCGTTCTGGAGCGCGGCGTGGTAGTAGAAGTCGTTGTACGCGTACGCCAGGCCGAAGCGGCCGGCCGCCGCGTCGGTGAGACGTTTGGCGAGCTTGACCAGCTCGCCCGAAGTCTTCGGCGGCGTCGCGACGAGCTTCTTGTTGTAGATGAGCGTGATGCTCTTGTAATTGAGCGGCAGACCGTACACGGTGTCGCGGTAGGTCATCGCCTCCAGCATGTTCGGCAGGAACTGGCTGCGAGTCTGGTCGTCCAGGAAGAATCCGATCGGCTCCACCGTGACGCCACCCTCAACCCATCCTCCGAGGCGATCCTGCGCGAAGATGAACACGTCCGGCCCCTTGCCGCGCGGCACCGCCGCCGTGATCTTGTCGGCGTAGGCATCGTACGGGACCGCGAGCGTCGTGACCTCGATCCCGTTGGTGGCCACCCGCTTGTTGTAGTTGGCGACGACTTTTTCGAATGCCGCCTTCTCCTTGCCACGGTAGGCGTGCCACACCGTCAGCGTGGTTGCGGCTGCCTGGGCCTGCACCGCCCACGCACCCAACACCATTACCATCGCCACCCAGAGCGTGGCGCTGCCCAACATCGCCTTCAGCAAGATTGGTCTCATGTCGGCGTTCCTCTCGTTGGCTGTCAACCCGCCAGCCGCTGCTCGGTCTGCGGGTCGAACAGATGAATCTTCTCGCCGTTGAGCGCGAGCCGGATCTTCTGACCCATCTCGGGCAGCACGTCGGTCTCGAGCTTGGCGAGGATGCGTTCCTCGCCGCTGCGCACGTGCACGATAATCTCGTGTCCGAGCGGCTCGAAGATCTCGATCACGCCGTCGAACTCCGCGGCCGCCGTCCAGTCCTGCTGCCCGGCCTTGCAGATATCCTCCGGCCGTATGCCGAGCGCGAGCGGTTTGCCCCGGTGCGGCGCGGCCGGCTGCCGCCACTTCGGCGGCAGCGGCAACGCGAACGCGGCGTGCTCGAGGCGCTGCCCGTCCGCACTCAGCGCCACCGGCACGATATTCATCGGCGGCGTGCCGATGAAGCGCGCCACGAACTCGTTCTGCGGCGCGTCGTAGAGCTCGAGCGGCGGACCGACCTGCATCAGCCGCCCGGACTTGAGCACGACGATTCGGTGGCCGAGCGTCATCGCCTCCACCTGGTCGTGGGTGACGTACACCGTTGTCGTCTTCAGGCGGCTCTGCAACTTGCTCAGCTCGGCGCGCATCTGCACGCGCAACGCCGCGTCCAGGTTGGACAGCGGCTCATCGAACAGGAACACCGAGGGCTTGCGCACGATCGCGCGCCCGAGCGCCACGCGCTGGCGCTGTCCTCCGGACAGTTCCTTCGGCTTGCGGTCGAGGAGCTCGCTCAGGCCGAGGATGGCCGCGGCCTCGGCGACCATGGCCGCGATCTGTGTCGGCGGCACCTTGCGGATGCGCAGGCCGAAGGAAATGTTCTCGCGTACCGTCATGTGCGGGTACAGCGCATAGCTCTGGAACACCATCGCCACGTCGCGATCCTTGGGCGGCACGTCGTTGACCCGCCGCCCGCCGATAGACAGCTCGCCGCCGCTCAGCGCCTCGAGCCCGGCGATCATGCGCAGGATCGTGGATTTGCCGCAGCCCGACGGCCCGACCAGCACGATGAATTCCTGGTCGGCGATCTCGAGGCTGAGGTCCTCGATCACGCTCACCTCGCCGAAACGCTTGGCTACGTTCTTGAATCGGATGTCGGCCATATGATCGCGCCCGTCGTTCCCGGCTCCGTGACATACACCTGCGCCGTGCGGGGCGGCGCCTTGATCGCCAGCCACCCGTCCTCCAGCATCGCCGGCGCGCCACTCAGCGCTTCACGCACCGCCAGCCCGCGCCAGCGTTCCGGCAACGGCACCGCTGCCGCCGCGGCGTCCGTGCCACGGTTGACGGCGACGATGACGGCGTCGCCAGAGGCCTCATCCTCTCGCGCGAACACCAGCAGGTCGCCGGCGGTCGAAAGCTCGCGGAATGTCCCGCGTGTGAGCGCCGGGTGTGTCCGGCGCAGGGCAATCAGATGCCGGTAGTAGGTGCGCAGCGCCTCGTCGCGCGGTATACCGTGGCCGGGCGCCACGGCGCGCTCGCCCCAAGGCATGTCGCCGCGGTTGGTCGGCCACGCGCCCCCGCGCCTTCCCACCTCCTCGCCGTAATAAATCACCGGAATGCCGGGGATGGTCATCTGCAGCGCCACGCACAGCTTGAACTTTTGCGGGTCGTTTCCGAGCTCGTGCAACAACATCGGCTCGTCGTGCGACGACAGGTAATGCGCAAGGTGATAGCCGCGCCGCACCTGATGGCGTTTCTTGAGATAGGCAGCGAAGGCAACGGTACGGCCTTTGCCCTCGACAAACCCCTGGCAGCTGCCCCGGAAGCTGAAGTCGAAGCCGGCGTCCATCTCGTCGTTGGCGAACCACGGGTCGAGCACATCGTGCGAGCCGCCCCAGACCTCGCCAAGCAGGAAGAAGTCCGGTCCGAGCTCGGCGCGGCTTCGCGCGCGGTGCGCCTGCCAGAAGTCATGCTCGACATGCTTGACGGTGTCGAGGCGAAAGCCGTCGAGGCCAACACGCCGCGCGAGACCGAGGTGGGCGCGAAACAGATACTCCCGTACCTCGGACAGTTCGGTCCGGAAATCCGGTAGGCCACCAACCTGGCAGGTGAGCGGATCGGCGCCACAGTCACCGTAGGGCACGCGCAGCCAGTGGCGGGTGGCGGGGTCGGTGAGGTAACGCGCCCCGTAACCGGGATGGTTATAGACCACGTCGAGCAGCACCTTGAGACCGCGCGCGTGTGCGGCCTCGACCAGCGCCCTGAGCCCGGCCTCGCCGCCGAAATGCGGATCGAGGCGCTCGAAGTCGTCGGCCCAGTAGCCGTGAAAGCCCCAGTGCTCGAAGCCGCGTTCCCACCCGCTGCCCGGCGGCCCCTGCGCCCACACCGGTTTGTCGATCTGCTTGACCACCGGGTTGACCCAGAGGACGGTGGCCCCGAGTGCGGTAATCTCGTCGAGCTGCTGCAAAAGGCCCTTGAGGTCGCCGCCGTGATAGGCACCCGGGTTGCGCCCGTCGACGCGCGCGTTATTCGCCGAGTCACCGTCGGCGAAGCGATCGATCAGCGCGAAGTAGATAATGGCATCGGACCAGTCGTGCTGCGGAACGACCGTAGTCGGGGCGACCGCTTCCGTGGCGATCGGGGCGCGAGGACAGGCCCCCAGTGCGCCACCTGCAACGAACACCAGCGCAAGCACCGCCACCAGGCAACGGCCGGACGCAACGCAAGGCACGGCGCGCAGCGGGTGGATGGAGCCCTGTCCTTGTTGTGCTCCGCCTCGTGCCATCGCTCCCTCTGGCTCCGAACATGCGAATGGATCGAGCCTATGCAGCGACACGACCGGTAGACCCTGGTGGTGCCCCGCATCCTGACCGCCTGTCATTTTGCGTCAGCGGTGCTTCTCGGGTCAACGCCGGCACCCCCGACAAACGTACAGACGAGTTATACTGCGATCCTGCCGTGCCATCGGCGTTCACGCGCAGTGCGCCGTATACCGAGACGCGAGCGGATCGGGCATGTGCAAACCGAGAGGCGCCGCTGTGTCGTCAAAACGCTGCCCCAAGATCATCCTCGAGGGGACTCGGCTGACCTTCAAGACCGAGATGGCCTTTGCACTCAACGAGCATTCGCGCATTATCGGCCCGCGTAAGTACCGCTACCCCTCGCCGCTGATCTCCGCCGAATGGTGCGCGTTCACCAACGTCCCGTGGGGACGCGGGCTTGTCAACTTCGACCCGAGCGAGGAGGCGCTCGCCCTCGAGACCTACCGCACCTGGGTGCGGCTGTTCGAACTGTTACGCTACTACTCGTGGATTGTGGACCGCTTTCACATCTCGACCCAGGCCTACCAGCTGCAGGCCCACGGCAAGAAGTACGACTTTGGCTGGTTGGAGGAGCGCCTGCTGCCGCTCGGGTTCCGCATCGTGTTCTGTACGCGAGCGCCGGGGTCGTTCGAGGCGGCGCGGCGCGAGCGGCTCAAGGTGTCCGGCAAGCCTTCGCAGTATGACGACCTCGATCGCTTCATTCGCGAGCAAGAGCTGATGCGCAACCTTGTCGCCGCGTCGCGCCTGCCGGCACTGACCGTGGACGTGTCGGACAACAACGTGGCACGTGCCGTCGAGCAGATCGCCGACTGGCTTGAGCACACCGGAGGACTCTACCTGACGTGACCACGAGCGCTGAAAACCCCGCTCGCCCGCGACCCGGGCGTCACTTCGTGGCGTGCGGCTAGCGCCCGGCGCATGATGGAGAGCTTGGCGCGTCCGTCCTCGAGACTTTCCAGCAACAGCCGCGCGCAAAGGGAACCTACAGGAACTCGATGCCGAGCGTGAGGTACTGACCCAGACCCGTTCGGCAGGGTTCGATGTGGCGCGTATCCGGAAGCTTGCCATTGAGCGAGCCATTGATCTCCGTGCCGCGCTCTGTTCCGCGACGCGCAAGCAGCGCGGAAGGTCCTCCAACAAGTCCTGGTCGGGCGGGCGCCGTTCATCCTTAAGGTCGGCGACAGCCGGACGACCTACGCCTTCCGCGCCGAGTTCACCGTCGGACAGCTGGTCAACCCACGCTTTACAGGTGAGGCGTCCCCAGCGGGACACCTCAAGAGTATCTACCAAAAAATGGGCGCTCACACCCGCTCCGCAGTAGTTTCCACCGTCCTGGCCAACGCCGTCACGTCGGCTGAACTTTCTGAACCTCCACGGATTTGAGTCTGACCGAAACGCGGTCGAAAGACTACACCCCGAATGGGGTGTTTCTCCCGGATTTCCTGAAGCCGGTCATCACGATCGCCTACTACACCGGTCTTCGCCGCGGCGAGATTCTGGCCATGACGAAGCTGGGCACGTACCTCGCGACTCATGGGCACAATTTGGGCACAATGGCCTGGGGTGAACCCCTCTGTTGAGACAGTTTTCGATTGTCACACTGGTCGGTTGACCCGCCGCCCCATTACGGCGATAACGCTCCTTCCGGTCGAAAGACCCGCAAGGTCGCCCCGAGAGACATCGGTGTCGAGGCGATCGTCTGTTCGAACTCCTCCGGGGCTTGGTACCCCAGTGCCGAGTGCAGTCGCTGGCGATTATAGTACTGATCGATAAAGACTTCGATGTTCAGGCGGAGGTGATCAAGGTCTCGATAGTCGTTGGCGTAGATTTCTTCTCGTTTGAGCGTCTTCATAAAGCTCTCACAACTGGCGTTGTCGTAGGGGTTCGCCGGCCGGCTCATACTCGGGATCATCTGGTGCTGACGTAAGACGCGAACGTATTCGCCGCACGCATACTGCACGCCCCGATCCGAGTGGTGCACCAACCCGGGCGGTGGGTGTCGGGCCGTGATCGCTTGTGCTAACGCCCCGAGGGGTAACCCGCTCGCAGTGGGACCACACATGTGAGAGACCACGTTCCGCCGGCAGCGGCCCGACCTCGTGGGCATGAGTTTTCTGAGCACGACCAGCCACCCCTTCGCGAAAAGTTGTGCCCGCAGATCATCAAACCGGCCGCGCGCGATTCCTGGCAGAAGGTGGTACGATGCGGGCGTGTACTCCGCCTCCTCGCCTCAACCGGTCGTTGCTACTACGGGAACAGTCCCTCTGGTCGTGACTTCCGAACCGCACGTCCAGCAGATCATTCTGAATCGACTGACCGGTGAGCCAGCGCGATGAGTAACCGTTTCGCGACTCTTCGCCGATTCATCAGGGGCGGGCGGCACGCCAAAACGGCCCAACCCCTGCGCGGCGAAATCCTCAGTATCGAACGGCTCGAAGAGCGCGCCAAGGCGCTCGCCGCCAGTTTTACGCTCGCTCGCAATCCGCGCCGGCGGGCCCGTCGCTTCTTCCCGCAACTCGAAGACAACGCGCGGGTCTTGCGCGACGCCTACCGGATCATGGCCGACGACGTCCACCGCGGCGAGGTCGTGTCGCCCGCGGCGGAGTGGCTGCTGGATAACTTCCATCTCGTCGAAGCCGAGATCCGCGGCATCCTCCACACCCTCCCGCGGGAATATTATCTCCAACTCCCGAAACTCGCCTCGCGGGAGCGATCCGGCACAGCGCGCATCTACGCGATGGCGTTGGAACTCATTCGGCAGAGTGACGGCCGGTTGGATCGCCACCGCTTGATCCGCTTCGTGGTCGCGTACCAGATGGTCGCCCCCCTGACGATCGGCGAACTTTGGGCGTGGCCCAGCATGCTCAAGCTGGCGCTCATCGAAAATATCCGACGCCTCGCAGAGGATATGCTCGAAGCCCGAGCCGCGCGCGGCGCGGCCGACCGTTATCTGGCTCAGATCGACACGGATCACGACTATTCGGTCCTGCGACCGCTGCCCGCGGTCCTCGACACCGCGTTTGTCGTCCAACTGCTGCAACGGATCCGCGAGTACGGGCCGGTGGTTTCACTGCTTCGGGCAGCGGTGGAAGAGCGCCTCCGTGATCACGGGACGACCGCCGAAGACACCATCCGGACGGAACACGCCAGGCAAGCCACCGCCCAGGTCGCGATCGCCAACGCCATCACCAGCCTCCGCCTCTGCTCGACGCTGGACTGGGCCGATTACGTCGAACACGTCAGCCTCATCGAGCAGGTGCTCCAGCGCGACCCCGCCGGGGTGTACAGCAACATGGATTTCCTGAGCCGTGATCTCTACCGACACGCGGTGGAGGATCTGGCCGAGCCGACCGGCGAAGCCCAGCTCCGCGTCGCGCTTCGCACCGTCGAAAGCGCCCGTCAGGCGGCCGAGATGGATCCGTCCGGGCGCGGGCGAGCCGCTCACGTCGGATACCACCTGATCGGCAACGGTCGCTCCGAACTCGAGACCGACGTGGAGTACCTTCCACGCCTGGCCGAGCGCCTCCGACGCGTCGTCTTCTTCTATGCCACCGAGATCTACCTGGGATCCATCGGAGTCATCACGGGGCTGTTGCTCGCCTGGGCCGCGTCGTACGCCGGCCTGTCCCGCGAGGCAGCCTGGATACACCTGTGTGCGGCGGGACTGCTCGTGTTCCCTGCCAGCGAGTTCGCGATCGCGCTCGTACAGCGGCTGGCGGCGTGGGTGGTGCCGCCGCGGCGCCTCCCCCGCCTCGACTGCTCCGGCAGCGTTCCCGAGCACGCGCGGACCATGGTGATCGTGCCCACGCTCCTCACCAGCGTCACCGGAGTGAACGAGCTGATCGAGCACCTGGAGGTCCAGGCACTCGGCAACCTCGACCCCCGCATCCACTTCGCGATCCTCGGCGACTTCGCCGACGCGCCCGCCGCGGAGATGCCGGAGGACGAGAGCATTCTCGCCGCCGCGCGCGCCGGAATTGACGCCCTCAACGCCCGGCACGGCGAGGGACGGACCGATCGCTTCTACTTGTTTCATCGCGCGAGGCGATGGAACCCGGGAGAGGGTTCGTGGATGGGCTGGGAACGCAAGCGAGGCAAGATCGAAGAGTTCAACCGGCTGTTGCGCGGCGCGACCGACACCGGCTTTCGGGTCCAGGTCGGCGACTTGAGCGTCCTGCCGAGCATCCGGTATTGCCTCACCTTGGATAGCGACACCCGCCTCCCGCGCGACGCCGCGAAAAAATTGATCGGCATCATCGCGCACCCGCTCAATCGCCCGCACTTCGACCCCGGCCTGCGACGCGTCACCGAGGGGTACGGCATCCTGCAACCGCGCGTCAGCGTCACCATGGCGAGCGCCGCGGGATCACGATTCGCCAGGGTGTACGCGGGCCACACCGGGGTCGATCCATATACCACTGCGGTGTCTGACACCTACCAGGATCTCTTCGGAGAGGGGCTGTTTACGGGCAAGGGCCTCTACGACGTGGACACGTTTATGGCCGCGCTGGACGGGAGGGTGCCCGAGAACGCCCTGCTCTCGCACGACCTGTTCGAGGGCCTCTACGCGCGCGCCGCGCTGGTGACCGACGTCGAAGTGGTGGACGACTATCCGTCGAGCGTGCTCACCCACGCCCGTCGCCAGCATCGGTGGGTGCGGGGCGACTGGCAGATCCTCTTTTGGCTCTTTCCGGTCGTGCCCACCCGCCAAGGCCTGGAGCGCAACCGGTTGCCGCTGATCTCGCGCTGGAAGATCTTCGATAATCTTCGCCGCAGCCTGGTCGCCCCGGCCACGGTCGCCTTCCTCGCCCTGGCCTGGACCCGGCTGCCGGGACATCCGGCGGTCTGGACAGCGGGTGTCCTGGCCGCCCTCGCCTTCGGCCTCTACCCCCTGCTGCTCCGAACCATCGCCGGCCCCAGGAACCAACAGCAATGGGGCGTCTTCCTGCGCGAACACTGGGAGGATGTGGAGACCGCGGCCGCGCAAGTGCTGCTCCAGGTTACGTTGCTCGCCTACCACACCTACGAGATGCTCCACGCGATCGTGCTCACCCTCGTCCGGTTGGTGATGACCCAGCGCCGGCTCCTGCAATGGGAAACCGCGGCCGCTGTCGCAGCCCGGGCGGCCGGTCT